>Ga0208849_1000083_pt1 | contig 91128 bp, 94 predicted proteins | sample NGESurdeep072012_10_FD_184470 | JGI IMG/M metagenome (GOLD analysis project Ga0208849, IMG submission 184470) | Arctic peat soil microbial communities from Barrow, Alaska - NGEE Surface sample 53-3 deep-072012 (SPAdes) | ecosystem: Environmental > Terrestrial > Soil > Wetlands > Peat ...
CGAAGGCTGGTGCCCCAGGTCGGACTCGAACCAACACGGCCTTGCGGCCAACAGATTTTGAGTCTGCCGCGTCTACCATTTCGCCACTGGGGCGGCGGCTGGAGGCTCTAGCAACCGGCGCCGCCGCTCACAAGGCGCGCGGCCGATCGTTCTTCAGCTTTGCGCGTCGCGCCCGGCGTTGCGCTTGCGCGTCGCCGCCGCCTTCTTCGCCGAGGCCGAGCGGTCGGCCGCCGAGCGCGTTGCCGCCGCCGTCGTCCTTGTTGACCGTCGCCCAGGCGCGCCGTTCGGCCTCCTTCTCCGAGACGCCGCGGCTCTCGTAGCTCTTCTCGATGTGGTCGGCCTTGCGTTCCTGCTTGTCGGTGTATGTCGCCTTGTCGCCTCGAGGCATGGGGTTCTCCTCGGTTGCTTGTCTGATCGGGGGAAAACCGCGGCGCGCCTTCCGGGTTCCAGACGCGAGGTTCACAGCGAAGCGGCGACAACCTTCTGATCGATGGCGCCGAAGAGGGATCGGCGGCGCCGGCCGCGCATCTCGATCCGCACCGTGTCGCCGGCCTTGAGGAAGGGCGTCCTGGGCGCGCCGCCGGCGAGGGTCTCGACGGTGCGAAGCTCGGCGATGCAGCTGTAGCCGGCGCCGCCCGCGCCGATCGGCTTTCCCGGACCGCCGTCGGCGCCGCGATTCGACACCGTGCCCGATCCGACAATGGATCCCGCGCAAAGGGAGCGGGTCCTGGCGGCGTGGGCGATCAGCGCGCCGAAGTCGAACGTCATGTCGACCGATGGATCGGCGCGGCCGAAGGGCTCGCCGTTGAGCTCCACCTCCAGGGCCCCGGATAGTTTGCCCTCGGCCCAGGCGCCGCCGAGTTCGTCCGGGGTGACGGCAACCGGCGAGAAGGCGCTGGCCGGCTTGGACTGGAAGAAGCCGAACGACTTGGCGAGTTCGCCCGGGATCAGATTGCGCAGCGAGACATCGTTGACCAGCATCACCAGGCGAACCGCCGCCAGTCCGGCGGCGGACCCGGCGCCCATGGCGACATCGCCGGTGATCACCGCGACCTCGGCCTCGAAGTCGCAGCCCCAGGCCTCGTCGGCGAGCGGGATCGGCTCGCGCGGCCCCAAAAACCCGTCGGACCCGCCCTGGTACATCAGGGGGTCGGTCCAGAAGCTCGCCGGCATCTCCGCGCCCCTTGCCTGCCGGACCAGGGCCACATGGTTCACGTAGGCCGAGCCATCGGCCCACTGGTAGGCCCGGGGCAGCGGGCTCGCCGCCTCGCTCTCGTGGAAACGCCGGCGGGGAAGCGCATTGTGTCCGAGGCTCTCGGCGAGGCCTCGCAGCAGCGGCTCGCACCGCTCCCACTCGTCGAGCGCCGCCTGCAGGGTAGGCGCGACCGTCTCGGCGCCGGCGCACCAGGCGAGATCCCGCGAGACCACCACCAGCGCCCCGTCCCGCCCCGCCTTCAGGGAGGCGAGCTTCACTCCGGGCTCTTCCAGCTGTCGACGTAGGCGCCGTTTTCCACCGCCGCGGCGCTCTCGCCGACGTCGAGGGGATCGCGGGCGTCGATCATCACCGCATATTCGTCGGTGGCGGGCTTGGCGGCGACAAGCATGTTCTTCAGGGCCTTGGGATGAGGCCCGTGGGTGAAGCCGCTGGGATGGAAGGTCATCATGCCGGCGGCGATGTTGTCGCGGCTGAAGAAGTCGCCGGCGTGGTAGAACAGCACCTCGTCGTAGTCGTCGTTGTTGTGGAAGAAGGGCACCTTCAGCGCCCCGGAGTCGGTCTCGAACGGGCGCGGAGTGAAGGTGCAGACGACGAACCGGTCGGCGGCGAAGGTGGTGTGGACCGATGGCGGCAGGTGATAGCGATGGCTCGCCACCGGGCGGATCGCGCGGACATTGAGCCGCGCCGGCGCCAGGTCGCCGTGCCAGCCGACGGCGTCCAACGGATTGTAAGGATAGCTCACCTTCGAAACCTCGCCGCGTTTCTTGATCGCGACGACGAATTCGCCGGCCTCGTCCTGATGGGCGCGGAAGGCCTCGTCCATCACCGGGGTGTCGAGCATCGCCGGATCGAACAGGGCGTGGGGGCCGAGCATTCCCCGCTCGGGCAGGGTGTAGTGGCCATTCGTCGCCTCGATCATCAGCACCGACGCGGGCGATTGCGGCGCCAGACGCCACATCGTGCCGCGCGGCAGATAGAGATAGTCGCCGGGCTCGAAAGCGATATGGCCGTAGTCGCAGAAGAGGTCGCCGCGCCCCTCGTGGACGAACAGGAGCTGGTCGCCGTCGGCGTTGCGCGCCAGGGCGGGCATGGCCTGCGCGAGCTTCCAGAAGCGGATCTCCAGCTTGGCGTTGCCGAGGATCCGCGGCGCATCCCACGGCGAAGGCGCGGCCTGGTTGAGCGCGGCCAGATCGAAGGCGCGCGGGCGCAACGGGCCCTCGAACTTCGTCCAGCCGGTCGGCGGGCGACGGTGGTGGAAGAAGGCGGTTGGCCCGAAGAAGCCTTCCTTGGAGACCTCGCGCTCGAAGGTTCCGGCCGGCATGTCGGCGTGCGCCTGCCGCGAGTGCTCTCCCTGCGCGCCGCGCACCGGTAGCCAATTACCTTTCGCCACCGCTAGTCGCCCTTGGCGGGCAGGACGCCGCGACGGACCTGGTCGGCCTCGATGGACTCGAACAGGGCCTTGAAGTTGCCCTCGCCGAAGCCCTCGTTGCCCTTGCGCTGGATCATCTCGAAGAAGATCGGCCCGATCATGTTCTGGGTGAATACCTGCAGCAACAGCCCCTGGCCCTCGGTCGGCGCGCCGTCGACGAGGATGCGGTCGGCGCGCAGCCGCTGCAGGTTCTCCCCGTGCCCTGGGACCCGGGCGTCGAGCTGCTCGTAGTAGGTGTCGGGAGTATCCTGGAACTTCACGCCCCGCCCGCCCATGGTCTCCACCGTCTCGTAGATGTCGGCGACGCCGAGCGCGATGTGCTGGATGCCCTCGCCGCGGTAGTCCCTGAGGAACTCCTCGATCTGGGAATGTTCGTCCTGGCTCTCGTTCAAGGGGATGCGGATCTTGCCGCAGGGGCTGGTCATCGCCTTGGAGATGAGGCCGGTCTGCGCCCCCTCGATGTCGAAATAGCGGATCTCGCGGAAGTTGAAGATCCGCTCGTAGAACTCCGCCCACCTCGCCATCTGCCCGCGATGGACGTTGTGGGTGAGGTGGTCGAGATAGGTGACGCCGACACCCGGCGGCGTGGCAGGCGCGCCCTCGATCGGCACGAAGTCGACATCGTAGATGGCCTTCGCTCCATAGCGATCGACGAGATAGAGGTTCGAGCCGCCGATCCCCTCGATCGCCGGGATGTTGAGCTCCATCGGCCCGACCGGACCGGAGACCGGCTTGGCCCCGCGCTCCACCGCGAGCTTCAGCGCCGCGGCCGCGTCCCTGACCCTGAACGCCATGGCGTTGGCCGAGGGACCATGCTGGGCGCGGAACGCCGCCGGTTGGCCCGCGGGCTCCATGTTGAGCAGGAAATTGACGTCGCCCTGGGCGAAGCGGAGGACGTTTTTCGAGCGGTGCCGCGAAACGGCGGCAAATCCCATCATCTCGAACAGCCCCCCGAGGCGATCCGGGGCGTCGGAGGTGAATTCCACGAACTCGAAACCGTCGGTCCCCAGCGGGTTGTCGAACAGGTCCGGCTTGGCGAGGACTGAAGCGTTCATCGGCGGGCTCCGAATGGCGATCGGCAAACTAGCATCGCAAACCACGCGGCAGAAGGCGAGGGCGCGGGACAAGGCCGCGACCCTTCGCTAACAGGGGCGGATGCTGAGACGTTCCTACGACTGGGTGATGCGCCTTTCCGCATCGTCCCACGGCCCGCGGTGGCTCGCCGTCCTCGCCTTCGCCGAGGGCCTGTTCTTCCCGATACCTCCCGATGTCCTCTTGATGCCCCTGGTGCTGGCCAGACGCGATCGCGCCTGGGGCTACGCCGGCATCTGTCTGATCGCCTCGGTGTTCGGAGGATCGATCGGTTATGGCGTCGGATATTTCCTCAGCCCCGTCGGCGCCTGGCTGATCGCCCTCACCGGCGGGAACGCGGCGAGCTTCGAGCATTGGTATCGGCAGTGGGGCGTGGTGATGCTCGCCGTTCCCATCCCCTACAAGGTGACCGCGATCGCTTCGGGGATGTTCAAGCTCAACTATGGGTTGTTTCTCGGCGCCTCGATCCTGATCCGCGGCCTTCGCTTCTTTCTCGTCGCCGGCCTCCTGCGCGCTTATGGCGAGCCGATCCGCACCTTCGTCGAAAAGCGCCTGGCCCTGGTGGCGAGCGCCGTCGCCCTGGTCATCATCGGCCTGATCGTAGCCCTGCGGCTCTTACACTGAGGGCCGTTTTCGGCCATATCGCCGCGATGAGGGCGCTTTCCAGACACTGGCCGCTGATCGCACTGCTGCTCAGCGCGGCCGCCCTGGCGGTGGCGCATGCCTTCCAGACCTTCGGCCACCTGGCCCCGTGCACGCTGTGCCTGAAGCAGCGCGAGGTCTATTGGATCGCGCTCGGCCTGGCGGGGCTCGGCGTGGCGGCCGGCTTCACCCCGTGGAAGGCCCGCGGGACGCGGATCGCCTGCGTCGGCCTTGGCGTGATCTTCCTCTATGGCGCGGGCTTGGCGGCCTGGCACGCCGGCGTCGAGTGGAAATGGTGGCCGGGCCCCGCGGCGTGCAGCGGCAGGGGCCAGGTGAGCAGCGCCGATCTCGCCGCCCTGATCCACGGGGCGAAGATGTCGATCCCGGCCTGCGACAAGCCGGCGTGGGTGTTCCTCGGCCTCTCCATGGCCGGGTGGAACGCCCTGCTCTCCCTCGGCCTGGGCGTGCTCAGCGTGATCGCCGCGGCGCGAAAGCCGGCGCCATGACCGCGCCCTTGCCACCGCGTCCCGGGCCGCATGGGCCGGCCCTGCGTCTCGCGGAGATCCTGCGCGTCGATCACGCCGGCGAACTGGCCGCGGTCAACATCTACCGTGGCCAGCTCGCGGTGATGGAATCGGGCGGCCGAAACGCGATAAGCCAGGATCTGGCGCGGATGGAGGCCCACGAGGCTCGGCATCTCGCCCGCTTCGAGCTGATGCTGACCGAGGCGCAGGTGCGCCCCACCCTGATGGCGCCGCTGTGGCGCGCCGCTGGCTTCGCCCTTGGCGTCGGCACGGCGCTGATGGGCGAGAAGGCGGCGCACGCCTGCACCGAAGCGGTCGAGGATGTCATCGAGGCCCATTACGCCGGTCAGATCGTCGAACTGGAGGAGCGGGCCCCGGTGCTCGCCGCCGAACTCGCCCATTTCCGCGCCGAGGAGCTCGCCCATCGCGACGAGGCCATCGCCGCCGGCGCGCGCGAGGCGCCCGGCTACCGCATCCTTTCCGGCGTCATCCGCGCCGGCTGCCGCGCGGCGATCGCCATTTCCGAGAGGATCTGATCTGGAACTTGAGGAAGGGGCGATGATCGATATCGAAACCATGCGCCGCGATGCGGAGCGCCCGGTCGAGGCCAGCGATGGCGATCTCGCCGCTGTCGCCGCCGATCTTTCCGCGGCCTTCGCGGCCGATCCGCTGTTCGACTGGTTTCTGCGCGACGACGCCGGGCGGAACGAGGCCCGTGACCACCTCTTTTCCTTCATGGTGCGCAAGATGGCCTGGCCGGTGGGGCGGATCGAGCGGCCGGCCTGCGGCGGCGCGGCGGCGATCTGGATGCCCTTCGAATTCGTCGGGCCGGCGCCCCTGCTCGATGAACTGCGCACCCTGCCGGTGATGCTGCGGGCCACCGGTTTCGCGCGCTTCGGCCGGCTCGCCGCGATGCGCGCGACCATGGACAAGCACCATCCCAAGGACCGGCGCCACGCCTACCTCTGGTTCCTCGGGGTGCAGCCGTGGGCCCAGGGCCACGGCGTCGGCTCGCGCATGCTCAAAGTCGCCACCGACCGGCTCGACGCCGCGGGCGAAGCCGCCTACCTGGAGACCCAGACAAAGCGCAACGTCGGTTTTTATCGCCGCAATGGCTTCGAGGTCATCGCCGAACACCGCGCCCGCCCCGACGCCCCGATGATGTGGAGCATGTGGCGGGACGCGCAACCAGTTCATGAATAACGATTGTAGCCGGTTGCATTAGGCGCGCTGATCCCTAGGCCGCCGCCACAGCGGGACGCTTGGAGCGCCTGCCGATACCGGCGATCCCCCCGGAGGACAGCAGGCCGACATCGGCCATCAGGATCGGGATCGCCCACTTGTGCGGGGCGGCCATGTAGCGCGGCTGCCAGACCGGGTCGTATTTGTCCTTGAAGCGGTGGACGCCACGGAAGTTGTAGATCTCCTCGCCCCGCTCGAAGAGCAGCCGGCCGACCCGCGACATGATCGGGGCCAGCGGGCGATGTTCCAGGCCCGCCAGGGGCGCCATGCCGAACTCGAAGGCGACATAGCCCTGATCGCGGCCCCAGCGCATCAGCTCGACGAACAGGTAATCCATGATGTTCTTCGGCGCGGCGTCGGAATAGCGCATCAGGTCGATGGAGAAGGCGGTGCGCGCCGCGGTCGTCCACAGGCTCGCGAAGGCTACCGGCCTGCCGCCCACCCGGACTACCGCGATCGGGAATTCCGCGATGTAGGCGGGCTCGAATCCCCCCATGGAGAAGCTCTTCTCGCCGCCGGCGTGATGGGCCATCCACTCGTCGGAGACCCCCCTCAGCTCGCCCATCAGGCCCCGGCAGCCTCCGGCGCCCGCGACTTCGAAACAGGCGCCCTCCTCGCCCGATTTGCGCCAGCTTCGCCGCAGATTGCCTCGCCGTCTGCCCTCGATGGCGAAACTGTCGAGCGGCACGGCGGCGGACTCGCCAATCTTCTGGATCGAGAAGCCCAGCTCCACCAGGTCCGGCAAGTCTTCGGGGCCGACCGCATAGATCCCGGGCCTCGCGGCGTGTCCGTCGGCCAGTTCGCGGAAACGCCACAGCAGGTCCAGCCGCTCCTCGCGCAGACCCACCGGCGAACCCAGGGCGATCCATGATCTTCCCCGGACCCCGAACATCAGGAAGCTCGAACCCGATGGCGAGAAGAGAAACCGCTTGTCCCCCCGCAGCGCGAGATTGGACCCGGGCTCGGCGCACCGCGCGCCGGCGAGGATCGCCCTCACCCGCGAAAAGTCCGGGTCGGTTTCCCCGACAACCCGCGGCGTGGCCGGTGTCGCCAGCAGCCGCCACACGCCCAGGGCGAGCAGGAACACCGCCGCGCCGGCCGAGGCTCTGATCGCCCGGTCCGGATCGCCCAGCTCGTTCAGCACCGACTGGTCGGTGCGGTCGAGGTTCTGGAAAGACCACCAGCCCGCCAGGCCCGCCCCGGCGATCGCCGCCACGGCCGACAGCAGCCATCCAGGGGTGATCTCCAGCCGCGAAAGACGCGCCCAGCGCGGAAAGGCGTCCCGGCAGGGCGCTGCGATGGCGAACACCGCCAGAAGCGCCACCGACTCTTCCCAGTTGAAGCCCTTGAACAGGGCGAGGACAGCCGCCGCGAAGAGCACCACCAGACTGGCCGCCCAGGCGCCTCCGAGCCGCCGCGAAAGACCGAAGGCGAGCATGACAAGAACAACGCCCAGCAGGCTGGAGACGAAATGGCTGACCTCGATGAGCAGGATCGGCGCGTGACTGGCCAGCCAGGCGAAGCGCATCGGATCGGACGGCGTCGCGCCGGAAGCCAGCAGCAGGACCCCCGCGGCGGCGACCAGGATGGCCAGCAGATTGGGGGCGGCGCCCAGGAAGGCCGGGCGGAGTTCTCGCAGCCAGCGCATCCGGCTCCTTCGATGGGCGATGGTTCGGTCCACGCCGATCATAACGGCATCGGCGAAATTCACGAACACGGTGCGCGCCTTGACGCTCGCGGCGCCTGGACGGAAAGTGAGATCGACAAGCCTTGGACGCGCGACAACGGGAGATCAGCGAGGATGGCCGACTTCGGCGGCTCGGATATCGAGACCTTTCGCGTCGAGGTGAAGGCGTGGCTCGCGGCCAACTACCCGCCGGAGCTCAAGGATCCAAGGTTCCCCGTCGATCCCGAGGCGATGTGGGGCGGCAGGGCCCTCGCCGCGAGCGAGGATCGCCACCTCGCCTGGATGCGGCGGATGGGCGAGAAGGGCTGGACCGCGCCTACCTGGCCGACGCAATACGGCGGCGGCGGCCTGAGCGCCGAGCAGACGAGGGTTCTGGAGCAGGAAATCGCCGCCGGCGGTTACCGCGCGCCCCTGGCCTCGTTCGGCCTTTGGATGCTCGGCCCGGTGCTGCTCGAATACGCGACCGAGGCGCAGAAACAGGAACACCTGCCAAAGATCGTCCGCGGCGAAATACGCTGGTGCCAGGGCTATTCCGAGCCGGGCGCGGGCTCCGACCTCGCCTCCCTGCAGACCCGCTGCGAGGACAAGGGCGATCATTGGCTGATCAACGGGCAGAAGATCTGGACCTCCTACGCCAACAAGGCGGACTGGTGCTTCTGCCTCGTGCGCACCGACACAGCCAGGAAGCACGAGGGCATAAGCTTCGTGCTCATCGACATGGCGAGCGATGGGGTCGAGACCCGGCCGATCCGGCTCATTTCCGGCGACTCCCCGTTCTGCGAGACGTTCTTCACCGACGTGAAGATCCCCAAGGACAATCTGGTGGGCCAGATCAACGGCGGCTGGGAGATCGCCAAGCGCCTCCTGCAATACGAGCGTCAGAACATCTCCGGCGGATTCGGCGGTGGCGGCGGCGCCGGCGGCGCGGCCGGCGACCTCGGCCAGATCGCCCGGCGCTATGTGGGATTGGACGAGACCGGCGTGTTGGCCGATCGCGACCTTCGCCGGCGGATCACCGCCAACAAGATGGACTTCCAGAGCTTCTATCTCACCTTGCGGCGGCTCGCGTCCGAGGCGAAGACGGGCGGGCCCAGCGCCGCCACCTCGATCATCAAGTACGCCGCCGCCACCTTGGCGCAGGAACGCTCCGAACTCATGGTCGAAGCGATGGGCGCGAAGGGCCTTGGTTGGGAGGGCGAGGGCTTCAGCGCCGGTGAACTGGCGGCGGCGCGCGGCTGGCTGCGATCGAAGGGCAATTCCATCGAAGGCGGCACCTCGGAAGTGAACGTGAACGTCGTGGCCAAGCGCGTCCTTGGCCTCCCCGATCCGGTGAAGCCGAAGTGAGAGTCGATATTCATTCCCTCCCTCCCCTTCATGGGGAGGGAGGAACGAAACATTTCTCGAGGAGTCCGATCCATGGCTGATTTCGGTGGCGAGCTCGAGGGCTTCCGCGGCGAGGCCCGGTCGTGGCTGGAAGAGAATTTCCCCGCCTCCCTGCGCCGGGACGCCGAGCGCCTCGCCGAGGCGTTGATGATGAGCGGCGAGCGTCCCGGCGGGGACGCCGAGCTGTGGCGCAAGCGGATGGCCGACAAGGGCTGGGGCGCGCCCACCTGGCCCAGGGCCTATGGCGGCGGCGGCCTGAGCGCGGCGCAGGCGCGGGTCCTCGGCCAGGAGATGGCGAACATCGGCGCCTACAACCCGATCGTGGGAATGGGAACGAGCATGTTCGGTCCGACTCTGCTCGAGTACGGAACCGAAGACCAGAAGCAGCGGCATATCCCGCCGATCGTTCGCGGCGAGCTTCGCTGGTGCCAGGGGTATTCGGAACCCGGGGCCGGCTCGGACCTCGCGGCCCTCACGACCCGTTGCGAGGACGCCGGCGACCACTGGCGGATCAACGGCCAGAAGATCTGGACCTCTGGGGCGCAGTACGCCGACTGGTGCTTCTGCCTGGTGCGCACCGACACCTCGAAGAAACACGAGGGAATCTCCTTCGTGCTCATCGACATGCACCAGAAGGGAGTCGAGACCCGGCCGATCAAGCTCATCGCCGGCAGTTCGCCCTTCTGCGAGACCTTCTTCACCGACGCACGGGTGGAGAAGAACGACATGGTCGGGCCCCTGCACGGCGGCTGGAGCGTCGGCAAGCGCCTGCTCCAGCACGAACGGTCGGGCCAGGGCGGCGGGCGGATGATGGGAACGGGGGCGGGGCTGCCGGAACTGGCGAAGAAATACGTCGGGACCGACCAGACCGGGCGGATCGCCGACGCCGACCTGCGCTCGCGCATCACCGCGCACATGATCGACGCCAGGGCCCACCTGCTCACGGTCCAGCGCGCCGCGGCCGAAGCGCGCGGTAATCAGAGCCCGAGCGCGACCACCTCGATCATGAAGAACTCGAGCACCAGGATCGGCCAGGAGAAGGCGGAACTCACCTTGGAGATCATGGGCGTCCAGGGCCTGGGCTGGGAAGGCGACGAATTCGCCGAGGAGGAGCGCTCGGCGGTTCGTGGGTGGCTGTCGGGCAAGGCATGGACGATCTTCGGCGGCTCGTTCGAGATTCAGAACAACATCATTTCGAAGCGGATCCTCGGGCTGCCCGAGAGCGTCCGCTCGACCTGAGCCAGGCGAAAGAGAACCTTCAGATGGCCGTCCTCACCGAAGAGCAGAGCATGCTGCGCGATTCCGCGCGCACCTGGACCCAGGAGAAGTCTCCGGTCGCTGCGTTCCGCAAGGTCCGCGACAGCGGCGCCCCGCTCGGCTACGACCAGGCGGCTTTCGCCGACATGGCGCAGATGGGCTGGACCGGGGTCATCATCCCCGAGGAATATGGGGGTTCGGACTTCGGCTATCTGAGCCTGGGACTGATCCTCGAGGAGACCGGCCGCACCCTTACCGCCTCGCCGCTGCTGGCGACCGCCGCGGCCGCGGCCAGCGCGATCATCCTGGGCGGATCGGCCAAGCAGAAGCAGGACTGGCTGCCGAAGATCGCCGCCGGCGAGGTGGTGGCCACCCTGGCGGTCGACGAAGGCGCCCATCACGCGCCGCAGAAGATCGCCCTGACCGCCGAGCGCAAGGACGGCGGCTATCGGCTCAACGGGCGCAAGACTTTCGTTCTTGAAGGGATGGCGGCCGGCCTTTTCATCGTCTCCGCCCGCACTTCCGGCGCTGAGACCGACACAAAGGGGATCACGCTCTTCCTGGTCGAAGCCGGCGCCAAGGGTCTGTCGCGCAAGGCCCTGAAGCTCGCCGACTCACGCGGCGCTGCGGTGCTCACCTTCGACGGGGTGGAAGTCGGCGAGGACTCGGTCCTTGGCGAAGAGGGGCAGGGCTCGGCGGTGCTCGAAAAGACCCTCGACCGCGCGCGCGCGGCGCTGAGCGCCGAGATGCTCGGCTCGGCGGTTCAGGCGTTCGAAACCACCCTCGACTATCTGAAGACCCGTGTTCAGTTCGGTCAGGTGATCGGCGCCTTCCAGGCGCTTCAGCACCGGGCGGCCAAGATGTTCACCGACCTCGAGCTGTCGCGCTCGTGTGTCGAGGCGGCGCTCACCGCCATCGACAACGACTCTCCGGAGGCCGCTGAACTCGTCTCCCTGGCCAAGGCGAAGATGGGCGACACCCTGCATCTGGTCTCCAACGAGATGGTCCAGATGCACGGCGGCATCGGCATGACCGACGCCCACGACGCCGGCCTCTATCTCAAGCGGGCGCGGGCAGCCGAAGCGACCTTCGGCGGCCAGTCCTACCACCGCGACCGCTACGCGCGAATCCAGGGGTTCTAGAACGGGGCCGCGTCTCCCGCCCAACTCAAGGGCAGGGTAGAGCCCGAACCTATTTCTTCTTCGAAGCGCCGCCGGCCTTCGCCGGGGTGACGGCGAACGGGGACGCGGACGCCGCGGCTTTCGCCTTGGCCTTCTTGGGCTTGCGCGCCTCTCGATTGCCGCTCTTCTTCTGTTCCTTGTTCGCCATCTGCTCGCTGCGCCTTCCTTGCCTAGAAGTAGCCGGTCTCGCCCTCGACGCGCACCTGAACGATGCGACCCTGGCCGACCGCGGCCCGGGCGAGCTTGGTGGCCGAGGCGATCACCTCGTCCTTGTCGCGCGCCCGATTGCTCAGGCGCCCTTCGTGTTCGACGGCCCAAGCGCCGTCATGCTTAACGATCCGGAAAATAAGCGCTGACATGAGGTTCTCCGCCGACATCGATCGGCATGCGACATTATGCGCCCTTTCGCATCAGAAGGCGAGTGCGCGGCGGCATTGTCACCGTCCGGCCCGCATGCCGTTCAGCGTCCTCCGCAGGCCCGCTCGCCAGTGAGGCGGCGCTCCGCCCAGCACCGTCCAGGTTGCGCGGCAGTCGAGAACGCTGAACGCGGGCCGCCTCGCCGGGGTCGGAAAGTCCGCGGACGCGATCGGCGTGACGACTTGGCGGGCTGTCAGCAGTCCGCTGGCGTATCCCTCCTGCGCGATCGCCAGCGCGAAGTCGTACCAGGAGGCGACGCCCGAGTCGGTGAAGTGCATCACGCCGCTGGCCCGCAGGTCGACCAGGGCCCACAGGGCCCTCGCCAAGGAAGCGGCGGAGGTCGGCGTCCCGACCTGGTCGGCGACGACGCGAATCGCCGCGCCCTCACCCATCAGCCGCAGCATGGTGGTGAGGAAGTTGCGTCCGGAGCCGGCATAGACCCAGGCGGTCCGCACGATCAGGGCCTGGGCGCCAGAAGCAAGCACGGCGGCTTCTCCCGCCAGCTTGGAGGCGCCATAGACGCCGAGGGGGCCGGTCGCGTCGCCGGGGCGATAGGGCGAGGTCGAGCAGCCGTCGAACACGAAATCCGTGGACAGGTGGACGATCCGCGCTCCGATCCGGGCCGCGCCATCGGCGAGCCGCCCGGCGCCGTCGCGGTTGGTCCTCCAGGCGGCTTCGGCTTCGCTTTCCGCCCGGTCGACGGCGGTGAAGGCGGCGGCGTTGACGATGACGTCGGGCCTGACGAAGTCCAGGGCCGCCGTCACCGCTTCACCGTCGTCGATATCCATATCCGCGCGGGTTGGCGCCGTCACCGTCCAGCCGGGCCTGGCGGTATCGACCAACGCTTTCGCGAGTTGGCCGCCACCGCCGGTCACCAGAGCCTTCATCGCGCGCCAAGAGCTTCGGCGAGCGAGGGGGCCGCGGCGTCCCGGGCGGAGAGCCTGGGCCGACCGACGTCGCGCACTGGCCAGGCGATCGCGAGGTCGGGATCGTTCCAGCGAATGACGCGCTCGTCGGACGGCGCCTGCACGTCGGTGCATTTGTAGAGGAAGTCGGCTTCGTCGCTGAGCGTGAGGAAGCCATGCGCCATGCCAGGAGGCGACCAGAGCATCTTGTGATTGTCGCCCGAGAGTTCGGTTCCGAACCAGGTCCCAAAGCCCGGTGAGTCGCGGCGAATATCGACGACGACGTCGAACACCGTCCCACGGCTCACCCGGAGCAGCTTGCCCTGGGCCCTGGGGCTCTGGAAGTGCAGCCCGCGAAGAACGCCCCGCAACGAGCGACTGTGGTTGTCCTGCACGAAGGGTCCCGGGATGCCGACCGCCGCGAACGCATCGGCCTTCCAGGTCTCTTGGAAGAAGCCGCGCTCATCGGAGAACACCTGTGGCTCGATCAGGAGCACCCCGGCGATCGGCGTCGGGGTGACGATGAGCGCCTGACGTGGCGTCGGGTTCAACTGGGCGCTCCAGGGCTTGCCGCGTGTACCGGTCGGCAGTTGCTCGACCTTGGCCCGCAGCGTCAAGCTCGCGGCGCGCTCCACTGGGCGCTGGCGGCGATGATGTTGAAGCCGCTAGATGTTCGCCGCCTGGCGTGCGTGGTTCCTCCCTGGATTGCGGCGCCGCAATTCGGTCGGCGCACGGGCATGTCATGCACGACGCCGCCGATCCGCTTCGAAAGGCTTGGCTAGCCTCCGCCGCCGGAGAATCGCATGAGCGAACCGATCCCCCAGCGCGGGCCATACTCGCCAAGGCCGCCGGTGCGTCGTTCTAAGGGGCGCACCGCGATCTCCATCGCGGTCGTGGTGGCGGTCGCGGTGCTGCTGGCGATCCTGCTCGGTCGTTGCGCTTCAAAGGGCGCCAAGGGCGCTCCTGGCGGCGCTGGCCCCGGAGGACGGCCGGCGATCACCGTCGCGACCGCCAAGGCGAGCCTGGGCGATCTGCCGATCCGCCTCGAGGCGCTGGGCACGGTGACCCCGGAGGCCACGGTGAATGTCACCGCGCGGGTGGCGGGAATGCTTCTCCAGGTGAATTTCCGCGAGGGTCAGCGGGTGACCAAGGGCCAATTGTTGGCCCAGATCGACCCGCGCCCGTTCCAGGCCGCGCTCAACCAGGCGCGGGGCCAATTGCTGAGGGACCAGGCGGCGCTGCAGGACGCCCGGCTGGATCTGAGCCGCTACCGCACCTTGCTGGCTGAGGATTCCATCGCCCGCCAGCAGGTGGATACGCAAGCGGCCCTGGTGAAGCAGGACGAAGCGGTGGTGGTCTCCGACCAGGCCAATGTCACGACCGGCGAACTCAATCTCTCATTCACCAAGATCCCCGCGCCGGTGGCCGGGCGCGTTGGCCTTCGCCAGGTCGACCCCGGAAATCAGATCACGGCGAATGCGGCCACTCCGATCACCGTGGTGACCGAGATCGATCCCATCGACGTGGTGTTCTCTCTTCCCGAGGAAGCGATCCCCGCCGTGACCTCGCATGGCGGGGGAGGAACCGGCGGCGGCCTTTCGGTCACCGCCTACGACCGCTCAGGAGGGACGGCGCTGGCCACCGGCGCGCTTTCGACGATCGACAACCAGATCGACACCACCACCGGCACGGTCAAGGCCAAGGCCCGCTTCGCCAACGGCGGTGGCGCGCTCTTTCCCAATCAGTTCGTCAACGTGAGCCTGCTGGTCGACACCCTGACGGGCCAGGTCATCGTCCCGACGACGGCGGTGCGGCACGGTCCTCAGGGCGATTTCGTCTGGGTTCTCCAACCAGACCATACGGCGAAATCGCGGCTGGTGCGGGTCGGCCCGGGGACCGGCGAAACCGTCTCCATCGTCTCCGGGCTGAAGGCCGCGGAGACGGTGATCACCGAAGGTGGCGACCGCCTGCGCGACGGTGGCAAGGTGATCCTGCCCGGGGAGCGGCCGAGCTTCGCCGGCGCCAGACGCGGCGGCCATCGCCGTCGTGGCGGGGGAGGCGCTGGCGGCGTCGCGCCCGGCGGATGACCGCGATCGGCGCCGCGCCTTGCTTCCTCCCTCCCCGTCCTGAGGAGGCGTGCCGCGAAACTCGACCCTCCGAGTGCTTCTTCCGATGAGTCCGTCGCGCCCGTTCATCACGCGGCCGGTGGCGACCTCTCTGTTCATGGCGGCGATCCTCCTGGCCGGCGTGGTGGCCTTCAAGTTCCTGCCGCTCTCGGCCCTGCCGGAAGTCGATTACCCGACCATCCAGGTCCAGACCTCCTATCCGGGCGCCAGCCCCGAGGTGATGGCGACCACCGTCACCGCGCCGCTGGAAGTGCAGTTCGGTCAGATGACGCAGCTCAAGCGGATGTCGTCGATCAGTTCAGGGGGCTCATCGGTCATCACCTTGCAGTTCGATCTCAACCTGGGCCTCGACGTCGCCGAGCAGGAGGTCCAGGCGGCGATCAACGCCTCGACCAGCCTCTTGCCGACCGATCTTCCCGCGCCGCCGATCTACGCCAAGGTCAACCCCGCCGATGCGCCGATCCTCACCCTGGCTCTGACGTCCAGGACGATGCCCCTGACCGAGGTGGAGGCCCTCGCCGACCAGCAGCTCGCCCAGAAGATTTCCCAGATCGCCGGAGTGGGCCAGGTGTCGATCAGCGGCGGCCAGAGGCCGGCGGTCAGGATCCTGGTCAACACCCGGCAGCTCGCCTCCTACGGCCTGACGCTAGCCCAGCTCAGCAGCGCCATCGCCTCGGCCAACGCCAACGGCGCGAAGGGCAATTTCGATGGACCCACGCGCTCCTATTCCATCGACGCCAACGACCAGTTGCTGACCGCCAACGACTACGCATCGCAAATCGTCGCCTATCGCAACGGCGCGCCGGTGCGGCTCTCGGACGTCGCCACCATTGTCGCCGGTTCGGAAAACACCCAGCTGGGCGCCTGGTACGACAACACGCCAGCGGTTCTACTCAACGTCCAGCGCCAACCAGGCGCCAATGTCATCGGCGCCGTCGACGCGATCAAGAAGGCGCTGCCCGGCCTGACAGCCAGCCTGCCCTCGGCCATCAACGTCCAGGTCGTCACCGACCGAACCACCGGCATCCGCGCCTCGGTGCGCGACGTCGAGTTCGAACTGATGCTCAGCGTCGCCCTGGTGGTCGGGGTGATCTTTCTCTTCCTGCGCAGCCTGTCCGCGACCTTCATCGCCAGCGTCGCCGCGCCGCTCTCGTTGGTGGGCGCGTTCGCGGCGATGTACCTGCTGCACTTCTCGCTCAACAACCTCACCCTGATGGCCTTGACGATCGCGACCGGGTTCGTGGTCGACGACGCCATCGTAATGATCGAGAACATCTCCCGCTACATCGAGGCGGGCGAGCGGCCGATGGACGCGGCGCTCAAGGGGGCCGAGCAGATCGGCTTCACGATCATCTCGCTCACCGTCTCCCTGATCGCGGTGCTGATCCCCCTGCTTTTCATGGGCGACGTCGTCGGCCGGCTGTTCCGGGAGTTCGCGATCACCTTGGCGGTGACCATCGTCATCTCGGCGGTGGTTTCCCTCACTCTTGTGCCGACCCTCTCGGCGCGATGGCTGAAGACCGACGACAGGGCGAGTGAGACCCGGTTCGCGCACCGTTCGAAGGCGGTGATCGACCGGGTCATCGACCGCTACGATCAGGCGCTGATCTGGGTCCTGGACCACCAGGGGGCGACCCTCACGGTGGCGGTGGTCACCCTTGCGGTGACCGTGGTGCTGTTCCTGGCGATCCCCAAGGGGCTTTTCCCGACCCAGGATACCGGCCTCGTCCAGGGCGTCACCCAGGCCGGACAATCGACGTCCTACCGGGGGATGGCGAACCTTCAGCAGAAGCTCGCCGCGCGGCTGCTCGAGGATCCCGACGTCGCCAGCCTCACCAGCTTCATCGGCGTCGACGGCGTCAACACGACCCTGAACAGCGGACGGCTGCTGATCAACCTCAAGGCGCTGGGCCAGCGCAGCACTTCCTTTTCCACGATCCTCGATCGGCTGCGGCGCGACGCCGACGCCGTGCCCGGGGTCAATCTCTACCTGCAGCCGGTCCAGGATCTCACCATCGACGCCTCATCGGGCCGCACTCAATACCAGTTCGCCCTGCAGGGATCGGACACCGCCGCCGTCGCGACCTGGTCCAGCCGCCTCGTCCGACGCCTGGCCAGCGAAGCGAAGATCCGCAACGTCGCCTCGGATCTGCAGGACCAGGGACTGTCGGCCTTCATCAACATCGACCGCGACACAGCCGCCCGCCTGGGGATCACCCCGGCAACCATCGACGACACCCTGTATTTCGCGTTCGGCCAGCGGATCATCTCGACGATCTTCACCCAGTCGAGCCAGGAACGGGTGATCCTCCAGGCCGACCCCCGGCTTCTGCAGACCCCCGACAGCCTCAAGACCCTCTACCTCGCCGCCGCGGGGGGCGCACCGACGCCGCTGGCGGCGATCGCCACGATCGAACAGCGCGCCTCGTCACTGCAGATCAATCACGTGGGCCAGTTCCCGGCCGCCAACATCTCCTTCGACACCGCGCCAGGAGTATCCCTGGGGGCGGCGGTGTCCGCCATCGAAAGGGACGAAAGGGCGATCGGCGTTCCGCAAACCATCACCACTGCCTTCCTGGGCGCCGCCAACGCCTTTCAGGCCTCCTTGACCAACGAGCTGTGGCTGATTCTGGCGGCGATCGTCACCGTCTACATCGTCCTGGGGGTCCTCTACGAAAGCTACATCCATCCGGTCACCATCCTCTCGACCCTGCCCTCGGCGGGGGCCGGCGCGCTCGTCGCGCTGATGATCGCCGGCCAGGATCTCGGGGTGATCGGGATCATCGGCATCATCCTTCTGATCGGGATCGTGAAGAAGAACGCGATCATGATGATCGACTTCGCCCTGGACGCGGAGCGCTCCGAGGGCAAGACCCCGAGGCAGGCGATCCATCAGGCGGCCCTGCTCCGTTTCCGCCCGATCATCATGACCACCCTGGCCGCGCTCTTCGCCGCCCTGCCCCTGATGCTCGGCTGGGGGGTGGGCTCCGAACTGCGCCATCCCCTGGGGATCAGCATCGTCGGCGGCCTGATCGTCAGCCAGGCCCTGACGCTGTTCACCACGCCGGTCATCTATCTGCAATTCGACAGGCTGGCGCGGCGCATGGGCGGCCGGCCCAATCCCCGTAAGGGAGAATCCGATCCCAGGCTGGACGAGGCCGCGCCGGATCCGGGACCGGCCGGGCGGTGAACTTCCCCGGCCTCTTCATCCGCCGGCCGATCGCCACGATCCTGCTGACCATCGGCATTGCGTTGGCCGGCGCCGCGGCCTTCTTCCTGCTGCCGGTCTCGCCCCTGCCGCAAGTGGACTTCCCGACCATTTCGGTGAGCGCCTCGCTCCCTGGCGCCAGTCCGCAGACCATGGCCACCAGTGTCGCCACGCCGCTGGAAAAGCGGCTGGGGATCATCGCCGACGTTTCGGAGATCACGTCCTCGAGCCGGGTCGGCCAGACCAACATCACCTTGCAGTTCGGGCTCACCCGAAACATCGACGGCGCCGCCCGCGACGTGCAGGCCGCGATCAACGCCGCCCGGGTCGACCTGCCGATCACCCTCCGTTCCAACCCGACCTACCGCAAGCAGAACCCCGCCGACGCGCCGATCATCATCCTGTCGCTCACCTCGGCCACCCGCACCCCCGGGCAGATCTACGACGTGGCCTCGACGATCATCCAGCAGCAACTCAGCCAGGTGCGGGGGGTCGGCGACGTGACGATCGGCGGCGGCTCCCTGCCGGCGGTGCGCGCCGAACTCAACCCCCTGGCCCTGGCCCGCTACGGCATCGGGCTGGAGGACGTCCGCTCCGCCCTGGCCTCGGCGAACGCGAACCGGCCCAAGGGCGTCGTCCAGGACGGCCAGCTGCGGTTCCAGATCTACACCAACGACACCGGTCTGGCCGCCGCGGCCTATGCGCCGCTGGTCATCGCCTACCGCAACGGCGACGCCGTTCGGCTCTCGGACATCGCCCAGGTCACCGACGGAGTGACCGACGTCCACAATCTCGGCCTCGTCAACGGCCGCCCGGCCATCGTCGTGGTGGTGAGGCGCCAGCCCGGCGCCAATATCATCGGCACGGTCGATCGGGTGAAGGCGCTGGTCCCGATCATCAAGGCGGCCCTGCCGGCGGATATCGACATGCAGGTGGCGATCGACCGCACGATCACCATCCGCGCGTCCCTCGCCGAGGTCGAGCGGACGGTGCTCATCGCCACCGTGCTGGTGATCGGCGTCGTCGCCTTCTTCCTGCGCAACGGTCGGGCGATCCTCATTCCGAGCGTCGCGGTCGCCGTCTCCCTGCTCGGTGCGCTCGGCGTGATGTTCCTGCTTCACCTCTCCTTGGACAACCTCTCGCTGATGGCCCTGGCGGTGGCGACCGGCTTCGTGGTCGACGACGCGATCGTCGTTCTCGAAAACGTGACCCGCCACGTCGAGGCTGGGATGGGTCGGTTCGAGGCGGCGCTTCTGGGCGCCCGGGAGGTGGGTTTCACCGTCCTCTCGATCAGCATCTCCCTGGTCGCGGTGTTCCTGCCCATCCTGCTCATGGGCGGCCTAGTAGGGCGGCTGTTTCGCGAGTTCGCGATCGTGCTCTCGGCCGCGGTGCTGATCTCGCTGCTCATCTCGCTCACCAGCACGCCGATGATGTGCGCCTATCTGGTGGACCGGCCCAAGCCCCCCGAGCGGCTCGGAGTGCTCGGTCGCTTTTCCGATCGCATCTTTGCGGCGATGCACCGGGTGTACGAAAGAACCCTCGACTGGGCCCTGGACGCGGGCCCGGTGATGCTCGTCGTCCTGGCCGCGACCATCGTCCTCAGCGTCTATCTCTTCGGCGTGGTCCCCAAGGGCTTCTTCCCCCAGCAGGACACCGGGCAGATGATAGGCGGCCTGCAGTCCGACCAGTCCAGCTCGTTTTCGATCAGCGGCCAGCGCCTGCGCCGGTTCGTGGGAATCATCGGCCATGACCCCTCTGTCCAGACTGTGGTCGCTTTCGCCGGCAACAACGCCGCCGGCGGCTTCATGGTCGTGGGTCTCAAGCCGAGAAACCAGCGGCGAGGCGGCGCTCAGGCGGTCGTGCAGCGCCTGAGACCCAAGCTTGCCAGGGTCACTGGGGCCAGCCTGTTTCTCAATCCGGTGCAGGATGTCCGCACCGGCGGTCGCTCGAGCAATGCAACCTATCAGTACACGCTCGAGGGCCAGGATCTCGCCGGCCTGCGGCTATGGGCGGGGCGCCTCGCCGAGGCCATGAAGTCGCAGCCGGCGCTGACCGACGTCAACACCGACCAGGAGGATCACGGCCTGGAGAGTTTCGTCAGCGTCGACCGCGGCAAGGCCGCCCGCCTGGGCGTCACCGACAGCGCCATCGACAACACCCTCTATGACGCATTCGGCCAGAGGCAGGTCTCGACCATCTACAAGCAGAACAACCAGTACAAGGTGGTCATGGAGGCGGCGCCTGCCTTCACCCAGGATCCCACCTCCCTGGACGACATCTATGTCAGCACCGGTTCGGCGGCGACCGCGGCGTCCGCCAAGACCGCAATGGCGCCTGCCGCCTCCGCCGCTTCCCCGTCCGCCGAGGGACCTGGACCCAGCAACGTCGCCGGCCAGCCCGGGGCGCTGGGCGCGAGCGCCGGCGCGAACCTGGCGGTGGGGATCGCCGCGGTGGCCGGCCCGGCAGCGCCTCCCGGCCGCGCCGCCTCGCAGGGGGTCGCGGTGAGCGCCACCGCGGAGCGGATCGTCCCGCTCTCGGCGTTTGCATCCTGGGCGGACGGTTCCACCCCCACGGCGGTCAACCACCAGGACAGCGAGCCGGCGACGACGATCTCCTTCAATCTGGCCACTGGGAAATCCTTGAGCGCCGCCACTTCCGCCATCGCCCAGGCGCAGGGCGATATCGGCATGCCGGCGGCCATCCACGGCGGATTCCAGGGCACCGCCAAAGTCTACCAGCAATCCCTCGCCAACGAGCCGATCCTGATCCTGGCGGCGATCGTGGCGATCTATCTGGTGCTGGGCATTCTCTACGAGAGCTACATCCACCCCCTGACTGTGCTCTCGACCCTGCCCTCGGCGGGCATCGGCGCGGTGATCGCCCTCATCGTGTTCAAGGTCGAGTTCTCGATCATCGCCCTCATCGGGGTCATCCTGCTCATCGGCATCGTCAAGAAGAACGCCATACTGATGATCGACTTCGCCTTGGACGCCGAGCGCGAACAGGGCCTGAGCCCCCGCGAGGCGATCCGCCAGGCGGCGCTGATCCGCTTCCGGCCGATCATGATGACGACCTTCGCCGCCATCCTGGGCGCGCTTCCCCTGGCCATCGGTTGGGGCGAAGGCGCCGAGTTGCGCCGCCCGCTCGGAATCACGGTGATCGGCGGCCTGCTGGTCAGCCAGGTGATCACCCTTCTCACCACTCCGGTGGTCTATCTCTACCTCGACCGCCTGCGCCGCCGGCGAGCGCCGGCCGGCGAACTGGCGAGGGCATAGGAAGATCCGCGCATGCTTTCCTCTCCGCTGAAGACCGCCTCTCTGCTCGCCGCGCTGGGGCTCGCCGGCTGTCTGGTCGGTCCCAACTACGTTCGACCCTCCGCCCCGATGTCCGCCGCCTACAAGGAGGCGCGGGGATGGGCCCCCGCCCAGCCCTCCGACGCCGCCGACCGCCGGGACTGGTGGCGGGTGTTCGGCGACCCTGTGCTCGACGATCTCGAAGCGCGGGTGACTGTCTCCAACCAGAACCTCGCCGCCGCCGAGGCCGCCTATCGCCAAGCCCGCGCCCTGACCGCCCAGCAGCGCGCGGCGCTGTTTCCGACGGTGAGCCTCACCGCCTCGGTGAATGTCACCGGCGGCGGCGGCGGCCGGGGGACGGTGACCACCTACCAGCCGGGCGTGGGCGCCAGCTGGGCGCCCGACATCTGGGGCGCGGTCCGCCGGGGAATCGAGAACGCCGGCGACACCGCCCAGGCGAGCGCCGCCGACCTGGCCAACGCCCGGCTTTCGGCCCAGATGGAGCTCGCCGCCGACTACATCGCGCTGCGCCAGTTCGACGAAGAGAAGCGGCTGCTCGATACGACAATCGCCGCATATCAGCGCTCGCTCGCGATCAATCAGAACAAGTACCGCGCCGGCGTCTCGGCGCGGAGCGATGTCTTCTCCGCGCAAAGCCAGCTCGACAGCACCAAGGCCCAGGACGTCGATCTCATCCAGCAGCGGGCCCGCGTCGAACACGCCATCGCGATCCTCACCGGAGCTCCGCCGGCGCAGCTCGATCTTCCGGCCGCGTCGTGGAATCTCCGGCTTCCGGAGATCCCGTCCGCCCTGCCCTCCACGCTTCTGCAACGCCGGCCCGACATCGCGGCGAACGAACGCCTCGCCGCCGCCGCCAACGCCCAGATCGGCGTCGCTACCGCGGCCTACTATCCGAGCGTGAACCTCACCGGCCAGGCCGGGTTCGCCGCCAATGAGCTTTCAGGAATTTTCAGCGCCTCCAACTTCGTCTGGTCCCTCGGCGCCTCCGCGGCGGAGACCATCTTCGACGCAGGCGCCCGCCGCGCGCGCGTCGCGGCCGCGAGGGCCGCCTACGACCAAGCCGTCGCCAACTACCGGCAGACGGTGCTTACGGCGTTCGGCCAGGTGGAGGACAATCTCGCCGCCCAGCGAGTCCTGGGCAGCGAAGAGAGCCTGCGGGCGAGCGCTTCGTCCGCCGCCGACGCGAGCGAGCGTATCGCCCGCAATCAGTATCGGGCCGGACAGGCCGACTACACCACGGTGATCGTCGCCCAGGCGACCGCACTGGGCGACCGGACCGCCCTGCTCCAGGTCCAGGCGGCGCGGCTGACGACCGCGGTGGACCTCATCGCCGCTCTGGGCGGTGGCTGGACCGCCGCCGAACTGCCCGCGAGGCCTTAGAAGCCCGCCGGCCCGCCCTCAGGTCGCTGGCGTGGTCGCCGAGGCGGCCGGAACCGCCTTGTGGTGACGGCGGCGACGGTGGCGACGCACCCTGTGGGTGTCGGCGTGATGGCCGACGACAGCTCCGCCGACCCCGCCGACCACCGCGCCTACCGGGCCGGCGACAACCGCTCCGCCGACCGCTCCGGCCGCAGCGCCGTTCACCGTGCCGCTGGCCATGGCCGGCGCCGCGCCCCAGGCAGCGACGGCGGCGATGCACGACAGGATCAAGAACCGTCTCATCTTCTTCTCCCTGCGCCGCGATGTGAGTTTTGCCTCAGGCGCCTCTATCAAAGGCCGATCGCGCTCGTCGGTTCCCTCGCGCCCCGCGGCGGCGAGGCGCGCTCCCCTCGGCGTTGCCGCCGCGCATCGCCGACGATAGGGTTCGGCGAGTTCAGGGAGGGCCGCTTCGATGGCTGGGCGATGGGCCTTCACCAGGGGCCTGCATGATCTGGGCGGCGGCCTTTGGGCCTGGCTTCAGCCCGATGGCGGCTGGGGCTGGTCGAACGCGGGCCTGATCGTCGACGGCGAAGAGTCGCTGCTTGTCGACACCCTGTTCGACATGACCCTGACCCGCGAAATGCTGGCGAAAATGGCCGACGCCACCGGGCTGGACGCCGAGGAGATCGGCACGGTGGTCAACACCCACGCCAACGGCGACCACACCCACGGCAACGCCTGCTGCGCGAAGGCCGAGATCATCGCCTCGGCCGCCAGCGCCGCGGAGATGGAGGAAGTCACTCCGGCGATGATGACCGCCTTCCTCGCCGCCGCCCCGGGGCTGGGCGCGACGGGGAAATATATCATCGACATCTTCGGCAAGTTCGACTTCGCCGCAGTGGTCGAACGCGCGCCGACCCGCACCTTTTCTGGTGAGCTCGAACTGAAGGTGGGCGACAAGGCGGTCCATCTCATCGAGGTCGGCCCCGCGCACACCCGCGGCGACATCCTGGCGCACGTGCCGAAAGACCGCGCTGTCTTCACCGGAGACATACTCTTCATCGACGGCACGCCGATCATGTGGGCCGGGCCGGTGGGCAACTGGATCGCCGCTTGCGACCGCATCCTTTCCATGGACGTCGACATCATCGTGCCCGGCCATGGTCCGATCACCGACAAGGCTGGGGTGCGCCGGGTGAAGGACTATCTGGCCTTCTGCGACCTCGAGGCGCGCAAGCGCTACGATGCTGGCCTCAGCGTGCGCGACGCGGCCCATGACATCGCCCTGGGCGACTTCGCCAGCTGGGGCGACGCCGAGCGCATCGCCGTCAATGTCGACACCCTCTATCGCCAATACCGGGGCGACGCCTCGCGGCCCGAGACGATGAAGCTGTTTGGGCTGATGGCGGAACTGCGGGCCGGCTGAGGAGCCGGGGGGCCGTGCGCGCCTCCAAAGCCTTCTCGGGCGACTACATCGTCAGCACGATCTTCCCGAAGTGCGCGCCGGCTTTCATCGTCTCGAAGGCGTCGCGCACCTGCTCGAGCGAGAAGCGCTTGTCGATCACCGGCCTGATGGCGTTGGCCTCGATGGCGCGGGTCATGCTCTCGAAATGCTCGCGGCTGCCGACGGTGACGCCGTGGATGACGGCGTTGGCGGCGAAGATGGCCGCGATGTTCAGGTCCTTCACGAAGCCGGCCAGGATGCCGATCACCGCGATCTTGCCGCCCACCCTGATGGCGCGCAGGGACTGCTCGAAAGTGCCGGTGCCGCCGACCTCGATGACGTGGTCGGCGCCGCGGTTGGCGGTGATCGTGCGCACTTCCTTGGCCCAATCGGGCGTCGACTTGTAGTTGATCAGGTAGTCGGCCCCCAGCGCCTTGGCGCGTTCCAGCTTCTCGTCGGAGGAGGAGGTGATGATCACGCTCGCGCCGGCCGCCTTGGCGAACTGCAGGGCGAAGATCGAAACGCCGCCCGTGCCCTGCACCACCACCACCTCGCCGGATTTCACCTTGCCCTCCGCCACCAGGCCGCGCCAGGCGGTCAGCGCCGCGCATGGCAGGGTGGCCGCTTGCTCGTCGGTGTAGCCGGCCGGGACGGGGGTGACGCCCTCAGCGCTCAGCAGCACCTTCTCCTGCAGGACGCCGTCGAGCGCGCCGCCGAGCGCGCCGCCAAGCCTCTGAGGCGTCGGATCGCCGGCGAACCAGCCCTGGAAGAACAGTGGGGCGACATGGTCGCCGACCTTCACGCGCGTGACGCCATCGCCGATCGCCGAGACCACGCCGGCGCCATCCGAACAGGGCGTGAAGGGCGTCCGGCCCGAGCGCGCCGTCACGGTCGCCAAGTCGCGGTAGTTCAGTGAGGCGGCCTTGATATCGACGACGATCTGGCCCGGACCAGGCGTGGGATCGGACTTTTCGACGACCGTCAGATTGTCGATTCCGTAAGCCCCTTCGATGACGACAGCGCGCATGGGGCCCTTCTCCCTGATCGCGCCGTGGCGTGGCGCTCTGGGCCGCAGGTGAACCGCGCTCAGGCGTATTCCGCAAGCCTGTCGACGCGGCGTTTTCGTCCGATCGGGCGAGAGGTTGGGTGGCTGACGCGGTCGGAGTGGTGTGAGCGGCCCTCTTTCTGGGCGCACGCCGTCCAGGTGGCGGTCACGACGAGGGCGGACCGCCGACTGTCCGAAATTCGCGAAAGCCGGCTCAGAGCTTGTCACGGGCACGGCTGGGGCCCTAACGTCGCCGTCTCAGTCAGGACGGTTTGGCTTTCTCCCAACCTCAGAAGGACAAGCCCCATGAGATTCTGGATTCTCGCAAGCGCGGCTCTTGCGATCGCGGGAGCGTCCTGCAACCGGCCCGCGCCCGGCGCACAGCCTGCCCCGAGCGGTCAGGCCGCAACCAGCGGCCAAGCTGCTGCGAGCGGCAATGCGGCGAGCGGCCCGCTCGCCTCCGGCGGAGCCGCGGTCCACAGGGCGTGCAAAGAGGACATCGCGAAATTCTGCGCCGGGACCCAACCGGGACCGGATCGCGCGCAATGCATGCGCCAGCACAAGGATGAGCTCTCCGCCGACTGCAAGGCCGCGCGGATGAACGCGCGCGCGGCCCGCGGCGGGCAATCGGGCCCGTCGCACGGCTGATCCGGCCGTCTCGAGGACCGACGGGCCGCGTTGTGTTCCCGGCGCCAACGGGCGACGGCCGTTCAGCGGACGACCGGCCGTCCTTCGCGTTAAAGCCTGAGAAGCCGGGAACTCGCCGGCTATGCAGGGACGTCCTGGTTCGCCAGAGCCGACCGCCAGTCTCTGGAAACCGAATGCGGCTCGCCGATTGGCAGGTCGGCGATCGTCTTCTCGACAAGGGCGCGGAAGGGTGTGGGCATCAAGGGCTTGATGACGCGCCAGACCGCCCGGCAACCTGGACTCCGTAGGTGGAGTCGCAGCGCCGCCATGCTTCCGGCGAACCTGTCGCTGTCGAGCACACCCCTCTCGTGCAGCCAGACGATCTCCGCCATGCCAAGAAACCAGCCGTGCATCAGGCTGCGGTATTGCGTGATCTCGACTTCCGTCAGTTGATCGTCTCCGGCCGACCCGCGAAGGAAGACGGACGCCATCGACGCCTCCGTCAACCGGCCCAGAAACTCCTTCACGAAGTTGAGCCGATCCTGGTGCGCCATGGCTCGATGGGCGTGGGTATTTTGGCGGATCTGCAGGCTGAGATAGATCAGGGAAACCAGGACCCCCAGACCGCTGACGAAACTGCCGATGGACGCGAGGTCTGAAAGCGACACCTGATGTTCCCCCGAGAAAGAGTTCAGGGAGGACGATAACCGATTTTTTTCAGCGAACGCGCCTTTGCGTCATCATCGATTGGCCGCCGGACCGGACCCCCAATGAGACTCCGTATCCCTTTGCCTGGAACCGCGAGCCCTCCATGACCGATGACAGCCAGATCAGCGGCTTGGCGCACACACCTTCGGTCTGATGAACGCCGACCTGTACGACTCCGCTCTCCCCTCCGACTCCAGAGACAATGCAAGCCGTCGAGGCCCACGCCACCCGCGTAAGCCATTGAAAACCTGGAGCGGGTGAAGGGAATCGAACCCTCGTCGTAAGCTTGGGAAGCTTCTGCTCTGCCATTGAGCTACACCCGCGCGGCACGCTCGCGGGAATCGGCGAGCGGCGGATCGATGTCAATGGGGAGACCCGGTCCGTAGCGGAGGTCGGGACCCAGCCTCCAACGCGCCAAGCGACTCTATGAAAGCCTGTTCGGCCGGACCTTCGACCCTAGAGGCCCGCCGAATTTCTATCAGATCAAGGACGCCGGCCATGGCTTGCTGGGGGTCCTTCAGGGGCTGGGGTGACCGAACGCGCCACAGCGTCGTCCATCCCGATTTCGGAACGGCGCGCGGTGTCTCCCGCTTGCGGCGGCCGAGCAGCAGCGCACAGGCGCGCATTGACCTCGCCGGCCCGGCCCCCCACCATGGCCGGCGACAGGACCGATCGAGGAGGCGGCGATGGCGGACGGCGAGATGGGGAGCAAGGCGAAGTTCCGCGCCATGACGGAAGGAACTCTGGAGGACTGGGCAACCATCGGCTCGGCCAGCGCTCCTTTCCGCAACGCCCTGCCCGACCGGCTTCTGGCCGACCTTCGCACCCTCGGCGAGGACACCGGCGGCTTTGCGGTGAATCGGCTGGAGCATTCCCTGCAGACGGCGACCCGGGCGCATCGTGACGGGCGCGACGAGGAATATGTGGTCTGCGCCCTGATCCACGACATCGGCGACCTTGTCGCCCCGGCCAACCACGCCGAGGTCGGCGCAGTGATCATGAAGCCGTATGTGTCGCAGGCCAATTGCTGGATGATGGACAAGCACGGGATCTTCCAGGGCTATTATTTCTTTCACCTGATCGGCCTGGACCGCGACATGCGCGAGCAGTTCCGCGGCCATCCGCACTTCGAATACGCGGCGCAGTTCTGTCATCTCTACGATCAGAATAGTTTCGATCCGGACTACGATTCGATGCCGCTGGAAGCCTTCGAGCCGATGCTGCGGCGCGTGGTGGCGGCGCCCAAACAGTCGATCTACCGCCCGAAGGCCGCTTAGAGCGGAATCCGACCAGGCTGTTGCGTTTTCCCCGCGAAAGCGATGTCTTCCCCGGGAAAATGAAGGACGGACCGATTCAAGGTCGCCTTGCCCCTCACCACGCCTTGAAGTGCTTGGAGAGCTTCAATCCCTGGCTCTGGTAGTGAGCCCCGCCGGTGCCATAGACGCGCGTCGGAGGCTCGGCGAGGGAGGCGAACACCAGGCGCGCGACGGTCTGGCCATCCTCGAGGAGGAACGGGGTCTCGTGGCTGCGGACCTCCAGGACCCCGCGCGAGCCTGCGCCGCCGGCGGTGGCGACCCCGAAACCGGGATCGAAGAAACCGGCGTAGTGGACGCGGAACTCGCCGACCGCCGGATCGATGGGAATCATCTCGGCGGCCTGATCGACGGGGATTTCGATGCGGCCCCTGGAGGCCAGGACATAGAACTCGCCCGGATCGAGCAGCAGTTCACCCCGGCGCGCCTCCAGAGGTTCCCAGAAATCGCGCGGCTCGTGAGCGTTTTCCAGGTCCAGATCCACCACCCCGGCGTGGCGGCGGGCGCGGTAGCCGATGACGCCAGCCGAGAGATCGACGCCGACATCGACAATCGAGTGGACCACCGCCTCGCCACGGCGGAAGCGGAGCTGGTTGAGCCTGACGCCAGCGCGAGCCAGCACCGAAAAGGTCTGGGGCGCGACTTCGAGATACATCGGTCCCCGGTAGCCCGCCGCGACATCGTCGAAGGCGCCCTGGCCATCGGTGAGCAGGCGCACGAAGACATCGACCCGGCCGGTGGAGCTCTTCGGGTTGGCGCGGCCGCAGACGCCGGCGGGCAGGGCCAGGCGCTCGGCGATCTCGCAGATGTAGACGCAACCCCGCTCCAGCACCGAGCCGGCGGCGAGATCCAGCTCATGCATCGCGACGTCGCCGATCCGGCGCGCCACGGTGTCGCCCAGCCGCGGCAGGAATGAGGCCCGGACCCGCCACGCCCGCCTGCCGAGGCGAAGATCGAGGCTCGCCGGCTGCACCTGGTCGAGACAGACGCCGCCCTCGGCGCCGATCGAGCCGGCGGCGATCAGGCCCTCGATGATCTGGCAGGGAAGGACGCCCGGGCGCTCGGTCATTCTCTTGTGATTAGTCGGGGAGCGTCGCGAGTCTGGCAAGGTCTGGAGCGGCGGGGGCTTTGCCGATTGACCGCGTGGCCCGCGGCGCCTCTGATGGCGGCCCTCGCCGGCGAGGACTGACAAGCGGACTTTCGAATGGCCGACGACCCCCACGATTGGAGCCTCGCCACCCGGCTGGTCCGGGGCGGACTGGCGCGGTCACCCCATGGGGAGACCGCCGAGGCGCTCTACCTCACCCAGAGCTTCGTCTATGACAGCGCCGAGGCGGCGGACGCCCGCTTCGCCGGGACCGATCCCGGATACGTCTATTCACGATACGGCAATCCGACGGTGAAGATGTTCGAGGACCGCCTCGCCCTGGCCGAGGGCGCGCAGGCGTGCCGGGCGACGGGTTCGGGAATGGCGGCGGTGTTCCTGGCGCTCAGCGGCCTCGTGAGCGCCGGCGACCATGTGATCTCGGGCAAGGCGGTGTTCGGCTCGTGCCGGTGGCTCCTTTCCACCTGGGCGCCGCGGTTCGGCGTCGAGGCCACTCTGGTCGACGGGCCCGACCTTTCGGCCTGGCGCGCCGCGGTGCGGCCCAACACCCGCGTCTTCTTCCTCGAGAGCCCGGCCAATCCGCTGCTGGAGATCTGCGACATCGCCGCGATCTGCGCCATCGCCCGCGAGAACGGGGCCAAGGTCATCGTCGACAACGTCTTCGCCACGCCGATCCTCCAGGCGCCGCTGAAGCTGGGGGCCGACATCGTCGTCTATTCGGCGACCAAGCACATCGACGGCCAGGGCCGGGTGCTGGGCGGCGCGGTGCTCGGCGAGCGGGCGCTTCTCGAGGAGGCCTATCGCGACCTCATCCGCCACACCGGCCCGACCCTGTCGCCATTCAACGCCTGGGTGCTGCTGAAGGGACTGGAGACCCTGGAGCTTCGCGTCCGGGCCCAGAGCGCAACGGCGGCGCGCCTCGCCGACCGGATCGCCGCCCACGCCAAGGTGAGGGATTGCCGCTATCCTGGCCGGCGCGACCACCCCCAGGCCGACATCGCCGCGCGCCAGATGAGCGGCGGGGGCAGCCTCATCGCCTTCGATCTGGGATCGAGCGCGGCGGCATTCGGTTTCCTCAACGCCCTGGAGCTCATCGACATCTCCAACAACCTGGGTGACGCCAAGTCGATGGCTACCCACCCCACGACCACCACTCATCGACCTTTGAGCGAAGCGCAGAGGCTCGAGATCGGGCTCACGCCAGGTTGGGTGCGGCTGTCGGTCGGGCTCGAGGGCGATGAGGATCTGGCCCGCGACATCGAGCGAGCCCTGGATCGGATTTAGCTAGAGGATCCTTTCGCGCGCGGCGTCCGGTTCGGGCAGGACCTCGTAGACCTTTGAACAGTATTCGCAGGTGACGCGGATGCGGCCGTCGGCCTGGACCATTTCGGCCTGCTCGGCCTCGCCGAAGGAGGCGAGAACGCCAGCGATCCTCTGCTCGGAGCAGCGACAGAAAGCGCGCAGTTTCCTCGTCTCGAAGACACGAACGCCATCCTCGTGAAAGAGACGCCACAGCAGGGTCTCCGCGGCGATGCTCGGATCGATGAGTTCATCCTCGCCGATCGTTTCGAAGAAGGCCTGGGCCCGCCGCCATGCTTCATCGGCGCCAGCGGCGGGCTCGTCGGCGGCGGTGTCCTGGATCAAGAGGCCGCCGGCGCGCCAGTGCGGCCCATCGCCGGTGTCGGCCTGGCCGACCGCGAGCCGCAGCCGTGTGGGCGTCTGCTCGGTTCTGGCGAAATAGGCCTCGGCGCAGAACGCCAGGGTCTCTCCCTCGATCGGAGTCACGCCCTGGCGGCGCTCGCCGTCCGGCCGCTCGTCCAGAGTCATGATGAACACCCCCTCGCCGAGCAGGGCGCGAGCGCCAGTTACAGCGCCGGCGCCGCAGACCTCGGCGACGCGATCGGCGTCGAACCGGCAGTAGCCGCGCAGGGCGCCGTCGGTGTCAAAGTCGGCGACCACATAGGCCACCGGACCGTCGCCCTGCGCCTGGACGATGAGCCGGCCCTCGAATTTCAGCGAGGCGCCGACGAGCGCCGCGAGGGTGCAGGCCTCGCCGAGCAGATTGGCCACAGCCGGCGGGTAGGCGTGGGCGCTCAGCACCTGGTCGATGGCGGCTCCGAGCCGGACCAGCCGGCCGCGCAAACTCTGGCCCTCGATCTGGAAGGGGAGCACGAGATCGTCTGTCAGGGCGGCCGGCACACCGCCGATATGGGAGACGAGGCGGCGATTGCGAATACCTCACAATCTGCCACCTCCTTTTTGGGACGGAAGACGATGCGCCCCGTTCTGCAACGCCGCGCGCCCTGTTCTTCACCGCCTACTGGAACGTGCACGACGCCCCAGGCACGACGAGCGTTGACTCATCGAGCTGCATTCCAGCGAGTTGCCGGTGAAGCCCTAAAAGCGGGTCGACGGCTCGACCCTGTTCGTCCAGGAGCTGAGCTCCGAGCGCAGGGAGCCACGGTTCGCCCTGCCGGACCTGAAAGGCGTCTACTCGGTCACTTTCCGGGGGATTAGTCGTAGCTCGGGCGGGTCAGGAAGTATGGCCAAGACGATCAGCACTGCGCCCATAACCAGGAGCATGGCATAGACCTCGCGATTCCGAAACTCGACCTCGACCGCTGGCACCTGCGAGAAGATCGCCAAGCCTCCGCCGAAAGCGAGCACCGCCCCGCCTAGCGCCACTAGCCCCGACAGCAGCACACTCTGGACTCCGAAGAAGGGGGCGATGAGGAAGGCGCAAGCAAGTGGGAAGGTCGCCAGTGCCAGCAGCTCAAACCACTTCGGCGACCCCGCCCAGTCGGCCCGCGCCGCCGCGGCCCTTACCCAGCGTGAGTCTACTCGCCACCGCGCTCGCCCCGCCGACAAGCCAAGCCGACCAAAAACCCTTCATCGCGGTAGTGTTCAAGGTCACCCTTCGGGGAAACTACGGTGGCAGGACTGAGTTGGCGCGCTCGACGGCTTCCGCCGCGCGGCTTTCGTCCATGCCCTCTTGCGCCGACTGACCTGCCGCGAAGCCCTCGCGCCTCGCCTGGTCCAGCATCGCCTGGCGGTCCGCATAATCCCGCTCCTCCTTCATCGCTGGAAGAGAAGCCTCGGCGAGGGGGGTGGGCGGCCGTACGATATAGGGAAGCGGATTGGCTCTCATGTAGGCCGCCTGCGCAGCCGCCGTCGCCGCCGTGCAGCCCTGCCGTTGGGCCTCGTCGGTCTCGCTCGCGGCGATCGCAACATCATTGGCACGCGACTCCTCAAGGTAGTGCCGATCTGGGTCCCTCACCGCGCGCGCCAGCCAAATGGCCCAAGTGAGGCTGGCAATCTCTAGCTGCCTATGCCGTCGGTCCGCGGCTGAGATCGGAGCGCACGCGACGGCCTCATCTAACGCTTCAAGATCGACATGATTGGCGACCAATTGCGGCGGGGGCTTCGCATTCTCGATATCGGCAGCGCGCTGCTGCGCCTCTAAGTGGTGTGCCTCAATCAAGGTGGCTCCAGCGCCCGCGAGCACGGCGACGGGCAATATCCAAAGGATGTGCTTCCAGAGACGCACTCGGCTCTCCCGGCGACACAATGACACCCGCAGACCCGAAAACAAGCATCGGTCAAGACACAGGGGCGCGAACGGATTCGGCAAACTCCTCGATCCCAAAGCCTATACTACCCCAGCGCTTGCAGCCGAGATCGCGGTTGAGCCTCGTTTCTTGACGCGTCCAATGCACCGTTTCATGGGCAGCATCAGCAGGGGGGTGTGCGGGGATTCCACGGCCGGCGAAGGCGATCTAGGCTCTCCCACCCTGGCCCTTCGGGCCGTCCCTCCCGATGAAGGGGCGGGAGGCGGAAAATGCGCGGCCTCGCCCTATTCCACCCCCCCGAAACACCAGGCGAGGATGCCCTTTTGGGCGTGGATCCGGTTTTCCGCCTCGTCCCAGACGACCGAGCGGGGACCGTCGATGACGCCGTCGGTAACCTCCTCGCCGCGATGCGCCGGAAGGCAATGCAGGAAGATTGCGTCGGGCGAAGCGAGATCCATCAGCGCCTCATCCACCTGAAAAGGCTCGAAGGCTTCGACGCGCGCCTCGTGATCCCCATCGCTCATCGAGACCCAGGTGTCGGTAACCACGCAATCGGCCCCGGCTACGGCGGCGCGGACGTCGTCGGTCATATCGACCGCGCCGCCCTCCTGTTCGGCCCGCGCGAGGTCGAGGAGATCGGGGTGATATTGCGGTGGACAGGCGATCACCAGGCGGAAGCCGAACCTCGCCGCGGCATGGATGAAACTCGCGCACACGTTGTTGGAATCGCCCACCCAGGCGATCGTCTTGCCGGCTATCGGTCCGCGATGCTCCTCGAAGGTCATGATGTCGGCGAGTATCTGGCAGGGATGGCTTTTGTCGCTCAGACCGTTGATGACCGGCACGCCGGCGGCCAGGGCGAAGCGTTCCAGGTCGGAGTGGTTGTCGGAACGGATCATCACCGCATCGACCATCCGTGAGAGGGTCCTGGCGGTGTCCTCGACGGTCTCGCCACGGCCAAGCTGCAGATCGGCGCCGGTGGCCAGGATGCTCGATCCGCCCAGCTGGCGAATAGCCGCATCGAAGGAAAAGCGCGTCCGGGTGGAGTTGCGCTGAAAGATCATCGCCAGGCTGCGTCCGGCGCCCGCCGCGTCGGCGTCCACGCGCGCCTGAGCCCAGTCGCGGCGCAGGCGTTTTCGTTTCGCCGCATCGTCGAGGATGGCCCGCAGGGCCCGGGTGTCCAGCCGCCAGATATCCAGGAAATGGCGCGCAGGGGTCATGCCGCCGCTTTCGCCCGCGCCGCCTCGCAGGTCCGTTCGAGCTTCTCGACCGCCTCGCGGGCTTCGGCCGCGGTGATGAGCAGCGAAGGCAGCAGGCGGATGCAGTTGTCGCCACCGCCGGCGACCAGCAGGTGCTGCTGGCGGGCGAGCTCCATGAACTCGCGGTTGTTGGGCGCGAGCTTGACGCCGATCAGCAGGCCCTTGCCGCGGATGTCCAGGACGATGTCGGGATACCTGTCCTGCAGGCCCTTGAGGGCCTGGGTGAAGTAGCCGGCGATCGCCCGCACGTTTGCGAGGGTCTCCTCGCGGTTCAATTCTGCGAAGGCCGCCAGGCCCACCGCCATCGCCAGCGGGTTGCCGCCATAGGTCGAGCCATGGGCGCCGACGTCCATGCCCTGGGCGGCGTTTCTGGTGGCCAGGCACGCGCCGACCGGAAAGCCGTCGCCCAGGGCCTTGGCCACGCACATGATGTCCGGCGCGGCGTCGGCCGCCCACTCGTGCGCGAACAGTCTGCCGGTCCGGCCCAAACCGCATTGGATCTCGTCGTAGATCAGCAGCACGCCTGCCTCCCGGCAAAGGCCGCGCAGCCGGGTGAGGTCGGCCTCGGAGAGGGCGCGCGCACCACCCTCCCCCTGGACCGGCTCGATGATCACCGCCGCCGTGGTCGGGCCTAGAGCCTGCTCCAGGGCGTCCATCTCGGCGAAGGGCAGCTGCAGATAACCGGGCAGGCGCGGGCCGAAGCCCTCGACGTAGTTGGGGTTGCCCGCGGCGTTCACCGCCGCGTAGCTGCGCCCGTGGAAGGCGCCTTCGAAGCCGATGATGTCGATACGTTCGCCGGCGCCGGCGGCGTGATGATGCCTGCGGGCCATCTTCAGGGCGCACTCCACCGCTTCTGTCCCCGAGTTGGTGAAGAAGACCACGTCGGCGAAGGTGGCCTCGCACAGTCGTCGGGCGAGTTCCTCCTGGCCGGGAATGCGAAAGATGTTGGAGACGTGCCACAGCTTTTCGGCCTGGGCTTTCAGCGCCTCGACGAGCCTTGGGTTGGCGTGGCCAAGGCCGGTCGTCGCTATTCCCGCCAGGCAATCCAGATAGGCCTCGCCGTCGGCGGTATAGAGCCGCGCGCCTACGCCGCGTTCGAAAGCAAGCGGCGAGCGGTTGTAGACGCCAAGGAGATGATCGGCGGAAAGCTCGGTCGGGCCCGGCTGCGGCATGGGCGTTGCGCCTCCCAAGATCGCAAATCCCCGCGCGGCTCGTTGCGGCGCGAGGACGGGAAGCGCAGCCTTTTCGTCTTCGATCGCGACTCTGTCAACGCTTCGCACCCCACGGGACTTCGGGGCGGGGCGTGTCAGGTCTTCATCTTGTAGCCGGTGGCGAACATCCAGAGGCAGCCCGCCGCCAAAAGGATCGTGAGGCCGGCGGTCATCGCCACCCCAACCACGAGTGATCCGTCCGCATGGCCGATGAAGCCGTAACGAAAACCGGCGATGAGATAGAAGAATGGATTGTAGTGGGACGCGGTGCGGAACGGTTCGGGAAGGCGCGAGACGAGGTAGAAGGTGCCCGAAAGGAAGGTCATGGGCATGACCACGAAGTTGCTGACCGCGGCGATGTGGTCGAACTTCTCCGACCAGATCGCGGCCATCAGTCCCAGCATGGCCATGATGAGGGCCGCTCCGCCGCCGAAATAGAGCACCGCCCAGAGATGGGCGATCGAAAGATTGGCGAACGGCAGCACCGCGGCCGCGGTCACCGCTCCCACCAGGACCCCGCGGGTCGCCGCCCCGAGGGAAAAGCCGCATACCTGCTCGGCCGGTGACAGCGGCGGGGTCAGGAAGTCGCCGATCAGGCCGTTCATCTTGGCCTGCAGAAGGCTCGAGGATGAGTTGGAGAAGGCGTTGCCGAGGATTTGCATCATGATCAGTCCCGGCGCGACGAAGGTCGCGAACCTTACCCCCTGGATCGGCGGGGCCGCACCGCGCACGGCGACGACGAACACCAGCATGTAGAGAAGAGCGGTGACCACCGGGGCGGCGAGGGTCTGGGTTCCGACCTTCAGGAACCTCCGCACCTCGCGCAGATAAAGCGTGCGCAGGCCTTCCCAATTCACCCCGTGATAGTCGCGCGGGAGCGGCGGTGTCAGGGCCGCGGCTGGCATGTCCTTCATGGCCGCTGATGTGCCCCCGAGCCCGGCTCGACGCAAGGCGCCGCCGATTCCTCCACCATATGTTGATGTCTGTGGATGAATTGATGGCGCCTATTGTGTCCGGCTACCATCGTCATACGATATCTTGTGGCTGCGGTCGATCTGAACGGCCCACGACACAACATATAGGCTCAAAACGGATCGGGAGGTTCGCATCATGGGTTGGACCGACGACAGGGTGGAGACGCTGAAGAAGCTCTGGCTGGACGGGCTTTCCGCCAGTCAGATCGCCAAGCACCTGGGTGGGGTCACCCGCAACGCCGTCATCGGCAAGGTTCACCGCCTGGGCCTGTCGGGCCGGGCGACGCCCTCCCAACCGGCAAGGACGAGCTTCAAGGCGCCGCGCCCTGCCCGCCAGGTGGTTTCGCACCTGCAGACGCCGCGCCGGGTTCTGGAGCGCCATCCGCATCCAGCGCCCGCCCCTAAACCCGCGGCTTATGTGGAGCAGCCTGGCACGGCGACCGTTCTGACGTTGGGCGCGCACATGTGCAAATGGCCGATCGGCGATCCCTCGACCGATGACTTCACCTTCTGCGGGCGACGCGCTTCCGACGAGGGTCCCTACTGCGTGGAGCACGCGCGACTGGCCTATCAGCCCCAGCAGACGAAGAAGAGGTCGAGCGCCTCGGAGTTGGCGCGGTCCCTGCGCCGCTACATCTGAGGCGCTTCGACCCCTCCACTTGCCGTCCGGTCCGGTCTAGACTTGCCGGCGAATGACCGAGAAGGCAGCCGACGGCGCGGCGGACTCCAACGCCCGCGCCTACACAGTTTCGGAACTCGCCTTCGCCCTCAAGCGGACGATCGAGGAAGCCTACGGTTTCGTTCGGCTACGCGGCGAACTGTCGAAGGTGACGTTCCACGGCAACGGCCACGTCTATCTGGACATCAAGGACGACAAGGCCTGCATCGCCGGGGTGATCTGGCGGACCCAGACCGGGCGCCTGGCGATCAAGCCCGAGACCGGCCTCGAGGTGGTCGTCACCGGGCGGGTGACGACCTATCCTGGGCGCTCTCAGTACCAGATTGTCATCGAGACCATGGAGCCGGCCGGCGTGGGCGCGCTGCTGGCCCAGTTCGAGCGGCTCAAGGCGAAGCTCGCGGCCGAGGGCCTGTTCGAGGCGTCACGAAAGCGCCGCCTGCCCTCGATGCCCACGACAATCGGCGTGATCACCAGTCCCACCGGGGCGGTGATCCGCGATATCCTTCACCGGATCCGCGAACGTTGGCCATGCCGGGTGGTCGTCTGGCCGGTGGTGGTCCAGGGCGACCAGGCCGCCGCCCAGGTGCGCGCGGCGATCGAGGGTTTCGGCGCATTCGGGGACGGCGGCGGCATGCCCCGGCCCGACCTGATCATCGTGGCGCGTGGCGGCGGGTCGGTGGAGGACCTCTGGGCCTTCAACGACGAAGCCCTGGCGCGCGCGGCGGCCGCCAGCGTCATTCCCCTGATCTCGGCGGTGGGTCATGAGACGGACACCACCTTGATCGACTTCGTCTCCGATCGCCGGGCGCCAACTCCGACGGCCGCGGCGGAGATCGCGACTCCGGTCTTCGCCGATTTGGCGAGCGCCCTGGCCGACTATCAGCATCGCCTGGCGCGTTGTGTTGCCAGCGCGATCGAACACCGGCGAAGCCGTCTGGCCGCCGCGGCCGGCGCCTTGCCTCGGCCCAACGACCTGCTCGCCATCGCCAGCCAACGGCTGGACATCGCTTCGGCACACCTCGGCGCGGCGTTGACGGGCAATATCGCCGCGCACCGGCACGACCTCGCCGCCGCGGCTTCGCCGCTCAAACCCTCCCTGCTCGAGCGGTCGGCGCAGGTGAAGGCGCAGCATCTCGCGAGGCTTGGCCCGCGGCTCGCGCCGGCCGTGTATCGGCGGCTCGAGCAGCTGAGAATGGTCCTCATCGGCCTGGACAAGTTGCGCATTTCACTGGATCCAGACCGGCCGCTCTCCCGCGGTTTCGCCCGCGTCAGCCGCCCAGACGGTGAACTGGTCCGCTCCGCCGCCGCGCTCAAGACGGGCGAAGGGGTGCGGCTGTTGTTCCACGACGCGAGCCGGGAGGCGGTGATCGGCGCTGCGGCCCCGGCGCCGGCTCGGACTAGGCCGCCCGCGCGCGAGCCTGGCCAGGGCAGTCTGTTCTGAACCGCCCGATTGGGCTAGGTGAGGCTGATGAACGCCCACGACAAGGACTTCGCCGGCAGGGCCGATGACCTCGCCCTGGTGCGCTACGGCGACGGCGAGTTCATCGTTCTGCGCCCTGGCCGCCACGTCGTTTGCGCGCTCTCCGGCAAGCGGATCCCGCTGGAGAGCCTGCGCTATTGGAACCCTTCCCTCCAGGAAGCCTACGCCGGCCCGGCAGAGGCCCTCGCCCGCTGGAAGGAACTCAACGCCTAGACGAGGGGACGCGGGCTGAGTGGCCGGTCAGAAGCGCTCTCTCGCCCCGGCGAAAACGCCGGCGCCGGGGCGCTGAAATCCCACCGGGTCCTGATAGCGACGGTCGAGGAGATTGCTCACCCTGGCAAACAGCGTCACGCCGCGCGGCAGCGCGTAATTCGCCGCGATGTCGACCGTCGCATAGCCGGGAGCGGTGAGCCGGGGAATCGAGAAGTCGCGGCTACCGTCGATCCACGGGCCGACATAGAGCACGGTGGCCGACACCGACAGCGCCGGGCTCGCCAGCCACCGCACGCCGAGACTGGCTTTGGTCTTCGGCCGACGTAGCAGTTCCTGGTGGGCGATGTCGTCCCGCGCCCGGGTGAAGGTGTAGTCCGCGCGCAGGGTCAGCGCGAGGCAGGGCCGCCAAGCCAAGAAGCTCTCGATACCCGAGGTGCTGGCCCGTCCGATGTTGATGTCGGTGGTGAAGGTCGGGTTCGCCGCGATCAGGTCGCCGATCGCGTTGTGGAAATAGGTGGCGCCGAACAAGATCCGGGAGGCAGCCAGCGACTGTTCGAACCCGAGGTCGTAGCCGAGGCTCTTTTCCGGCTGCAGGAGCGGATTGGCGAAGAAGCCGAATTGCGGCAAGCTGACGAACAGTTCGTTGAGCGTCGGGGCCTTGAAACCCGTCCCAATGCTGGCCTCGAGCTTGGTTCCGGTCCTGCCGATCACGAACGCCGGCGCGAGGCGGTAGGTCATTTTGCCGCCGAAACGGTCGTTGGCGTCGTAGCGAAGGCTGAACGTGTCGAAGAGGCGGTCGGCGAGCGCCGACTGCAGCTGGATCGCGCCCGCATCGTTGGTCATGCGCGCCGAAATCGGGCTGTTGTCGATGGCGTCGGTCTGGCGCTCGGCGGCCAGGGCGAGCGCCTCACCCTTCGAAATCTCGATGATTCCGACCCAGTCCAACTTCACCCGGTCGCCGCGATCCACTGTCGGGGTGAAGTCCGGTGTCACGCCCTCACGAATGTAACTGGTGTAGCCGACGCCGAAGGTCTGATCGAAGCGGCCGTCGAAGAACGACTGGTGCGCGACGGCGCGGGTGAAGAACTCGGACGACTTGTTCTGGCTCTGAACCGGATCCGGAAAGAACCCGAAGTTGTCGTCGCCGGTGAAACGCAGGCTCGTGTTCACATAGCGCGCGACCAGCCCCAGATCGGCGGCGGGGGTCAGCCTCAGGCCGAGCTTCGTCGCCAGGGTCAGATTGTCATATTGGTCGTCGTGACGACTTTCGCCGGGGGCCAGCAGGTCGAGCGGAGTGACCGGCGTTGCGCCCACGTGAAGGTGGGCGACATCTACCCTGTAGCTGATGGCGCCGAGCGAGCCGCTGGCCGAACCGGTCTGATCGAAGGTTGCGAACGCGCCGGCTTCGAGGCCCGCGTCGAAGGCCGGAGGGCCGCTGCCGGCCCTGGTGATGACGTCGACGACGCCGCCGACGGCGTCGGAGCCGTAGAGGCCGCTCTGCGGTCCCCGCAACACTTCGATGCGCTCGACTCCCGCGGTCAGCAGGTTGGCGAAATCGAAGGCGCCGCTCGGAGCGCTCGGATCGCTCACATCGATCCCATCGAGGAGCACCTTGGTGTGGTTGGAATCGGTTCCGCGGATAAACACCGACGCCACGCCGCCGGCGCCGCCGGTCTGAATGAGGTTCAGGCCCGGCATGGCGCGCAACGCATCGGCGAGCGTGCGTTCCTGGCTTTGCTCGAGGGCGTCACCGGTGATCAAGGTGACGCTGCTGGCCACCTCGGCGGCGGGAGTAGGAAGGCGATTGGCGCTGACGATCAGGGGCGTGAGCGAAGTGGCGTCCGGCGGGCCGTCCATCGCCCGAGCGGCGCCGGCGCCCGCTGCCCAGAGCGCTGGCATCAGCAGCAGGAGGCAGAGTGTCGTCCGCCTGGCGGACTGAAATCGAGCGGACATGGCTGGCCCCATGGCAACGTGACACGTCACCACGAACCAAGGCCCGAGCGCCGCTCAGCATAGGCGGCGCTTACCGGTCCCCGTCGGTGCACCCCGCCCGGCGTGTTCGCGCGCGACCACGGCTGATGGCAGGTCTCCTGGCTCGCGGGTCGCTGCCTTCGCGCCGTCTTCCCGGTTTCCCAGTGACGTATTGACGCTCGGCTCGCCGCTCACAGTTGCGGGGGCAGCCGCAGCTTCGGGCCGGGCGGCCCTCACTGCGTTCCCTTTTGATCCCCGAAGGGAACCATCGAGGCGAGGATGCGCAGCACCCGGCGCGGCCGTCAACTCGGGCCGAGCGCTCCGCGCGGCCGTGGCCCGGATGGGTGGTTATCCCCAGTTTTTCGGCGGCCGCGGCTGTCGTGGCGCTGGCCGCGCGCGAAGTTTTCTGATTCTGATTGTCGCAGCGTTTTTTTCGAGTCGGGGTTCGATGGCGGGTGCGTTGGGGCGGCACGCCCTCATCATCGAAGACGAGATGCTGATCGCGCTGGAGGTCGAAACCCTTCTCGAGGATCTCGGTTTCGAGTCGTTCGACATCGCCGACACCGAAGACGAGGCCCTGCATTGCGCTGAACGCCATCGGCCCGATCTCATCACGGCCGACATCCGGATCATCGGCGGGAGCGGAATCGCGGCCGTCCGCGCCATCACCGAGGCCCTCGGCGCTATTCCGGTGGTCTATGTGACCGGCAATCCCGATCTCGTCGGAGGGCAGAACTCCGTCGCGGTGGTCGATAAGCCCATCGCCCCGCGGGCGCTCGCGGCGGCCTGCGCGCGCGTCTGCAAGGCGGCCGCCTGACCATGATCTAAAGGAGAGCCGGCGTCAGCGGCGTCTCTCATCGCCGCGCCGGGAAGCATCGCTCGCGGCTAGCTCGGCGTAGGCGGACGCCGGCCAACGACGGTGAAGCCACCACCACTCTCCCGGCCGCTCGCGAATTCGCGCCTCCATGAAGGCGTTGATCGCCGCAACCCCCCTTGTGATGTCGGCCACCCGGTCACCGGTGTTTTCGACGACGATCGGTTCATGGACGACGCAGCGGAAGCGTGCGCCCTCGAGCCTCTGGACGGACATCGGCTGGATCGAGGTCCCAAACCGCAGCGCCAGGCGGACCGCGGCGGGCAGGGTGTAAACCTCCCGCCCGAAAAACGGCGCCGCCACTCCGCCGTCGTATTTCTGATCGTTCATCATCGCCACTGACTGCCCGCGCTTGAGCGCCGCCAGCAGTTCCCGGGCGCCCTCCTCTCCCTTGGGCGCGAAAAGACGGACGCCGTACCGGGCGCGGCTGCGGCGGATCCTGTCGTCGACATGAGGATTGTTGGCGGCCCGATAGGTCATGTCGCAATCAATGCCGGCCTCCAGGATCGTGGCCGGCATGACCTCGAGGTTGGCGAAGTGACCCGAGACGAAGACCACCGGCTTGCCGGAAGCGGCGATCGTTGCCAAACGATCGGCGCCGACGACGCTCACCCGGCCGCTCCTTGGCGTAAGCTTGTCCACCACTGGGAACTCCGCCACATAGCGTCCGAAGTTGTCCCACTGGGCGGTGAGCAGCGTTCCGCGTTCGCCTTCGTCCATGTCCGGAAAGGCCAGACGCAGGCTGTCGCGGGCGGTCTGGTGCGCCCGCGTCAAGGGGCCCAGAACGCGGAACAGGCGGCCGCCGGCGGCGGAGACCCAGTCGACCGGCAGGGCGCGGATGACGGCGGTGAGCAGATCGAAGCCGAGAGCTTCCAGGCGCCAGATGAGATCGGTGATCAGAGCCGCTCGCTTGCGCGCCATGAATTTCATTAGGCTCGGGCCGGCGTCCAAAGCAACGCCAGCGCGGCGCAACGGCACATCGCTTGCGGCGCGGTCCGCCGTGCGTGCCGAATCGGTACGCGGAGCGATGGGCGCAGGGCGCGGATCGGCGATCATGGGCGACGAAATCGACATCCACCTGGGCCGCCGTCTGCGCCGCCGCCGGCGGCTGCTGGGCCTCACCCAGGAACAGATCGCCAGCGCCTGCGGGGTGCGCTTCCAGCAAATCCAGAAGTACGAGTGCGGGGCCAACCGGATGAGCGCGGCCCGGCTGTGGCGCCTCGCCCAGGCCCTGGAGGTGCCGATGGCCTATTTCTTCGACGGCCTGCCCCCCACGAGGCGGGCGTTTGGCATGGCGAGGCCTGCCAGTCGCCACAGTGACGCCGCCTGAACCCTGATCTGGACGAGCGCGCTTTGCGCGCCAGGGCGCCCGCGCTAAAGGCTTCGCCCATGCTTTCGGCCGACGACCTCCAGGCGCTCGACGCCTTCCTGATCGATCTCAACCGCTCTTCGGCCGCCGTGATCCTGCCCCTGTTTCGCGCCGACCACGGGCTCGAGAACAAGCGCGAAGGCGGCGGCTTCGACCCGGTGACCGCCGCCGATCGCGGCGCCGAGGCGGCGATTCGAAAGCGCATCGCCGAGCGGTGGCCCTCCCACGGGGTGATCGGCGAGGAATACGGTGAAGATCGTCCCGACGCGGACTTCGTCTGGGTGCTCGATCCGATCGACGGCACCCGCGCCTTCATCGCCGGCCTGCCTGTATGGACCACCCTGATCGCCCTGCGCCACCAGGGCCGGCCAGTCCTGGGCTCGATCGGCCAGCCCTATGTGGGCGAGCTCTTCATCGGCCATGCCGGCGGCTCCCGGCTGATGAGCCGCGGCGCCAGTCGCCCACTCGCGGTCCGCCGCGCCACCCCGCTTTCTTCGGCGATCATCGCCACCACCGATCCGCATGGCTGTTTCGACAAGGCCGAGATGGCCGCCTGGCGCTCTGTGCGGGCGGCCGCGCGCCTGGCCAGACTCGGCTGCGACGCCTACGCCTACGCCATGGTCGCCGCCGGCCTCATCGATCTGGTGCTTGAGGCGGGACTGAAGTGCTGGGACATCGAAGCGGCGGAGCCGGTGATCGCCGGAGCGGGCGGCCTGATCACCAACTGGTCGGGCGCGCCCATCGGTCGTCACGGCGGCCAGGTCGCCATCGCCGGCGACAGCGATCTCCTGGCAGAGGTGCTTCCGCTGCTCGCGGCGGCCGCGGCCTAGGGCGCACCGGGCTCGGCGACGCCGGCTCGCGCGGCCAGGGCGTCGAATTCGCGCCAGAACACCGCCCGCGTTTCATCGGTCTCCTGGAGGATCTCGTGAAAGGCGCCGGGAATTTCCACGAACCGTCCGGCGGGAAGTCGGGCGCTGATCCGGCGCATGCCGGCGTTATCGACCAGCTTCTCTTCTCCCGCGGCGAGTATCGTCACCGGAATGGCCACCCGCGGCGTCCCGGCGCCGCTCTCGAGGACCGCGATCGCGGAAAAGGCGAAATCCAGCCAACCCCAGGTGGGGGATCCGAGCGCGAGGTCGGGACAGGCGGCGACCTGGGCTTCATTGCGCTCGTATCGGCGATGATCGTGGGTGAGGACATTCGCCTCGAATGGGGTCGGCGCCTGCACACCGCCGCGCCCCTGGATCGGCGCGCCCCCCCGGCCCGTCGCCGCCTGGACCTTGGCCAGGGTTCGCCCCACAAGGCGGGGCAATGCCCCGGTCGAAAGGCCCAGCATCGGGGCGGAGAGAATCGCGCCGCAGAACCGGTCTTCGCCCTTGGCGAGCGCAAGCAGCGTGAGACAGCCGCCCATGGAATGGCCCAGGGCGACCCAGGGCCGCGGCAGCCGCGGTTCGAACGTTCCGAGAAGCGCCCGATAGTCGGTGAGGAAATCGCCGTAGCCTGCCGCATGGCCGGCGAGGCGATCGGCCAGAAGCCGGTGCGAAAGCCCTTGCCCGCGCCAATCATGGATCAGCACGGTGAACCCGCGGCTCGTCAGGTTCTCGGCCGTCTCGAAATACTTCTCGATCGGTTCGGTGCGGCCGGGACTGACCACCACCGAACCGCGGGGCGGCGCGGCGGGTGGAAAAAGGGCGGCGCGAAGACGCGCGCCGCCGGCCCCGATGAACCACTGCGCCTCGCCGCCGGTGGGGATGGGAGCGGCGGGCGTGGCGATCAGTGGCGCTGGTTCGGCCAAGCGAGGTTCAGGCCAGCTTCGAAAAGAGCGCCGTCATCTTGCTCTGCAAGCCCATCGCCAGGCCCATGTCCGACAACTGCAGCTTTCCGGTCATGACCGCGGTCGTGGGATCCAGCTTGCCCGCTCCCATGGCCTCGAGATCATCCTTGGAAATGGTCATGGTGAGATCCGCGGGCTTGTCCTCGTTGTTGACCTCACCGCCGTCGATGAGGATGCAACCATCGCCTTTGAGATTGAACTTCAAGGTCTTGCCGAGTCCGGAGTCAGCGCCCACCGCGGTCCTGAATCGTTGGGTGATTTCATCAAGCGTCGCCATGAGCGGCGTTTCTCCTATGGGTTTTCGTCGGGGCCCGGGCCCTAACGCGCCCAAGCGCGTGGCGCAAGTTCACATCGCATCGACTCGCGCCGAACCCGTCTTGAACCGGACGGAGCCTCGCCTACCTAAGCTCTCGAAGGCGCTGATCTTTCGGGCCTTCCGGGTCTCTCCGGGGCCAGATGGCTCGAGGCGGTCCGCACTTCAACGCAACCTTGCTTTGCTTCTAGAAGGATGCCTTCCAAATGCGCACCATCGACTTCTCCCCCCTCTATCGCTCCGTGGTCGGCTTCGACCGACTCGCCGACCTGCTCGATGCAGCGAGCACTGAAACCGCCACCGGCTACCCGCCCTACAATATCGAGCGCACCGGCGAGAACAGCTATCGGATCGAGATCGCTGTCGCCGGATTCAAGCCGAAGGATCTCAATATCGAGATCAAGGAGAACCTGCTGACCGTCCAGGGCCGAAAGAGCGACACGGACGAGACCAGGCGCTACCTGCATCGCGGTCTCGCCGAGCGCAATTTCGAGCGCCGGTTCCAGCTCGCCGACTACGTCGTGGTCAGCGAGGCGCAACTCGCCGACGGCCTGCTTTCGCTTTCGCTCGAGCGCGAGCTGCCCGAAGCGCTGAAGCCGCGCCGGATCGAGATTTCCACCGGCGGCGATTCCTCCCTGATCGAGGCCGAAAGGGCCGCCTGATCTAAGCTGGCGCTCTTTTGTTCACTTCTTTGCGGGGCGGCGCGGCGACGCGCCGCCCTTGGCATTTTCGCGAGCAACGAACGCCCGATAGAGCGGCGCGACTTCGGCCTCGAGCAGGCCGCCTTCGACCCGGACGCCGGCCTTCCGCAACCGGTCCGGGCCGCGGCCGGCCGAAAGGTGGTGGGGATTGGCCAATCCAAAGGCGACCCGGGCGACTCCCGCTCGCACGAGTCTCTCGGCGCAGGACGGCGCGCCGTTGGAACGTTCTGCGCACGGTTCGAGGGTCACATAGGCGGTGGCCCCGTTTGCAAGGCCGGCGGCCCGGCTCAACGCCTGTTCTTCGGCGTGCGGCCTGCCGCCCGCCTCGGTCGCCGCTTCGGCGAACACCCGCGTTCCCGTGGCGATCACGCATCCCACGGCCGGATTGTCTCCGGTCTGGCCCAGGCGCCCGGACGCCAGGGCGATAGCGCGGCGCATCATGGTCTCATCTGACGCCTTGCTCATGGCAGGGGCGGCAAGGGCTGCGCGCGATCCTCATCGAGATAGCGCGCGCCGCGGGGCGAGAGGTCGGGGTTGAAATCGACGACCAAGGGGTTGCCGGTCGGAATGTTCAGCTTGACGATCTCATGGTCCCCGACGGCGAAGAGATGCTTCACGATCGCCCGCAGGGAATTGCCGTGGGCGGAAACAAGCAGGGTCTCCCCAGCGGCCAGACACGGCGATATCTCGGCGAGCCACGAGGGAAGAACGCGCTCCAAAGTGGCTTTTAGGCTTTCGGTGAGCGGCGTCGCGGCGCCCGCGTACCGGCGATCGTCCGCGAAATCGAACTCCCCGCCGCGGGCTGCCGGCGGCGGGGCGACGTCGTAGGACCGCCGCCACAGCTTCACCTGTTCCTTCCCGTGACGGGCGGTGGTCGCGGCCTTGTCGAGGCCGGTGAGGGCGCCGTAGTGGCGCTCGTTCAATCGCCAGTCCTTGAGAAGGGGAATCCACAGTTGATCGGCAGCCGCAAGAGCGATGTCGCCGGTGCGCAGCGCGCGTTTGAGCACCGAGGCGAAGGCGCGGTCGAAGGCGATCGCCTCCGCCGCGATCAGCTCGCCGGCGCGCGTCGCCTCGGCTTCGCCAACCGCGGTGAGGTCCACGTCGACCCAACCGGTGAAGCGGTTCTCGAGGTTCCATCGGCTCTGGCCGTGACGCAACAATACTAGCCTGGGCATGGATCTCCTTCGAGGGAACCGAGCCCTAAGGCGGGCTCGCCGGCGCGACCAGTCTTTAGCGAGGCGAGCCTGCGCCGCCAAATCGGCGGCCGGGGATGGCCGCTCGTCGCGGCGCGATGTGGCGGCCCGTGGCAAGCGTCGCTATAGCCACGGCCATGCGCGATCGCGTTTTCCTGCCGCTTTTGGCGCTGGTCGCGCTTGTGCTCATCGGCCTCGCGCTGGTCTGGCCCCAGGGAGAAGGCCGTCCCTCGCCCGCGCCCTTCGGCCGGCCTGTGTCGCCAATGCGACCAACTCCCTCCGCCGGCGGCAAGGCCGCCGACGCCGGGGGCGGGATTGCTGGTCAGGAAAGCAACACTCCCCGCGAGCCATAGCTCGCCTAGGTGCGCAAGAGATGACTCTGGGCAGTCCAGCACTTGGGGCCGGCCCTCGAACCGTGCCAAAGACGCGCCATGCTCTGCATCCCACGTTCCGACCTCGCGCCGAACACCGCGGCCTACGAGACCACCCCGCTCGTCAAGCCTACCGGTTTTCGCGAGTACGACGCGCGCTGGCTGCTCGGCTCCGAGATCAGCCTTCTGGGCGTCCAGGCCGTTGGAAGCGGTCTTGGGACCTATCTGCACGAGCTGGGCGAACGGCGGGTCGTGGTTGGTCACGATTTCCGCTCCTATTCCCTCTCGGTGAAACAGGCGCTCAGTCTGGGTCTCGTGAGCGCTGGCTGCGAGGTCCTCGACATCGGACTTTGCCTCTCGCCCACCGCCTATTTCGCCCAGTTCGAACTCCCTGCCCCTTGCGTCGCCATGGTCACCGCAAGCCACAACGAAAACGGCTGGACCGGAGTGAAGATGGGCGCGGGCCCGCCCCTCACCTTTGGACCGGACGAGATCGGACGGTTGAAGGAGATCGTCACCACCGGCGCTTTCGAAGCGCGGCCGGGCGGGTCGCTCGCCCGGATCGACGGGATGGCGGAGCGCTACATCGCCGACGTGGCGTCGCGTTGCACCCTGCGCAGGCCGCTGAAGGTCGTCTGCGCCTGCGGCAACGGCACGGCGGCCGCCTTTGCGCCGGAAGCCCTGCGGCGCATGGGCGCCGAAGTCGTGGAACTCGACTGTGAGCTCGACTGGAACTTCCCGAGGTACAATCCCAATCCCGAGGACGAGACGATGCTCGCCGCCATGCGACTGGCGGTGCTCGAGCACGGAGCGGATCTCGGCCTCGGCTTCGATGGTGACGGGGACCGATGCGGTGTGGTCGACGACACCGGCGAGGAGATATTCGCCGACAAGATCGGCCTGATTCTGGCCCGCGACCTGGCGCCCCTCCACCCCGGCGCCATCTTCGTTGTCGACGTCAAGTCTACCGGCCTCTTCAACACCGATCCGGTCCTTGCCGCCAACGGCGCGACCACGGTCTACTGGAAGACCGGCCATTCCTACATCAAGCGCAAGACCTCGGAGCTGGGGGCATTGGCGGGCTTCGAGAAGTCCGGCCACTTCTTCTTCAACCCTCCTCTGGGGCGCGGCTACGACTGCGCGCTCACCGCCGCGGCGGCCATCCTCGCGATGCTGGATCGCAACCCGGACGCCAGGCTGAGCGAACTGAAGGTCGGACTGCCAGTGGCCTTCACCTCGCTGACCATGAGCCCGCACTGCGCCGACGAGCTGAAATACGGCGTGGTCGAGAGGGTGACCGCCCAATACCGGGCGCTGGCCGCGGAAGGCGGGAGGGTCCTGGGCCGAGGCATCGCCGAGCTGATCACGGTCAACGGCGTGCGGGTCGCCCTCGAGGATGGCTCCTGGGTTCTGGTGCGCGCCTCCTCCAACAAGCCGGAGCTGGTGGTGGTGGTCGAGAGCCTGCGTTCCGCGGAGGACATGCGGGCGCTGTTTCGCGATGAAGTGAAGCCGAGACTTGGCCGCATGTCCGAGGTCGGAGCATACAACCAGGAAATCTAACGAAGCTCCCCCGGCGGGGCGGCGGCGGCTTTCTCAAGACAAAGGTATGATCGATGCGCATAGCGATGCTCGGGACCGGCTACGTCGGCCTCGTCTCGGGAGCCTGCCTCGCAGACTTCGGCCACACCGTAACCTGCATCGACAAGGACCAGGTGAAGATCGAGCGCCTCCAGGCCGGCGTCATGCCCATCTTCGAACCCGGGCTCGAGGAGCTGGTTGAGCGGAATGTCGCTGAACAACGCCTGCTCTTCAGCGCCGACGCTTCCGCGGCAGTCGCCGCCGCCGCCGCGGTGTTCATCGCCGTGGGCACGCCATCCCGGCGCGGAGACGGTTATGCCGATCTCACCTACGTTCGCGAGGCGGCGAGCGAGATAGCCGGGCTCATCGACGGCTTTACGGTTGTGGTCACGAAGTCCACGGTGCCGGTCGGCACGGGCGACGAGATCGAGGCGATCATCCGCAAGGTCCGTCCGCGGGCCGACTTCGCCGTGGTCTCCAATCCGGAATTCCTGCGCGAAGGCTCGGCGATCGAGGACTTCAAGCGGCCGGACCGAGTCGTTGTCGGGCTCGACGACGAGCGGGCGAGGGCGACTATGGTCGAGATCTATCGGCCGCTCAGCCTCAACGAGACGCCGATGGTGGTCACCGACAGACGGACCTCGGAGATCATCAAATACGCGGCCAACGCATTTCTGGCGATGAAGATCACCTTCATCAACGAAATAGCCGATCTCTGCGAGAAGGTCGGCGCCGACGTTCAGCAGGTCTCGAGGGGCATCGGCCTGGACAAGCGCATCGGCGCTAAGTTCCTGCACGCTGGGCCCGGGTATGGCGGATCCTGCTTTCCCAAGGATACGGTCGCACTCATTCGCACAGCTGTGGCGGCCGGCGCCCCGTTGAGGCTGGTCGAGGCCACCGCGAGCGCGAACCATGCGCGTAAGAGCGCCATGGCCGGACGGGTGGCCGCCGCGCTCGGCGGCGAGGTCGCCGGGATGACCATCGGCATCCTCGGCCTGACCTTCAAGCCCAACACCGATGACATGCGCGACGCCCCGGCATTGGAGCTGGTTCCGGCCCTTCAGGCCATGGGGGCCCTCGTCCAGGCCTTCGATCCCGAGGCCCTGGAGGCGCGCCAGCTGTTGCGGGATGTGAATTTCAAGTCCGGCCCCTACGAGGCCGTGGCAGACGCCGACGCAGTGGTCATTCTCACCGAATGGGACCAGTTCCGCGCCCTCGATCTCGACCGCATGAAGCACCTGATGCGTTCGCCGGTGGTGATCGACCTGCGCAACATCTACCGCCCCGATGAGATGCGCGAACGGGGTTTCACCTATTTCAGCGTCGGCCGCCCCTGAGGCTCTCGGGCTGGGGGCTCAATTTCAGCATCCGCCTATTCGGCCGCCGACCTCACGGCCCCGGCGATCTCCCGGACGAGTTGAACAACGAGTTTCTCGTCGTCGCCCTCGGCCATGATCCGGATCAGCGGTTCGGTGCCCGAGGCGCGCACAAGCAGCCGGCCGGCGCCGTCCAGGCGTGACTCGGCGTTGGCGATCGCCGATTTCACCGCAGGAGCCTCCAACGGATGGCCGCGCGAGAAGCGCACGTTTTCCAGTCGTTGCGGCACTGGCACGAACTGGTGGGCGAGGGCGCTCATCGGCTTGCCCGAGCGGACCAGCTCCGCAAGCACCTGGAGGGCGGCGATCAGGCCGTCACCGGTCGTCGAATAGTCGGAAAGGATGATGTGACCCGAGGCTTCCCCACCGACGTTGAACGTTCCCTCGCGCATCCTGGCCATGACGGACCTGTCGCCGACGGGCGTCCGTTCGAGGCTCAGACCCCGATCGGCCAGAAACCGCTCCAGGCCGAGGTTGGACATCACGGTGGCGACGACCCCCCCGCCGGAGAGCCTGTCGCTGGCGGCCCAGGATGAGGCGATGAGCGCCATGATCTGATCGCCGTCCACCAGGCGGCCGCGCTCATCGCAGATGACCACCCGGTCGGCGTCGCCGTCGAGCGCGATCCCGATATCGGCGCGATACTCCTTGACCGCCCGGACCATCGCCGCTGGAAAGGTGGATCCGCATTCCTCGTTGATGTTGTAACCGTTCGGCGAAACGCCGACCTCGATCACCTCCGCGCCCAGCTCATAAAGGGCGGTCGGCGCGACCCGATAGGCGGCGCCGTTGGCGCAATCGACCACCACCCGCAGGTCCTTCAGGCTCAGTCGCCGAGGCAGGGTGGCCTTGACGATTTCGATGTAGCGAGCCTGGGCCTCGTCCATGCGCGCCACGCGGCCGAGGTGTTTGGGTTCGGCGAGGCCCTCCTGGAGGCCCTCGTCCATGTGCGCCTCGATCTGGGACTCCATCGAATCCGAGAGCTTGTAACCGTCCGGCCCGAAGAGCTTGATTCCGTTGTCCGCGAAGCTGTTGTGCGAGGCGGAGATCATCACCCCCAGATCGGCCCGCATCGACCTCGTCATCATCGCCACCGCCGGGGTCGGCAGCGGCCCAAAGAGACGCACGTCCATGCCGACGCTGGTGAGCCCGGCGACGAGGGCCGGCTCGATCATGTAGCCGGAAAGGCGGGTGTCCTTGCCGATGACGACGAGATGGCGACGGTCATGGCCCGAGCGAAAGAGTTTTCCCGCCGCCATGCCGACACGCAGTGCGACTTCGGCGGTCATCGGGTGCTTGTTCGCTTGGCCGCGAATGCCGTCTGTCCCGAAATAGGCGCGCTTGACCATGGCTGGTGGGCACTTTCGTCTCGAAATGATGCGAAACTCAAAGTTTGTGTCGCCGCTTCCTTTGCGGATGCTAAAGGGCGGCCAGCTTCTTCAGACCGCGAATCTAGTCCCTGAAGCGGTGTTGGACAAAGCCGGATTTCAAGGGGCCGGGACCTCGAAGGCGCATGTGCGGCATCATCGGCATCGTGGGAGTTTCGCCGGTGAGCCCGCGGCTCATCGACAGCCTCAGGCGCCTCGAGTATCGCGGCTACGATTCCGCGGGGGTAGCGGGCATTCTCGACGGCTGTGTCGAACGACGGCGCGCACAAGGCAAGATTCGTAATCTGGAGGCGGTCCTGGACGCCGACCCGCTGGTCGCAACCGTAGGCATCGGCCATACCCGATGGGCGACCCACGGCGCCCCGTCCGAGCGCAACGCCCATCCGCAGAAGGCGGGGCGCATCGCCTTGGTGCACAATGGAATCATCGAAAACTTCGCCGAGCTGAAGAATGCTCTCGAGGCCGAGGGCAGGGTGTTCGAAAGCGACACCGACACCGAGGTCATCGCCCATACCATCGACCGCGGCCTCGCCGGCGGCCTTGGACCCCTGGAAGCCTTCAAAGCCGCCCTGGATCGCCTGACGGGCGCCTACGCCCTGGCGGTGCTCATCGAGGGCGAGAACAATCTGATCATGGGCGCGCGGCGGGGCAGCCCTCTGGTGGTCGGACACGGGGACGGCGAGATGTACCTGGGCTCCGACGCCCTGGCCGTGGGGCCGTTCACCAACCGCGTGACCTACCTGGAAGAGGGCGACTTCGTCGCGATCGATCATCGCTCGGCGCAAATCTTCGCCGCCGACGGGCGGCCTGTCGAGCGACCGATGCGAATTGTCTCCACGACCAACGCGACGGTCGAAAAAGGCAACTACCGGCACTTCATGGAAAAGGAGATCCACGACCAGCCCGACGCCTGCCAGCATACGCTTTCCGCGTATCTGGACCCCATCACCGGCAGGGCCTGCGCCCCAGGCGTCGATTTCGCGGGCATCGAGAGGCTGCAGATTTTCGCCTGCGGCACGGCCGGCTACGCGGGAATGATCGGCCGTTATCTTTTCGAGGGCCTGGCGGGGTTGCCGACTGACGTGGAGATCGCCTCCGAATTCCGTTATCGCGAGCCGGCGCTAGGGCCTGGCGCGCTGGCCCTGGCGATCTCGCAATCTGGGGAAACCGCCGACACCCTCGCGGCGCTGCGCTGGTGCAAGGCGCGGGGAATCGCCACCGCGGCGCTGGTCAACAACCATGAATCGACGATGGCCCGAGAGGCCGGCGTCCTTCTCCCCACCCACGCCGGCCCCGAAATCGGCGTGGCTTCGACGAAGGCCTTCACCTCCCAGGTCGCCGCGCTCACCGCCCTGGCCATCGCCGCCGCCCACAGCCGCGGGATGATCGACACCGCCGAGGAGGCGCGATTGGCCGAGCGGCTCTTGGAGGCCCCAAGGCTGATCGCCGAAGCGATCGCCGGCGAAGAGGCGATTCACATCGTCGCTCTGGAGATCGCAAAAGCGAGGGACGTTCTCTACCTCGGCCGTGGGACCATGTACCCCTTGGCGCTTGAAGGAGCTCTTAAACTAAAAGAAATCAGCTATATACACGCTGAAGGTTACGCTGCTGGGGAACTGAAGCATGGTCCCATCGCGCTCGTCGACGAGGCAACGCCGGTGATCGTGATCGCTCCCAGCGACGCCCTGTTCGACAAGACCTGCTCCAACATGAGCGAAGTCATCGCCCGCGGGGGCAAGGTCTTTCTGCTCACCGACGAGGAGGGCGCGGGCCGTGCGCCGCCGGGCGCGACCCTCATCGTTGCGCCGGCCTGCGATTCCTTGATCGCGCCGCTCGTCTTCGCCGTTCCGATCCAACTCCTCGCCTACCACGTCGCCGTGTTCAAGGGCGCCGACGTCGACCAGCCGCGCAATCTCGCCAAATCGGTCACCGTCGAATGAGGCGGCGATGAACAGGGTTCGCAAGGCGGTTCTGCCAGTCGCGGGACTGGGCACGCGGATTCTGCCCGCCGCCAAGACGACGCCGAAGAATCTGCTCAACGTCTTCGATCGGCCGTTGCTGGCCTACATCGTGTCCGAAGCCCGCGCCGCCGGGATCGAACACCTGGTGTTCGTCGTCGGTCGGGGTCAGTCGGCCATCGAAGACTATTTCGACCATGCATTCGAGCTCGAGGCGACGCTCGAGGCCAAGGGCAAAACCGAAATACTCGGCGCGATCCGCGCCGACTTGGCTCATCCCGGCCAGATGAGCTTCGTGCGCCAGATGGCGCCACTCGGCCTTGGCCACGCGGTGTGGTGCGCCAGGGAGGTGATCGGTCACGAGCCATTCGCCGTCATGCTGCCCGACATGCTGATGGATGCTCAGCCCGGCGCCCTGGCCCAGGCGGTCTCGGCATACGAGACCACGGGCGGAAACATCGTGGTGGTGGAATCCGCCCCCCCCGGCGAGGCCCACAAATATGGGATCGTCTCGCTGGGCGAAACCGCCAAGGGTTTCGGCGGGAGGCTGATGGCGATGACCGCCATGGTCGAAAAGCCGCCGCCCGGGACTGAACCCTCAGACCTTTTCATTTCCGGCCGCTACATCCTTCAACCGGAAGTCTTCGATTGGCTGGCCAGCTCCAGCAAGGGCGCCGGCGGCGAGATTCAGCTCACCGACGCCATGGTCGGGCTGCTCGCGAGCCAGCCGTTCCACGCCCTGAAATACGTCGGGACGACCTACGACTGTGGAGATCCGGTCGGGTTGCTGCGCGCCAACCTCGCCATGGCTTTCAAGCATGCCACTCTGGGCGATGAGGCCCTGGCCGTGGCGAAGGCGATCATCGACAAGCCGCCGGACCCCTAGTCAGCCGGCGGCGTCGAGATCCAAAGCCGCGCGGATGTCAGGGCTCTGGCGGCCAGGCTGTGGCCGACACCTCCTCGATATTCGCGATCAAGCGTTCGAGGTCCTGGGGTCTGGAAAGCCGGTGGTCGCCGTCGCGGACCAGAGTGAAGACCAGGTCCTTCGTCGTCAGCGCCTTGGCGAGGTCCAGGCCATGGGACCAGGGGACGTCGGGGTCGGCGCCTCCATGGAGGATTCTGACCGGGGCCTCCACGCCCGCCGGGCCAGGCAATATCGACCATCGCGCTCCGTCTTCCAGCAGGGCGCGGGAAATCAGGTAGCCTTCCTCGCCGTGGGCGGGTGGATGCAGCCAGGCGCCGTCGCGTTCGATCGCGGCGCGCGCCTCCCGCGGGAGACCTGGGGAGAGGAGCTTTTCGGTGAAGTCCGCCGCCGGAGCGATGAGCACCAGGGCCTTGATCCTGTCCGGCCGCGCCAGCGAGGCCAGGCAGGCGAGCCAGGCGCCCATCGAGGAGCCCACGAGCACGAGAGGCCCACGCGTCAGGCGATCGATCACCGCAAGGGTGTCGCCGCGCCAGCGGGTGATGGTTCCGGTCTCGAACCGGCCATCGGAAGCGCCATGTCCGAAGTAGTCGAAGCGCAGAAAGGCCCGCCCCTTTCCGCCGGCCCACTCGGCGAGCGACACGGCCTTCGTCCCAGCCATGTTCGAGCGGAAGCCGCCCAGCCAAAGGATGAGCGGCTCGCGCCCCGCAACCCGCCGCCAGGCGAGCCTGGCCGCGCCAGATTCGAGGAAACCGGTGGTCTCATCCATGGCTTTGGCCCCGCGCCCTGGCGTAAAGAAGCCTGCTGGCAGTTTCCCTCACGGAGCCACGAGGATCGAGCCGCGGACTCTTCCGGAGGGTTTCACCCTCCTGCAAATCACTCCGCGGCTGGAGGGCGGAGGCGTCGAGGAGGTGACCATCGAGGTTGCGGCGGCCGTGGCGCGCGCTGGCGGCCGATCGCTGGTCGCTTCGCGCGGTGGAAAGCTCGAAGCGGCCCTGGCCTCGCACGGCGGTGAACTCATCCGCTTGCCGATGCACGCAAGGGATCCGGTCTCCATCGCGCTGAACGCCGCGCGGCTGGCTCGGCTCATTCGCAAGGAACGTGTAAGCCTGTTGCACGTCCGCTCCCGTGCGCCGGCCTTCAGCGCCTGGGCGGCGGCGCGGGCTGAGCGCATTCCAATGATAGCCACCTACCACGGTCTCTATCGGGGGGGCTCGCCCCTGAAGCGCTGGTACAATTCGATCATGACGAGGGGAGACCTGGTGCTCGCCAGCTACCGATTCGTCGCCGCGCACATAGCCGCCGAGCACGATGTTCCCGCGGAACGGCTGGTGATTGCGCCCGAGGGCGTCGACAGCGGGCTGTTCGATCCTCTTGCGGTCAGCCCGGCGCGGGTCGCGGCGGTTCGCCAAGCCTGGGGCCTCGAGGAGGGCGACGAAAGACAGGTGTTGTTTCTGCCCGCGCGCATGACCCGGCGCAAAGGACATGCCCTCGCCATCGAGGCTCTCTCTGGTCAGGCAGGGGAAAACCTCATCCTGGTGTTCGCCGGAACAGGCGGCAGTTCAGGGTACATGAGTGGACTGCGGGAGCGCGTTCTCAGAGCGAGCCTCGTGGAGAAGGTCCGGTTCGCCGGACCGTGCGATGACATGCCGGCCGCCTATCTCGCCGCGGACCTGGTCTTGGCCCCATCCATCGAACCGGAAACCTTCGGCAGGACGGTGGCCGAAGCCGGGGCCATGGCAAGACCAGTCCTCGCCGCCGCACACGGCGGTCCCGCCGAAATTGTCGAACATCAGCTCACCGGGTGGCTGGTTCCTCCCGCTGATCGGGCGGAATGGAGCCTTGCAGTGGCCGCTGCGCTGGCGACCGACGAGCCGTCGCGCCGCGCCATGGGAGCGGCCGCGCGCCGGCGCGTCGAGCGCTTGTATTCTCTGCCGGCGATGTTCGACGCCACCTTCGCCGCCTACCGGCGGGTGAGCGGAAACCGGGCGTGAGATCGATCCGCAAGGTCATGGTGATCAAGCTCTCGGCGATGGGCGACTTCGTCCTGGCCGTTGCCGCCTTCGAGCGCATTCGCGCCGTTCATCGGGACGCGCAGATCACCCTGCTGACGACGCCTCCGTTCGAGGAACTCGCCAGGTCCAGCCCATTCTTCGATCGGGTGCGGGCCGACGGACGACCCAGGAGCCTGGGGGGATGGCTCGCGCTCGTCGCGCGGCTGCGCGCAGCGGGCTACGACCGCATCTACGACCTGCAGAACAGTGGCCGCACAAAGCTTTATTTTCAGGCGCTTCGCCCTCTTCCGCCGCAGTGGTCAGGCGTCGCCGCCGGTTGCGCATTGCCTCATCGTAACCCGGACCGGATGCGGATGCATGCGCTCGAACGCCAGGCACAGCAACTCAAGGACGCGGGAATTTGGCCCGACGCCCCAACCCGGCCGCTTTCAGCCCCTCCACCGGACCTCGCCTGGATGCTCGCCACGGCGCCCACCGATCAGGCCATCGCCGTTCCTGGCCCGCGACCGACCGCTCTGTTGGTCCCCGGCAGCTCGGCCCACCGGCCCGATAAACGCTGGCCGATAGAGCGCTACGCCGCTCTTTCCGAGCATCTGCAGGCCAAGGGCTTCGAGGTCGTCATCATCGGCGCCGGACAGGAGAGCGAGCTCGCCCAGCGCATACGAGACCGCACCCCGTGGGCGCGCGACCTCACCGGTCGCACGAGCTTCGCCCAGATCGGGGGCCTCGGCGCCCGCTGTGCGGTCGCGATTGGCAATGACACCGGTCCGGTTCACCTTCTCGCCGCCGCCGGCGCTCCCACGGTCTGCCTGTTTTCGTCAGCGTCGGACCCGGCGCTGTGCGGCCCAAGGGGCGAGGCGGCGGTGCTGTGGGCCCCCGATCTGCAGGACCTGCCAGTCGCCACCGTGCTCGACGAAGCCCTGTTGCTGGCCAACTCGTCCTGACGCGCCGCTTGATCGGGGAGGGCCGCCCCGTCATATATCGCCGGGGGTTGTCGAAGCGCTTCAACGGCCCTCTCGTTTTCAACGGTCCAAGGAGCACCAGCCTATTCGTCGTCCCATGACCGCGCCGCCGTCCAAGGATGGGCCGCGCATCAATGATGAGATTCGCGTCCCGCGCGTTCTGCTGATCGATCAGCATGGAGAAAAACAGGGAATAATGCCGACATCGGCGGCGCTGGAAGCCGCGGTCGAGGCGGGACTGGATCTGGTGGAGGTTTCCCCCACCGCCGACCCTCCGGTTTGCAAGGTCCTCGACTTCGGCAAGTTCAAGTTTCAGGAACAGAAAAAGAAGAACGAGGCGCGAAAGCGCCAGAAACTCGTCGAAGTAAAAGAGATCAAGCTTCGCCCCAACATCGACGTCCACGACTACGAGGTGAAGGCCAGGGCCATGCACCGCTTTTTCGAGGAGGGCGACAAGGTCAAGATCACCCTGAGGTTTCGGGGCGGCGAGATGCGCCATCCGGAACTCGGGATGAAGCTCCTCCAGCAGGTGAGAATCGATTTCGATCCGGTCGCCAAGGTCGAGTATGAGCCGCGCATGGAGGGCCGCCAGATGATCATGATCCTGGCGCCAAAGTAGGCGTCCACCATGACCGGCCGTCGGTGAGGCGCCGCCGCCGCACCTTGCGCGCCAAAGCGCTGCAACCTCGCATCGGGGCTCGCTGAGCGTCCCGATTGGCCCTATGGCCCGGCGATGCCGTCACATCTGGATCAGCGGGGCTCGCGCCGGGCGCTTGTCGTGCTGCTCGTCGTGGTATTCGTGAACATCGCGGGCTTCGGCGTGGTCATTCCACTGCTGCCCTTCTATGGCCGGGCATTCGGCGCCTCGCCGTTCCAGATCAGCCTGATGTTCTCGGCCTTCGCGGTCGGCCAACTGTTCGCGGAGGCGTTCTGGGGTCGTCTGTCGGACCGGATCGGCCGCCGCCCGGTGCTGATCGTGACGATCTTCGGGACCGCCGTTTCCTACGCCGCGCTGGCCTTCGCGCCCAACCTCGCGATCGCCTGCATCCTGCGGCTCGCCGGCGGCCTGATGAGCGGCAATATTTCCACCATCCAAGGCTATCTCGCCGACGTGACAGCGCCGGAAAAGCGCACTGGCCGAATGGGCCTGCTCGGGTCCGCGTTCAGCATGGGCTTCGTCACCGGACCGGGCATCGGCGGCCTCCTGGCCCGGCCGCAGGATGGCGTCGCCGGGTTCCAGCTTCCCCTGCTCGCCGCCGCCGGCCTCGCCGCCGCGGCGGCGTTCGCCGTGGTCGCCTTCGTCCGCGAAACCCGCGCCGCCCATCATGCGCTCACGCCGCCGACGCCGCGACTTCATTCGATCGGCGAGGCGTTCGCCCATCCCATCATCGGCCGGGTGCTGATCATGAGTTTCATCGTGGTCTCGGGATTCGCCGGGATCGAGGCGACCTATGGGCTGTGGACCCAGGCGCGATTCGGCTGGGGGCCGCGCCAGATCGGCCTGGCCTTCATGGCTGTCGGGGTGAGCGGCGCGGTCTCCCAGGGGATGGTCACCGGGTTCCTGGCGCGACGCTACGGCGGCGCGAGGGTTCTCACCGCCGGCCTCGCCCTGGTGGGCGTGGGCATGCTGGTCCAACTCGCCTCCCCGAACTGGCCTGTCGCCATGGCTGGATTCTTTACCGTTTCCTTTGGCCAGTCCCTGACCTTTCCCAATATCGCCGCACTGATCTCCCAGGCCGCGCCGCCCGACCGACAGGGAGAGATGCTGGGCCTCAACATGTCCGGCAACTGCCTGGCGCGGATCGGCGGGCCGCTCTACGCCGGAGCGGTCTTCGCGGGGGTTTCGATGGGGGCGCCGTTCGCCACCGCGGTCGTTCTCGTCGCTCCGGCGCTCTTCATGGCCCTCCAGGTGTCGCGGCGAACGAAGACGGCGCTCTGACCCAAGATCGGGGCGGCTTGCCGCCGCTCCGATCGGGTCCTATCTGCGGGCCCATGACCGCCCAGGCGCCAGCCGCGACGGCCGGGCGGTCGGGCGCGGCGCTCTACACCCTGCTGTCGGTGATGTTCATCAACATGCTGGGGTTCGGCATCATCGTCCCTCTTCTGCCCTTCTATGGCCAGTCGTTCCACGCTCAGCCGTGGCAGATCGCCCTGATCTTCTCGGCTTACTCCATGGGCTCCTTCTTCGGGGAGCCGTTCTGGGGCCGGCTCTCCGACCGGATCGGCCGCAAGCCGATCCTGATCAGCACCACCGCCGCCAACTGCCTTTGTTACGGCGCGCTGGCCTTCGCGCCCAACATCTACGTCGCCTTCCTGATCCGGCTGGTGGGCGGCATGGCGGCGGGAAACGGATCCGTGGTCCAGGGCTACATCGCCGACGTGACCCCGCTGGAGGAGCGCGCCGGGCGCATGGCCAAGTTGGGCGCCTCGTACAACATCGGCTTCATTCTGGGGCCGTTCGTCGGCGGCATGCTCGCCAAGACTTCCGTCGGGCCGATCGGCTTTCAGATTCCGCTGCTCGCCGCCTCTGGCCTAGCGGCCTGTTCGGCCCTGGGAATCGCCCTGGCCGTGCGCGAGAGCCGCGCGCGGCGGCCCGTGCAAGCCAAGGGCCCCACCCGGTGGCGGATGTTCGGTTTCGCGGCGCGGCACCCGGTGATCGGTCGGCTGATGCTGCTCACCTTCCTGGTCGGATTCGCCTTCACCGGAATCGAGTCGACCTTCGGGCTCTGGGCTCAGCACCGATTCAGCTGGCAGCCCAGGGACGTGGGCCTCTGCTTCGGCGTCGCCGGCGCGGCTTCGGCCTTCACCCAGTTCTTCATTACCGGGCGGCTCTCCCGGCGTTTTGGAGAGGCGCTCATGCTCGCCCTGGGCATGGCTGGAACGGTGATCACCATAGCCCTTCAACCGCTGAGCGACGGCCATTGGGGAACGATCGCTCTGATGGCCCTGACCTCGATGTCCTCCTCGGTCGCCTTTCCAAATTCCGGGGCTCTGATGTCCGGCGCGATCGACCCCGACAACCAGGGGCAGATCATGGGGTTGAACAACGCCACCGGCGCCTTCGCCCGCGTCGCCGGACCGTTCTGCGCCGGCCTGGTCTTCGCCGGGATCAGTGTGAACGGCCCCTTCTTCATGGGCGCCCTGATCGTCGCTCCGGCCATCACCCTGGCCCTCTCGGCCGGTCGCGCCGCGGCAGCCGCCGCCGCCGAGCCCGCCTTGCCTTCGGCGGGCCCATGACGTAGAGAGCGCCCTTCGTCGCGACCGGCTTGGCCTCCCCGGTAAAAATGCCCAAACTCAAGACCAAATCCGGCGCGAAGAAGCGCTTCAAGATCACCGCCACCGGCAAGCTCAAAGCCGGAGTCGCCGGCAAACGGCACCGGCTGATCAGCCATTCGGCCAAATACATCCGGCAGAATCGCGGGACCAAGCTGGTGAATTCTTCCGACGCGAAGACCATCCTCGGCTTCCTGCCTTACGGGCTTTGATATGGCGCGAGTGAAACGGGGCGTGACCGCTCACGCCCGGCACAGGAAGGTTCTTGAGCAGGCCAAGGGCTTCTGGGGCCGGCGCAAGAACACCATCCGCGCCGCCAAGGCCGCCGTCGACAAGGCCGGTCAGTACGCCTACCGCGACCGTAAGGTTCGCAAGCGAGCGTTCAGAGCCCTTTGGATTCAACGCATTAACGCTGCGGCCCGGCTCGAGGGCATGACCTATTCGCGATTTAGCCACGGCCTTGAGTTGGCCGGGATCGACATCGACCGCAAAGTCCTCTCCGACATCGCGGGCGCCGACCCGGTCGGGTTCAAGGCCATCGCCGAGAAGGTTCGCGCCGCCCTGGCCTGACGGATTCGACAAGGACATCCCAAAGTCCCCGACCCAGAAGCCCTCCGGCGCGATCCCGCCCGGAGGGCTTTTTGCTGACTACCGATCCATGCCAAAGCTGAAGCGCAATGAACGAACACGACGAACTCGAAGCTGAGATTTTACTGAAGATCGAAGCCGCCGCGAATCTGGACGCACTCGATCGCATTCGCGTTGCGAGCCTGGGAAAAACCGGGGCGATTTCCGCGCTCTTGAAGACCTTGGGAACCCTTGATGACGCCGAAAGACGCATCCAGGGCCCGGCGATCAACGGCCTGAAGCAGCGCGTCGCCGACGCGATCGCTCGTCGTCGCGCCTCGCTCGAGGCGGCGGCCCTCGAGGCCCAACTCGCCGCCGCGAGTGTCGATCTGTCGCTGCCCGGCCCGCCCCGCCGACGCGGCTGCGTTCACCCGACCATGCAGGTGATGGACGAGATGATCGCGATCTTCGCCGAACTCGGCTTCGGCCTGGCCGAGGGTCCGGACATCGAGGACGATTTCCACAACTTCACCGCGCTGAACTTCCCCCCCGGCCATCCGGCGCGGGAGATCCATGACAGCTTTTTCCTCAGGCCCGGGCCCGATGGCGAGCGCAAGCTCCTGCGCACCCACACCAGCCCGGTCCAGGTCCGGGTCATGCGGCGCGCCAACACCCCGCCTCCGGCGCCGTGGATCGCGGCGGGCGTTGCGCCGCCGATCCGGATGATCGTCCCTGGCCGCACGTACCGCCGCGACAGCGACGCCACCCACACCCCGATGTTCCATCAGATGGAGGGCCTTGTCGTCGACCGGGACATCCACATGGGTCATCTGAAGTGGACCCTCGACACCTTCGTCGCCCGCTTCTTCGAGCTCCCCAGCGTCGTGACCCGTTTTCGCCCCCACCACTTCCCGTTCACCGAGCCTTCGGCGGAGATGGACGTGCAGTGCGATCGCTCCGGCGGGGCCATCAGGATCGGCGAAGGGCGGGAGTGGCTGGAGATCCTGGGCGGCGGCATGGTTCACCCCAAGGTCCTGGCGACCTGCGGGCTCGACCCGGACGAATGGCAGGGCTTCGCCTTCGGCCTGGGCGTCGACCGGCTCGCGGCGCTGAAATACGGCATGCCCGATCTGCGCGACATGTTCGCCGGCGACGTCCGCTGGCTGGCGCACTACGGCTTTTCGGCATTCGCCGTCCCCAACCCCGCCTCCGGGCTGAGCTGAAGGGGCGAAGCGAAATGAAGTTCACCCTCTCCTGGCTCAAGGAGCACCTGAAAACCGACGCCGAGTTGTCGGCGATCGTCGAAGCCATGACCATGGCCGGCCTCAATGTCGAACATGTGGTCGACCCGGCCCAGTCGCTGGCCGCCTTCTCGGTCGCCAAGATCATCGAGGCCGCGCCGCACCCCAACGCCGACCGCCTCAGGGTCTGTCAGGCGCAAACCAAGGACGGGATCAAGGTGATCGTCTGTGGCGCGCCAAACGCAAGGGCGGGACTGACCACCATCTACGCGCCGATCGGCGCGTTCATTCCGGGCGCCGGGATCACTCTGGAGCCGCGGGCGGTGCGTGGAGTGGTCTCGAACGGCATGCTTTGCTCGGGCGCGGAACTTCAGACCACCGAGGATGCGGACGGGATCATCGAGCTCGCGGAACTGCCAGTGGGAACGCCGGCGGCCGAGGGGCTGAAGCTCGAAGCGGTGATCGACTTCGAGGTGACGCCCAATCGCCCCGACTGGCTGGGCGTCGCCGGCATCGCCCGCGACCTCGCCGCCGCCGGCGTCGGCGAGTTCATCGACGACCAGCCGATGCCGGTCCCCGGCGTCTTCCCCTGCCCCATCGAGATTAGGCTGTCGGCGCCCCAGGCCTGCCCGCAGTTCGCCGGAAGGCTGGTGCGGCGCCTCGCCAACGGGCCCTCGCCGGCGTGGCTGCAGCAGCGGCTGAAGGCAGTCGGGCTTCGGCCGATCAACGCCCTTGTGGATGTCACCAACCTCCTGACGCAGGACCGCGCGCGGCCCCTGCACGTCTACGACGCGGCGCTCATCACCGGCGGCTTCATCGAGGCGCGGCTGGGGCGCGCGGGTGAGAGAATCGAGGCCCTCGACGGCAGGACCCATGAAGTCGGTCCACAGATGTGCGTCATCGCCGATGGCTCGGGTGCCATCGGCCTTGGCGGGGTGATCGGCGGGGTCTCAACGCGATGTTCGGCGAGCACGACCGAGGTCTTCATCGAGAGCGCCTGGTTCGACCCGACGCGCACCGCCCAGACCGGCCGAGCGACCGGAATAGTCTCCGACGCCCAGTATCGCTTCGCCCGCGGCGTCGACCCGCGCTCCCTGATCCCGGGGATCGAGGCGGCGACCGCGCTCATCCTGGCGCTCTGCGGCGGCGAGGCCTCGGAGGTGGTTTTCGCGGGCGAGCCGCCGCCGCTTCCGGCGCCGGTCGATTTCGATCCTGCCTATGTCGAGCGGCTGAGCGGCCTGGCAGTCCCGCCGGAGCGATCGGCGAAGATCCTCGCCGACCTCGGCTTCCGCACGACGGCAGGGCGCGTCCAGCCACCCTCCTGGCGGGCCGATGTCCACGACAGGGCCGATCTGGTCGAGGAGATCGTCCGGATCGAGGGCTACGCGGCCTTGCCCTCGACGCCCTTGCCGCCGCTGGGCGCCGCCCCGGGAGGCGTGCTCACGGTCAGGCAGAACCGTATCCGCACCGCCAGGCGCGCTCTGGCCGCCGAGGGCTATCTCGAGAGCGTCGGTTTCTCCTTCATCCCCCGCGCCCATGCCGCGCTGTTCGGCGGCGGTCAGCAAGCCCTGATCCTGGACAACCCGTTGAGCGCCGAGCTCGACTGCATGCGGCCCTCTATCCTGCCCTCCCTGATCGCGACCCTGGACCGCAACTTGCGCAGGGGGTTTGCCGAGGCCGCCATCTTCGAGATCGGGCCGGTGTTCGCTGGCGATGCGCCGGGCGAACAGCGCACCGCCATCACCGCCCTGCTGGCGCCGGGCGCGCCGCGGCGGTGGGACAAGCAGGACGAGGCGCCGATCTTCGTCCTGAAAGCGGATCTGCTCGCGCTGCTGGACGAGCTGGGGGCCCCGACGGGCCAACTGCAGATCGCCCAGGGCGAGGCGGCGCCCTGGTGGCGGCCGGGCTGCTCGGCGCGTCTTCGGCTCGGCAAGACGATCCTCGCCGAGTTCGGCGAGCTTCACCCGGCGGTGCTCGAGGCGCTCGGTATCGATCGCAGCGTCCACGCCTTCGAGTTCTGGCTCGAGACCCTGCCCGAACCCCGGCGCAAAGCGGGCAAGACCCGGCCGCCGGCGAACCTTTCGGCGTTCATGCCTCTGACCCGCGATTTCGCCTTTGTCGTGGCCAAGAGCATCCCGGCCGGCGATCTGGTGCGGGCCGTGGAGAGCGCCGACCGCGGCCTGATCGCCGGTGCGCGGGTGTTCGATGTCTATGAGGGCAAGGGCGTGCCGCAGGGCTTCAAGTCCGTGGCCGTGGAGGCGATGATCCAGCCCCGCGACGCCACCCTCACCGACGCCCAGATCGAGGCGCTGAGCGCCAAGATCACCGCCGCGGCCGAAAAGCAGCTCGGGGCGAAGCTGCGGTCGTAGAACGCGCGTAGAACGCGCGCGGCCTCAAAGGGGGATGATGTTGCGGCGGCGGCTGTAGGAGAGATAGCCGACGTTGGCGCCAAGGCGCAGGCCGACGCCGGCGCGGATCGGGGCCAGGGTTATCTCTTCGGCCTTCTGATAGTTCACGCCCAGGCCGCCGATCAGATAGGCCGAACCTTCGACGCCGGGAAAGCGACGGAAGATCGCGTCCGGATACTGCAGGTTGTAGCAAAGGGTGAAGACGCGGCTGGCGTTCGCCCCCCAGTCGAAACCGACGGAGGGTCCCTGCCAGAAAACTTCGCTCGTCGGGCGGCTCTTCATGTAGAGCAGGCCCCGGCCATAGCGCAGGCCGAACACGAACGCGCCGGCGGCCTCTTCGCCCGCGATATAACCGGTGGGCCGGCCGTTGTCCTTGAACACCCGCTCGACGGCCGCGCCGGCCGACTCCGCGGTGACGCCGAGGAAATCCGAGACCCGGTTGACCAGTTCGTCGTTGGTATAGGGCTCGGCGGGCCGCTCGCCCGGTCCACGATCGGCGCGTGGCCGGTCCCCGTCGGGGACGTCGCGGTCCCGGTCGTCGCGCGGCGGAGCGGGCTCGTCAGAGGGCTGCGCCAGGGCGGGCGCGGCGGCCGCGATGGCGAGCCCCGAGACGATGAGCTGGCGACGGTCCATGCGCGGACTCCTCACGAAAAAGCGAAAACGAATCGGCGAGATGGTGAGCGCAAGATTAGGCGTGTTTGCGGCGGCCCGCATGCTAGAGGCGTGGCCGCCATGCCAACGCCCACCGCCGCCATCCGCAACTTCGCGATCGTGGCCCATATCGACCACGGCAAGTCGACGCTCTCCGATCGCCTGATCCAGGAGACCGGCGGGCTGACCGCGCGGGAGATGAAGGAGCAGGTGCTCGATTCCATGGAGCTGGAGCGCGAGCGCGGGATCACCATCAAGGCCCAGACCGTGCGCCTCGACTACCTCGCCGATGACGGCTGCGCCTATGTGCTCAACCTCATGGACACCCCCGGGCACGTCGACTTCGCCTATGAGGTGAGCCGCTCGCTCAGCGCCTGCGAGGGCTCGATCCTGGTCGTCGACGCCAGTCAGGGCGTCGAGGCCCAGACCCTCGCGAACGTCTACCAGGCCATCGACCACGACCACGAGATCGTCCCGGTGCTGAACAAGGTCGACCTGCCGTCGGCCGAGCCAGAGCGGATTCGCCAGCAGATCGAGGACGTGATCGGCATCGACGCTTCGAACACCGTGGAATGTTCGGCCAAAACGGGTTTTGGCGTCCACCAGGTGCTCGAAGCGATCGTCACCCGCCTACCCGCCCCCACCGGCGAGGAGGCCGCGCCGCTCAAAGCCCTGCTCGTCGACGCCTGGTACGACGCCTACCTCGGGGTCGTCGTCCTCGTCCGGGTGTTCGATGGAAGGCTCAAGGCCGGAGCGCAGGTGCGGATGATGCAGACCGGCGCGACCTACAGGCTCGACAAGATCGGCGTCTTCACCCCCAAGGCCACCGACGTCGAGAGCCTGGGGCCGGGCGAGATCGGCTTCATCACCGCCCAGATCAAGGACGTCGCCGACGCCGCGGTGGGCGACACCATCACCGAGGAGCGGCGGCCGACCGCCGCGGCGCTGCCCGGCTTCAAGCCGGTGCAGCCGGTGGTGTTCTGCGGCCTCTTCCCCGCCGACGCCGCCGACTTCGAGGATCTGCGCGCCGCGGTCGGCCGTCTGCGCCTCAACGATGCGTCATTCACCTATGAGATGGAGACGAGCGCGGCCCTGGGGTTCGGGTTCCGCTGCGGGTTCCTGGGCCTGCTGCACCTGGAAATCATCCAGGAGCGGCTGACGCGCGAGTTCAACCTCGACCTCATCGCCACCGCGCCCAGCGTCATCTATCGGATCACCCTCACCAACGGCGAAACGATCGAACTACACAACCCCGCCGACATGCCAGAGCCGGTGCGGATCGCCTCCATCGCCGAGCCGTGGATCCGCGCCACCATCTTCACCCCGGACGACTACCTCGGCTCGGTGATCAAGCTCTGCCAGGACCGGCGCGGCGCGCAGAAGGAGCTTTCCTACGTCGGCAGCCGGGCGATGGTCGTCTATGACCTGCCCTTGAACGAGGTGGTGTTCGATTTCTACGACCGGCTGAAGAGCGTCTCGAAAGGCTACGCCAGCTTCGACTATCAGCTCCAGGACTATCGCGCCGGCGAACTTGTCAAGATGCTGATCCTGGTCAACGGCGAGCCGGTCGACGCCCTCTCCATGCTCGTCCACAAGGACCGCGCCGAGACCCGCGGCCGGGGGATGGTCGAGAAGATGAAGGAGCTCATCCCCCCCCACCTCTTCGTGATCCCGATCCAGGCGGCCATCGGCGGCAAGATCATCGCCCGCGAAACCGTCCGCGCCCTGCGCAAGGACGTCACCGCCAAGTGCTACGGCGGCGACGCCACCAGGAAACGCAAGCTTCTGGACAAGCAGAAGGAGGGCAAGAAGAAGATGCGCCAGTTCGGCAAGGTCGACATTCCTCAGGAGGCTTTCATCGCAGCGTTGAAGATGGACGCGGATTAGGGGGGCCGGTGCGAGACCGGAGGAGCCGGCCGTAGTCACGGGCGCCGTGGACGATGTGCAGGATCTCCAATCGCTCGCCTTCGACCCAATAGAGAATCAGATAATTTCCATGAACGCGGCGGCGTATTCCCAAATGTTCGAAGCGTTCGACGAAGGGAAACCCGCGTGGAGCCTTGGCGAGGCCAAGAGCACGCTGGCGAAGTTCGCGAACGAACGAATGCGCGCGACGTGGCGAATCCACGGCGATTTTGTCGGCGATCTGCTCGAGGTCACCCTCCGCCTCGGCCGTGAAGACGACTTTCACCGATCCTCGGGAGCAATCGCCATCGCCGCATACTTGGCCTCCAGGCGATCAAACACCTCCGCCGCGTCGCGCATCCGTCCGGCTTTCGAATCGGCCACCCCGCGCTCCACCGACGCATCCAGTTCCTCGAGCCAGCCCTCCTCGGCGCTCGTCGCGGTCTGATCCCGGCGGATGAGGTCTCGCACATAGTCACTGACGTTGGCGTAACGGCCAGTTTCGATGCGGGACCGAATCCAGTCGCGCATGAGGTCAGGGAGGGAGATATTCATCGAGGCCATGGGACACTTACTCGCACCGAGCATGGCAGAAAATGGCAAAAACTCCCACAGCTTTTGCTCTACGCTGAAACGATGTGAGTGAGCTTGCTTCAGCCGATCGGCCTGCGAGACGGCGACGACCGAGGGCCAGCGAGGTCAGCCGCAACAATTCCGCTCCGACGAGGTCAGACGGTGTGGAAGATCCCATCCGCTTCCAGACGATCAAGCGCCTCGGTCAGAGCAGCGTCTGTATGGAGCCGCCACCATTTGCCGGTATGCCACATCCAGCAGCTATCGAAGCAGTCGCGGCCCATTCTGTCGAAACGGGCGAACGGCACGTCGAACTGCTCGCCGCGATTGTGTTCCATGCCCGACCTGTAGCGCTGGATGAAGCGGCGCCGTCCAGCGGCCCACGCGCCGTGCATGTCGATCACATGGTTCCACTCCGTCGGTCTGACGTGTGGTAGCAAGCGGGGGTGCTCGCAGTGTGGTCGTCGATCACACGGAGCAATCGGGTCTTCATTCCGGCGCCGACACGCATCAACGGGTTTGTCGGTTTCCTGAAGGGCCGCATGGAGGCGGGGCAGTTTCGCGCGATCGTCGATCGAAAATGCCCCCCTTACGGAAATCGCGGAGGCCTATCGTTATGTCGAGATGGGTCGAAAGGTCGGCATCGTCGTGATTGATGTCGCGACGCCCGAGGAGAGCACACGAGGAGACTAATTCACGCTGGTCTCTCTGGCGTGTGGGACGATACCGATCCCCATCCGATGCGCTAGTGTCGCCAGCCGGGTCGGACAGGGGCGCCCAAAGAGAATGTATAGCCGGATCATTCTTGCCTACGATGGCTCGATGGAAGGCGCCGTCGCCCTGCGCGAGGGGGCGCTGCTGGCCAAGCGGTGCGCGGCCGAGGTCTTCGTCCTCTCGGTCGTGCCGCAGACTGGCGGCATGCGGGTGGCCGAAGGCGTTTACGGCGGCGTGGTCGGCCAACAGATCGACAGCTACAAGGCCCTGCTCGAACGCGGCGTCGGGCGGCTCAAGCAGCTGGGTCTGAAACCCACCGCCAAGCTGGTGGTGGGCGATCCGGTTCGGGAAATCGGCGCGTTCGCCAGGCAGGTGCGCGCCGACCTGGTGGTGGTCGGCCACCGCCGCCAGAGCATGGTCGAACGCTGGTGGTCCGGGCCGGCGGGCGCCTACATCAGCGACCAGATCGGCTGCAGCCTCCTGATCGGCCGCAATGTCGTCAGCGACGCGGCGTTCGAGGCCGAACTCGACGGCGGTTGAGAGGCTTCGCGCGAAGCGGCGGGAGACCGGCTGCAAACCCTGGTCGCGTTGCCAGGCGCGACGATTCTACGAGCGGCCACGGCCGCCGCCGGGCTCAATCGGGAAGAAGTCCTGCCGCGACCCTCGTGCATGACGCGCATGTGTTCGCGGATGCTGGAACGGTTCGGCTACGCGGTCGTCGAGGGGGCGCTGGACGCACCGCGTCCTTGACCCCCCTTGAATCTTTGCCGCCGAGCCGCCTTGGCGCCTTGAATTCGCCGCCCGCCGGGCCATTTGCAGGAGGCGGTTGGCACTCGCATGCGCCGACTGCCAACAGAGTCGCGCCTTCGCGGCCAACCTTACATCGGAGATCCTTCAGAAATGGCCTTTCGTCCCCTGGGTGATCGCGTCGTCGTCCGCCGCGTCGAAGAAGAAGCCAAGACCAAGGGGGGGATCATCATCCCCGACACGGCCAAGGAAAAGCCCCAGGAAGGCGAGGTGATCGCGGTGGGTCCCGGCGCCTGGGACGATGACGGCAAGCGTCAGCCGATGGACGTGGCGGCCGGCGACCGCATCCTGTTCGGCAAATGGTCCGGCAGCGAAGTGAAACTCGACGGCGAGGATCTCCTGATCATGAAGGAGTCCGACATCCTGGGCATCCTCGATCCCGCCGCCGCCCTGGCGAAGGCCGCCTGAGGCGTTTCGTCGGAACCCCCTTTTCAATTCTCCTTCATTCGAAAGAACCAGAGAGCCCATGGTCGCCAAACACGTTCATTTCTCCACCGACGCCCGCGATCGGATGCTTCGCGGCGTCAATCTCCTCGCCGATGCGGTGAAGGTCACCCTGGGGCCCAAGGGCCGCAACGTCGTGATCGAAAAGTCCTGGGGCGCCCCACGCACCACCAAGGACGGCGTCACCGTCGCCAAGGAGATCGAACTGGACGACAAGTTCGAAAACCTCGGCGCCCAGCTGATCCGCGAGGTCGCCTCCAAGACCAGCGACAAGGCTGGCGACGGCACCACCACCGCGACCGTGCTCGCCCAGGCCATCGTGGTCGAGGGCCTGAAATCCGTGGCCGCCGGCATGAATCCGATGGATCTGAAGCGCGGCGTGGAAAAGGCGGTGATCGCGGTGGTGGAGAGCATCAAGGCCTCCTCGCGCGATGTCACCACCAACGACGAGATCGCCCAGGTCGGAACCATCTCCGCCAACGGCGACAAGGAAATCGGCGCGATGATCGCCAAGGCGATGAAAGAGGTCGGCAACGAGGGGGTGATCACGGTCGAAGAGGCCAAGACCCTGGAGACCGAACTCGAAGTGGTCGAAGGCATGCAGTTCGACCGCGGATATCTTTCGCCCTACTTCATCACCAACGCCGAGAAGATGGAGGTCGAACTCGAAAACCCCCTGGTCCTGCTCTCGGAGAAGAAGCTCTCCTCGCTGCAGCCGTTGCTGCCTCTGCTCGAGGCGGTGGTCCAGTCGGCCCGGCCGCTGCTCATCGTCGCCGAGGACATCGACGGCGAGGCCCTTGCCACCCTGGTGGTCAACAAGCTGCGCGGCGGCCTGAAGGTAGCGGCGGTCAAGGCGCCGGGCTTCGGCGATCGGCGCAAGGCGATGCTCGAAGACCTCGCCACCCTCACCGGCGGCCAGGTGATCAGCGAGGATCTCGGCATCAAGCTCGAGAACGTCACCCTGGAGATGCTCGGCTCGTCCAAGAAGGTGACGATCACCAAAGAAGCGACCACCGTGGTCGGCGGGGCCGGCGACAAGGCGGCGATCGACGCCCGCATCGCCCAGATCAAGCTGCAGATCGAGGACACCACCAGCGACTACGACAAGGAGAAGCTGCAGGAACGCCTGGCCAAGCTCGCCGGCGGCGTCGCCATCATCAAGGTCGGCGGCTCGACCGAGATCGAGGTGAAGGAACGCAAGGACCGCGTGGATGACGCCTTGAACGCCACCCGCGCGGCGGTGGAAGAAGGCATCGTCGCCGGCGGCGGCGTCGCCCTGCTCAACGCCTCCAAGGCCCTGGTGGGCGTCAAGGGTGAAAACCGCGATCAGGACGCCGGCATCGCCATCGTCCGCCGCGCCCTGCAGGCGCCGATCCGGCAGATCGCGGAGAACGCTGGCGTCGAAGGCTCGATCGTGGTCGGAAAGGTGCTGGAGAACGCCTCGGCGAGCTTCGGCTTCAACGCCCAGACCGAGGAATATGTCGATCTGGTGCAGGCCGGGGTCATCGACCCGACCAAGGTGGTCCGCACCGCCCTTCAGGACGCGGCCTCGGTGGCCGGCCTGATGATCACCACCGAAGCGATCATCGCCGAAGCCCCGAAGAAGGACGCCGAAGCCCAGCCGATGCAGGGCGGCGGCTACTAGCCGAGCGGGCGGCCCCGGCCGTCTCACCCCGGGGCATCGAGTCCCCGGGGGTCCGCGCCGGTCAGTGGACGCGGATGATCCCGTCGACCGCCCTCCACTCGGCGGGCCGGATCAGGCGCTGGTGGGCGACGCGCACCGAGTGCAGCGGCCCCTCTAGCTCCCGCCGCCAGTGATCCAGGAAACCCTGCAGGGTCGGGAAGTCGGGGGCGAGGTCGTAATCCTGCCAGACATAGGTCTGCAGCAAGGCGGGATGATCGGGCATCCGGTAGTGGATTTCCGCCGTGGTCAGTCCATAGCCTTCGAGTTGGCGCGCAAAATCGCGGCACACCATGATGCACCTCCCTGGTCCTGGTCGTGACGACGGGCGCTGGTTCGGGGCGAGCGGGATGGGGAGGCGGCGGGCGCCTCTCTCAAAGAACCTGGCTTGGCCGCGGAGGCGCCCATGAGTGGATTTGGCGCGCCAATCCTTACGATGGGTTTACCGTGGCCAGTAGCGGGGAGGCTGAGCCTGGTGGGTTTGCCCCACCCGGCGCGCCGACCGCACGGATAGCAATGGAAGCGGGCTGAGACTAAGCCTCTTGCGGGAGATCGACTGGGGCAAGCACGGCATGTCTGACCCTGACGCCGGTCCCGGCGGCGCGCGAGTTCGCCTCATGGGCGGGTTCCGGCTCGCCGGTTCAGACGGCAAGATCGTCGCCATCGCCAATCGGCGAGCCCGCGGGCTGCTGGCCTATCTCCTGTTCGCGCCGGAACATGCCGCGACCCGCGAGCGTCTCTGCGGGCTGCTGTGGAGCGATCGGGGCGAGGCTCAGGCGCGCGCGAGTCTGCGTCAGTGTCTCCTGGAGCTACGAAACACCTTGGCGTCGGCGGGCCTCGACCTCTTGGAGTCGGGACGGGAACAGGTGTCGCTGCGCGCCGGCGCCCTCGAATGCGACGTCGCCGATCTGGAGCGCGCGCTCGTCGGCGCCGACCCGGAGACTCTTGCCTCGATGCTCGCCACGGCCGGCGCCACAAGGCTGCTCGACGACCTGGAGATCGGGGGACTCTTCCGGGATTGGTTGGACCAGACGCGCGCGCGCCTCGACCAGACCATCGCCGCCGGCGTGCTCGCCCACCTGGCGCGCCTGGAAGCGGCGGGCGACTGGGCCAGGGTCCGCGCCATCGCCGAGGCCTATCTGCGTCGCGACCCGCTCGACGAGGCGGTGGTGGCCACCGCCATCCGCGCCGACGTCGCGATGGGGGCCGCCTCGACCGCCCATCGGCGGTTTCAGATCCTGCAAGCGGCGCTGGCAAGGGAGTTCGGAGTCTTGCCCGGAGCGGGCCCGCGCGACGCCTTGGCCGCGATCGGCGCGCCACCTATGGCCGCCCGGGCGAGCGCCACGGCCGGCGTGGCGCGGGCGCCGCCGAGCCAAGGCGCCAGCGGCGCCCCGCCCCTGGTAATCGTCGCCGCTTTCGACGCCCCAGAGGCCACCGGCGCGGAGAACCGTATCGCGGCGACCCTTCGCGACGAGGTGCTTTCGGGTCTCTCGCGCTTCCGCGATCTGCGGGTCGTCACGGACCCGAGGCCGCTGGATCTGGTGGCCGCGGACGACTCGGCGGAACGGGCCGGCGCCTATGCCCTCGGGGCAAGCCTGAGGGCGAGCACGGACGGTCGGCGGTTGATCGTGCAACTGCTGAGGAGCGGCCAGCGCCATATCATCTGGTCGAACCGCTTCGACCTGCCGCATTTGGACGTCGTGGGCGCCATCGACGACATCATCGCCCAGGTCGTCGGCGCGGTCCTCCCGACCATCAACGCCGACCTGATGCGCCGGCCAAGTCACCTGCCCAGCGATCAGGCCTACCAGAAATACCTTCTGGCGCGGGACGCGGCGATGAAGGCCCCGTCATTCGACGCGGCCCGGTCGGCGGCCAGCCAGCTCGAAGCAATGGTCACGAGCGATCCTGGTTTCGCCCTGCCCTACCTTCCGCTCGTCTATCTCTACAACAACGATTTCGGCTACACCCGCGCGGGAAGCAGCGGGACGAAGGAAACCGCGCGAGCCTTCCAGCTGGCCAAGAACGCCCTGGCGCTCGATCGCGGCCACGTCCATGCCTACACCGTGACCGGCTGGTGCCACCTGCGCCGGCGGCAATGGGGCTCGGCCAGGGCGCACTTCGAACAGGCTCTCGAGCTCAACCCGTTTCACGCGACCCGGGTGATGGAGGCCGCATTCGGCCTGTTGTTCCTGGGTGAACTCGAGCGCGCGCGGGGGCTGCTCGACCGATGCCTGCTTCTCAATCCGACCCCCGACGACCACTTCTTCCAGGACCTTGGATTCCTCGAATTGATGCGCGGCGATCACGATCGCGCGGCCAGCTATTTCGAACTCGTCGCCGAGCCGACAATCTGGGGGCTGGTCTACACCGCCATGAACGCGCAGCTCGGTGGGCATGGATTTGCGGAAAAGACGGCGCACTGCCATGAGCGGCTCTCGTCGATCTGGCCCGCCGAGACGCCGATGAATCCCCCGACGGTCGTCGAATGGATGAAGGGCCATCATCCGTTCCAGGCGCCGGACCTGGAAGACGCCTTCCTCAGCGCAGCTCGACGAGCCTTGGGCGCGACTTGACGCCCTTGGAAACCTGCTCGGCGATGTAACCGGCGAAAACGGTGGGCGGCGGAAAGGCTCGCGCCTGCGCATGGGTCCGGTCCAGGCGCAACGATCTCTCGAGGCAGGCCAAGGCGTCGATCTGTTTGAGGTCCACACGGGCCGACGCTAATCGCGCCGCCAGGTCCGAGGACACGACGGCGGCCTGTTCCAAGGTCTCCGACAGGTAAGCCCAGGTGCGATCCTGATAGAAGATGCCGGAGGCGACGGCGAGAATGCGCCGGCCAACGGCGGCCTCCACCAAGCCGGCGCGAACCGCCCGCAAGAGCGTGGCGCGGACATTGACCAGCGCCTCGGTCAGCGGCGCCCAGCCCTGTTCGGCCGGGGCATGCAGGACGGCTACCTCATCGTCGCCGATCAGGCGTCCCTCGGCGAAGGCGGTGAAGATCCGGCCTACGCCGATCATCCCGAAGGGATGCAGCTCCGCGGCGCGCAGGGCGCCCATGCTGGCGCCGCCGATCAGGGGGATGCCGCGGGCCATGAGGGTCAGAAGTTCCTTGTGCCGAATGGCCGGCAGGGAGTCGAAAAGACCATCGATGAGGACCGCCGCCCTTGGCCGGGCGCCTTCGAGGGCGCAGGCATCGCCCGCAACGGCCGGGGGCATCCAGGCGAAGATTCGGTCGGTCGGGCGAACATGGGATGGCAGGGAGGGCCCAGCGAAGACGACGATGCGCCCGTCCAGATCGAGAGTCATGACGGATCCCCAGGTCCGCGGCGGCGCCGGCCGAAGGCGCCCAGCCCCGGAACCACGGCCTTCACCACGGTCGTGCGGCGCCCCGGTCGCGACAGGTCTATGACCGCGGCGCCCGGATACCCCGCCTCCGCCAGCAGGCCGACAATGTCCGCCGAAGTGATCTGGGGCCGGCTCGCGAACGGGCTGGCCGCCTCGTCCCACGTCGTGGCGCGGACGCCAGGCGGCAGGGGCAGGCCAAAACCGATCCGGTTGGCGTCGGACCTGGGCGGATCAGGGAAGAGAATGTCGTCGCGAACCCCGGAGATCGAGGTCAGCCGCGACTGCACCGCCTCCAGCACACTGCCGAGCAGGGCTTCCTCCGGCGAAGAGTGGCAGGCGACGCCGATGGCAAAACCGCGGGCGAAGGCGGCGGCGCCAGGTTCGCTGAGCTCTGCAAAGAAGACCGGGAGAGGAACGATCGCGGTCTGTCGGTAGATCGCAAGGCGCAGTCCCGCGGCGCGAAGCGACCGGCGCAGCTCGGCGAACCAGCAAAACGGCATGGAGCCCGGATCGAGACGGTCGAGCGAACGGTCATGGAGCGGCAATGCCTGCCAGACTCGGTCCGCATCGCGTTCGATCACTTCCAGCAGGGCCTTGGCGATCGCCCCTTCGCTATCGAAACGCGCGCCGATGCCGTTGCTCGATTGGTCCAGGCGCGGATCACCCGGCCGGCTGAAGTCGAGAGAGACGACATCGAACGGCACCCACAGTGATCCGGCGCCGTCGAGCCGCCGAGCCTCCACCCAGGCCAGCGGTTCGGCGGGGCGCGGTGAGCGGCGGCGCGCCGAGGCGAAGTCCGCGATCTCCGGCGCGCGCTCGGCTTCCGGCAGAGCCTCGAAGGCGCACACGATCCGGCGCCCGTCGAAGGCCTCGGCGTGATCGCACTCCATCGCTTCCATCAAGGCGCCGATCCTGGCGTCGTCGCAGGTGAGGCCCTTGCCCTGATGGACCGACAGGGCGCGGCTCCACGGCCGGATCGCCTGGAAGACGGGCACGCCGATGCAGTCGAGATGGGTGATGTCGGCGAGGCGCGTGACCCCACAGGTCGCCGCCTCGCGGACTGCCGTCGCGATGGGTTCCCCCATCGCGCGAGCGCTCGGCGCTTGGCCAGAGATTGAGCGGCTCAGACTCGCCGTCAATTCAGGTTCGTCGGGAACCTCCGATCGTCCCAATCAGCGATCGTCTTGGTGCGGTTCAGGTTTTGTCCTGGATTGGGAATGGCCGCCACCGTCGAGCTGATAGGGCGTGAGCTTGGCCTCAACCGTCGTCCCGGTCCTGTACAAATCGGCTATGGCCGCGCAACCTTCCCGTTCTTCTTCGGTCTTGGCTTGGCCCTTGTCATATTCCCACAGCGCCAGCGTAAGATAATACTTATCTCCGTCCTTGATGATGAAAGTCGGCGCCGACAATGCTGGCGGCGCGCTTTTGACCACTCGAACGATATGCCGATCGTCTGAACTCTCGCTCATTGGTTTGCCTTTCAGGTTCGCCGTCGGGGTCGAAACGGAACTGTTGGGCCAAACCTCGCCGGAGGCGGGCGGCAGGGTCTGGCGCAATCAATCACGCGGTCGGCCACAGGTCCATGCGCTTCGCTTTCGCCGCCTCGCCTTTTTTTGACGGGCTTTTGACGATCTTCTGATGGAGCTCCCGCGCCTGGGTTCACGGCGGGCGGCGCATTCGTGTCTCCGCGGATCGGACAGCGATCGTCTTTGCGAAGCGCACCTGGTCAGCGGCCGAACCCCATCCACGGAGACACCAATGTTTGCCCATCAATCGTCCCACTCCCCCGCGGCGCGCAACGCCTTCACGCGAGTGATCAATACGGTCGACCGCGTCGCGTTGAGCCTGCTCTACGCCCTGGTCGTCGCGGGTCTGCCCATGGTCGCCATCGGCTTCCTGGCGCAAACGGTCTAGGGCGCTGGGCCCTCCTAACCGGCCCGAGGTCCTCGACCCCGCCCGGCGCGAGCTTCCCCAAAGAAGGTCGCGTCGGGCGGTGGCGGATGGAGGGCTCTTGGGGGCTGTGAGGGGGCGAGTCAGGCGCTGGACGCCGGGGGCGAGGCCCCGGCGCCACGTGGCCGCCGGCGGCGGCGCCTGCGTCGCCTTCTCTTCTTTCCCGGTCCCTGCCCAGGCGCGGCGGCCAGCTTGGCGCGGCCCTGCTCCTTCAGGAACTCGGTGAGGCCGGGCACGGCGACCTCGAGCGCTCCGGCCAGCTCGGCGATCAGACCCCCGTAGATCGTGACCTCATCCTGGGCCTTGCGGACCACGAGCCTCGGCTCGGCTCCGGAGTTGTCTAGGATGTCGGCCTGGTCGGCGTGATCGAAGAACCAGCTCAACTGGCCGAAGGACCTCGTCCGCCGACTGCGGATGCTCTGCTCCGGGACGTCATGGCCGCCCTTGAAAACCCGGTCGCGGACCCGCGCGACATTGAGGTCACCGTTTTCGAGAAGCACATAGATCAGCCGGACGCGGAATCCCTGCTCATGGGCGCGATCGACCAGGCTCCGATACTTTCCGGTCGCCAGGACCGTTTCGACGCCGATGGTCTGATGGGCGTCAACCGAGGCGTAGAGCCAGCGCTCGATGCGCCTGACCGCCTCCAGGTTCGCCTCCGGGTTGAGGGGCAGTTTCTCGTGAGCGACGATCCGCGCCGCCAGAGCGTCTGGGTTGATGAACCAGATCCCCCCGGAGGGCGCCTCGATCGTCGCCCGCTCATAGGCGGTGCTTTTGCCCGATCCGTTCGCCCCGGCGATGATCCAGAGCGCCGGGGGATCAGGCGGCGGGCTTGGCGCCTGCATCGGCGGCGCGGCGCTCCTTGCTCTTCTTGCGCGCGATCTTCACGTTGCTCTTGAAGACGTAGAGGAAATCATCGCCGAACGAAGCGCTGTTGGCGTCCAGGGCGAAGACCCGGGTCTTCACTCCCCTGTCGGTCGACAGGGTCTTCATGACCACAGTCTTGGGCCGTTTAGACGCCCGCTTCGCCTTGGCGACCGCTCGCAGTTCAAGAGATTTGCCCATGCGCGCTCCTCCGCGCCTATATCGAAGAGCGCCGGGCGGATGGCAAGGGAGAGGCCGGCCGAACCCCTCGCCGGTCGCCCGGCGAGCGTCAGGCCGCCTGCAGCTCACCGGCCGCGCGCAGCGCCTTGTCCAGCGCCTGGGCGCGCTGGTCGGGGCCGATCTGGATTCCCTCGGCGACGATGAACTGCGGATTGGCGATACCCATGAAGGCGAAGATCGAGCGCAGATAGCCTTCCACGTGCTCGAAGGCCTCGGCCGGAGCGCCCTGGCCGTAGAGCCCGCCCCGGGAAAGGGCGATGATCACCCGCTTGCCGCCGGCCAGGCCCTCCGGACCATTCGCGCCGTAGCGAAAGGTCTTGCCGGCGATCACGATCCGGTCGACCCAGGCCTTGAGCTGGGTGGGCAGGGTGAAATTGTACATCGGCGCGCCGATGACGATGATGTCTGCGGCGAGGAACTCGGCGAGCACCGCCTCGCCGGCGGCCACCTGCGCCTGGTCTTCGGCGTCCTCGGGCGCGGCGCCGAACCTCGCCGCGAACTGGCCGCCGGTGAGGTGCGAAGGCGGGGCGGCGGCGAGATCGCGGTAGATCACCTCGAGATCGGGCGTCGCGGCGCGCAGCCGCTCGACGATGGCCGCCGAGACCTGCCGGCTGACGGAATTCGCGCCGAGAATGCTGGAATCGATGTGCAGCAGCTTCATGGTCTCGCCCGTGGTATGCTTTTGTGACCGAGACTATATGAGTGACCACCACCCCTACCCGCAAGGAGGCACATTGGTGTCACTCGAGCACACCCAGGCAACGTCCGGTTCCGGCGTCCACGCCTCGGCGGACTGCCGGGCGGTGAGCACGATCCTCGCCCGGGTCGGGGACAAGTGGAGTGTGCTGATCGTGATGCTGCTGGGCGACGGTTCCAAGCGGTTTGGCGAAATCAAACGGCTGGTGGGCGGCATCTCCCAGCGGATGCTGACCCTCACCCTGCGCGGCCTGGAGCGCGACGGGCTGGTGACGCGCACGGTCTTCCCGACGAGCCCGCCGCGCGTCGACTACGCCCTCACCTCGCTTGGCCGCTCGCTGTGGACGCCGGTCGAGGCTCTGGGCCTCTGGGCTCGCGCCCACCAGGGCGAAATCGAAACCGCCCGCCAGCGGTTCGATGCGCGAGCGGCGAAGGGCTGATCGGCCGTGCCCGGCGAGACTTCGCGGTGGACGGCGAATTTCGCCAAGGCGCGCGCCTTCATCCGCGAACGCGGCGCGGGGATAGCCGTCGAGGTCCTGATCAATTTCGTCGCGCCGTTCCTGATCTACGATCTCACTAAACGCAGCCTCGGCGACGTCCACGCCCTGATCGCCTCCTCGGGGCCGCCGATCGCCTGGAGCATCGTCGAGTTCGTGCGGCGACGACGCATCGACGCCCTGTCGATCCTGGTGCTCACCGGGATCGCCCTTTCCCTGCTCGCCTTTATCGGCGGCGGTGGGGTGCGCTTCCTGCAACTGCGCGAGAAGCTCGTCACCGGGCTGATCGGCCTGATATTTCTCGGCTCGGCGGCGATCGGCAGGCCGCTCATCTATCAGCTCGCCCGGGCGACGATGATGCGCAGATCCTCCTCGGAGGCGGCCTCGTTCGCGGCGCTGCGCGACAACCCCCACTTCCGCCGCGCGATGACGGTGATGACCCTCGTCTGGGGGTTCGGACTGGTTGCGGAGGCGGCGCTGGGCTGCGTCCTGGTGTTCGCCCTCTCGATCCGCGAGTTCCTGCTGGTGAGCCCCGCGATCGGCTACGGGACCATGGGCGCTCTGGGTCTGTGGACGTTCTGGTACGTCAGAGGGCGCAGAAAAATCGGTGAGGCGCGACGCCTCGCCGAGGAGGCGGCCGCCGCCGCGGACGCCGAAACCGAGACTCCGACTGGGCCCGCCTAGGCAGGCGGCGCCGCCGGGAGGGTGGCGAGGAAGCTGCCGCCGCCCCCGGGTCTGGCCTGGCACGAGACAGTCCCGCCGTGGCGCCGCGCGATCTGGCGGACGATCGACAGGCCCAGCCCCCAGCTCCCCGCTCCCTCGGCGCGGCCGGCGGGTCGATAGAAGGGTTCGAAGACCCGCTCGCGCTCGGCCGGGGGGATGCCGGGGCCACGGTCATGAACGGCGACGGTGACGGTGTCCGCGTCGTGGCCGAGCGCGATTTCCACCGGCGGCTGGCCGTGCCTTGCTGCGTTCTCGACCAGGTTGCGGATCAGCCGGCGCAGCAGCCGCGGCGAGCCCTCGACCTCGAAGGAAGCAGTCGTCCCTTCGGCATGGCTGACGCCCGCCCCGGCCCGCGCCCCCTCCTCGGCCGCCAGACCCAGCAGGTCGACGCGTTCGTGCCCGGCAAGCAGCGGGGTGTGATCCAGGCGGCTGGCGAGGAGGATCTCCTCGACGAGGCCGTCGAGCTCGGCGATGTCGGCGATGATTGCTGGACGCAGATTCTCTTCGGCTTCGGCGGTGAACATCTCCACGGCGATCCTCAGGCGAGCGAGCGGTGAACGAAGTTCGTGGCTGGCGTGGGCCAGGAGGTCGCGGTGCGCCGCCAGCAGGGCCTCGACCTTGTCGGCGGCGGCGTTGAAGCTCGCGGCGACCGCGGCGATCTCGTCGCCGCCTTCGACCCTTGCCCGGCTGTCGAGCCGCCCGGCGCCCCAGTCGTCCAGGCTGGCGCGGAGCCTCTCCAGGCGTTTGGTGAGCGCCGAGACGATCGGCCAAGCCGCCAGGCCGACGGCGGCGGCGATCGCCATCAGCATGGCCAGGATATGCGGGCCGCCGCCCGGCATGCCGGCGCCGTGGCGGCGCATCGCGGCCATCGGCGGCGCGCCCAGGCGATGCCACAGGATCGCGGTCAGAACCGCGACCAGCGCCAGACTGGCGAGCAGGGTCAGCCAGACCCGCCAGAACAACCCACCGCGGCGGACAGTCACCGCCATCCTCAGCCCTGGTCCTGGACCTTGGCGAAGAGATAGCCCGAGCCGCGCACGGTGATGATGCGCCGGGGCGTCGCCGGATCGTCCTCGATCGCCGCGCGGATCCGCGAGACATGGACGTCGATGGAGCGGTCGAAGGCCTCCAACTCCTCGCCCTTCACCAGATCCATCAGCCGCTCGCGGCTGAGCACCTTGCCAGCTTCGCGGGCCATAGCGAGCAGCAGGTCGAACTGGTAGGAGGTGAGCGCCGCCTCGTGGCCATCGATGCGGACCGCCCTGGAGCCGGCGTCGATCTCCAGACGTCCGAAGCGCAGCGGGGCCTCGCGCCCGCCGCCCTGGCCATGGCGGCGGCGCAGGATCGCCTTGAGCCTGGCCTGAAGCTCGCGCGGGTTGAAGGGCTTGGGGAGGTAGTCGTCGGCGCCCAGTTCGAGGCCGACGATCCGGTCGGCGTCCTCGCCCCGCGCCGAGAGCATCAGGATCGCCACGTCGCTCCTGGCGCGCAGCTGCCGGCAGACCTCCAGGCCATCGGTGTCCGGGAGCATGATGTCCAGGATCACCGCGTCATAGGCGCCTCCGCCGCGCGCCCGCTGCGCCACCGCCTCGATCCCCGCGCCGGCTGTGTCTTTGGCGTCGACGACGTAGCCGGCCTGGGAGAGATAGGCGCAGACCATCTCCGCGAGGCGGACATCGTCGTCGATGATCAGGATCCTGTCGCTCACTGACGCACTCTCACCCTTCTCGCCTTGCGGGAGAAGGGTGGAGCGGCGCGGAACCGGGCCGGGAGGACGCGGCGCGCGTTCTAAGGATTGGGCCGCCGCTCGGCCATCGCCGCGGCGAGCCTGGCGCGCTGCTCCGGGGTCAGCACCTCGGCGGCGTCGGCCATGCCGCCGACGATCGCCCTGCTCGCGCGATCGAAGTCGGCGAGGCGGGAGGCGCGAAGCTCTTCGAGCGCGCCGCGATCGATAACTGGCGCGGTGAGCAGCCGGGCGAGGTCGCGGTGGGTATCGGCCATCTTCGCATGCATCGGCGCCATGGAGGCGAAGGCGGTGTGGAGGATGGTCTCGATCCGCGCCTTCTGATCGGGCGTCGCGCCGACCTGGGTCAACATCTTCTCGATGTGCGCCCCAGCCATGGCGTGCATGCCGCCGTGGGCGCCCATCCCGGCGTGGTCCATCGCCATGCCCAGCGCCGCCGCCGAGGGTCCGGACATCACCAGGCCGCCGGCGAAGAATGTCGCCGCGAAGGCGGCGCCAAGAGCCACCCGGCGCAGGCCCACTCCAAGGCGCCGCGGCTTCGGCGCGGCCGGAGCGGAATCGGGAATCGGATCGGTCATGGCTTGCTCTCGTCCTTGTCTTGCCGCGCGGTCAGGAAATCAGGGAGGCTCTGCGCCCGCGCCGATCCCTGGCTACTACGACAGCGTTTCGCGGATGCGTGGCGAATGTTGCCGCATGTAAAGATCCTCCGCCGCCGCTGAACTCAGGCGCTCCGATCGGCCAGCGCGGCGCCGATCCCGGGCCCGCGCCCAGGCGCCTTGCCGCGCCTGGCGACCCAGAACCCGAGAAAGACGGTCCCGACCAGGCTGATGATCGCTCCGGCGCCGCCGATCCAGCCGCCGGTCGTCCAGGCCGAAAGCTCGTCGATGCTCATCAATCCAAACCAGAGTCCGTAGCCGAGGCCGCACATTCCAAGGCCCGCGGCCAGCAGGATCACGCCGGTGCGCAGGTCCCGCTCCGCCGGCGGCAGGGCCGCCTCGTCGGCCGCGCGCGACCTGATCGCGGCGACCAGTTCGGGGTGGACCGGCTGACCGTGCTCATAGGCGATCCGCAGGGTCTCGTAGAGCCGCTGGCGGTCACGGGACTTCAGATAGAGCGGCACGAGAATGACCGCGCCGACGAACGCCCAGAAGATGAGCGGAACGAGCCAGGAGGTAACATCCATGTCCATCTCAGAGACTCCTCGCATGGTCCCCGGCCAGATCGCGGGGTGGTCAATGTATGGAGGCCTTCAGATGCGCCCGTGGATGCGAACGCGACAATGAATTCTTGGTAAGGCGCCCGCCGCCGACCCTGCCGGCTGAAGGCGGACACCTCCCCACCCGGTCCAGACGATCGGATGGATCGTGATCGGCGTTCAGCTATGCTGGAGCGATGAACAGCGAACACTTCGACGTCCTGGTGGTGGGGGCGGGTTTGTCGGGGATCGGCGCGGGCTATCACCTGCAGGCCAATTGCCCGGGCAAGCGCTATGCGATCCTCGAGGGACGCGAAGCGATCGGCGGGACCTGGGATCTGTTCCGCTATCCCGGGATCCGCTCGGACAGCGACATGTACACCCTGGGCTATTCGTTCCGGCCGTGGCGAGAGGCCAAGGCGATCGCCGACGGGCCCTCGATCCTCAACTATGTCCTGGAGACCGCCAGGCACTACGGCATCGAGGAGAAGATCCGCTTCCGCCACCAGGTGAGGAGCGCCTCGTGGTCCTCCGAAGAAGCGATGTGGACGGTCGAGGCGGAGCGGGGAGCGGACAAGGACGCGGTCCGCTTCACCTGCGACTTCCTGTTCATGTGCGGCGGCTATTACGACTACGCGGGCGGCTACACCCCCGACTTCCCAGGCCGCGAGCGGTTCGGCGGCCTGATCGTGCATCCGCAGCAGTGGCCCGAGGATCTCGACTACGCCGGCAAGCGGGTGGTGGTGATCGGCAGCGGGGCGACCGCGGTCACCCTGGTTCCGGCGATGGCGCGGAAGGCCGCGCACGTAACGATGCTGCAGCGGTCGCCGACCTATGTCGTCTCGCGGCCCGCCGAGGACGCCCTTGCCAACAGACTGCGGGCGCGCCTGCCGGCGAAGCTCGCCTACGACATCGTCCGTTGGCGGAACGTCCTGTTCGGAATGTATTTCTTCAACCTCGCGCGAAAGAAGCCCGAGGAGACCAAGCAGGGGATCATCGCCATGGTCCGCGCGCACCTGGGCCCCGACTACGACGTCGAGACCCATTTCACCCCGCGCTACAATCCCTGGGACCAGAGGCTGTGCCTGGTTCCCGACGCCGACCTCTTCGCGGCGATCAACGCCGGCAAGGTTTCGGTGGTCACCGACCAGATCGAGACGTTCACTGAACAAGGCCTGGAGCTGGCCTCGGGCAAGACGCTCGAGGCGGACATCATCGTCACCGCGACCGGGCTCAGGATGCAGCTGCTGAGCGGGATCGCCTTCGAGGTCGACGGCGCTGCCATCGATCTGGCCAAGACCATGAGCTACAAGGGGATGATGTACAGCGATGTGCCCAACCTCGCCTCGGCGTTCGGCTACACCAACGCCTCGTGGACGCTGAAGTGCGACCTGACCTGCGAGTACGTCTGCCGGCTGCTCAACTTCATGGAGCGACGCGGCTGGGACGCCGCCACGCCGCGGCGCAACGACCCGACGGTCACCGAGGCGCCGTGGCTCGAATTCACCTCCGGCTATGTCCAGCGGGCGATCGCAAGCCTGCCCCGCCAGGGATCGAAGCGACCGTGGAAGCTCTACCAGAACTACGCGCTCGACCTGCTGACCTTGAGGTTCGGCGCGATCGATGACGGGACCATGGAGTTCTCGCGGCGCAGGGCGGGCCGGAGGGCGGCGTAGGTTCGCGCCTTTATCCCCTCCTGCCTGCGCCGAGGCGATGGCGGATCAGGCGAATTCGCGCTCCAGATGTCCGGCGAAGGCGATGGTGGTGCGGTCGGCAAGATAGGGGCCGATGATCTGCACGCCGATCGGCAGGCCGCCCCTGGTCGCGCCGATCGGCGCGGCTGTGGCCGGCAGGTTGGCGAGGCTGGCCATTCCCGGCCAGGCCACCTGCGCGCCATAGACCGTGCTCACCCCATCGATGACGTGGCGGCGCTCGGTGAACGGCGCGTCGTCATGGGGGAAGGCGACGACGCCGAAGGTCGGGGCGAGGACGACATCAAAGGCCTCGAAAAGGGCGGCCCAGCGGCGGCGGATGGCGAGCTGGGCGTCCAGGGCCGCCATCCAGGCATGGGCGGTGATCGGCGCTGCCATCGCCGGAGCGCCGCGCGATATCACCGCGCCGAGGATGGTCATATAGACCTCGTGGGCGCCGGCGAGGTCGGGAACCAGTTCGCTGCTGGTCGCGACGGAGAGGCCGGCCTTGCGCAGGTCGCCCGCCAGGCGATCGAGGGCGGCGATGATCTCGCGGTCGGCCTTGGCCAGCGGATGTTCGGCGATGACCAGCACGCGGTGCGCGGCGAGCCGCTCATGGCGCGGGGCCGGCAGGGCGAGGCTGTAGCCGGCCGCCTCCTCGCCTTCGGGCCCGGCGAGCACCGTGAGGGCGAGGTCCAGATCCGAGGCGGTGCGGGCCATCGGGCCGATGACGCCGATCGGGGGATCGACGCCGTCGAGCCCGGGCGGGGCGTGGCCGCGCTGCGGGATCGCCCCGTAGCTCGGCTTGTGGCCGAAGACCCCGCAGAACGAGGCCGGGACGCGGATCGAGCCGCCGATGTCCGAGCCGAACTCCAGAGGGATCATGCCGGCGGCCAGGGCCGCCGCCGAGCCGCCGGAGGAGCCGCCCGGGGTGCGGCCGGGATCGAGCGGATGGCTGGTGCGGCCGTAGACCGGATTGACGCTCTGCCAGTCCCCCAGGTGCGGCGGGACGTTGGTCTTGCCCAGGATCACCGCCCCGGCGGCCTTCAGCCGCGCGACGCCGACCGAGTCCTCGGCCGCGATGAAGCCCTTGGCGGCGTCGATCCCCCAGGTGGTGGGCAGGCCGGCAACGTTGTGCGCCTCCTTGACCGTCATCGGCACGCCCAGCAGCGGTCCCTCCGCGCCCCGCGCCAGGGCGGCGTCGGCGTCCCTCGCCGCCAGCCGCGCGCGGTCGAAGTCGCGCACCACCACCGCGTTGATCGCCCCGTCGAGGCGCTCGATTCGGCCGATCGCCGCCTCGCATGCCTCCTCGGCGCTGATCTTCCTCGCCCTCAGGGCCGCGGCGACCGCGCCTGCTGAAGCGCGCGCCAGATCGTCGATTTCCATCCTGCCCATCGCCGTCCCCTTGATTTCGCGCGACGAGACCATCGGCGGGCGCGGGAGTCCAGGGCCTAGGCGGCCGTTCCGACCAGGCTCGCGCACCACGTTGCGTTTTCCCCGCGCACGCCGGGACCTAAGGAGTTTTGTGTCCCCGGCCGCCTACCTAGAAAAAAGCCCAGGTCCCCGTTTTCACGGGGAAAACGGGGCGGCGACGGCTCGGCGCCCTGGGCGGTGCTCGACGTACCAGGTGATCACCCACCACAGCATCGCCCAGGCGGCGCCGAGCGCCCACCCGGCCATGACGTCGGTGGGCCAGTGGACGCCCAGATAGACCCGGCTCGCGCCGACGACCAGGGTCAGCAGCAAGCCCGCGCCCAGGGCGAAAATCCGCACCCGCCGCCGGTCGGCGAAGTGGGCCAGCAGGGCGGCCAGGGAGAGATAGACGATCGCCGAGAGCATCGCATGGCCGCTGGGAAAGCTCGCGTTGTCGACCTGGATCGCGTGCATGGCCAGCGGCGGCCGCTCGCGCCCAAAGACGAGCTTGAAGACGTCGACCAGCAGCAGGCCGCTGAGCGAGGCGGCGAGCAGCAGGGCGGCCTCGCGCCAGCGCCTTTGGGCGGCGAAGAAGCCGGCGACGATGAGGACGATGATCGCCAAGTCGGTGATCGAGCCGAGCGCGGTGAGGTCGATCGCGCCCAGCTTGAGCCACGCCGGGCCGATCGGCCGGGTGATATCGCCAGGGTGGCGCAACATCAGCATCAGGCCGAGGTCGAAGCCCTTGGTGTGGCCGTCGGTGACCTGGTCGGCGACGCCGAGGAAACCCAGGGCGCCGGCGGCGACGACCAGGACCGCGGCGACGATGCCGATCTCCTTGCGCGCCGCGGCGAGGGCGGCGCCGAGGCGGCCGCGAGGGGCGGCGACCGCGGTCATGGATTTCGCACCGAGAGTCTCGAGGGCGCGGGCACTTGGCGGATTCCCCTTAAGCAGCAGCGTCGATCGGCGTAGATCAAACTCCCATGGCGGTCGATCCGATCCCTCCGCGCACGCCCTTTCTGCGCTCTCTGGCGCGCGGCCTGCGCGGAGCGTGCCCACACTGCGGGACCGGCAGGATCTTCTTTCGCTACCTGAAAGTCTCGCCGCGCTGCGCGGTCTGCCGCCACGACCTGGATCGCTATCCATCGGACGATGGCCCGGCCTATTTCACCATCCTGCTGGTCGGCCAGCTCATCATCGCGCCGCTGCTGCTGTTTCAGGTGGTCTGGCGCACGAGCGCGGCGATCATCGTGCCGGCGACGCTCATCCCGCTCTTCGTCCTGACGCTGGTTCTGCTGCCCAGGATCAAGGGGGCGGTGATCGGCCTGCTCTATGCCCTGAACGTCAACCGCAGCGACGGCGCCCTGCACACCGCCGACCGGTTCGACTGACTGCGACGGGGCGAGGCCTCGCAAGAGGCGTTGAAGATTCGGGAGCAGGTGGAAAGCCTCGAAACCCCGGCGGGCCCTTCTGGGACAAGGAAAACCGGGCCGATCTCGGGCCGCTGAGCCATCCCGATCCTTCAACGTTTTGGTCCATTTTTTCAACGTTTCGGGCCGATTCTTCAACGCTGCGGGCCTTTTCGGCGCCCGAACGGCGCCGATCCGGGCCCGACTTTCGACGGTTTTGCACGTCTGGTTCCGCAGGTTCCGATGTTCCAGCCAAGAGACATGAAGACGCCCCGCGAGCATCGGCGACAGGCCGACCAGATTCATGCAATATGCAATATTCTGATCAGTCGGTCAAGCAAAAAGAGCGCCTCCGAAACGAGACGAGGTCAGAGGCCGAGTTCGCGCCGGCGCGCCCTGGTGAGCTTCGCGGCGACGAGGGCGTGGGCGGTGGCGAGCCAGTCCGTGACCTCGGCGGCCTCCAGGGCGGAAAGGTCGGGCAGGCGGACCCATTTGGCGCGCGCCATGTAGGGTGCGGGCGTCGCCCGGCCGGTCTGCGTGAGCGCCTCGTAGGCGATCTCGGTGGCCTTGAACATGCAGCCGCCCTCGCCGTCGGGCATGGCGAACATCTTGCCGCCGACTTTGAAGACATCCTCGTGGCCCCAGGGATTGTCGCGCACAGCGCCCGGCAGGGCGAGGCAGGCTGCCTCGAACTCGCCCTTGGTCACGCCGCGACGCCGGCCCCGATCGGGCAGGAAACGCCGGTGCCGTCCACGCCGCAATAGCCGCCCGGGTTCTTGGCCAGGTACTGCTGGTGATAGTCCTCGGCGAAATAGAAGGGGCCGGCGGGCGCGATCTCGGTGGTGATCGCGCCGTGGCCGGCGGCGGCGAGGGCCCTCTCGTAGGCTTCGCGCGAAGCCTGGGCGGAGGTCTCCTGGGCGGGGGAGGCAGTGAAGATCGCCGAGCGGTACTGGCTGCCGACGTCGGCGCCCTGGCGCATGCCCTGGGTGGGGTCATGGCCTTCCCAGAACGCCTTGAGCAGGCCCTCATAGGAGACGAGCTTCGGATCGAAGACCACCTGCACCGCCTCGGTATGGCCGGTCTGGCCGTTGCAGACCTCGCGGTAGGTGGGGTTGGGCGTCGCCCCGCCCATGTAGCCGACGGCCGTCACCCACACGCCGGGCGTGCTCCAGAACTTGCGCTCCACGCCCCAGAAGCAGCCCATGGCGAACCACGCGGTCTCGAGCCCCTCCGGCCAGGGTCCCTTCAGGGGCCGGTCGCTGACGAAGGATCGCTCGGCGGTGGGGATCGGCGCGGCGCGGCCCGGCAGGGCGGACTGCGCGCCGGCGGCGGGCGCGGCTTTGCGAAAGAGCGACATCGACGATCCTCTCGAGGGTACTTGCCCGCCAAGATAAGCGTTCCGGCGGCGCGCGCCACACCCCCAAGCTTGTGGCGGCGGAGGCGATGCGTATATGTCGTCGCCTCTCGCTCCAGGGGCGCGATGGTGAGGTGGCCGAGCGGTCGAAGGCGCACGCTTGGAAAGCGTGTATAGGGGAAACTCTATCGAGGGTTCGAATCCCTCTCTCACCGCCACCCAGTCTCGCCAGACCGTCTCTTTCCGATGAGGCTGTGACAAGCTCCGGAAGAGCGGGGCCAATTTCCTCGAAACCGCGACTCGGGAGTCGTCCCGTGAGCCCCATCCCGGCCCGAACAGGGGCGTTTTTGGCCGCCCGTCTCTGGAGGCGAGGTCGCGCGCTCCCTTTCCGGCGAGACCCAGTCTCCGGCTAGCGCCACTCGCTGAATTTCAGGGGTCCTGCAGGGTAAATCAGCGCTGGAGACCGCCAATTGGGCCGGATCGAAGGCCCGCGAGCCAAGCCGGGCCGGTGGAATTCCCTAGATGAACTTGCAGCGTGGAAATCCGGGATCGCAATGGTCGGCGCGCGGCTCGCAGTGTTTTTTTGGCGGGCCAGGTCCTTTTCCGCGAAACGGCCTTGCGGACCCGCTGGCGGTTCCACATCTGTGTTCAGCCAGGGAGTTATGTCGGCGGCCCCAGGGTCGTTCCGCCAGCTCGCCTCGTCCCATGACGAACTCGGCAACGGTCGCAGACCTATCGTGGAAGCCCATCGGGCTAAATTGGCGGCGCAGATCGCGGCTTTGGCCCCGGTGCCTGACTGGCAAAGTGCCTTTGGAACCCAGCGCTCGGCGTAGTGCCGAGTAAATCCCCCAAGGTTGAATCGCGCCCTCCAAAGAGTTCGCGAGCCGAGCCCTTTGCATCGAACCGCCGCTGGCGGGATGCATCTCAGAAGGAAGCCCCATGTCAAAATCCGACCCCCTGCCTTACCAACCGCTGGCCGAGAAGGCCGCGGACGACACATCGTCGCCAAAGCGGGCCCCACCACCCGCGCGGCCAAGAACCAGAACCCAGCCGCCGATTTCGGCGCCGGGGAACGGAGTCACGACATCATTACCTTCGCCCCGGCCCGCCTCGGGGCAGTCACTTATGCCCCCTGCGCGTGCGCGGCCCGGCGCGTCGGCGTCGCCGTCACCCATCGCGCCCGTACTCGATCGGCCAAGCGATGGAGCCCCGAGAGACTACGCGGTCGGCTACCGCAAACCCCCCACCCCCCACCAATGGCGCAAAGGGGAATCGGGCAACCCCAAGGGTCGGACCAAGGGTTCCAAGAACGTCGACACCATCTGGCTCCATCGCCTCAACGACCGCGTCAAGACCAGGGTCAACGGCAAGGTCGTCACCGAGACTTCGCTGGAGGCCATTATCCGTGGGCTGATCTACGACACCCTGGCGAAGCGGGACCTCAAGAACGTCGCGCATGTCTTGCGCCAGGTGGAGAGCCGGGGGCTCTTCTCCGACCCCGAGCCGGGCGGCGGCGGCGCGGCGCCGGCGACCCTGGACGCCAACGACAACGAAATTGTCCGCCGATTCCTGGATCGTCTCTCGGGGGACAGGAAGGAGCCATGACCGGCCAGGTCTCCCTCGCGGAATACGACGCGCTCCTCAGGACCGACTTCACCGCCCTCACCGAGCGCGCCTTCGCCACCACCTGCCCGGGAGATCGCTTCGAGCCTAATTGGCACATCGAGGCGATGACCCAGGCCTTGCGCAAGGTGTGGCTGGGCGAGACCCGCCGGCTGCTGATCACCGTGCCGCCCCGGCATTTGAAGTCCATCACCACCGCGGTGGCGTTTCCGGCGTGGGTGATGGGCCTGGATCCCTCCAAACGGTTCCTCGTCGCCAGCTACGGCGGCGAGCTCGCCGCCAAGCACGCCCGGGATTTCCGGATGGTGATGGAGTCGTCCTGGTATCGGCGGCTCTTTCCCAGGACCGTGGCCTTCCCTAAGCGCAACGTCGAGCTGGAGTACGAGACCGCGGACAACGGCTCGCGCAGGGCGGTCTCCCTGGGCGGTCCCCTCACCGGCTTTGGCGCCGACATCATCATCGTCGATGACCTGATGAAAGCCGGCGAGGCTGGATCGGCGGTGGAGCGGCAAAAGATCAAGGACTTCTACGAACAGACCCTCTTCAGCCGTTTGAACGACAAGCGGACCGGCTCGATCATCGCCATTCAGCAGCGGCTGCACGAGGACGATCTGGCCGGCTACCTCCTGGAGAAGAAGGAGTTCGTCCACCTGAACCTGCGCGCCATCGCCGAGGAGGACGAGGAG
>Ga0208849_1000084_pt1 | contig 91001 bp, 87 predicted proteins | sample NGESurdeep072012_10_FD_184470 | JGI IMG/M metagenome (GOLD analysis project Ga0208849, IMG submission 184470) | Arctic peat soil microbial communities from Barrow, Alaska - NGEE Surface sample 53-3 deep-072012 (SPAdes) | ecosystem: Environmental > Terrestrial > Soil > Wetlands > Peat ...
GCAAAAGCCAAGCGTGCGAAGCTCGATAGCCTTGTTGATTACGCCAATGCCATCGCCTCGCTTTCGATTGCGCTTGGACACGATGCCGCAAAGTTCGATCCGGATAAGCCGCTGCCTGACAACATCCCCGAGAGCAATGCCTCGAAAAGCGGCCGCGAGCGCGCGATTGCGCTTGGCCGGCGCGAGAACCTAACAGTGCGCCAGCTGGCGCAGCGGCTCGGCGGTTATTCCGGCCTCGCCATGGTCGGAACGCCGCAAAGCGTCGCCGACGAAATGGAGGAATGGCTGGAGACCGAAGGCTCCGACGGCTTTACCGTGATGTTCCCGTACCTGCCGGGCGGCTTGGAGGATTTCTGCACGCGCGTCGTGCCCGAATTGCAACGGCGCGGTTTGTTTCGCACTGAATACGAAGGCGTAACTTTGCGCGAGAATTTAGGTCTGCCGCGGCCGAAGAATAAGTTCTTTCAGAACTGAGCGGTGAAAATCACGCGGTATGCCCGTCGAACTTTCCGGACTTCGGCATATTCTTCTCGGCCTGAGGCGTCATCTTCCCGTTGTCTTCGCCTCCCGGAACGCCGCGCGGCCCAAGTTTTCGGCGCGCAATGTCGTCTTCGGTCGGGCGGTCTGCTTCACGTTTGCTATCGTGCGCCACGGTATCGCTCCTGATTTGGTACTCCAAGCGGCTGAGCCCCGGCGATGGCGTCTGTCAACGCGGCGCTGGAGCCTCCGGTTCCATGGCGTTGGGTTCCATGGCGTTGGGTTCCATGGCGCTGGGTTCCATGGCGCTGGGTTCCATGGCGCTGGCTGTCGCCGGCTCGCCTTGGCGTTTGTCGCCAAGCCGCAGCAGCGGCACCAGGGCGAACGCAAGCGCCGTAAAGGCCGCCGAGACGATGACAAGCGGTGTCAGACTTTTGTGAAAAACCTGCGTGTAAAGATATGAGCCGACATTATCGGCGCTCGCCGTTGCCAGGTTGATGATCGACATCAAAACAGCAAATGCGAAGCCCTCGGCGCGCGGCGGACAATAATCAGCGGCCAGCGTCAGTGTCGCGACGGTGGCGAGCATAGCCGCAAAGCCGCTGCAAAAATTCAAGATGGCGGCAGACGTCGCGCTTCCAAGAAGCAAAAACGCCACGGTGGTCACCGTACCGAAAGCGATGCTGACATTGAGCAGATTTTTGAGCGTCAAGCCGCCGAAGAACCGCCGATAGAGCAGGGCGCCGGTTACCCAGCCGGCGGACGCGATCGAGCCCAGGATGCCGATGTAACCTTGCGAGAATTTCAAATTGTCGGTCATGTGAAAATAGAGCGGCGTGGCGAAGCCCGGACTGAAATAATATAGAAAAATAAAGACTGCGATCACCCACAGCTCGCGGCGTTTGAAAGTCGCGGTCAGTCCATGGAGCGTGTCTTTCATGCCCTGCAGGTTGATCGAGGTTTTTTGCTCGGGAATGAGCCATAGAGTCCCGACAATGACAGCGAACGGCGCGACGGCGACGATGCCCGCGGCGACGTGCAAGGCCCGTGTCGGAGGCAGATGCTGGACCAGTTGGCCGCCGACGATCGCGGCAGCCACGGCGGCGGCGTTGAACCACAGCCATTGTTGATTGACGAAGGTTCCGCTCTCGTGAAGCCGCTGGCCGTTTTCCACCAGCACCGCGCCGCACAGCGTGCTCGAAATCGCCATCGCGAAGGCAGTCAGCATCAGCGCGATCAGCAGCAGATGCGGTGTATTGATCTGGGTGATCCAAAAATAGCCGCCGATCGCGCCCACGTTGGCGATGAGCAGATAACTCTTACGCCGATAGCCGAACAGCGGCAGGAAATCGGAAATCAGGCCAAAAACCGGCTTGATCACCCACGGCAGGCTAAAGACGGTGACAAAGGCAGTGACCTGCAGCGCGGTCCAGCCGTGCACTTCTTTGAGATAATACGTCAACGGCTGCGAGATCAGCCCGACGACCTGGCCGAGGCCCTCGACCACATAGACCAGCCCGAAGAACAGGAGCAGACGGCTGACCAGCCGGTGATCGTCCTGGTGGCCGGAAAGCTCGGATGGCCCGCGCAATTCTGTCGGACGGGCCGCGGCGGCTTCCGTTCGCGCTTCTGTCGAATTCATCGCGGCTTTCGGTGCAGTCCGGCCGGAACGTTAGCACGCGCCGGCCGGCATCATGCAATCCAGACTTGATCCCGGCGTTGCGCGGCACACTGCGTTCACACGCTTGGAATCACCTTGAGCACCGGAAATAAGGTTCCGAGTAACGTTGGCGGCCACGGGATCGCCAGCAATTGATCGAACACGATGTAGATCAAGGCTACGACGCACACCGCCATCGGGATGACGATCTTCCACTTCTCGCGCCCTTCCAACCGCATGTAGGAAATGATGAAAATAGGTACCGCCGGGATCAACCCGATGATCCACATCAGCAGCATGATTCCGGCCATCCAGCCGAAGAACTGAAAGCCGCGGCCGACGACCGTCGCGCCGGGCAGATGCGAGGTCTTCGACACGATATCCATGTGAATTCGCTTTGGCCCCGTACTCTCCGATCCCTCGCCTCCGGCAGCCGCGGCGGCGTTGCGCGCATGAACGCCCAGGATGTCGTTGGCCAATCCCAGACCGCAGAACAGGATGGCACCGATGCCGACGATGGTGGGCACGATACGGGCGGCGAAAGTCCATTCGAACGATTGCGACAGCATGACGATGAACAGGATGAGGAGCGCCGCCGGGAACAGATTGTCGGTGGAGAACACCGGATGGCCCCACTGCGAGAGCATCTTTCTCGGCCCGCCATGGCCGCGGATGTCCTGAATAAGCGGGCCCAACAGCGAAAAGGCCGCCAGCCCGAACATGACCAGGACGAACGGCTTGATCATCCAGCTGACGCCGTAGCGCTCGATCGAGATGAACATGTAGCGTTCGATCGGTTCGCCGAGAATGAAACCGAGCACAAACGGCGGCCGCGGCCAGCGGAAGTGCTTCATCGTCCAGCCGAGAACGCCGAAGAACATCAGCGAGAACAGATCGCCCCAGTTCCGCGTCGCCTCGAACGCCCCGATAAAGACGAGGCTGAGCACGCACGGCATGAACAGCGTGTAGCGTAGCGTCGCGATCTTCGCGAGCTGTCCGCTGAAAGCAAAACACAGACCGGAGCCCAGGATGTTGGCGATGGCGATGCTCCACACCATCGAATAGGTGAGGTCGAGGTGTTTGGTGAGCATGTCCGGCCCGGGCACCAGGCCGTGAATGAGAAACGCGCCGAGCAGGATCGCCATGCCGGCGCTGGCCGGCACGCCGAAGGCGACGGTGGGGACCAGCGCGCCGCCTTCGCGCGCATTGGTCGCGCTCTCAGCGGCGATCACGCCGCGCACGTCACCGGTGCCGAACGTTTTTGCCGCGCCTTTTTCCGTCTTGAGCGCGTGACCGTAGGAAATCCAATCGATCACCGAGGCGCCGATGCCCGGAATGGCGCCCATCGCCGAGCCGATCCAGGAGCAGCGCAGAATCAAGAACCAGTTATCGAGGCAATCCTTGATGCCAAGCATCATGCCGGTCTTAGTGTCGAGTGTCTGCCCCGCCTGCACGACCGCCATGCGGCCGATGGCGAGATCGCACAGTTCCGGCAAAGCGAAAATGCCGAGCGTCAGCGGCACCAGCGGCAGGCCGTCCCACAGATACAATGTGCCCATGGTCCAGCGCAGCGTGCCCGACTGCGGGTCGGTGCCGATCATGCGCAGCATCATGCCGAAGCACGCGAAGGTCAGCCCGCGCAGCGGCGCATTGCCCGACAAGACCGCGACCATGGAAATACCGAACACGGCGATGCTGAGCAGTTCGGGCGATCCGATGTAGAGAATAATCGGCCGCATGATCGGCAGCGCGACTGCCATCAGCAACGCGCCGAACAGGCCGCCGATCAAGGCCGCCATGTAGGACGCGCCGAGCGCGCGACCGGCCTCGCCGCGCTGCGTCATCGGGTAGCCGTCGAGCGTCGTCGCCGCCGACGCGGCGTGACCCGGGGCGCCGAACAGAATCGCCGCTATGGGATCGGCGGTTGTGGTCGTCGCGCCAAGCCCGAGCAGCAATGCGAACGCGGTCGGCGGATCGAGGTCGTAGGTGAAAGGCAGGAGCAGCGCCGTGCCGGCAATGCCGCCGATGCCGGGCAGGATGCCGAGCGCCAGCCCCATGCACACGCCCGCGAACAGATAGAGCATGCGCGTCGGGTTGAGGATAATGAACAGCGCAGTGTGCGCCGAATGCAGCGCCACCCCCGCGCCGTCGGAGAAATCGTGCAGGTAAGTGTGGAACGCGCCACCGATGGAATGCAGTACGCTCGGATCCATTAGATTATGCTCATACGCGCAAGGCTACACCTGACGCCGGTTTCGCTCCGCGATCCCGCACGTCGGCGATCCGCCTGCAGAATTCATGATCGCCCCACACGACAGGACGGATGTTAGAGGACAATTCTCGTGCCGGCCAGCGCGGCGCCTGCTCACAAACGTGGACCACGGCTCGGCTCCGCAGGAGGGGGCTAAGCGCCGCCCGTTCGCGCAGGATATATCGGGAAACGGAGTCGTGTTGCGACATATCGCCGTGCCGGCGCTGCGGTGCGATCGGGCGGGGAACCGGCGTCGTCCCCAACAGGTATTGCGATCGGGCTGACATTGGCGGGAAGAAGCACTAAAATCCCTGCGTTCGGCGCCGTTTCGGCGGGCAAAACTCAATTCAAGGGACACCACCATGAAGATCGTTCATGCCGACACAGTCGAATGGAAGCGTGGCCTGCAGCATCGCGGCGGAACGTTCCACTACCGGCACCTGCTCAATGGCGAGCCCGGCTCGCCCGGTAATTTTCAGTTCAACATCGGACAACTTGAGGGTGATTTCTCCTCGCCGCGCCACCGGCACAATTTCGATCAGTTCCGCTTTCAGATCGAAGGCACGATGAATTTCGACCGCAACGGCAAGATGACCGCCGGCAGCTTCGGCTATTTCCCTGAAGGCGCGGCTTACGGTCCGCAAAGCTCCGACGGCCGCTCGACCACCGCGGTGCTGCAATTCGGCAGCGCCAGTGGCAGCGGGTATCTGTCGCGTGAGGAAGTCTATGCCGGCACCGAGGAGCTGAAAAAGTACGGCACTTTCGAGGGCGGCATTTTCCGCCGTAACGACGATGTCGAAGGGCGGCGCAACACCGACGGCTACCAGGCGATCTGGGAACACGCGCATGGCGAACACATGGAATATCCGAAGCCGCGCTATCGCGATCCCATCATGGTCGATCCGTCGAATTACGAGTGGCTTCCCGTCGCCGGCATGCCCGACGTGATGCACAAGCCGCTCGGCGTGTTCACCGAGCGCCAATGCGGCGCCGAGCTCGTGCGCTTCAAGCGTGGCACGATCTATCGCGCCGAGGGCCGCAGCCTCTACCTCGTGCTGTCCGGTTCGGGCATTGCTGAGCACGAGGCCTATCGGCCGCTGACGGCATTGCATGTCGAGGACGGCGAGCACATCGACATCGTGGCACGCGACGAGACCGAGTTGGTTCGTCTGGTTTTGCCGGATCTGACCGGGATGAAGGAGCGCCGCGCAGCGCACGCCGTGGCCGCCGAATAACACGACGACCGTCGCCGGCTTGGGCAGGCGGCGGATCGCTAACTGTCAGCACGTCGCCATGCCGCTGCCGTCGCTTTTTCGATCGCAGGACGCGGGTCGCCCGTGGAAGGTCATCCACGCGGCGCTTTGCGGCGCCGGTATTGGGCTGTTTGCCGGTCTGTTAAAGACCTTGAATCCGTTTCGCCCGGCGCCAACCGAAAACTTAACAAATCATCTCACGGACGTCGCTCTCGCGGCGCTCGGCTTCGCATTGTTGTGCGCTGCGGCAGCGGGTTTGCGCAATTTCCTCGCCCGGCGTGTTATTTGGCACGACGATCGATAGCCGGCGCGCCGCGGGAGGTAGGAAGCAATTAATGTTACCAAATAATTCCGTGGCCTGATGGCGCCGATATAAACGAATTCGGCCCGGCACTTCCCTACAATAGCCGTGAACGGCTTTTGCTTTCATGGGTTGCGTATGCGTTTGCTCTTTGCGGCGGTGCTGTTGGCCGTAACCGCGACTGCCGCGTTTGCCCAGCGCGAGCCGCAGATCGTCGTACCGGGAAAGCCGGGTGTCCCAGTTTACATCAACGGCATCGACGCCTCTTGGGGGATTGTCGAGGGCGAGTTCGGGCTTGATCGGCCGAACCAGGCCTCGCCGACCGTCATCTGGAGGCCTGCCTTGATTCCGGCCCCGTACGGCGTGCCCGGCTACTACCCGGCAGACGGCCGCCGTCCTGGCTATGGCCGCCTCGAAATCACGCCGCCAGCCAATCGCCGGTTGCCGCCGCCCGCGCCGACCTTCTACCGCTACTGGTCGAGTGAATCGGCGCCGACTCCGGCGACGGATCCCCAGTCGATCCAGCCGATGCCGATGATCGTCGAGCCCAACGTGAACGTCGGCCGCCAGCGTGCCGGCGGCAACTATCCGGGGGGCAATCCAAAGCCTCGTTAGTTCTTGTCCGGCAGTCCGCAGCAAGCGGCCTGTCTCCATCCGCCTCTCTCACACGGAGGCTGCTTCGTAAGGGAGTATCATGTCTCACCATCGCGTCGTGCTTGCTGTTCTTGCTACGCTCTTTACCGCCGGGATCAGCTCGGCGGCATCAGCGAATTGCTGCGGCTGGGGCGCCGCGGCTCCTGTCGCCTACGCGCCCGTCACTTACGCATCCGCCGGCTGCGGCGGCTGCGGCACGCCGACTGCGGCTGTCGTTTACGCACAGCCGGTCGCGCCCGCGCCCGTCGTCTACGGCGCGTGGAGCGGCTGCGGCCATTGTGGCGGCGGGCTCTTCACCTACGCACCGGCGGTCGAGGCGATCGCCATCGCGCCGGCGCCGCTCTACGTTGTCAATCAGGGACCGGACTACACCGGTCCCGGCATCATGGTGCCGTATCACACGTGGACGCCGTCGGCGTCATACGTCGTGCCCGGCAGTTATCCCTACGGCTACGGATATCACCGCTACGGCTACGCCCATCGCCCGGTCTACGGGCACCGCTACGGCTACGGTGTCCGTTACGGCTACGGGGCTCGCGTCGGCTACGGTGTCCGTTATGGCTATGGGGCTCGCGTCGGCTACGGCGTCCGCTACGGCTATGGCGTGCGCCGGGGCTATGTCGGCCCTCGTCATGTCGTCTACCGCGGCAACATGTACGGCCGTCCGGCGATGCACCGCGTCTATCGCTAAGCCGCGGCGCGCTGCGCAAAGAAATGCTGCAAAGGCCCGCCTGGTGCGGGCCTTTGTTGTTTTATGCGGTGGCCCGGCTGGCGATGTAGAGCGCCAGCGCGGCAGCATTCGAGACGTTGAGACTCTTGATGGCGCCGGGCAGGCCGAGCCGCGCCAGCCGCTCGCACACCGCGCGCGTTCCCTGGCGCAATCCCTTGCCCTCGGCGCCGAGCACAAGAGCGAGCGGCGCCTTGAGCGGCAGTGCGTCAAGTTCGTCGTCGGCTTCGCTGTCGAGCCCGACCACTGAGAAGCCGCGCTCCCGCAACGCCGCGATGCCGCGCGCCAGATTCTGCACGCTGATGATCGGCACCAGTTCAAGCGCGCCGGACGCGGATTTGGCCAATACGCCGGTCGCCTCCGGGCTGTGTCGCGCGGTGGTGACAATGGCGGCAACAGCGAAAGCGGCGGCTGTGCGCAGAATGGCGCCGACATTGTGCGGGTCCGTTATCTGATCGAGCACCAGCACGATTCCGGCGACGGGGAGGGTTTCAATGTCGGGCGAGGGCAGGGGATCGGTTTCGGCATAAAGGCCCTGATGCACGGCATCGGGCGTGAGCCGAGCCGCGATGGAGTCGGGCCGCACCACTTCGAGCGCCTCCGGCAGTGCAATGCCGTCGTCGTTGAGACGCCGCAGCGCATTCTCGGTCACCAGCAGGCGGCGAATATGACGCGCCGGGTTAGCCAGCGCCGCCGTGACGCTGTGCCAGCCGTACAGCACCACATTTGTCTCCCGCTCGCGTGGCAGGTTGTGGTGGGAACCGCGGGGGCCGCGGAAGCGCGGTTTCGTTCGCCAGTCGCGTTCGCGCATCGCTCGTTGTGTTCCCGATTGATCCAAGGGGGATGATGATTTTAATGCAGCCTCTTCTTTGCAGAGGCGTACCCCGCGTGCGACCTCAGATATTTCTCGAATTTGAGTGCTTTGTACTTATCGGGACAAGGTCGGACAGGCGAAGCGTGGTGGGGGAGGTAGGACTCGAACCTACGAAGGCTTAAGCCAGCGGATTTACAGTCCGCCCCCTTTGCCACTCGGGACACTCCCCCGCACCGAATGCGGGTGCCAGAACCGGCGCCGCGGCCCGCGCGGGCTATATGGTTGGACCATCAAGACTAGTCAATCGAAAACCGGCCGAATTGACCGAGCCGCGGCGTTGGAGGCGACGATCCAGCGGTAACGCAGCCGCTTCCGGGGCGTTGCCGCCCATTCCCGGCGACCGCGCGCTGGTGTAGGCTGTGCCTGCGACTTCATCTGCATCGGAGCTTTGGGGAGCAACCGCATGCAATGGGATAGACGCATTTGCCTCGCCGTCGCGCTCGGGGCACTGGCTTTGGCCGGTGCCTTTGGTTCGCGCGCATCGGCGCAGGAGAACCGGCCGATCCGGCTGATCCTGCCGTTTCCGCCTGGCGGCCCGGCTGATGCGATGGCGCGCATCGTTGCGCAGCACATCGGCGAACGCGGCGGTCCGTCGGTGGTGGTGGAAAGCCATCCGGGCGCGGCGACCGAGATCGGCACCCAATACGTGGCGCAGGCGCCGCCCGACGGCTACACACTCGGCATCATTTCCAATTCTTTCGTGGTGCTGCCGAATGTGCGCAAGCTCAAATACGATCCGCTGACGGATTTTGTGCCGATCTGCGAGTTGGCGAGTTTCCCGCCGCTGATCGTCGTCAACAGTCAGTCGCCGTATCGCACGCTCGCCGATTTCATTGCCGCCGCGCACACCAGGCCCGGAGCGCTGACGCTCGCGACGATCGGCCCGGCGACGTCCTCGCAGCTGGCGTTCGAGATGCTCAAGCGCGCCGCCAAGGCCGACATCACGTTCGTGCCGTTCCCCGGCTACACCCCGGCCATTCAGGCGCTCTTAAGCAACACAGTCACTGCCGCGCTGGCCGATCTTTCGACCCTGCAAGGGCAGTTGCAGACCGGCAAGCTGCGCGCGCTGGCGACCACATCTCCCGAGCGGATTTCGCTGTTGCCGAACGTGCCGACCGCGATCGAGTCCGGCTACAAGGACGTCTCGGCCGAATTCTTCGGCGGCGTCATCGCTCCGGTCCAAACGCCGAAACAGATGATCGACAAACTTACTGGCTGGTTTGGCGCCGCCGTCGAGGACCCCAAGGTTAAGGCGAAGTTCAAGACCTTGGGATTCTTCCCCAGTGGGGCCTGCGGTCCTGCCTTCGGTAGTGTGCTCCGCAAGGATTATGACGACTACCGCCGCATCATCACTGATGCACATTTGAAGATGCAGTAACCGTTGCCGCAGCCGTGAACAAAGCGTCAAGTTTTCGGCTACAAATTGCGGCGCATTAGCGTCGGCAGCGTGGCGAATAAACCCTATTTTTAGCGTGTTATTTAAACTGATCTTAGAGCCGGGGGCCTATGGTTGCGAGATACGGCGGGAATACAGGGCCCGTCGGCAACAACAAATTTGACTGAGAAGGGCGTCACTATGAAAGCCGTCGTTAAGACGGTCGAGCCCGCCGAGCGTGAGGCGCGTTTCGACCATATCCGGCCGCATTATCTGGAGGCGCTGACCTTGGTCGAGCGGCTCCACCGGCGTCTCCTTGACGTGATCAAGGACGAGTTCGATCGCCGCGGCCGCGCCGACATCAATTCGGTGCAGGCGCTGCTGCTCTACAATATCGGCGACAAAGAATTGACCGCGGGCGAGCTGCGTACGCGCGGCTATTACCTCGGCTCCAACGTGTCCTACAACCTCAAGAAGCTCGTCGAGATGGGCTTTCTGGATCACCAGCGCTCGCGCGTCGATCGCCGGTCGGTTCGGATCAAGCTTACCGATCGCGGGCGTGAGGTGCGCGACATCGTCGACACGCTGTATCACAAACACGTGCGGACGGTGGAGCAGGTCGGCGGCATCAATGCCGATGAGTTCGGCGTCCTCAACAAGGCGCTACATCGGCTCGAGCGGTTCTGGACCGATCAGATTCTTTACCGGCTCTAAGAGCCGGCACACGATCCTTTCCGAGACCCGGCTTCGTTGTTCGGGATCGCGGGCTTAAGGGCGGTGTCTCTTCGCCAGAATTATCGTCGTACTGGCGTACTTGACCCCGGCAGTAATGCCGGGGTCTTTTTGCGTCACGGTTACTGTGCAGCGTTGCGTGAGCGCAACCGCGCATCAACAATCAAATAACATCGCGCAACCAGCTCAGCACCGGGAATGGCGTCAAGTATTGCAGCAGCACGGCGGCGACCGCGAGGATCACGACGGTGGTGATCGTTTCGCGCAGGACGCGTTGCGGCAACGGCGGGTAGGGCGGTTTGTTGTCCGCCGGCCACGCGAATTCCTGCTCCCACTTGTCCTGCGGATAGTCGGCCGGCCTGATAGTCTCAAGGGGTACCCAGGCGCGATAAGCAGCGATGCCGCGCTCGCGCGCGATGCTGGTGCGCAACCAAAGAAAGTTGCTCCTGCCGACGAGGTCGGCGGCCTTTCGAGTGGCGAAGCGCAGCAGCACGAAGATCACGAGACAGACCACATACACATAGGCGATCATCAGCGCGACCTGAAGCACCGGATCGGTGAGAATGCCGACGCGGAAGAAATCGGAACAGAGCTGTACCGTGGCGGTGACGATATTCTTCAGGCCGTCGGCGACCGCATGGAGCGCCGCATAGTCGTAGGCATAATGGTCGAGCAGCAAAATGATCGCGACCACGGCGGCGAATTGAAACAGCCGGGACCTTGCAATGCGCCTGATCGGCGCCGCCAACAACCTGATCGCACCCATGCGCGCTCCTGCCGGCGGCCGCGGCCGCGAGTTCCGTCGGGCCGGTGGCCCTTATGCCGGCCTATCGCCCAGGCGGTGGGCCAAGACCAGTCAGTGTAACAAGACCGGCAAGCGTAATATCGGGTTCGTTTGCCGTGGCCATAAAACCGCCCAGGGTTCCACACATGAAGTATGTCCGGCGGAGCGGTGGGACCTTGCGTCTTTGGTCCACTGCGCGGCCGTGGTAGCTTCGGGATCGGGGGCGACTAAGAAGTGCCGCCAACTTTGGCGGTCAGACGCTGCGGATGACGTTTCCATGAATAATAAAATCGAGCGGTTCGCGCAAAATCCGAATCGGCGCCGGTTCCTGCGCCGCGTGGCCGGCGTGGCGGCTTTTGCGGCCGCCGGCGCGACGGCGCGGCGAGCGGCTGCCGATCCCGCGCTCGATGCGCTGATGGGCGAAGGGCAGGGCGATGGCTTCGGCCAGACTTTCGATCAGGCCTCGCGCACCATCCACATGCCCAAGGCGACCGCGCCGACGCTGTCGCCGCAGACCGCGGACATCACCGAACAGGCCGTAAAAACTTACGACAGCATCGTCGCGCGGGGCGGCTGGCCGCAAGTGCCGAAAATCGACGAACTGCACCTCGGCATGCGGCATCCAAGCGTCGCTGACCTGCGCCAGCGCGTCGCCGTGTCAGGCGATCTCGATCCCAACGCGGTTGGCAACGACGTCTACGATTCATATGTCGAGGCGGCGGTGCGGCGCTTCCAGGCCCGCCACGGTCTGAGTACCGACGGCGTCGTGCGTCAACTGACGCTGATGGCGATGAATATCCCGGCGGACAAGCGGCGCGATCAGCTCAAAGTCAATATCTCGCGGCTCAAGACCCTGACCACCAATCTCGGGCCGCGCTACGTGGTCGTCAATCTTCCGGCCGCGCGCGTCGAAGCGATCGAGCACGATGTCGCGGTGGCGCGTTACACTGCGGTCGTGGGCAGGCCGTCGCGTCCTTCGCCGGACATCAACAGCAAGATCATCGCCGTCAATTTCAATCCGTTCTGGACCGTGCCGGTTTCGATCGTGCGCAAGGATCTGATTCCGCTCATGGAGAAGGAGCCGGATTATCTGACCCAAAATCACATCCGTATCTATGACGTGCACCATAACGAGCTGCAGCCGTCACAGATCGACTGGTACTCCGAAGACGCCGTCCATTACACGTTTCGGCAGGATCCCGGCGACTTCAATTCGCTCGGTCACCTGCGCATCGACTTCCCCAGCGCCTTCGGCGTGTATATGCACGATACGCCGGAGAAGGACCTGTTCGGCGAGGATCTGCGCTACGATTCTTCGGGCTGCTGCCGGGTGCAGAATGTGCGCCAGCTGGTCTACTGGCTGCTCGATGAAACCAAGGGCTGGCAGCCCGAGGCAATCGATCAAGCGGTTCAAACGGGCAATCAGGTCAACGCGCGGCTCGTCAAACCCGTGCCGCTGCACTGGGTCTATGTCACCGCGTGGTCGGCCTCCGACGGCATCGTGCAGTTCCGGGAGGACATTTACGGCCGCGACGGCCTCGGTGAGCAGGTGCCGCCGCAGACGACCAGGCTTTAGCTGTCTTATGGTATTCGGCTGCGGTTCGTACGCAGCCGCGCCTGATCTCCATGAGAATTCCCGGTTGTCAGCACAGGTCGAAAAGCGCACTATTTTTTTGTGAGTCGCTGATCGGCTGATTTGATCCGGTGCCGGAGGAGCAGTTGCGCGCAATTCTCTCCTCAATGGGCGCGTTTCTTGCCGCCGGGCTGTGGCCGCGAACGCCGCTCGCCAAAGCGATTGTCTTTGTGCTCGTCATCAAGCTGATCGGCATAGCAAGCATAAAGGTGTTCGCCTTCCCTGACGGCGCGCAGCCGCGGGTCGATGCGAACGCGATGGCGCGGGTGATTGGAATAAGGCTCGAAGCAAAATAGCAACGAACGGACGCGGCTCATGTCTCATTTCGATCCCGTCATGCTGTCACGGCTGCAATTCGCGACCACTGCGCTCTACCATTTTCTATTTGTGCCGCTGACGCTCGGCCTGTCGTTTCTGCTCGCCATTATGGAGAGCGCCTATGTGATGACCGGCCGCCATATCTGGCGCGATACGGCGCGGTTCTGGGGCAAGCTGTTCGGCATCAATTTCGCCATGGGGGTCGCCACCGGCATCACCATGGAATTTCAGTTCGGCACTAACTGGGCCTATTACTCGCACTATGTCGGCGACATTTTCGGCGCGCCGCTCGCCATCGAAGGCCTGATGGCGTTCTTTCTGGAATCGACCTTCGTCGGCCTCTATTTCTTCGGCTGGGATCGTCTGCCGAAGCTCGGCCATCTCACCGTGACCTGGCTCGTCGCCTTCGGCTCCAGTTTTTCCGCGCTGTGGATTCTGATCGCCAACGGCTGGATGCAGCATCCGGTCGGTGCTGCGTTTAATCCCGACACCATGCGCATGGAGCTGACCTCGTTCTGGGATTTGATCTTCAATCCGGTGGCGCAGGCCAAGTTCGTCCACACAGTCGGCGCCGGCTACGTCGTCGGCTCGATGTTTGTGGTGTCGATCTCTTCTTATTACCTCGTCTCCGGCCGTTTCCAGGCTTTCGCCAAGCGCTCGATCATTGTCGCCTCGGCGTTCGGGCTGGCGGCCGCGTTGTGTGTCGTCATTCTCGGCGACGAGAGCGGCTATTTGGATTCTGAAAACCAGAAAATGAAGCTCGCTGCAATCGAGGGCATGTGGCAGACGGAGCCGGCGCCGGCAAGCTTCAACCTTGTCGGCATCCCCGATCCTGCGCGGCGCTCGGTCGACTACGCGATCAGGATACCCTGGGTGCTCGGCATCATCGCCACGCGCTCCTTCGATCAGGCAGTTCCCGGCATAGACGACTTGGTGGCGAACAACGCGGCACGGATTCGCGCCGGTCTGACCGCCTACAATGCGCTCGTTGCGTTGCAGAAGAACCGCGGCGATGCCGCCGCGCGGGCACAGTTGCGCGATCACGCCGCCGATCTCGGCTATGCTTTCTTGCTGAAGCGCTATATCGACGATCCGCGCAAGGCTGATGACGCGACCATCGCCAAGGCCGCCGCCAGCACCGTTCCCGACATCTTCACGCTGTTCTGGAGCTTCCGCGTCATGGTGGGGCTCGGATTCTATTTCATCGCCTTCTTTGCCTTGTTGTTCTGGGACGCGTCGCATCGCAATTTCTCACGTACATGGCTGTTGCGGCTCGGGCTGTGGTCACTGCCGCTGCCTTGGGTGGCGGCGGAACTCGGCTGGGTGGTCGCCGAATACGGCCGCCAGCCATGGGCGATCGACGGCGTGCTGCCGACGTTCCTCGCAGCGTCGTCGGTGTCCGGCGCGCAGGTACTGTTCACGTTGTGCGGTTTTGTTCTGTTCTATTCGGCACTGCTCGTCGTCGACATCATGCTGATGCGAAAATATATCGTCATGGGACCGGTCAAGGCGTTGGGCCTCGATAGCGCATCGCGGCAAGCGGCTGTGCCGGCGGAGTAGGGGACAGCAACAATGTCGATCCCGCTCGACTACGAAGCCCTTCGGATCATCTGGTGGCTCCTGCTCGGCATATTGCTGATCGGCTTCGCCATCATGGACGGCTTCGATCTCGGCACGGCGATGCTGCTGCCGTTCGTGGCGCGCACCGACACGGAACGGCGGGTGGCGATCAACGCGATCGGCCCGTTCTGGGAAGGCAATCAGGTGTGGCTTATTCTCGGCGGCGGCGCGGTGTTCGCGGCGTGGCCGCCGGTCTACGCCACTGCGTTTTCCGGGTTTTACATCGCCATGTTTCTGGTGCTGGCCGCGCTGATCGTGCGTCCGGTCGGGTTCGACTTCCGCAACAAGATCGCCGATCCGCGCTGGCGCACGTTCTGGGATTACGCGCTGTTTGCCGGCGGCCTCGTTCCCAGCGTCGTGTTTGGCGTGGCGTTCGGCAATCTGTTGCAGGGCGTACCGTTCCGCATCGACGCCGATTTGCGCATTTTCTACGAGGGCAGCGGGCTGTTCGAACTGCTCAATCCATTCGGTCTGCTCTGCGGCCTGTTATCGGCCGTAATGCTCGCCACTCATGGCGCAACTTACCTTGCGCTGAAAACCGAAGGGACTGTGCGGGCGCGCGCGCGAAACTTCGTCAAGGTCGGCGCCGCCGCCACCATCGTGCTGTTTGCTATCGGCGGCCTTTGGGTTTGGCTCGGCATCGACGGCTACGCCATCACCAGCGCGGCCGTCGTGGACGGTCCCTCCAACCCGCTTTTGAAAACCGTCGTGCGAGTGCCCGGCCAATGGCTCGCGCACTACCGCGCGCACGGCTGGACAGTCATCGCGCCCGCGCTCGGCTTTCTGGGCCCGTTGTTCGCTCTGCTGTTCACCGGCGGCGGGCGGCGTGGTCTGGCGTTTATCGCAAGCGCCATCGGCATCTTCGGCATCATCTCAACCGCTGGCGTGAGCCTGTTTCCGTTTCTCATGCCGTCCGATATCGCGCCGGCCGCAAGCCTGACCGTGTGGGATGCGTCGTCGAGCCGCCTCACCTTATTCGTCATGCTGGTGGCGACGCTGATCTTCCTGCCGCTCGTGCTGATCTATACCGCGATCGCCTTCCGCGCGCTGCGCGGGGTGGTCACGGCGAGTCAGGTCGAGAAGAACTCGCATAGTCTCTATTGAGGTCGCGCCATGTGGTATTTCACCTGGGTTCTTGGCATCAGCTTTGCCGCCGGCTTCGGCATCCTCAACGCGCTGTGGCACGAGCAATATCTGCCGGATGACGAGATCGACGGCTGACGGCGGCGGATTTCGCTGCGGCACGATCCGCGCTACGATGCGGCATGCCGTTCTCTCTGAACTTCTATCACGACCAGATCGCCGCCGACGGCGCCGCCGCGCCGGCATTGGCGCCCGCGCATCGGCTGCTTTACGTGCGCCACGGCAGTGCGGTCATCAACGGCGAGACGGTGAACGCCGACGATGCGCTCTACTGCGACGGGCCGCTCACGCTTAAATCGGCAGGTGCGTGGAGCGAGGTCTGGCGCTGGGAGCTGGCGTCCCCGAACGCCGCGCCGCTCCTGCAGCAGGGTAGCGGCGTGCTGTCGCATTTGCGCATGTCGCGAGTCGTCACCAGCCTCGCGCTGGCGGAGGACACACGGTGGTTGTTGCGGCTCGACCGCATCCTCACACCGGCCGGCCGCGTCGCCGATCGCCATCAGCATCCGGGCCCGGGAATTCGCTGCCTGCTCGAAGGTGCCTTCAACGTGCAGCAGGATGCCGAGTCGGCGCGCGATCTGCGCCCCGGCGAGCCCTGGTGGGAGACCGGATCGGACACGGTGATCGCCTGGTCTTCGCCGCAGATGGGCGCCAAATTCCTGCGCGGCATGCTGTTGCCGGTCGAGTGGCAGGGCAAAGTCACAGGCCATTGGCTGTCCGGACGCCAGCCGCCGCCGGGCAACTGGAAACTCTATGTCGATCGCGTGATCGCGCTCTAGAAATCGACCGCGGCCATTAACCTTGACGGCCGAGTTATGCCCAAGTCCGGCCACGTTTCCACGCCCGACCCGCTAGTGTATGTTACCGCAGATCAATCAGTTGCGGGGAGAGTGGCGTGAGCGATCAGATCAAATTCGTCCTCGACGAAACGCAAATTCCGAAATCCTGGTACAACTTGGCGGCTGATCTGCCGCAACCGCTGCCACCGGTTTTGCATCCCGGCACCAAACAGCCGATCGGGCCTTCCGATCTCGAGCCGCTGTTTCCGATGGCGCTGATCCTGCAAGAAGTATCGCAGGAGCGCACCATCGACATCCCGGAGCCGATCCGCGACGTGTACCGGATGTGGCGGCCGTCGCCGCTCTATCGCGCGCGCCGCCTGGAGCAGGCGCTCGGCACGCCGGCCAAGATTTATTACAAATATGAAGGCGTCTCGCCGGCCGGCTCGCACAAGCCCAACACCGCTGTGCCGCAGGCCTGGTACAACAAAGAGCAGGGCATCAAGAAGCTCTCCACCGAGACCGGCGCCGGCCAGTGGGGCTCCTCGCTCGCCTTTGCGGGCGGCCTGTTCGGCATCGACGTAACCGTGTTTCAGGTCCGCGTTTCCTACGACCAGAAACCCTATCGCCGCGCGCTGATGGAAACCTACGGCGCGCGCTGTCTGCCGTCGCCGTCCGACCAGACCGATTCCGGCCGCGCGATCCTGGCCAAGGATCCAAACAGCCCGGGGTCACTCGGCATCGCCATTTCCGAGGCGGTGGAAATGGCGGCGAAGAATCCGGACGTGAAATATGCGCTCGGCTCGGTGCTCAACCATGTGCTGCTGCACCAGACCGTCAACGGCCAGGAAGCCATCAAGCAGTTCGAAATGGCCGGCGATGATCCGGACGTGATCATCGGCTGCACCGGCGGCGGCTCGAATTTCGCCGGTCTGGTGTTCCCGTTTCTCGGCCTGCAGTTGCGCGGCGGCCGCCGCCGCCGCTTCATTGCGGTCGAGCCGTCGGCGTGTCCGACATTGACGCGCGGCAAGTATGCTTATGACTTCGGCGACACCGCGCATCTGACGCCGCTCGTTAAGATGCACACGCTCGGCTCGACTTTCATTCCGCCGGGCTTCCATGCCGGCGGGCTGCGCTATCACGGCATGGCGCCGATGATCTCGCATATCTACGAGCTCGGCCTGATCGAGGCCGTCGCCTATAACCAGAAGGCCTGCTTCGACGCCGGCGTGCAGTTCGCGCGCTGCGAGGGCATCGTGCCGGCGCCTGAGGCGACGCACGCGGTGCGTTGCGCCATCGACGAGGCTCTGCGCTGCAAGCAGATGGGCAAGTCGGAGACCATTTTGTTCAATCTCTCGGGCCACGGCCATTTCGATATGGGGGCCTACATCAGCTATTTCGAAGGCAAGCTGGTCGACCAGAAATACGACGAAGGCGAACTCGCCATGGCGCTGGCAGGTCTGCCGAGCGTCGCGGCGTAATGCGGGTAGGGCGGCCGCAAGGGCCGCCCCTACGCGGGCGGCATCGTAGGGCGCCCCTCGTGGGCGCCCATGTCCGTGAGTGACGTTAGAATGATGCGGCGGTGTGGACTGATGCGTACGAGTAAAGGAGTAACCCGGTGATCGAACCCTATAATGCCGTCGGCCTCATCCCGACCTTCTACGGCATCCGCCGCCGCGACGACATCGAGCACAATATCGAGCACATCAAGAGCCTGACCAAGGCGGCGTTCTGGCTGTCCAATCTCGACATTCCCGTAAAGTTGCTCGCGATCCCCGAAGGCGCGCTAATGGGGTTCAACGACGAGGTCCTCGACGTCGACCACGCCGACTACGCGCGCACCTGCTGCATCGACATTCCCGGCCCTGAGACCGACGAGATCGGAAAGCTCGCCAAACAATGGAACGTCTACATCATAGCGCAGGCCAAGGCGCGCCATAAAGACTGGCCGGACCGTTTCTTCAACATCGGCTTTATCGTCGATCCCGACGGCGAGGTCATTTTGCAGCATCACAAGATCTCGGCGCTGCTGCCGGTCGAGCGCTCGGTATCGCCGCACGACGTTTACGACTGGTGGATCGAGAAATACGGCCGCACGCTCGACGCCTTCTGGCCGGTCGCCGACACCAAGATCGGCCGGCTCGGCATCATGATGGCGATGGAGGGCAATTACCCGGAGAACGGCCGCGGCTTGGCCATGAACGGCGCCGAGGTGGTCTATCGCGCCTCGATGCCGTGCCCGTTCACCGAGAACGACGTGTTCGAGATTTCCAACCGGGCGCGCGCGCTGGAAAACAACATGTACATCGTGGCGCCGAACATCGGCAGCTATCACCTCTATCCGGAAGGCCGGCATTTCGGCATCGATGCCGGCGGCGGCCAGTCGATGATCGTCGATTATCGCGGCGCGATCGTCGGCAAACAGCGCGACACCAACGGCTCCACTTTCGTCGCCGGCGTCATCAACATCGAGGCGCTGCGCCACCACCGCGAGTCCGCGCAGGTCACCAACTGGCTCAAGGATGTCCGCTCCGAGCTCGCCCAGATCATTTATGAGAAGCCGATCTATCCGAAGAACAAATACCTGGACAAGATCCCCGGCAAGCACGCGGACTATAAGAAAGACGTGATCGACAAGCAGGTCACGCTGATGCAGAAGCGCGGCATCTGGAAGAAGCCGGCACACAGCCCGGGGTGAGGGCGGGCGGGCTCCGGCTCACCTCCGTCACATCAGCTTGGTGTGCACGTCGACGACGGCGACCCCGCCCTTCTCGACCTCGGCAATGGCTTGGCGAAGGACGCCGGCCAATTCGGCAGGGTCAGTGACGGGGCCTGCGCTCCAGGCGCCAAAACTTCTGGCGGTCGTCGCATAGTCAATTCCGGGATTGACCATGCGCTGACCGATCCAGGCATTTTCGCGCGGCCGGCCGCGATCCGCGGCGACTTCGAGCTGGTGCTTCTCGTCGTTGCCCCACGTGGTGTTGTTGTTGATGATGGCCAGCATCGGCGCGCGGTAATGTACGGCGGTCCAGATGGCGCTTGCCGACATGACAAAGTCGCCGTCGCCGAACAGCGCCACGCACAGCCGGCCGGAATCGCGGTTCGCGATCGCCGCGCCGACCGCAGCGCCGGGGCCGTAGCCCACGCCGCCGCCGCCGTTGTGTCCGAGATATTGGCCGGCGCCGGTAAACTCCCAGATGCCTTCCGGAAAGCTCGACTGATTACGTACCGTCAGCAGCCAGTTCTTGCCTTTGACGGCGTCCCAAAGCTCGGACACGAGCCGCGCCGGCGCGATCGGCCTGTCGTCCCAGCCCTTGCGCGCCGCTTCACGCTGCCCGGCACGCAGCCGGCGGTGGCGCTCGGCGATGCCAGCCTTGCGTTCCGCGATCCGGGCGCGGCTGTCGGCATCGGCCGCGAGACGCCTGCGCACGGTATCGGCGAGCTGGCGCATCCCCAGGAGCGGCTCGCAGGTCAACTGCACGTCGATGACGGGCTGCGGGCCCTTGAGATAGGACCATGAACTCATCGCCATGTCGTTGAGCGACATGTCGATGACCTTGCGGCCCGGCCGTTCGCGTCCCGAGCCGACGCCCGCCTTGTCGCCGGGATAGCCGTCAAGCAGGCTTGCAACATCGCGGCAATCGATCGCCAGGACCGCGTCCGCTTCTTTCAGCAGGCTGCGGTCGCCGCTCAAATTCTGCGGATGGGCGGTTGGAAACGCGACCAGCGCCAGATCGTCGCGATAGGCGGCGCCGATCAGTTCGACCAGATCGACCAGCGGCGCGGTCGCTGCGGCATCTATGCCGAAGCGTCCACCGACGATCAGCGGGAATTGCGCGGCGATCAGAGACGCAGCCGCCATCTCGAGCGCATCGGGATTTGCAGCGGGGGGCGGCGGCGGCGCAAACTGCTTCGCATCGGGGATACGCAGGCCATCCGCGATCCGGTTCTCCTGCACACCGCAATCGACCGTGACGTAGACGGGCCCGCGCGGCTCGGTCAGCGCGGTCTTGTGGCCGCGACCGATCGAGTCAAGGATCGCCTGTCCGGTCGTCGGCTCGTCGGCCCATTTGACGTAAGGCTTTACGATGTCGCTTTGCGTATTGGCGCAGTGCAGCCAATCGATCCAGCGCCGCTCGCTGATATCGAGCGGGCCGCTGCCGCCGAGCACCAGCACCGGCGCACGGTCGCCGAACGCGTTGTAGACGGCCATCGAGCCGTTCATCAGGCCGACCAGGTTGTGCAGCATGCAGATGCCGACGCGTCCGGTCGCCTTGGCGTAGCCGTGCGCCATCGAGACGGCGATCTGCTCGTGTGTTGCGAGAATGATCGTCGGCTTGTGATTGCGGCCAAAATTGACCAGCGAATCGTGCAGTCCGCGGTAGCTCGATCCAGGAAGCAGAAAAACGTATTCCACGTCCAGCCGGCTGAGCAGCTCGACCATGGCGTCGGAATAGTATTCAGGTTCGCTCCGATTGCCCGGCAGATTGACCGGCACCTCGCTCTTGAAGGTCTGGATTGGCGTTGCGGTGTCGTTCATCGCTGTCTCCTTTTTGGGCCGCGAATGCGTTGCTGCGCGCGGCCGTGCGACTATCCGTCAATGAATGAAGTCGTTAGTGCTTGGGCGTCGTCAGCTCCTTGAATCGGTCGACGACTGCGGCCGGGGTCTCGTAAAGCGTGGCGACGATCTTGGTCAGGTCGGCGGCTGGAACGGGCGCGATGGGGGTACGAAGCTTTTGCGCCTCCGCCAGGAAGCCGGGATCGCGAGCCATCTCTTCAAACGCCTTCTGCAGCGCCGCAAAGCGGTCGGCCGGCAGTCCCGGCGCGGTCCAGAAGCCGACGCCGATATTGTCGGGACCCTCGGCGAGCTGCACCATCTGACGGTCCCGGCCGCTCGCCAGATCGGCGAAAGCGGGCAACGCGGTCGGCATATCGGGGGCGGATGGTCCAGTGCGGAACAGAAATACGAGTTTGCGGTCGCGAATCCATTCCGGCTGGGCCGAGGTCCAGCCGGACCAGTAATTGAAGCGGCCGTCGAGTTCGCCCTTCTCGATCGCAAGATTGATTTCAGCCCCGCCCGGATAGCCCATGACCACCTTGAAGCGCGTGCCGAGCACCGCATCGGCCAGCGTTGGAATCTGAAAGTTGCCGGCGCCGACGCCGCTTGAGCCGAAATTGAGCGGGATCTTCTTGGCCTGCTCAAGCGTCGTGGCGCGCGCAGTGTGCCATACGCCGACGACGCCCGGCCGTGCCGTCAGCGAGCCGAGCCACTGGATTTTGCGTGCGTCGAATTGCGCGCCGCTAAGCATCGGCACGAGAACCGATGGGCTCAAAATCTCGCCGATGACCGTGCCGTCCTTGGGTGCGGCGTTGAAGATATAGTCCACCGATTGCACGCCGCCTGCGCCGGGCATCGCCGCGGCGACGACCGTGGGGTGCCCCGGGATGTGGCGGCCGATCTGGTCGGCCAACAAGCGGCCGTAAACGGCGACCGAACCGCCCATCGAAGCCGGGATGATCACCCGGACGGTATTGCCATGATAAAAGCCGGCGACGCTGTCAGCCATGGCCGGCCGAAGCGCGAAGCCCGACGCGTTAGCGGCGCATAATGCGATTGCGCAAAGCGGCAGAAGGCGCATTCCATTTCCTCCCGGCGATTATCGCCTGTCGGGTTGCAAAACCGCAGGCGCCGATTGACCGTGAGTCTAACACCCAGCTGCAAATTTCCAAATTCAAGCACGTTGCTACGCAAACTTGCGCTGCGGCGCGCTGCGTGCCTGCAAAGGCGCTGCCGGCTCGGCCTGCCCGTCCGCCATCTACTTGGTCTTGCCTTGCAGGTAGGAGCCCGGCTGCCACGATCCTCGCAGCATGGCGATGACGCCATTTCTGGTGGACAGACTGAACAAAAACCAGACTGCCAGCAGAATAACGACGACCTTTGCGGCGATGCGCAGCGGTCCAGTCTTGGTGGCGCTCGCGCTTCGCCACGTACCGAAGCACGCCAGAACCAAATAAGCCCACAGCACGATGAAGCCGGCTACGTATACGGGGATGCGTGCCGCCGGATAAGCGATGACGGTTACCCCGCCGATAACGCTTATCGCGAACAGCACCGCGGCGCCGCCGCCGATGAGAAAGCCCCAGAATGCCGCCGAGATCGGCAGTGACCCGGAGCACAGTTTTTGCAGAGTGTTCAAGTCCGGCGTTCTCCGAAGGGCGTGGTCGCGGCGCCGCGTGTGTGCAGGCGGTGCTTGTCGGGACGTGTATAACATGAGCCGCGGATCGCGCGGACGACAGCGCCAAGCGATCGACAAGCAGGCCACCCCGGTGCGCAAGCGCGCGTCTAGACGAAGCCGGCGCACAACCCGAGGTCGTCAATGCCTGCGCTGTCGCCGCGACCTCCGTCCCGGCCTCTTGGTGATGAAGGCCGTTTTCGGGTTCCGCGGAAAGTCGGGCCATCTGGCGGTGGGTTTATGCGAACCGCCATCTGGAAAACGCCTGGAGGCACGATTACTTGGTCCATAGATGCTCCGCGGACGTGTCCTGCCTTTGATCCTCATCCTCGCTGTGCTGATCGCCGTACCGATTGCCGCCTCCAGCATCGGCTACTTGCTGGGGGATCGGCAGGGCAATTGGCGCACGGCCGATCGGTCGAGCAGCGGACTGCTGCCCGAACCATTGAAACACCCGGAAGCGATCATCCGGGTCTTTGCCGCGCGGACCGTTCGCTGGCGCGGCATCTTCGCCGTCCATAGCTGGATCGTCGTGAAGGAACGCGGCGCGCCGCTCTACACCCGCTACGATTACACGGCTTGGGGAGAACCGATCCGCGTCGATGCGTTCGCGCCCGACGGCCGCTGGTTCGGCGCGGTCCCGGATACGGTGGTGAGCGTAGACAGCGGCACGGCCGAGCGCCTGATTCCCAAAATTCGCGCCGTGATCGAAAAATACAAATTCAGCTCGTACGGCGACTACAAGCCGTGGCCGGGTCCGAATTCAAACACCTTCGTTCAGGCCGCACTTGATGCTGTTCCCGAACTAAAAGCCGTGCTGCCGCCGACCGCCATCGGCAAGGATTACCCGTACCGTGGCCAGTGGGTGGGGTTCACTGCGTCGGGCACTGGCGTGTTCGCGACCATCGGCGGGTATGTGGGCGTGACCGTCGGCTGGGTCGAAGGCGTCGAGCTGAATTTGTTCGGCGGCGTGCTCGGCTTCGATCTGCGCCGGCCCGCGCTCAAATTTCCAGGCCTCGGCCGGCTCGGCATGGCCGCGGGTGCGTAGCAGGGGCGGCTGCTAAAGCAAGGATGCTACACGCGGGCGAATCTGTTCTCCGGCTTGGGCAAGCCGAGATGGTCGCGCAACATCGTTCCTTGATAGTCCTTTCGGAACAGGCCGCGCCTCTGCAATTCCGGAATAACGAGGTCGATGAAGTCGTCGAAAGCTTCGGGGAAATGCGCGGGGAGCAGCATGAACCCGTCCACCGCGCCGTCTTTGAACCAGTCCTCCATGAAGTCGGCAATCGTGGCCGGGCTGCCGCAGGCCACGGGATAACCCCGCGCCACCGCGATCTCATTGTAGAGATCGCGCAGCTTCAAACCCAATCGCTTGGCCTTTGATGAAGCGACTTTGTTGTAGCTGTGCATCAGGTTGGACAACGGCAAATCGGGCACCGGACCGTCCAGTGGATACTTTGACATGTCATGGCCAAAGCGGAGCGACAGGGTCCGCATCGCGCTTGTTGGATCGACATATTCCATAAGCTGGGCGAGTTTGGCGCGCGCCTCCTCATCGGTGCGCCCCACGACCGTCACCAGCCCCGGCAGGATGTTGCAGTGTTCCGGACGACGGCCGAAGGCGGCAACCTGCTTCTTCACGTCGTCGTAGTATTTGCGGCACTCCTCCTTGTCGAGCTGGACGGCGAATACGACTTCGGCGTAGCGCGCAGCGAGCTGTCGCCCGCTGGTCGAAGCACCGGCCTGCACGATGATCGGGTGGCCCTGCGGCGCCCGTGTCAGATTGAGCGGGCCTTTGACCGAGAAATGTTTTCCCTTGTGGTCGAGCACATGGACCTTGCCGGGGTCGTAGTACTGGCCGGTTTGTTTGTTTAGGATACGGCCGCCGTCTTCCCAGGTGTCCCACAAGCCTCGCACGGCGTCGACGAATTCGGTGGCGATCTCGTAGCGAACATCGTGCTCGGGCAACTCCTCGTGTCCAAAATTCTGGGCCGCCTCGGTCAACGTCGTGGTGACGACATTCCAGCCGGCACGCCCGCCGCTGAGATGATCGAGCGAAGAAAATTGCCGGGCGATGGTGTAGGGCTCGGAATAGCTGGTCGACGCCGTCCCCACGAGGCCGATGCGCGACGTGACGCTCGCCAGCGCTGAGAGCAGCGTCGTCGGCTCGAAGCGCAGCATCTGACCGGGATGCCCCTCGACCAGGAAGGCGAGACTGTCGCCGACGAAAATGAAGTCGAGCTTGCCGCGCTCGGCGGAGGCCGAGATGGTCTTGAAGGCCTCGAAATCCTCGCCGCTTGTCGTCGCGCCGGGATGACGCCAGCCTGCGATGTGGTTTCCCGTCCCGACCGCGTACACGCCGAGATGCATTTGCCGGTGATCCATGTGTGTCCTTCCTTGAATGCTGGCGACCCGATAACGCTCGAGAACCGATCAACGCGGCGATTTCACCAACTCCTTGGCGCGCGAGCCCACCGACGCGTCAAAGCCGAGGATGTGTTCGATCTTGGCCTGCATAGCCGCGCCGCTCATCGGGTTATCTCGAGATAAAGATAGCCGCTGACGAGTTGAGCTTCGCACCGGTAATGGCCTTCATCACCAGCGACAGCGAGTCGACGTCGTCATAAAAGCTCGTCACCCCCGCCGTGATCTCGCGCTTCATAAGCTCGTCGAATTTCGTCATGCCGACGTCGTGCCAGACCGCGCCGACCTGGACTTCGGTACTGATGCTGCCGAGCGGGATCAAACCACGACCGTCATAATGCAGGCTCGCGTTGGCGAAGGGCGCGATGGGATAGTTGCGCGGCGGCATGCCGATCGTGGTGCCGTCACGCACGGCGTTATTGAATAGATAAATGACCGCTGAGGTGCCGCCGGCGCCAGTCATCGTCTGCACGATCACCGGCGGTTTGCCGGGAATATGGTCGCCGAGATGGCGGGCGAGCACCCGCGCCGTAAGGTCGTAGAGACCGCCGGGTGAGAAGCCGACGATGATGCTGATCGTCTTGCCCTTGTAGAAATCCTGCGCCGATGCGGGAAGGACCGCGGAGGCAAACGTCACCGCCGCAGCGAGGGACATGATCGCGGGCTTGAAGTTCATGGCCCTTACCCTCTCTAGAACATCTGATGGCGGTGCGCACGCTCCGAGATCGTAGCCGCATTCGAACAGCTTCCAACCGCGGCGACAAGCGCACAAGATGCAGGCTTGATATTCGCTCCGAGGAACTTCGAAAAGCGCTAGTGGGGATGACGCGAGGCGCGGCTGGCGCTTCACGCGGCGATGGTAGCACAAGGCCGGGATCGCGGGCACGAGCGCGGACAGTAAGATGGGTTGAGTGAAACGAAACCCACATGCGGCCTCGAGGTGTGATGATGGGTTTCGCTCCGCTCAACCCATCCTGCGCGCTATGGATTCTTGCTGCCGCCATTCGTCGCGGTGACCGCCGAACTGTCGTGCTCGGTTAGCAGCAACGCAATCCACTTATCGTTGTAGGTGTAATCGCGATGTGCAGCATGATATATGCAATAATCCCTATTCGTTTTTTCTGGAGATTTCGATCCAGTGGGCGGCCTGACTTTATGTTTCTGCCAAGCATCAGTATGGTTGCTCAATGAGAATGGTTTCCCTGTAGCCTCTCGCACAGTAACTTCGCCCGGCTTGTAGCCATATAGATCGTCGGCGATTTTGAATTTTTGCAGCACATGCTGGATGCTCTTGCCTTCTTCGGAGTCCGGATTCACAAATTGGATGTGCGCTTTGCCCTTAGATGCATTGTCGAATGTGTATACGACACGAAATTGATATTCTAAGTCGTCCAGTTCGGCCTGTCTCTTATCTTTCTTCAACAGCGCGTCGAGTGCGGTGATGTTCGGCGGTACATCGTACGCACTCAGTAGCGCGGCATGCTCCAACTCGAGCTGTCCGAATTGTAGCGCCACTGAAAGGTCGCTCTGCAAAGAGAGGCGGGAGCCGAACCAGCTCACGAGTATTCTGTCAAAGTTTAGACAGCATGCTTGAAAGAGCGGAAGCCATTTAACATCGCTTCTGCCGAGTGTCTTGTGTTCGACATCATCCCTTATCGTCTTAAGGGCAAGTAAATTATTCCTAATTCCCGTGCTCAGAGGGCAGTCTGATCGGGAAAGCATGTGGCTGAGCGCAAACGTTGTGCCGTCTGAGTTGTATGGCGGGATGCTCTTTCTGTCATAGTGTTCGTGAAGCAAGTACGTCCAAGCAATGTTTGCAAGGACCGCAAAAACTTCGGTTTTGAATCGATAGCTGCCACTATTGAAGATAGTGACCGCAAGGATCATTGCTTCGCGTGATCGGATTAGGCGCTCGTCTACGTAAAGATTTAAACCCGTAATCGGATCAAGGCTCTCCTTCTTTCGGCGAAAGAAAGCGACTTCCTCGGCAGAAGCAGGCGCAATCTTGTCATTGTTTTTCACACCGGCTATGCGCCCAAAATTCACGGTAGGAGTTCGACCGAAATTGATAAGGGCGTGTATATCCTGATTGCGCTTGCCTTCGACCAGCAGCGCCTTAATTACCCGCCTCTCCTCATCCGTAAGGGTGGTTGGTCGCGTCATTTGGTGGAGCCTCACGCGGGCAACTGGATTTGTCCAATAAGGCCACCCTTCTAACAGAAAGAGGGAGATTTCACCAATGCTCGCCGTAGAGCTGCAGCCATGCCGGGGATTAGGTGGAGTTATTGCCACAAACTCAAGATCCGCCGCGTTCTCCGCGCCCTAGCCGAAACAATGCGAATCATGGCAACAATGCCACAATTTCCGCGTCTGCTAATCAAACAAACAGCGAAAAAAGACTCTCGCCAAATCAAAGGCATGGCTCACCCCGTCGGAATTTCTTGAAGGGACGTCAACCGGTGACGGCCGATTGATGCGAGCGGGGGCGGTGCCCGGATGGGGTTCGTAACTCCGTCCGCGGGCGGTTCGGAAACTCGCCCGGCCTGCCACGACGCAGGTCTGCCAGGAGCTGGCTGCCCGGGGCGCGGATCGGTTATCCGCGACCATGAAGCGCGGGACCGGACTGAGCTAAGCCTAAAAGTTTGGCGTGAGCCGCGGTAGAGCGCCGGAAGGCGAGCGCGCCGCCTTCCTAACCGTTCTCCGCAAGGAGGAGGGAAAAAGAGGAAGGCGCGCGCCGCGAACCCACGAAAACGGGCGGCGACGCCTGCAGTGCGGAGCGGATACCGAGGTGCGCCTTTCGGCGCTCCGCCTCCCTTTTGTTTGGGAGGTTTGTTTCCTGCCGTGCCGCATAACTCGGACGCGAACAAAAAACGCGTCGCGAGAATGATAATCTTTTCCCTCTACCCTTGCGGGAGAGGGTGGTTTCGAGCGGAGTGAGGAACCGGGTGAGGGCCGCAGTGCTGCGGCCCGGCTCAGGCCCTCACCCGCCTCGCTCACTGACGTTCGCTCGGCGCCCTCTCCCGCAAGGGGAGAGGGGAGCAGAGCGCGCGCCGCGAAAGCGGGGCCGCTGCCCGCCTTGCCGGCCCGGGCCGTGTCCTTTACCTATAGGGCAACAAACGATTTGCTTCCGGAACCCAAGGAGGAAGCGCCGTGAACATCGAAGCCCGGCAGATCGATCGCAGCGCCAAAACCAAGCTGCAGATCATCGACTGCGACATTCATCCGAAGAGTTCGCTGGAGGATTTGCGGCCGTATCTGAGCAATCGCTGGTGGGACTATGCGGTGACCTACGGCGCGCGCTCGCACCACGGCTACGTCAAGGGCTTTCCCTATCCGAAGGGCCAGCCGCTGGCGTCGCGGCGCGACGCGTGGCCGCCGGACGGCGGGCTGCCGGCCAGCAATTATGAGTTCATGCGCGAGCAGCACCTCGATCTCTATGGCATCGAGTATGGCGTGATGAATCCGCTGTCGCCGTCGGGGCAGGGCGAGCAGAACGACGAGTTCTCCGCCGCGCTGGCGTTCGCCGCCAATGAGTTCCAGATCAATCACTGGAACGCGCTCGATGCACGGCTCAAGGCTTCGCTGATCGTGCCGTACGAGGATCCGGACGCCTCGCGTAAGGAAATCCGCCGCCGCGCGGGCGACCGCCGCTTCGCCCACGTGCTGATGCTCACCCGTACCGCGGACCTGATGGGCCGCCGCCGCTATTGGCCGATCTACGAGGCGGCCTGCGAGGCGGGCCTGCCGGTCGGCGTGCATGTGTTCGGCTATAGCGGGCGCGCAGTTAGCAATACCGGCTGGCCGTCATTCTATGTCGAGGAGATGACCGAGCACGCCTCGGCCTGCCAAGCGCAGGTGACGAGCCTGATCATGGAAGGCGTGTTCGAGCACTTTCCGCAACTGAAATTCGTCTTCATCGAGGGCGGCTTCGGCTGGATGCCGAGCCTCGGCTACCGCCTCGACCGCGGCTGGCAGCGCGACAAGAGCGCGCTGCCGCACGTCAAGCGGCCGCCGTCCGAGTATCTGCGGCAGCATTTCTGGGTCACCACCCAGCCGATGGAGGAGCCGGAGAAGCCGGAGCACCTCGCCCAGATCATGGCAGCGATCGGCTACGACCGCATCCTGTTCTCGTCGGATTATCCGCACTGGGATTTCGACGACCCGTTCGTCGCCGTGCCGCCGAGCCTCGGCGAAGAGCGCCGCCGGCAGATTTATGCGGGCAACGCGCGGGCGCTTTACGGCTTCGACTGATCTCGCACCGTCGCGCGTCGAGGCTCGCTCCGCTCGCACCTGAGGGGTGACGGGGACCCGGCGCGCGCCTACATATAGCGCAGCGACCCGCGGATATTCCCCAGGGCTTGGGCTGTTCTTGAGCCGGCCGGCTGGCGTCCGCGCGGGTGGGGGTGTATCACGCGGTCGTTGGCTTGAAAGGTTTCAGGAGCGAGGAATGGCGGTTTCCCAGAGCGAAAAAGCCGTGGATGAGGGCTTCTTTTCCGAAGCGCTGGCCGACAGCGATCCGGAAATCGCCGACGCCATCCGGCTGGAACTCGGCCGCCAGCGCGATGACATCGAGCTGATCGCCTCGGAGAATATCGTCAGCCGCGCCGTGCTTGAGGCGCAGGGCTCGGTGCTGACCAACAAATACGCCGAAGGGCTGCCGGGCCGGCGCTATTACGGCGGCTGCCAATTCGTCGATATGGCCGAGCGGCTGGCAATCGAGCGGGTGACAAAACTGTTCGGCTGCGGCTTCGCCAATGTGCAGCCGCATTCCGGCGCCTCGGCCAACGCCGAGGTCTTCATGGCGCTGATGCAGCCCGGCGATACCTTCATGGGCCTCAATCTCGCCGCCGGCGGTCATCTGACCCACGGCTCGCCGGTGAACCTCTCCGGCCGCTGGTTCAAGGTCGTGCCGTACGGCGTTCGCCGCGACGATCACCTCATCGACATCGAGGAGGTCGAACGGCTCGCCAAGGAGCACCGGCCGAAAGTCATCGTTGCCGGCGGCTCGGCCTATCCGCGCATCATCGATTTCCGCCGCTTTCGCGAAATCGCCGATGCGGTGGGCGCTTACCTTATGGTCGACATGGCGCATTTCGCCGGCCTGGTTGCCGGCGGTGCGCATCCGAGCCCGTTTCCCCACGCCCACGTGGTGACCACCACCACCCATAAGACGCTGCGCGGTCCGCGCGGCGGCGCCATCCTGACCAACGACGAGGGATTGGCGAAAAAGCTCAATTCGGCGGTGTTCCCCGGTATGCAGGGCGGCCCGCTGATGCACGTCATCGCCGCCAAGGCGGTGGCGTTCGGCGAGGCGTTGCGGCCTTCCTTCAGACTTTACGCGAAGAACGTGGTCGAGAACGCCAAGGCACTTGCCGAAACGCTCAAAGCGCGCGGCCTCGATATCGTCTCTGGCGGCACCGATACGCACTTGATGCTGGTCGATCTGCGCAAGAAGCGGCTCACCGGCAAGGTGGCGGAGATTGCGCTCGGGCGCGCCCGTATCACCTGCAACAAGAACGGCATCCCATTCGATCCGGAAAAGCCGACGGTCACGTCAGGCGTGCGGCTCGGGACGCCGGCCGGCACCACCCGCGGCTTCGGCATCGCCGAGTTCAGGCAGATTGGCGACCTGATTTCCGAACTGCTTGATGCGCTTTCGGAAAAGGGCGCCGAAGAGGACTCCGCCGCGGAAGCGAGCGTGCGCGGGAAAGTCGAGCGGCTGGTGGCCCGTTTTCCGATCTACGAAGGCTGACGCTGAGAACGTTCTGGGGGTGAGGGGATGCGCTGTCCAAGCTGTGGAAGCCTCGATACCCAGGTGAAAGACTCGCGGCCGGCGGAAGATTCTTCGGTCATCCGCCGCCGGCGTTTCTGCCTCGCCTGCAATTTCCGCTTCACCACCTTCGAACGGGTGCAGCTGCGCGAGCTTACGGTGCTCAAGCGCAACGGCCGCCGCGCGCCGTTCGATCGCGACAAGCTGTTGCGCTCAGTGCAGATCGCGCTGCGCAAGCGTTCGGTCGATCCCGAGCGCATCGACCAGATGGTGTCGAAGATCGTGCGCGAACTGGAAAGCCTGGGCGAGAGCGACGTCTCGTCCGAGACCATCGGCGAGACGATCATGGCGTACCTGCGCGAACTCGATGACGTCGCCTATGTGCGCTTTGCCTCGGTCTATCGCAATTTCCGCGAGGCCAAGGATTTCGAAACCGCACTGGCGGAGCTGACCGGCGAAGAGGCCGCCGAGATCGCACGCAAGTGAGCGCCTCGCGGTGAGCGGCGCTGACACTCCTTCAAATGAAAACGAAGATAGCCGCTTCATGGCGCTGGCGCTGGCGCTCGGCCGGCGCGGGCTCGGCCGCACGTGGCCCAATCCGGCGGTCGGCGCGGTGATCGTCAAGGACGGCGTTGTCGTCGGCCGCGGCTGGACGCAGCCTGGCGGCCGACCGCACGCCGAGACCGAGGCGCTGCGGCGCGCAGGCGACGCGGCGCGCGATGCGACGCTTTATGTCACCCTCGAGCCGTGTTCGCATTTCGGGAAGACCCCACCTTGCGCCGATGCGATCGTTGCCGCCGGTGTGGCGCGCGTCGTCTCGGCGATCGAGGATCCCAATCCCGAGGTCGCGGGCAAAGGCCACGCGCGGCTGCGCGCTGCGGACATCGCGGTCGATGTCGGCATCGGCGCCGAGGCTGCGCGCCGCGACCACGCCGGCCATATCCGTCGCATGCGCGACGGCCGGCCTCACGTCATGCTCAAGCTCGCCATCTCGGCGGATGGCAAAGCCGCAGCGGCAGGGCGCAAACCGATCGCGATTACCGGCGACGCCGCGCGCGACCGGGTGCATGTGATGCGAGCGCAAAGCGACGCCATCATGGTCGGGATCGGCACCGCGCTTGCCGACAATCCGCTGCTGACCTGCCGCCTGCCTGGCACGGCCAAAACCTCGCCGGTACGCGTCGTGCTCGACAGCGGCTTGCGGTTGCCGCTTGGCAGCCACCTGGTGAACAGTGCGCGAGAGGTGCCACTTTGGGTGATCGGCGCCGCCGATGCGCCGAAGGCTCGGGAAGACGCGCTGCGCGCCCGGGGCGTGGAAGTCTTGGGTGCGGAAGTCTTGTGTGCGAAAGTCTTGGGCGTGGAAATCTTGCGCAGTGCCGGCAGCGGCGGACAGCTCGAACTCTCCGCGGTGCTCAAGCTGCTCGCGGAACGCGGTATCACCCGGCTGATGGTCGAAGGCGGCCCGACGCTTGCGTCCGCGCTGTTGGCGGCCGATCTTGTCGACGAGGCGCAAGTGTTCCATTCGCAGCAGATCGTCGGTGCCGACGGGTTTGACGCTCTCGATGCCGCCGCCACCGCGGCGCTGGCCCGCCAACTCAGGGCGGCAGGCAGCGAAGCCGTGGACCCCGATCGGCTCGATTTCTACCAACGCGGATAACTGATGTTTACCGGAATTGTCAGCGACTTAGGTGAACTGCTTGACGTGGAAGAGAAGGCCGAGGGCCTGCGCCGGCTAGGCATCGCCTGCAATTACGACCCCGACAGTATCGATATCGGCGCTTCGATTGCGTGTTCCGGCATCTGCCTGACCGTGATCGAACGCAGCCGCGCGGGGAATCGGCGGTCCTTTGCGGTCGACGCCGCGGCCGAAACCTTGCGCATGACCACCGCGGAAAGCTGGCGGCGCGGCACGCTGCTCAACCTTGAACGGTCGCTTCGGCTTGGCGACGAACTCGGCGGACACATGGTCAGCGGCCATGTCGACGGCGTCGCCGAATTGATCGCGCGCGACGATTTCGTCGACATGGCGGCGCTCACTCTGCGGGTGCCGCCCGCACTGTCCCGCTTCATCGCCGCCAAGGGTTCGGTCGCGCTCGACGGAGTCTCGCTCACGGTCAACGAGGTCAAAGGCAACACGTTCTCGGTGCTGATCATCCCGCACACGTTAAGAGTGACGACGCTGGGCGCACTCATGCCGGGAGCGCGGCTTAATCTCGAAGTCGACCAGATGGCGCGCTACGCGGGGCGGCTGTTGGACAGCACGCGACACAATGAGGTGTCTTGACGGCGTGAGTTTACTTAGCTAAGTAGCTTAGCTAAGGAGAAATTGGTGTCCGCATTCACTATCCACCAAGCCAAGACAAACCTCTCGAAGCTGATTGCCCGCGCCGAGGCCGGCGAGGACATCGTCATTTTGCGCGGCAAGGAGCCGGTGGCTCGGCTAGCGCCTATTGAGTCAAAGGCGATGAAGCGCTGCTTCGGGATGCTTAAAGGCAAAATCCCGAACCTCCCGGACGAGTTCTTTTTCGATCCTTTGCCAGAGGAGGAGTTGCGGCTCTGGGAGGGCGAGGGTGAAGATCCTCTTAGATAGCCACGCTCTGGTTTGGTATTTGAGGGGCGATAGACGCCTGTCCCGCAAGGCGCGCGAAATTGCCGATGACTCGCAGTCTGAAGTCTTCATTAGTGCGGTTTGCGCATGGGAAATCGCGGCCAAGGTCAACAGAGGCAGGTGGCCCGAAGCAGCCCAGATTGCCGATAGCCTGCGGGAGATTACCGTGGCGCAGGCGTTTACAGCTCTTCCCATTACGATCGAGCACGCGCAGGTAGCCGGATTTTTGTCCGTGCGACACCGCGATCCTTTTGATCGGATGCTTGCAGCACAGTCGCAGGTCGAAAGCGTGCCACTGGTCACTGCTGATCCTGTGTTTCGCACGTTCGGAACGTCGGTAATTTGGTAAAGATCATCGGTAAGACGTGACGCTTGTTGGCGATGCCGCTCTTTGCTACGGAGCGCATCGAAATGGAGTTGAGGCGATGGCCGGGCCGCGGCAGGCAAAGCGTGCAAAAGGCGAGGGCCAAGGCGCGCGGATTTTGATCGTCGAAGCGCGCTTCTACGACCAGATTGCCGATGCGCTCTTGGCCGGCGCAATGCGCGCGCTGGACGAAGCGCGGGCGAAGGTCGAGCGCATCAGCGTGCCGGGATCGCTGGAGATACCGCCGGCGATCGCGATCGCGGCCGATGCCGCGCGGCGCAAACGGCGGCCGTACGATGGCGTCGTCGCGCTTGGCTGCGTGATCCGCGGCGAGACCATCCATTTCGAAATCGTCTCGCATCAATCGGCGCGCGGCCTGATGGAGCTGTCGGTCGCGCGCGGGCTGCCCATCGGCAACGGCATCGTTACGGTGGAGAACGAGGCGCAGGCTTTCGCCCGCGCCCGCATGGAAGAGCAGGACAAGGGCGGCGATGCCGCGCGCGCGGCGCTTGCGCTCATCGAACTCAAGCGCCGCCTTGGGACGCGCTGACGATGCCCGGCACCGGGACAAAAGAAACGCGCAAGGCCAATAAGCGCGGCGCGGCGCGGCTTGCCGCGGTGCAGGCGCTGTATCAGATGGATCTCGCCGGTACCGGCTTGAACGAGATCGTCGCCGAATTCGAAAGCCACTGGCTCGGCGGCGAGGTCGAAGGCGCGCAATACATGCCGGCCGAGGCTGCGTATTTTCGCGATATCGTCGGCGGCGTCGTGCGCGAGCAGAAGAGCCTCGACCCGCTGATCGACGCGGCGCTCATTCGCGGCTGGCCGCTCAAGCGTATCGAGATGGTTTTGCGCGCGGCGTTGCGCGCCGGCGCTTATGAGCTGGCGCATCGGCCCGACGTTCCGGCTCGTGTCGTGACGGCGGAATATGTCGACATCGCCGCCGCCTTTGTCGACGACGAGGAAACCGGCATGGTCAACGCCGTGCTCGATCAGCTCGCCCACCAATTGCGCGCCGCCGAATACTCCGGCGGCGGCTGAGCGGGAGCGCGCCATGCCTGAGCGCGATGCGCCCGCCCGGGACGATATTTCAGCCGAGGAGCGACTGATCGCCCGCTGCTTTCGGCCACTGGCGACGCATCCCGGTGCACTGGGCCTTGCCGACGATGCTGCCGTGCTTACGCCTCCGCCCGGCTGCGATCTCGTGCTCACGACCGACGGCGTCATTGCCGGCGTGCATTTTTTTTCCGACGATCCGCCGGAAACGATCGGCCGGAAGGCGCTGCGCATGAACCTCTCCGACCTTGCCGCCAAGGGCGCGCAACCGGCCGGATTTCTGCTCTCGATCGCGCTGCCGGCTGGCATCGACGAGGCATGGCTCGCGGCATTCGCGGCGGGATTGGGCGACGACGCGGAGCGCTATCAATGTCCGCTGCTTGGCGGCGATACCGACCGCACGCCGGGACCGATCTCGGTTTCGATCGCCGCCTTCGGCACAGTGCCGCAGGGGAAAATCATACGCCGCTCGACAGCCAAGGCTGGCGATCGCATCGTTGTTACCGGCACGATCGGCGATGCCGCGCTGGGCGTCTTGCTGCGGCCGGATCGCGACATGGCAAAGCGCTTGCGCCTGTCCGACGCGGCCAGCGCGCATCTGCAGGACCGCTATCTCAAGCCGCAGCCGCGCAACGCGGTCGCGGGCGCGGTGCTGCAATACGCGTCGGCGGCGATGGATGTGTCCGACGGCCTTGCCGGCGATTTAGCAAAGCTCTGCCGAGCCTCGCATGTTGCTGCGGAAGTTGACGCAGCGAGGGTGCCGCTTTCGGACGCGGCGCGCGCCGTGCTCGCCGCCGAGCCGTCGCTCCTCGAAACGGCGCTGACCGGCGGCGATGACTATGAGATCCTGCTGACGCTGCCGTCCGAGCGGCTCAAAGCGTTCCACGCGGCGGCGACAGAAGCCGGCGTCGCTGCGACCGAAATCGGCCACGTTGTTGCCGGGCAGGGCGCCCACTTCGTCCGCGATGGCAAGTCTCTGCGTTTCGCGCGGCCGTCCTTCAGCCATTTCTAGTTCGTTCGTTGCTCCGATGGGCGGATCAGGCATGACTTGAGGCACATGGCTTGAGATCAGCCGTTCTCTGGCCGCTGGGCGCGGCGGGGCTATAATGAGCGACCCGGAGGAACGCCATGCACGATACGACGGCCATCGCCAAGCCGCTGCCGCCCATCCCCGAGCCCAAGCCGCGTGCGGGCAAGAACGTCAATCCGCGCTACGCCGCGCTGTACCGGAAGTTTCCGACCATCGACTATTTGCGCCGGCGCGCGCGCACGCGGTTGCCCTATTTCGCCTTTGAATATTGCGCCGGCGGCTCCGGCAAGGATGATGCCGGTATCAAGCGCAACTGGGCGGCGCTCGATGCCGTGGAACTGGTGCCGCGCTACGGCGTGATGCCGTCGCTGCCGCCCTGCGAGGTCGAATTGTTCGGCCGCCGTTACGCGGCACCGATCGGCGTCGCCCCGATGGGCGGCCCGGCTGTGGTGTGGCCGGGCGCTGACATCTATCTGGCGCGCGCCGCCCAGCGCGCCCGCGTTCCCTATACGCTGGGCACCGTCGGCTGCGCCACGATCGAGAAGATCGCCGAGGTCGCGCCGGACGTATTCTGGTTCCAACTTTACAGGGCCGCGCGCAACGATCACGCCATCGGCTTCGATCTGGTCCGCCGCGCGCAAGCCGCGGGTTGTCACGCGCTGGTGCTGACGCTCGACGTTCCGGTGCGCACGACCCGCGCGCGCGAAGTGGTGGTCGGTCTCAGTGGGGCCTTCAACGTCGACTTGAGCAAGATGGTCCAGATGGCGATGGCGCCAGCCTGGAGCATGGCGCTGCGCAAGAACGGCATCCCGCGCTTTTCCAATCTTCGCGCCTATGCGGGCGACGTATCGATTAACGAGATGGTGGCATTCGCGCGCCGTGAAATGGGCGGCGCTTTCACATGGGAGGAAGTCGCCCAATATCGCGACCGCTGGAAAGGGCCGCTGATCGTCAAAGGTATTCTGCATCCGCAGGACGCCGAAAAGGCGGTCGCGCTCGGCGTCGACGGCATGTTCGTGTCGAACCACGGCGGCCGCCAGATCGATGCCTTGCCGGCACCGATCGACGCGCTGCCGGCGATCGTGCAGCAGGTCGGCAAGCGCGCAACGGTGATGCTGGATTCAGGCATCCGCAGCGGCACCGATGTGGTGCGCGCCTACGCGCTCGGTGCTGCCGCGGCGTTCGCCGGCAAGGCGTTCCTGTGGGGTCTCGGCGCGCTCGGCGAGGAAGGACCTGGGCACGTCATCGATCTGCTGATCGATGAGACGCAAGCCGCGTTCGGTCAACTCGGCGCGCATACTCCCGAGGAATCGCGCTCGGTCGTTGTTCGCCATAGCGGCGCGTTGACGTTTTCGTAAATCAGAACCGGCTTCTAGCGGCGCTATCTGAGATTTATTTCATCCTGAGGTGGCCGCGAAGCGGCCCTCGAAGGATGTAGGCTAAGGCACCGCGGCCTCGCCCTTCGAGGCTCGGCGCTACGCGCCGAGCGCCTCAGGGTGAGGAATCTGGTGTTATATTGCTCGCATGCAATGGACCGACGAAGGCATCGTGCTCGGCGTCAAGCGGCACGGCGAGACCAGCGTCATTGTGGAATTGATGACGGCCGAACGCGGCCGCCATCTCGGTCTGGTGCGCGGCGGCGCCGGTACACGGCTGCGCGGCGTGTTGCAGCCGGGCAATTCGCTGCGCGCCACCTGGCGGGCGCGGCTTGACGATCATCTCGGCCATTACGCGGTGGAGGGCCTTAATCTGCGCGCGGCGGGCTTTCTGGCCGCGGCCTATGCGGTGCATGGCGTCACGCATCTTGCGGCGTTGTGCCGGCTGCTCGCCGAGCGCGAACCGCATCCGCGGGTTTTTGCTGCGCTCGAGGACATTCTCGACGCAATCGACGCGCCGTTTGATGTCGCGGTCGCGATCGCGCGCTTCGAGCTCGCTTTTCTGGCCGAGCTTGGCTTCGGCCTCGATCTGTCCTCTTGCGCGGCAACCGGGGTAACCGCCGATCTGATCTATGTGTCGCCGCGCTCGGCGCGCGCGGTATCACGCGCGGCCGGCGAAGAGTATCGTGACAGGTTGTTACGGCTTCCGGCGTTCCTGCGCGACGACAGCGCGATGGCGGAAGCGCCCGGCCTCGCCGACGCATTTGCGCTTACCGGATTTTTTCTCGATCGCCACGCCTTTGCGCCTCGCGGTTTGGCGATGCCGTCCGAGCGCGCGCGCTTTCTCACTGCGGTGATGCGGCAATTGGCGAGCAGTTCCGAGCAGGCCACTCCGAGCGGGGCGGGGTAGCGGGACCGGGTAATCCGTAAGGCCGGTACGGCCAGCAGGCGCATTGGCCGTAGCCGAGTGGGCCTGTCCGGCACGCGTAGTAATAGCCGGTCGGGCAGGCGGGCCGATAATTGTACCCCGATGGGCCCCAGCGCCAGTGACGATGGCGCGGACCGTAATGGATGTGTCCGCAGCCATACGGACCGCAAAACACGCCGGTCTTGTGGACCAGAGTCGAGGGCGCCGGCGCCGGTGCGGCGTGCATCGCAGTCGCACTGCGCACCGCCAATGGCGTAAGCAGCGTTGCGACGATAGCTGCGGCCGTAACAGCGTGCTTCAGCATTCTCGTGTCTCCACCGATGTGCGCGCCGCATCAAGGATGCAGGTGGTGCCCCCAATGATGCCAGTGCGCCGGATGCCACTTTCGCGCCCAGACGTCGGCCGGCACGACATGCGGCTCCGGGCTGCCCCAGATCGTCGGTTGCAGGACCTCCCAGGGGTCGTCCCAGATCGGCCGATGATCCCAGCGCCAATATCGGCGCTGTCGCCAACCATGCTTCGCATAATGGACGGGCGTTACCAGTGCGTTATAGCCGCCCGCGGCAGACAGCGCGGCAGGCAGCGCGGCAGGCAGCGCGGCCGGCGCCATGGCGGCAGCGGGATGTGACCAGGCGCCAATCACCAGCGCGGCGGCAACGACGATGGCGGCGATTGCGGTCTTCGGCATGACTATTCCCCAAAGCCTCTAAGCCTCGCGGCTAACACAAAACGATTTTAGCGCATTGCGCCGCCGTATTCACGTCACGATCTCAGCGCCGAAAGTGCACGGATTTCACGCTGTTCGGGCAGCTTTCGTCCCTTGTTCGGGGCCCGCAACCGCGCTAGCCCGAGTACACTATGGCCACCAAAGCGATTCCCCCAACACACTCCGGCGACGTGCAGGACATCGGCCTGCGCGAGGCGCTCGAAGAGCGCTATCTCGCCTACGCGCTGTCCACCATCATGCACCGGGCGCTGCCGGACGCGCGGGACGGACTGAAGCCGGTGCATCGGCGCATCCTTTACGGCATGCGGCTGCTGCGCCTCGATCCGGGTTCGGCGTTCAAGAAATCCGCCAAGATCGTCGGCGACGTGATGGGCAATTTCCATCCGCATGGCGACCAGGCGATCTACGACGCTCTGGTGCGGCTGGCGCAGGATTTTGCCTCGCGCTATCCGCTGGTCGACGGCCAAGGGAATTTCGGCAATATAGACGGCGATAACGCCGCCGCCTACCGCTATACCGAAGCGCGGCTTACCGAAGCCGCTCGCCTGCTGCTCGACGGCATCGACGAAGATGCTGTCGATTTCCGGCCGAGCTACGACGGCGTGATGCAGGAGCCGGCAGTGCTGCCGGCGGCCTTTCCTAATCTGCTCGCTAACGGCGCGCAGGGCATCGCGGTTGGCATGGCCACCGCTATTCCGCCGCACAACATCGCCGAACTGTGCGACGCGGCGCTTTATCTGATCGAGCAGCCCAATGCGCGTACCCGCACGTTGCTCAAATACGTGCCGGGTCCGGATTTTCCGACCGGCGGCCTCATCGTCGATCCGCCGGAGGCGATTGCCGAGGCCTATACCACCGGGCGCGGCTCGTTCCGGCTGCGCGCGCGCTGGAAGACCGAGGATACCGGGCGCGGCACCTACCAGATCGTGGTGACTGAAATTCCCTGGCAGGTGCAAAAAATGCGCCTGGTCGAGCAGATTGCGGGGATGATCAACGAGCGCAAGCTGCCGCTTGTGGCAGACATGCGCGATGAGTCCGCCGAAGACGTGCGGCTTGTGTTCGAGCCGCGTTCGCGCAGCGTCGATCCGGCGTTGATGATGGAGAGTTTGTTCAAGCTCAGCGAACTGGAAAGCCGCGTCCAGCTCAACATGAACGTGCTCGTTGGCGGCCGCATTCCGCGCGTCGTCGGGCTTGCCGAAGCGTTGACCGAATGGCTGACGCACCGCCGCGACGTTCTGCTGCGCCGCTCGCGTTACCGGCTGAGCCAGATCGAGCATCGGCTGGAGATGCTGGGCGGCTATCTGATCGCCTATCTCAACCTCGACAAGGTCATCAAGATCATCCGCACCGAGGACGAGCCGAAACCGGTGCTGATGAAGACGTTCAAGTTGTCGGACGTGCAAGCCGAGGCCATCCTCAACATGCGGCTGCGCAATTTGCGGCGCCTGGAAGAGATGGAAATCCGCGAGGAGGACAAAAAGCTTCGCGCCGAGAAGAAATCGATCGAAGGTTTGCTGCGCTCGGAGAAGGACCAGTGGAACACCATCGCCGGCCAGATCCGCGAGGTGCGGGAGAAATTCGGGCCGAAGACGCCGCTCGGCAAGCGCCGCACCGGCTTTGCGCAGGCGCCGGCACACGACGACGCGGCGATCGAGGAGGCCTTGGTCGAGCGCGAGCCGGTTACGATTGTGGTGTCGGAAAAAGGCTGGATCCGCGCGTTGCGCGGTCAGGTCGCCGATCTGTCCAGCCTGTCGTTTAAGACCGACGACTCGCTCGACCACGCGTTCTTCGCCGAGACCACGTCAAAAATCCTGGTATTGGCGACCAACGGGCGCTTCTACACGATCGATGCCGCAAAGCTGCCCGGCGGCCGCGGCCACGGTGAGCCAATCCGGCTGTTCATCGAGCTTGAGCAGCAGGCCGAGGTCGTCGACGTGTTCCGCTATCAGGGCGGCCGCAAGCTGATCGTGGCGAGCAAACAGGGCAGGGGATTTGTCGTCGCGGAGGACGAGTGCCTCGCCAATACCCGCAAGGGCAAGCAGGTGCTCAACGTCAAGCCGCCGGACGCCGCGTGTGCCCTGGCTACGGTCGAGGGCGAACTGGTGGCCGCCATCGGCGACAACCGCAAGATGGTCGTGTTCCCGATCGAGCAGGTGCCCGAAATGACGCGTGGCCGCGGCGTGCGGCTGCAACGGCACAAGGACGGCGGGCTCTCGGACCTCAAGACCTTCGAAGTCGAAAAGGGCCTGACCTGGACCGACTCCGCCGGGCGTGTGTTCACGCTATCGCTGAAAGAACTTGCCGATTGGCGCGGCAACCGCGCCGATGCCGGGCGTCTGGCGCCGAAGGGGTTTCCCAAGAACAACAGGTTCGGCGGCAAGATGGAAAGCGGACCGGGCCGCTCCGTAAATGGCAAGGGCGCGGAAGACTAGCGAGACCAGCAGACGGATACGCTCAGCTTACGGACAGAGAACACCTTCAGCGCGCCCCATAGCGCCTTCGGATCGAATTGTCCCTGATAGACCGGCGGCGGCGCGGGACCGCGTTTGAGCAGGGTACGGATCGCCTCCCACGCCGAGCGGACAGAGCACTCGATCGTGAAGGCTATTTCGCTCGGCATGTCGATGTACTGGCCGATGAGTCCGAGGTTGGTTGCCCCCTCCGGAACGGGGGGAGGCATGTCGCCGCGACTCCAAGGAAGCCAGACGTTGTTGACGTAGGGCAAGTAGCAGGGCACGCAAATCGACGACGCCATGATCGCATCGAACTGCTTATCGAAATGCAATTGCCTGAGCGTTTCCGTCAGGATCTCCGCGCCGGTACATTGATCCATGCGTTTTTTCACGAAATCGCCGTCGCGGTCGGGATACAGGCCATAGCCCCACCAGATGCTCGTACCGGACGGCTGGCCGATGATTTCCGGCTGGTGGAAGACGGACAGTGACAGCACCCAGCCTGAGTCTTTCAGCGTCACGAGGCCGCCGCGTCCCGCCTGGCCGCCGGTCAGTGCGGCCATTTGGTCGACGAAATCGCTTCCTGTGTCGGTGACTGTAAACGTTACCCAGAGCGAGTCGGGTATCCGGGGCGGCCCGAAGAAAGTGTCAGGCTTGCCGAAATTCGTGCGCCCTTGCGCGAGGCGTTGCCACAGCGCCCAGGAGCGTCCAGTCGGCTGCGGGCGGGGCGCGGCAGTCATCGACCCCGAGGACATGTCGGCGGCTTGCGAGCCGGTCGTCACGAGCACGATATCCTCCGGCGCGAGCGCAACCGACGCCGCGGCGCCGCCTCGTTCATAGTCGAGCCGGTTGACGGTGATGGTGCCGGGTGTGGGCGCGAAGCCGATGTCCTTGACGAACGCGCCGGTGACGAAGTTGACGCGTTGCGGGGTCAGCCACTTGACCAGCGGTTCTATAAAGTTTTGGTGCTGGTTCAGCGGCGTGCGCATCACGCCCGTCATGTCGGAGAGGTCGCCGAACAAATACAGGAAGCGGTCCATGTAGCGCCGAAATTCGATGACGCTGTGCTGCGGCAGCGACCCCATGATGGTCGACCACAGCAGCCAGAATTCGGTCGCGAAAAACGCCTTGGAAAAGAACTCCTCGATGCGCCGCCCGTCGAGCAGGGCTTCGGGCGTCAATACGACCCGCGCGAGGCAAAGGCCGTCGCGCAAACTAAGCCCGAAGCGCGGACCGTGCACGATTTGACCGTTGCGATCGAAGATGTGTCCCTTGTCCTGGTACGGCTCCTTATCATTGAAGTCGAAGAAGTCCTCCGTGACGGAAATAGCGGGATTGCGTGCGGAGGGGATCGACTTCAGCAGATCGAATGTGCAGCGGAATTCCTTGTCAAAGACCGAGCCCGGCAGGTTGTAGCCGCTCGCCGCACTGCCGCCGAGGAAGAAGCCGCCGCCGAGCAGCGCGTCGGCCTCGTAGATCGTGATGTCCGCCCCGGACATCTCGGCGTTGCGGATGAGGAGCGCGGCTGCTGCCAGTCCACCAAATCCGCCACCGACGATATGCGCCTGCATCGGTCTCCTCCATTACTCCCGGTTTTGGAAGTCCTCCCGGCCCGTGCCTGCCGGAGCAGGGTGCGGGTCGCGAGCAAGAGGTGGTTTCGCCAAGCAGTTCCCATCGCGGTCGTGTCTCAGGGCGTAACTTTACTGTAAATTGTGCTTTTCGAGAATAGTCGAAAAACGCGGCGCAACGGTGACGATCGGTGAAGCGGCGATTGAGCGCTCAAGCAGCGCGGACGCTGGACAAGCCATCGCCACGCTGCCAAGAGGACATCCGAATTTCGAACACGATTTCGTGGAAGTTCTGGCGCTTCCAGTCCGCTTCCCGCGCGATGCAATAAGGCCAGATCCGGCTCAGTGATGGATATTGCGACAGACGCCGATAACCCCTCTCAAACGATTCCCGCTTCGCCCTCAGAAGATCGCAGCGCAAGCACGGCGCCATCGCCGCATCGGCCATTGGTGTTCGTGGCGGCGCTGTCGACAATCTTCATGGTCGCCATGGAAGGAACGATTGTCGCTACCGCCATGCCGACAATCGTTGGCGCGCTGGGCGGCATCGATCTTTTCACCTGGATTTTCGGCGCCTACCTGCTGACGCAAGCCGTCCTGATTCCGATTTACGGGCGCCTTTCCGACATCTACGGCCGAAAGCCAGTGCTGCTGTTCGGGATCGCGGTTTTTCTTGTGGGCTGCACATTGTGCGGATTCGCGTGGAACATGATCTCGCTGATCGCGTTTCGCGTCGTGCAGGGTATCGGCGCCGGCGCGCTGATACCGGTCTCACAAACCGTCGTCGCCGACATCTACACCGGCGAAGCGCGCGCCAGGATGCAAGGCTACATTTCCAGCACGTTCGGTAGCGCCGCCGTGATCGGACCGATGATCGGAGGCGTGATTGCGACTCACGTGAGCTGGAAAGCGATCTTCTGGGTCAACGTCCCGTTCGGCATAATCGCCGCTTCGCTGCTGGCTATCGCGCTCAAGGAAGAGGTAATAAAGCGGCGACATCAAATCGATTACATCGGTGCGGTGTTGATGGCATCGTCGACCACGATCCTGATGGTCGCACTGATCCACGCCGATACTTTCAGCATCACGACACTGGCCGCGGCGTTCTGTGTATCCGCGGTGCTGATCGCCGCGCTGATCTTCTACGAGAGCCGGACATCTGAACCGATGATCCCGGTACGATTGTATCGCAACCGCCTGGTCGCTGGCGGCAACTGGGTCGGCGCCGCTAATGGCGTGATCTCCATGGCGATCGTCGGATTCCTGCCGGTGTACATGCGGGCGCTGATGGGCTCCAGCACGTTGCTGTCGGGCGTGGCGCTTGGAACCCTGTCGGTGTTCTGGCCGTTCGGCGGCTTCGTCGGCAGCCGCCTCGTGCTGCGCATGCCGTACCGTATCTCCTCGACCATCGGCGGCGTCATTCTCGTGACAGGAATTTCGCTGCTTGTGCTGCTCCATCCGGGGGCCAATCCGTTGCAGCCGATCATTGCGGTGGGGATCATGGGCCTGGGCATGGGCATTGCGAACATTTCGTTCGTGGTCGCCATCCAGGCCAACATCGGCCGGTCGCAGCGCGGCGCGGCGATGTCGAGTTTGTTCTTTTCCCGCATTATCGGGCAGTCATTCGGCAGCGCGGTGTTCGGCGGGATCTTCAATGCGGGACTGGCAGCCGGAAGTTCGGCTAACCGCAGCGCGTTCATTCATTTGCTCCAAGAAGGCAATCCGCAGATTGCCAATATTCCGAGCGGCGTTCTGGACGCGCTGGCTCATACCCTGCACAACATCTATCTCGTCAGCGGCCTGATCGCTGTCCTGGTGCTGGTAGCCGTTCTTGCTTTCCCATCGGCTCTGAGGTTGCTCGAAGATCGCTGAGGCTTCCGATGCCTGGAGCATTTTCCGGAAAAGTGGCCACCGGTTTTCCGAAGAAAATGCGACCAAATCTATAAAACTAGAGCGCGGCACGAACGGTGGGCTGCCGTCGGCGCTAGCCTATTCGGCGGCCATCATCTTGGCCGAGGCGCTTGCTTGCCGCTCCATCTGCCGCCGTACCTGCACGGCCTGAGAGGTCTCATCCAGCGCTACGTCGGCGGCCTGGACGAAAGCGCCCGCCGCTACATCGCGCGTAAGTTTGACCTGGCCGGCCAGCCCAATCGGCAGCGCGCCGAGCGCAAGGCTTCGCGCCGCGGGGACGAGCTTGGCGTAGACCGTGTAGCCGCCTTCACCGTCGAGCATCTCACCCGATTTCAGATCGCGCTTGGCGACCGCCACGGCATCGCCGCGCCAGTCACGGCAGCTTCCGGTCGGCTCGCCGCGCAACGCAACGCTGGCGATCGAGATCGACAGCTCCAGCCCGATCAGATGGAACGGCTTGTACATCGCCGCATAGCGGCCGCTCGGGTCGGCGGGCAGGCCATATTGTTTGAAACAGGCCGCGGCGTAGTCGTTCTGCGCTTTGAGCACGGTGTAGACGCCCCAGCGCAAGTCGCGCGGCACCGGTTCCCCGTCGCGCTTGAGCGACGACACCACCTCGACCATGCCGTCACCGGCGAGCACGCCGCCAAGAGACTTCGGCCGCAGCACGGTAGCGAGTCCATCCGCCCCGCACGGTGGAAACACTAAACCGTCGTGCGGCACATCGAGCGCGCAGGCATTGGCGACCGCCGCCATTTCGATCGCCGACTTGGTGCCGTCAAGAAACGAGTTGAACATCTGCGAGTTCATGCCGGCCTTGTGAGCCTCCTCGGCGGTCAGGCCGTAATGCTCCCAGACATGATCGGGCGTCACGGCGTGATAGGCCGGCAGATATTTGGTTCCTTTGCCGGCTGCGGCAACGGAAAAACCTGCCGCGCGCGCCCAGTCTACCATTTCGGCGATCAGCGCCGGCTGGTCGCCATAGGCCATGGAATAGATCACGCCCGCGGCGCGGGCCTTGTCGGCAAGCCACGCACCCGCGAGGGCGTCGGCCTCGACATTGACCATGACGATAGGCGTTTTGGCCTCGATCGCTTCAAGCGCGTGCGCAATGCCGGCTGCGGGATTGCCGGTCGCTTCGACCACAACGTCGACGTTGTCGGCGCGGCAAGCGTTGCGGCCGTCCGCCACGAAGCGCGTGCGTGCGATACGCGGAGAATCCCAGCCGACGGTGTGGCAGGCCGCCCTGGCGCAATCCGGATCGAGATCGGCGATGACTGCGACTTCGATTCCCTTGATATAGGGCACCTGCGCCAGAAACATTGAACCAAATTTGCCGGCGCCGATCAGCCCGACGCGCACCGGCTTGCCGGCCTCGGCGCGCTCAGCGAGCATCGCTTGCAGGTTCATGACATCGTCTCCGTCTCCTGCAGCAGTTCCGGCCACGGCACGATGGCCGACTTGACCGCCTTCAACGCCATGAAACGCGAACCTGCTCGATGGGTTCGCTTGTTCACGCGGCCGCGACACGGTGCGCGCGTGCGTAAGCGAGCAGCGCGTCGTCGGCGACCGGTTGGATCGGCGTAAAATCGCGATGCGCGATCCATTCCGGCCGGGTGAATTTGGTGATGTGGTTGGAGCAGGCGCACAGCGTCAGATAAACGATCTTGCGCGGGTAGGGCGTGATGTTGGGCGGCGAGGCGTGCACCAGGTTGCCGTGGAACATCAGCACCGCGCCGGGCTTGCCGGTCGGCGCCACGATGCCGCCTTCCGCGGCAAGCCGCGTTACCGTTTCCTTGTCCAGCGTCCACAGCGGATAGGAGGTGGTGAGCGTGTCGTGGCCGGCCGAGAGCACCCCCTGTTTATGGCTTTTGGGAATGAGCAAAAGCGGGCCGTTGATCGGCATCACCTCATCGAGAAACACGGCGATGTTCAGGGCGCGCGGTTCCGGCATGCCATCGTCGCGCGCCCAGGTGCCGTAGTCCTGATGCCACTGCCAGACGTCGCCCTCGAACGCCGCCTTGGCATTGAGCTTGAACTGATGCACGTAGACGTCCTCGCCGAACAACAGGCGAAGCGGCTCGACCAGCCGCGGGTGGCAGGCGAGCAAACGGAATGTCTCGTTGAATGTGTGGGCGGCGAAAGCGGTGCGCGGCGCGCCGGTTTTCTCGCGCCAGACCTCTTTGCGATCGAGCTTGAGGATCGCCTCGGCATCGTCGCGCAACAGCGCGATTTCCTGTTCGGAAAAACAGTTCGGAAAGAACAGATAGCCCTGTTGGTCGAATTGCTGAAGCTCTTGCGGCGTTAGCTCCATGACACCACCCGTCGTTGGTGTTTTAAGATTTATCGCCCTTTATCCGGTCTTTGCCCAGCCCTCCGGGAGCAACCGTTCCTGCGGCAGGAAGCGGCTTTTGTAGTCCATCTTGCCGGAGCCGCGGACCCAGTAGCCGAGATAGACGTAGGCGAGGCCAAGTTCGCGGGCGCGGGCGATGTGGTCGAGCACCATGAAGGTGCCGAGCGATCGCGCCGCCTCATCCGGCTCAAAAAACGAATAGACCATCGACAGCCCGTCGCCGAGAACGTCGGTGAGCGCCACTGCAATCAGATCGCCCTGATGGGATCTGCCGGGGGCAGGGCGGCGGTATTCGACGATGCGCGTTTCGACGTGGCTGTCCTCGACCATCGTGGCGTAGTCCAGCACAGTCATGTCGGCCATGCCGCCGTCGCGGTGTCGCGAATCGAGATAGGCGCGGAAAATCGAGTATTGCTCGGATGTCGGTACCGCGGTCCGCATGTTGCTGATGATGTCGGCGTTGCGCCGTACGATCCGGCGCATGCTGCGGGTGGGGCGGAATTCGCGCGTCACCACGCGCACCGAGACGCACGAGCGGCAACCCTCGCAGGCCGGCCGGTAGGCGATCGACTGGCTGCGGCGGAAGCCGCCGTGGGTGAGGATGTTGTTCAGCTCGCCCGCGCGTTCGCCGACCAGGTGTGTAAAAACCTTGCGCTCCTCCTTGCCCGCGAGATACGGGCATGGCGATGGCGCGGTCAGATAGAATTGCGGCGTATCGCGCGAATGTTGGGTCACGGGAGATGGTTTGGCGGTTACCGACGGCCGAGATTCGCCTCGGCGCGCACCCAGCATCGCCCGGCAGGCGCGCGGCGTCAAAGGCAAATGCGGGCCGTACCTAATGCCCTTTCGCGGGCCTGCCTGTCAGCGTTCGGCAACCGCCCGCTGGGTAACTGCCGCGATCGAGGGTGTTTTGACGTCCCACGCCAGCCCCAGGCGTTCCAGCGCGCGAATAAACCAGAAGCCAGGATCGAGCTCATGCCATCGCAGCCCGAAGGCCGCTGACGAGGGAAAGGCGTGATGATTGTTGTGAAACGCCTCGCCCCAGCTCGGAAGCCCCAGCCAGGCATTGTTACGGCTGTTGTCGCCGCGCACCGCAAACTTGCGGGTCCCGATCGTGTGGCACACGGAGTTGATGGCCGACATGGAGTGCTCGACCACGAACAGCCGGAAGATGCCGCCCCAGAGAAACGCGGATAATGCGCCCGACAGGCTTGCGGTCCATAGGCCGCCGATAAGAGTCGGCAGGACCAGACCGAGGAATACCCACCAATAGTAACGCCGATTGTAACGGGCGATGATCTTGTCGCGCACCAGGTCCGGAACGTAGTGGGTGACGTTCGGGTAATCGTGCCTGATCATCCAAGTCAGGTGGGCGTGGAGGAGGCCGCGCAGCTTGCCGCCTGGTCCCGCGCCATGCTGATTGGGCGAATGCAGATCGCCGTCGCGGTCGGACGTTTGATGATGCCGGCGATGCATCGCGGCCCATGAGATCATCGGTCCGCGTCCCGCCATCGAGCCCAGTACGAGCAGCGACAACGCAACCGGCCGGGTTGTTTCGAACGAGCGATGCGAAAAGTAGCGATGGAACCCGACAGTCAGCCCAAGCCCGGTTCCGAGCCAGAGAATGGCAAACAGCGACCAATCCAGTGCGGTCGGGCTTGGCGCAAATATCAGGATCGCCGGCGCGGTCATAAGCGGCAGGATGTCGAACAATATAAAATGTCGCAGTTGCAGTCGATGAAAAGTCGGACTCGAAAAGACCATCGCCGTCGCGCCGATCGATTTCAGGCGCGGCTGTGTTGCATCGATATCGGTCATGGCGTAGCGAATGTTGCAGCGAGCGCCGGGGGTGCTTAGCGTCTTGATTCAGTCTTGCTCAAAAATCGGTCGCGCGCCATAGTGGCGGGTCACCCATACCGAAATATCCCGGTCTTCCGAAACAACCCCGTTCGCGTTCATGTCCGACGTTGGAAATGATCAAGCAGCACTGACGGCTTGGTGTGTGTCCTATGTGGCCGACATGCTGGAACTTGCCCCCAACGACGTGAAACCGAACGCCAAATTCAGCCGCATCGGCTTGGATTCGGCGATGTCGGTGCAATTGGCCGTAGCGCTGGAAGAGCGACTTGGCATTGTGCTGACGCCCGACGTAATCGCCGATCATCCGACGATTTCGCGCCTCGTCGCTTATCTTTCGACGATTCGTTCCAATCCAGCGGCGTAGCGGCGGAGCGCCGTGGTGCAGGCATACGACTCGCTCGTCGATGTTCTGGATGAGCGCGCGGAACAGCAGCGGGACCAGGTAGCCTTCAGCTTCCTGGCTGCAAATGGCCGCCCGGCGCTGTCTTTGAGCTACGAAGAGTTCCACGCGAGGGCGCGCCATATCGCGCACGCCCTGTACGCGCACGGCGCCTCCGCCGGTGACCGCGCGATTCTCGTTTTTCCGCCGGGGCTTGATTTCATTGCCGCATTCTTCGGTTGCCTCACAGCCGGGGTCATCGCCGTGCCGCTTGCACCGCCGCGTCGCGTTGCCGGGCGCGATGCAGCCGCGAATATCATCGCCGATTGCGATCCTCGCTTCGGCCTGACCACCGCGGCTTATGCAGCGGATTTGGCAGGACGCGGCGTCGGCAGCCTGACGAGCCGGGATCTGGCCTGGGTCTACGTCGACGAGGAACTGCAGGGTCCCGCAATCGAGCAGCCTGAAACGTGCCGTCCGGGCCGAAGCAATCTCGCTTTCCTGCAATACACCTCGGGTTCGACCTCGGCGCCGAAGGGTGTCATGGTCAGCCACGGCAATCTCCTTGAAAATCTGGACATGATCCGCCGCGCCCTGGGTCATTCGCGCAGTTCGAAGCACGTCTGCTGGATGCCGTTGCACCACGACATGGGCTTGATCCTCAACGTCCTTGAAGCGTTCTATCTGGGCGCGGGCTGTGTGCTCATGGCGCCCGTCGCGTTCTTGCAGCGGCCGCTGACGTTGCTGAAGGCCATTGGCGAACTCGGCGCCGAAGTGGCTGGTGGACCGAATTTCGGTTTCGATCTCTGTGTTACGAGGTTCCGTGCGGAGGAGATGCGCGGCGTCGACTTGTCGGGCTGGCGCGTCGCCATTAACGGAGCTGAGCCGGTGCGCGCGCAGACGTTGCGCAAATTTGCTGCGACGTTTGAGCCTTACGGCTTCAAGCCCTCCGCATTTAATCCCTGCTACGGCATGGCTGAGGCCACGCTTCTCATTTCAGGCGGCAAGCGCGGAGCCGGAGCCGTCACTTGCGCGGTCGATCGTGCCGGCCTGCAGGCTGGCCGGGTTGCGACGGCGCGCCCGGATTCGGACGCGGTGGCGATCGTCGGCTGCGGCAAGGCGTTGGAGCGCGAACAGATCGTCATTGTTGATCCCGAAACCAGGCGCAGACTCGCAGCCGATTGCATCGGTGAGATTTGGGTGCAGGGCCCTCACGTGGCGGCCGGCTATTGGCGCAATGCTGTCGCATCGGACGAGACGTTTGCCGGGCAGATCGACGGCGAAACGGGCGCCGCTTGGTTGCGAACCGGCGATCTCGGTTTTTTGAATTCGGATGGTGAGTTGTTTGTCACCGGCCGCATCAAGGACCTCATCATCGTGCGCGGCGCGAACCATTACCCGCAGGATATTGAGCATACCGCGCAGGCGGCCGATCCATGCCTGCGTGCCGGTTATGGGGCGGCATTCGCGGCGCTCGCCTCTTCCGGCGACGAGCGTGTGGTCATCGTGCAGGAGGTGGAGAGGAGCCATCGCGCTCGCATCGATGTGACGGAAATTGCCGAGCGGATTCGCGAAGCTGTCGTCGAAGAGCACGGCCTGGCAGTTCTTGACGTAGTGCTACTCGAACCGGGGACGATTCCGAAGACGACCAGCGGAAAAATTCGTCGACGCGTGGCCAAGCAGCTTTGGGAAACCGGAGAGCTGGCGCGTATGGCTGTAACCGGGCGGCGCCCGCTCTCGGCGAAGGCGTCGAGTCAGCTGTAGCGTTCGATGTACGCCCGCACAAATTCATCCCATTTCATCTCGCGATCGCCACTGCGATACAACCGTTCCTCGTTGGCCCATTCAATCGACAAGCGACGCGCCACGAATGGATGAACCGGCACCTGAATGGCGCGCAATTCGTCGAGAATTCCATCGGGCGCGGCCGTCTGATCGAGGTCGAGCGCCTTGAAGATGTAATTGAGCACGAGGGCGAGGACAGCGCCGCAAGGCCGGTTCACGGTGTAGAACAACCGGTTTTTGCGGAAACCGTCGAGGATGTGGCGCCCGATCTCAAATCCGAAACGTTCGTCGAGCAATTCGAGCCGCCGCGTCTCGAAATCGTGCACCCTTGCAGGGTCAACAATTCCCTTGAATTGACAGGCCTTGTACGCCTCAAAGCGCGCGTGCGGGTCTGGCTCTGCGCGGCGCAGCCGACCGAGCATGCCGTCGTAATAGGTCACGGTATGCAGCGCGGAATCGTCCTGATTGCGTGCAACGGTATCGCGCAGGCCATTGAAGTCATCGAAGGGCCACGGCGAGGCAAAGCGCAGAAAGGGAAACGTGATTGTCCGGCAGTGCGGCGATAGCGCAGCGCGCAGCGGATAGGTCTCCGCATCTTGAATGTCTTGCATCAGTATTACGTTGCAAGCACGAACTTCGGCTCGGGCGGCAGCCAGCCGATCCTCGGCGACATCGAAAAAATGATAGAAGCTGGTGATATCGGCGGCCGGCGACGATTTTGCGAAAGCGCGTTGGAGCAACTCGGCCTGACAGTTGCCGACGAACCCGACCGATATCCCGCGGACTCGCCCCATGACCTCAAGCCGCCCCCTTGCAGTGGGCTTGAATGATCTTGGTCCAATCGGCGACTGACTGGAGCATATCGATCTCGCGGCTGCGGAGGCGGATGGCGAACCGCTCTTCCACCGCTAGGACGAGATGAACTTTTTTCGCGGAGTCAAATCCCGGAATATCGTGATCTCGATCGGTGGGACTAAGCTCCAACAGGGGCTCGCCGAGGATTTCGCGGAACAGGCCGGTTAAAGCGGCGGTTATTTCGGCTTCCGTCATTTTACAAGGCGCATGCCGCTATGCCGCAGCCATCCGTTCGGCGCGCCAGCCTGACAAGGTCTTGTGACAGATAGCCGACCAGACATCGAGTGCGCATTTGGTCATGTCGACATCGAAGCGGTCGATGTAGGCGAGCGCCAGCGTGTCAGACATAAATTCCACAGTGCCAACTTTTTGAGTGTCACGGGTCAGAGTCACGCACAGTAAGCGGTTGGGTCCGTAGCGGCCAAGCCGCTGCGCAAGTTCTCCCATTCTTGCGGGCAACAGTTGACGCGCCTTGTAGAGGAAAACTTTTTCGCCATCCTTGAGATCGTCGACGAACTTCCGCGCCAGGAGTTGCAGCCTGCGGATTTCGTGCGCCTTGATTTTTTCGACCGTGGAATTGGCGGTAAACACATGGGTGTGGAACAGGAAATCGAAGGGCTGAACCCGCGTGCAGTATTCGCGTTCGCGGCCGACAATTTCAACCGTGTCTGCCGTAATCAACCGGTCCAGTCCCTTGTCAAAGGCCGCGACCAGGCTGTCCACGTTGGTTTGCGCGAAGCGAAACAGTCCCAACGAATTGGAATCGAAATGGCGTTGGACGTTGCCGAATTCGCAGTCCTCCCCGAGGCTTTGAAAGTCGTCGTAAATCGAACCTTGGGAACCGCGTGCGCAGCGCCCCCGCTGCATTCCATAGCGGATAAAGTGAAGCAAGGGTTCCCAGCCGGCGACGTCCACGTCATTGTAAAATGTGCGGTACCAGGACGCGTCAAAATAGGGACCTGGCGACAGCCCCGCTTTCCAGCCGAAATAGAAATAATGTTCCAGCGGATCGAGCCCGGACGCGACTGCGTCGGGGGCTTGGCGGAGGTACCAGGCCGCGTCGAACAATCCAGATTGCTCGATACACCCGCGATTGCGCGCTGAAAGCCGCCGCGCAGCGATTTTCATTCCGAGCGTCTGCCCGAGGAATTTCAATCGCAGACGAGTGGGGCGCACAACTGCGCTTTCGAGTCCGGACGCCATCGACTGCTTGAACTTCACTAACCGCATGAGGTGGAACCCGAGATTTTGACGAAAATTAGCGCCGCGTTCCGGTTTGTAAAGGCCGTTGGCTACACGCTGTTGGCAACTGCCAAGCGCGGCCGCGACAAGCCGCCCGCCGATAGGTCCGGGTTTTACGCGGGGTCGTAGGTCGCGTGGCTTCACATTAAGCGAGGTGCATCGCGACTGTTCGTAATCGCGGTCATGGGGGTTCCACGTGGTAGTGTCGTCGCACAAACGGCGAGGGTAGGGTGCTTGCGCGAGTGGCGCGCTATGGCGCCCGGACGCAACAAGGAAACGCAGCCATGGTGACGCTCGCCGATATCGAGCTGGCCCGTAAGACGATTGCCGACCATGTGCTGCGCACACCGCTCTTACCGGCGCCACCGTTGTCGGCGCTCACCGGGGCCGAGGTCTTCGTCAAATACGAGAATTTGCAGGTTACGAACTCATTCAAGGAGCGCGGCGCCTGCGTGAAACTCGCGGCGCTTTCGGCCGAGGAGCGCCGCCGCGGCGTCATTGCGATGTCGGCCGGCAACCATGCGCAGGCGGTCGCCTATCACGCGCGCCGTCTGGGCATTCCAGCCACCATCGTCATGCCGGTGACGACGCCGTTTGTGAAGGTGAAGGCGACCGAAGCGCATGGCGCCACGGTGGTGCTCGATGGCGAGACGCTCGCCGACGCGCAGGTGCGCGCCGAGGCGATCGCGCGCCAAGGCAATCTCGTCTGGGTGCATCCTTACGACGACCCGGCGATCATCGCCGGGCAGGGGACGGTTGCGCTGGAAATGCTCGAAGAGGTGCCGGACCTTGACGTCCTGATCGTGCCGATCGGCGGCGGCGGACTGATCGCCGGCTGCGCCATTGCGGCGTGCGCCAAGAACCCGGCCATTGAAATCGTCGGCGTCGAATGCACGCTCTTTCCATCGATGTGGAACGCGACGCATCACGGTGAGCAAAGACCGTGTGGCGGTCCCACGCTCGCCGAAGGCATCGCGGTCGCTAACGCCGGCAAACTGACGGTGCCGGTGGTGCGCGAATTGGTGAGCGATATTATTCTTGTCGACGAGCCGCTGCTCGAGCGCGCGGTCAACGCCTATTTGACCTTGCAGAAGACGATGGCTGAAGGCGCGGGCGCCGCCGGTCTTGCCGCGATGCTGGCGCAGCCCGAGCGGTTCCGTGGCCGCAAAGCCGGCCTGATCCTGTGCGGCGGCAATATCGATCCGCGCATTCTCGCCTCGATCATGGTGCGCGAGCTGGAACGTGCCGATCGCATTGTGTCGTTCCGGCTGACCATTTCGGACAGCCCGGGAATCCTGGGGCGAATTGCGGGCCGGCTCGGCGAATTCGGGGCCAATATCTTGAGCGTGGATCACCACCGCCTTTTTCTTGACGTGCCCGCCAAGGGCGCCAAGCTCGACGTCACCATGGAGACGCGTGGCCGTGCCCATGCCGAAGAGATTTTCAGCGCGTTGCGTGAGGAGGGTTACCACCCAGTGCTGATCGAGAGTGGTGCCGCGCTGGAATGACTATTTGCGAAAGCATCGCTGCAACCCGCTCAGCGGGTCGAGGCTTACTCGCGAGCCGTATCGCCGGGGCTGTCGGGCGGCTGAGACGGCGCCGATGAGTGGAAGACCTTCTTGAGCCAGTCGACCGCGGTCGGCGTCGATTCGGTTGTGCCACCGCCCGAAACTTCGGGCCGCGGTTCCGGCAACGGCACATTTCCTGCCATCGCGAAACTGGTGGGGCGCTTGCGCGGTAGCGGCACCGGTCCGGAGATCGGATCGCCCGGCGTCAATCCGTCTGCCGCGGGCGCCGGCGGTGCTGGCCACGCTGAGTCCTGCGGCCGGGCCGCGATCTGCGTGCCATTGTCCGGCGCCGGGTTCGGCGCGGCGCCGTCCGCGGGAGGCGCGGCGGCATCTGCCGAACCCGCGACCGCGGGCGTGGTATCGTCCTGCGCCGCATTTGACGGCGCCCCAACGGAAGCCGTTTTGAAGGTCGGTGTGGCGCCCGTCGGGGTCGCATCGGCAGCGCCAGGAACCGCGCCGCCGTCCTTTACGTCGGCGTAGGCGGACACTTTCGGCTGTGTCGCCTGGGCGGTGTTGGCGGACTGCGTTGGTGGCTGATCGGACGCGGCCACGACCGTGGTGTCTGCCGGTGCGCTTGACGGTGCGATGGCCATCGGCTGCAGAGCCGGTGGTCGCGGCGCGGAAACATGACTGCGCACGAAGGCGGTGGCGGTCCACATCACCACCGGGATAGCGGTCAGCACCGCCACCAGAATGATGATCCGCCGCAAGACCGGCAGGTACTGCCGGATATTGTCCTCATCGTCGCGCATTGTACGTCCGCCCTGTTATTGCGTCGCAGGCGGGAATGGTTCGCATCCCTGGTACGCGATACTTTCCCTTAGGAGGAACTTTCGCCCGAACTCGCGGGCGAACGTGCTTGCAATTGCGCTTTATGCGCCACCCTTTTTCAGCTTCTCCGCCACCTGCTGCGCAAAATAAGTGAGAACGCCATCGGCCCCGGCGCGCTTGAAGGCCACAAGGCTTTCCATCATGGCCTGATCGCCGTCCAGCCACCCATTCGCCGCGGCGGCTGCAATCATCGCATATTCGCCGGAGACTTGATAGGCGAATGTCGGCATCCCGAACGTCTGTTTGACGCGATGCAAAATGTCCAGATAGGGCAGGCCGGGCTTGACCATCACCATGTCGGCGCCTTCAGCGATGTCGAGTTCGACCTCGCGCAGCGCCTCGTCGGAATTCGCCGGGTCCATCTGATAGGTCCGCTTGTCGCCGGTAAGCGTCGTGTTGGAACCGACAGCATCCCGGAACGGCCCGTAAAAGACCGAGGCGTATTTGGCCGCATAGGCCATGATCTGCACGTCGTCGAAGCCCGCGGCATCAAGACCGGAGCGGATGGCGCCGACACGTCCATCCATCATGTCTGACGGCGCAATCACGTCGCAGCCGGCATCGGCCTGGACAAGAGCTTGGCGCACCAGCACCGCGACGGTCTCGTCATTGAGGATGATGCTGTCGCGCAACAGCCCGTCGTGACCGTGGCTCGTATAGGGATCGAGCGCCACGTCGCACAGCACGCCGATCTCCGGTATTTCCTTTTTGATGGCGCGGATCGCGCGGCACACCAGGTTGTCGGGATTGAGCGCCTCGGACCCGTCGTCGTCGCGCAGCGCCGGATCGGTATAGGGAAACAGCGCCACGCATGGGATCGTCAGTTTGGCAGCGCGTTCGACCGCGCGCACCGCCTCGTCGACGGAGAGGCGCTCGACGCCCGGCATCGACGGTACCGGGGTGCGCAGCCGCGTCCCCTCGGTTACGAAGAGCGGCCAGATCAGGTCGTCGGTGGTCAGAACGTGCTCGCGCACCATTCGGCGCGACCATTCGGCGCGGCGATTGCGGCGAGGACGTATTGCCAAGTCGAGCCGTTCGTCCGCCTTGGCCTGCCTAGTTTCAAGCCGCTGCGGTCCGGGGAAGCCTGCAGCGGGCTTGGAGCGGCTATTTTCGAGCGGCCGGCCGAATTTGATCGCCATAGTTGATCGCCCACGTTTGTCACCACGGGCGCTCCCTTCTGCCGCCTCCTTTTAGCCCCTCGGGGCTTGAGCCGCCACTGGCACAGCAGCGCGGTCCACCCGCACTGGCCACGGAATGGCCACAGGCCGCGCCTCATTTGCCGCCTGAAGCGACGTTGACCCGATCGGAGAGCGCCCTTATCCCTCGCCGGGTCTCGGTGCGCATCGCTACGGAACCCAGCATGGACGACCAATCGCGGCGACAGCCCGCCCGGCCGAGCGACCTGATCGAGCCGGTGCAGGCCAGCGCCGCCAAGGGGACGTGGACCGAGTATCTGGTGCTGTTCCTGCGCATCATGGCGGCGATCTCGCTTGCCAAGGGCCTCTATCATTGGGGACAGGTGTGCGGCATCGGCGCCGCGCCGGATCAGACCTTCGAAATGCATTCGCTCGCCTGGCAGTCGGCGACCGTCTTCTTCGCCGTGATCGATCTTGTGGCGGCGGTCGGGTTATGGCTGGCCGCGGCCTGGGGCGCCGTGGTTTGGCTCACCTCGACCGTGTCGATGGCGGTGGTCGAGCTGTTTTTTCCCAAAGTCTACGGCAGCAACATGGTCATCGTGCTGACCGAAATGGGTTTGCTCGCGGCTTATTTGTTGCTCGCCGTTCTGTCGGCGCGCGAACGGCCGGCGTAACAGGGATCAGGTATCAGCTATCAGGTGTCAGGCCTCTTCCTGATCCCTGATCCCTGATTCCTGATCCCTGTTTCCTGATTCCTGGGCACGAAGTGCCACCCTGATCCGCTGCGGCGTTGCCGGAATCTCATCGATCGAAACGCCGAACGGCGACAGCGCGTCGTTAACGGCATTGAGCACGGCGGCCGGCGCGCCGATGGCGCCGCCTTCTCCCAAGCCTTTGGCGCCGGTAATCGAAGCGTCAGTCGGTGTCTCGATGTGATGCAGCTCGAACGGCGGAATTTCACGCGCGGTCGGCGGCATGAAGTCGGCGAGCGTCGCGGTCGCGATGTTGCCGTCGCCGTCGTAGACGATTTCTTCGAACAGCGCGTTGCCGATGCCCTGAGCGACGCCGCCATGCACCTGGCCGTCGGCGATCAGCGGATTGATGATGCGTCCGGCGTCCTCGACCACCAAATAGTTTTGCAGCGTGACGCGGCCGGTCTCTGGGTCGAGTTCGACGAACGCCACATGGCAGGCGTTCGAAAACGTGCCGGATGGATCGTAGTCGGCGGCTTCGCGCAGTCCGGGACTGATCTCGCCCTTAAAACTGTGGGTCTGGTGATAGACGGCGCGCGCCAGCGTCGCGATCGGCACGGCACGGTCGGTGCCGGAAACTCTGGCGGCGCCGGCCTCGAGCACGATGTCGTCCGCCGCCGCCTCGAGCACATGGCTTGCCGCTATCAAGAGCTTCTGCCGGATCTTGCGCGCCGCCAGCAATGACGCGCCGCCGGCAATGACCAGCGATCGGCTGGCGAACGTGCCCCAACCATACGGCGTGCGATCGGTGTCGCCGTGGACCACGCGGACCTCCTGCGGCGTCACGCCGATCTCGTCAGCGATGATCTGCGCCAAGGTCGTGCGCAGCCCCTGGCCGTGCGGGCTCGCGCCGATGCGGGCCTCGACGCGGCCGGACGGATCCATGTCGAGCTCGACGCGCTCCCATCCCGGGGTGATCTCCATGCCGCGTGCGGCGAAGGCCGGGCTGCCATAGCCGGTGCGTTCGGAAAACGTCGCGAAGCCGATGCCGCGATAGACGCCGCGGCGACGCGCTTCGGTTTGCAGCGCGCGAAAGCCGGGCAGGTCGGCGATGGCGGCGGCTTGCTCCAGCGTCTGCAGATAACTTCCTTCGTCGATGACGAGGCCGGTGGCGGAGGTGTAGGGAAACCGCGCGATCAAATTGCGTTTGCGAATCTCGACCGGGCTCAAGCCGAACGCGGTCGCTGCCTTGTCCATTAGCCGCTCGATTGCGGTGGTAATGACCGGGCGCGACACGCCACGATACGGCGCCATGGTGCAGGTATGGGTAGCGACGCCGCGCGCAACGCACGCATAGGCGCGCACGTCGTATGGGCCCGGCAGCTCGGCCGCGGCCATCAGCGGTTCGACGCCGCAGGTCGTGGGAAAGCACGAATAGGCGCCGATATTGGCCAGGACATCGCCCGACAGGGCGATCAGCTTGCCCTGCGCATCGAACGCGCCTTCGAGCCGAATGTTCTGGTCGCGGCTGTGAAAGGCCGCGATCAGGTTTTCGCGCCGGTCTTCGCTCCACGCGATGCCGCCGGAAAACTTTCGTGCCAGCCAGACCAGCACGGCGTATTCGGCGGGCAGCGACATTTTCTGTCCGAAGCCGCCGCCGACATCCGGCGCGATGACGCGCAAATCGGACTCGGGTAAACCGAGCACGTCGGCAACGGCAGTGCGCAGCAGATGCGGCATCTGCGTGGCGCAGGTCAGCGTGATGCGCCCGGTCGCGGGATCGAACGCGGCATGCGCACCGCGCGCTTCGAGCGGCGTTGCATTCTGCCGCCGCGAGCGCAGCGCAATGTCGATCCGGCGATGCGCGCCCGACATCGCCGCGGCGAAATCCGGCGTGGCGAAGCGGCTTTCAACGACGACGTTGTTCTGGAGCCCATCGTGCACGGGCGGCGCATCCGGGTGCAACGCGTCCTGGGCGTCGATCACCGCCGGCAGTGCGTCGATCTCGACGCTCACGGCGTCGGCGAGGTCTTCCGCCTCGGCGGGCGAGGGTGCGATCACGGCGGCGATTGGCTCGCCGACAAAGCGCACCACGCCCGAAGCGAGCAGCGGCTGCTCGATCGGCCGATAATTGAATTTGTGCAGCATCGGCCGGATCGGCCGCGTGCCTTGCAGATCGGCCGCGCTGCAAATCTGCGTGCCGCGCGGTGCGGTGATTGCGACGATGCGGCCCGAGGCGAGGGGGCTGCGGACAAAGCGCACCCAGTGCGCGGCCGGCAAATCGGCCGTGAACCGGCCGCGCCCGGTCACCAGCGCCGGGTCCTCAAGCCGCCGGATGGCGCGGCCGACCCATTTTGTCCCTGAGCCTTTGGTGGCGGCTTCCATAGCGCGGAAATCCGCTCAGTCGGGTTGAATACGAAAGTCGCGCGGCAGGGGAGCAAACCACGCGTCGAATATTGTCTTTGCCTCACCGGTCGCTTCCAGATCGAGCAGCGTCCGATCGACAAAGTCGCGAAACTGCGGCTCGTCTTTTTTCAGCGCGAAGCCCGAAGTGCGCGGCAGTTGATAGTCGCCGATCAACGTAAAATCCGCCGCATGGCCGCTTTTCTGCGCGAACCACAGCACCAGCATCTTGTCCGCGAGAAAGGCATCGACGCGGCCATCGGCGAGCGCAGCGAACGCGGCATCATAGGTGTCGAAAAACACGATTTGCATGGTCGGCACCGCGGCTTTGAGCTTGCCGTCGACGCTCGCCGAGCGAACCAGCGCGAGCTTGCGGCCGGCAAGCTGCGTGATGTGTTGGATGGCGCTTGCCTTGCGCACCAGGATCATGTGCGGCGAATCCAGATAGGCGTAGCTGAAATCGACATCGTTGGCGCGCTTCTTCGACCGCGTCATGCCGACGGCGACCAGATCGACGCGGTCCTGCTGCAGCGCGGAGATGCGATCTGCATTGATGATGGAGATTTTCGCCACGGCGACGCCGAGGCGCTTGGCGACTCGGCCGGCGAGGTCGACGTCGTAACCGACGACGCCGTTGGCGCCGTCGCGGTAGGAAAATGGCGGCGAAGTTTCAGTAACGCCGACAAGGAGTTTGCCGCGCGCCTTGATGGCATCGAGCTTGCCGGCCGAAGCTGTGGCGGCCAGTGCGATGGGCAGCAGCAGGCCTGCCATGAGCGATAGAACCAGCGTGGCGGCCGTTCGCGGCATCGCCCCCTCCGTTGTTGCGGCACCATCATAATGCACGGCCGGAAGGTTGGGAAAAGCACGTCGCGCACCGTGCTAAGGTCGCACCCTGCGCAAGGCGGAGCGGGAGAACATGGCAGTGCGGCGTACGGCGTTGGTGACCGGTGCAACCTACGGGGTGGGTGCGGCGACCGCACTGGCGCTGGCGCGCGATGGTTTCGATCTCGCCATCACGGCGACAACGATAGAACACCTCGCTGCAACAATGCAGGCGCTCGCCGGCACAGCCGCGCGGGTGGTGCCGGTTGCGCTCGACTTGCGCGATCAGCCAAGCCTTCCGGCAAGGACCGGCGAGATTGTCGCCGCGCTCGGCGGGCTCGATCTCCTGGTCAACAATGCGGGCGCCAATCTGCGCAAGGACGCGGTCGATGTCACCGAGGCCGAGTGGGACGCGCTGATGGACGTCAATCTGCGCGGCACATTCTTTCTCACCCAACAGGTTGGCCGGGCCATGATTTCCGCCGGCCGGGGAGGGTGCATCATCAACATTGCTTCGACCTACGCGCTGGTCGGTGCGCCGGAGCGTTCGGTCTATGGCATCTCGAAGGCGGCTTTGGTCGGCATGACCCGCATGCTGGCGGTGGAATGGGCGGCAAGCAAAATTCGCGTCAATGCCATTGCGCCGGGACGGCTGGTGACGCCATCACCGTCGCGCGCCGGCAAGGGAGCGGATCCAGCCTATATGGAAGCAATGCTCAAGCGCATTCCGCTGCGCCGGCAGGCAAGCGTCGAGGAAGTCGCCGCAACCGTCGCTTATCTCGCTAGCGATGCCGCGGCTTCAATGACCGGGCAGCTTATGGTGCTCGACGGCGGGCTGACGGTGACATAGCCATTGTGGCCGCTCGCCGACATGATCGACCTTTAGCCCCAGATCCGCGCCACGTTGGCGATGAACGGACGCGGCAACGAGGAAGCAGATAAATCCGTAAACAGGCTTGAAGGGCCGTGCCACGCCGTCTCGACCGTCGAGGCTCACACTGAACCATGTTCCGGTGGCCCAAAGCAGGTACCACAAACCGCGATAGGCGACTGGGAACGGGCGAGGTCCGCGGCGGTCGCTCGAAATCAGCGATGGAATTCACCAGCCACGCGGCTCTTGCGTGAGTGTCGGCAGAGCCTCGATTTGCGCCGCAAGCTTTTTCGCCGCCTCGGCAGTGAGCGGCAGCAGCGGCGGGCGCAACTCGCCACAATCGCGGCCCATGGCACGTGCCGCCGCTTTGAGCGCGGCGACGCCGCCGGCTTTGAGGATTTGGCGCAACGCTGCGACGTCCTCCTGCAATGCGCGCGCCTCGGAGAAATTCTGCGCGCGGCACAGATCGAACATGCGGCGGATGAGCGTCGGGGCTACGACCGCGAGCGGCGCGAACATCCCGCGCGCGCCGATCGCTGCCGCCGAGACGAGCAGCTCGTTGCCCGCCAGAAGCGCGAAATCCGGCCGCACCCGCGCGGCGTCGGTCAACAGCTCGATCATGAATTGCCAATCGAGGCTCGAATCCACGACACCACAGAAATTCGGCCGCTGCTCGATCAGCTTGACGGCGAGAGCGGCGTTGATCTTGCTGCCGGCCATGTCTTCGGGCGCATTGAACACGAAGAACGGGATATCGACGGCCGCTCCGATCTGGACAAAATGCTGCAAAATCATCGCCGGCGGCGGCGTCCAGTAATAGGGCGTGGTGGCGATGACCGCGGCCGCGCCGGCATCCTGGGCGGTGCGCGCGAGCGCTGCCGCAATCCCGGTGCCGGCATCGCTGACGTGGGCGACGACCGGTGCGCGTTTGCCGGCGCAATCGACCGCGAACTTGATCAGCGCGCGACGTTCCTCATCGGTGAGGCTGGCGGACTCGCCGACGTGCATGGGCACCGCCAGCGCCTGCGCGCCGTGGCGCAGGTGAAATTCGATCATCCAGCCGTATTGTTCGAAGTCGATCTGCCGGTCGGCGGCGAACGGCGTCAGCGGCGTATGAACGAGACCCAGCTCGATCGGCATTGTTCAATCCTGATCTTCATTGTCATTGCGAGGAGGCCCTAAGGGCCGACGAAGCAATCCAGGGGCCGCTTGTGATGAGCGAGCTGCTCTGGATTGCTTCGCCATCGCTCGCAATGACGAACGTTGCATTCACCAGCCGTGCGGCTCGGTGTCGATGATGCCGAGCTCTTCAAGCTGGGCGCGGATATAGGCTTGGCGCTCGGGTGTCGCGGTCGGCAGCGGCGCGCGCGTCGGGCCGACCGGACGGCCCATGATGACCATGCCGCCCTTGAGCGAGGAGGGATACTGATCCTTGAACAAGTGCCACAGCCGCGTCATCTTGAATTGCAGCTCGCGCGCCTTGGCCCATTCGCCCGCCACGCAGCTGTCGAACAGCTCGTTGCACAAATTCGGGCAGATCGAACCGGCCGCCGAATACGAGCCGACGCCGCCGAGCGGCACCGACGGCAGCAGAAACTCAACGCCGGTCACCATCGCAAAGTTCGGCCGCAACGCCAGCACTGCGCGCGAAATCTCCAGGAATTTTTCGCTGTTGAAGCTCGCTTCCTTGACGCCGACGAAGTTCGGCAATTTCTCGATCAGCCGCGCCATCAGATCGCCGGTGATTTCAACGCCGTTGAGATAGCTCGGCGAGTTGTACGATAGCACCGGCAGGTCGATCGAACCGCATAGCCGCATGAAATAGGCCTCGATCGCCTCCAATGTCGGCGCCCAGAAATATGGCGTGATTGCCAGAACGCCGTCGGCGCCGATGTCCTGCGCGTGGCGCGCCAGCGCCATCGTGTCCTCGACCGCGAGTGCGCTGACATGGACGGTCACCGGCACGCGACCGGCCACGACCTTGACGGCGGCCTCGGCGAACAGCTTGCGTTCGGGGATGGTCAGGTTGAGTGACTCGCCCTTGTGGTGCGGCCAGGAAATCGCCGGCGCGCCGGAGCGGACGTGGAACTCGAGCACCTTCTCGAAGGTCGGCAAGTCGAGCGAGAAATCGTCGTTGAGTGGCGTGATCGGGCTTTGCATGACGCCGCGGAATTTGTTCGGCATGGTCGCTGCAGCCGGCATCTTGCACGTTCCCTAGAATTGCGGCGGTTCGCCGAAATACGCCTGGCGAATGACCTCGGCAAGGTCGGCTTTCGCGACCGGCCGCGGATGGTCGACCTTGATCTTGCTGACCACGTCCACGGCCTTGGCGAGATCGTCCTCGCGCAGCCCAAGGCCCTTCAGTCCGGTCGGAAGGCCGACACGCACATTGAGATCGTAAAGGCCGCGCGCGGCGTCCGGTGCGCCGAGCGCGCGCTTGATGCGCATCATCGCCTCGGGTGCGGCGGCGGCATTAAAGCCGATGGCGTAGGGCGTGGCGACCGCGTGGGTATGGGCGTGGTCGAGATCGAACCATTGCCGCACGCGCTGGGCGATAGCGTGCTCGAGCCCGACCTCGGCGCGGAAATTGGCCGCAAGCCACGCGCCGTAGGCGAGATCGGTGCGCGCGGCGAGATCGCGCGGGTTCTGTACGACGCGTGGCAGGCTCGACCCGATGAGGCGAACGGCCTCCTCGGCCATGGTTTGCACCACCGGATTGGTGTCGGGCCCGTAAAGGCTTTCGACCGCATGCGCCATTGCGTTCATGCCGCTTGCCGCCGTCATGCGCACCGGCAGGTCGAGGGCGAGTTCAGGATCGTAGATCGCGGTCGCCGGCAGCGCGGCGCGGTCCTCACCGCTGACCTGCTTGTCGGCGATGCCGATGCGCCATCGCGGCGCCATCTCGGAGCCCGAATAGGTGGTCACGATGGCGATGTAGGGCAGCTTGGTGGCGACCGCCGCGGCTTTGGCAAGCCCGATCGGCGAACCGCCGCCGATCACCACGAAGCCGTCGGCCTTGTGCCGGGCGATATCGGCGACGACGCGCTCGAAAGCCTCGCGCGGCATGTTCGGGGCCGAGGCATCGCACAACGCGGCGCAACGGTCGGCGACGGAGGCCGTGGCGCGGCGCGCGGCGTCGGCTCGCGAAGGTGAGCACAGCACGACAAGGCGCGACATCTTATGAAAGTCGGCTTCGGCGCGCAGCGCGCCAACGGCGCCTGGGCCAAACACAATACGGATCGGGTCGGACTGGTAGGTGAAGCGCGAATTCATCGGGGCGGGGTTCGGCAATGATTGAGCACGTGGCGGGAGCGCCACTGCGCAGCGTGAAGGACGGCGCCTTCATTATTCCTTTTGCCGAAGGGAAGCGAGCACCGATTGCCGCGTGTGGCCGGCGCGCCGGCGTCAGACCCGCAGCCTGCTAAGCGTGCGGCCAGTGCCGGTCGTGGAACCAGTTGCGGTAACCGGTCATCTTGGCATGCTGCGCCGACGGTGCGTGCCGCTTGCAGGTCGAGGCCTCATCGCTGCCGGGCTTGGCGCCCCAGCGGAATTCAGCGCAATCGTTGGGATTGTACGCCATCTCCAGATCAGCCCCGCGATCGATCACGTCTTTGAGCGAAAGTGTCCATTGCGAGCCGTCGCTGCGGGTATATGAAAACTTGTGTGTCGCGAGCTCCGAGGCGAGCTGGGTGTCCAACTCGCTCTTGACCTCGGCCGCGCTCTTGCCGGCCGGCATTGCATAATGCTCTGCGCGCCGTGCGACGTGATCGGGAAAGCCGCGCACCACATCGATGGCGATCAACAGCCGGAAATCGCGCGCCGGCGTCGAGTAATCTTCCCATGCGCCGGTCGTTTCGAAGATCGACGGACCGGATGGCATGGCAATTTCGCCACGCGCTTTCTCCAGATATTTTCGCCCGTTTTCGATTGAGGTGACTCGCGTCTTCACCTGCTCGTCGAGGTTGGCGATCGCGTTCTCCATCGCGCGCGCAGGATCGACCGGCTCGGGCGACATCACGTCGTCCATGCGGTCGTAAAAATCGCGGGCGCTGATCTGCGATTCCTCCAGCGAAAAATCGCCGTATTGAGAATCCTTGGCGATTTCCGCATTGGTCAATCGCCGCAGGGCGCCGTTCTTTTCGCGCGCGATTGGCCGAAAGTGCTTGAAGCCAGAGGTGCCGAGCGAGGGCTCGTGCGCGAACAGGAAATTGCCCTGCCAGAAACGTTTCCGCGTGACCGTTCCATCGGGCTCGGCGTCGACCGCGAGGAACACCCCCGGCCCGCCATTTGCCTCCGGCACGCGCTTGACCAGGATCAGCACGTGCCCATAGGGATCGGCGTAGACGGTGCCGGGCCGTAATGAGCCCTGGGTCAGCGGAATTGTGTAGAAATCCGTTTTCTCGTCCGTTGCGGCCACGCGGACCGCTCCGGTCTGCACGACGTCGGCGACCTCGGGCAGATAGTGACGGAACGCGGCTGCGAGCCCCATGTTCTTGAGCGCCAGATGCTTCGGCGCCGAATGCTTCGGGCTTGCCGGCGCGGCGGCGGGCGGCGATGTCGCGTCTGCCGGCGCAAATATCTGCTGGAACAAGCCGGGCGGCTTCGACGCGGCGGGGGTGGCCGGCGCGACGTTTTCTGCGGGAGTCTGTTCGGGCGCGGGCGCCGGACGCGTCACTTCGGGGTGTTCGGTAGTGAACCACTGATAGCATTTTGGCGGCGCGCCGCCGGAGCCGCGCGAGCAGTTCGAATAGCCAAACGGCAGGCCCATCTTGAACGAGAAATAGGCGCGGAGAAAGTAGACGAAGTCGGCGCAGTCAGGACGAAGCCCCGTCAACACGTTGTCTTCGCCAAGACCCAGGTAGTTGAACAAAAGATTACGCGAGTTGTCGTGCAGCGGCCCGTCCCAGGTCTTCCACGACAGCTCCTGGTCGAGAGGCCCGTTAAACAGTTTTGCGATCCAAGCTGAAAACAGATTTTCCGTCGCGCGATTCCATGAGTTGCGCACCGGCCACAGGCTGCCTCCCGATGCGCGCAGTCCCTCAGGCTTGCGCGCGCTAACGGCGATGTCGCGGGTCACGCTGGCGCAGCCAGCCGTCTCATGGTCGAGCGCCAGTGTCGCGTGCCAAGTCCCGACGGCCGGTGAGGCAACTTCGGCATACCAGTAAGAGGGCGGGCCGCCCGCGTTGGCGCGCGATTTTGCCGCCACGGTTCCGTCGGGCGCGATCAGCGACAGTTCGCCATCGAGCGGCTTCTCGGATGCCAGCAGCACGCGCAGCGGCACACCCTTCCATGGCTCAAATGGCGCCGGCAGGATCGCAATCTGTAACGCGTCCTCGCATTTGGCGGCGGCGGCTTGGGTTGGCGCCGCCTGGGCGTGCGCGGCCGGCGCCGCGCAGGCGGCGGCCACGAAGCCGCCGGCAACCAGCAGCCAAGCCCCTGTGGCGGTGGAAAGTAGACGTCCCTGAAGCACGTGAAGGCCCTCGTTCCCCGTCTGAGCCGTAGTTTGCAAGGCCGTAGTTTGCAAGTAATGCCAGAGCTTTGGCTGAATCAAGGCAACTGGGGATAGTGCACTCTAAGGCCTCGCCGTCATCGCCGCCACTTCATTGGCCTTCGCGGTGCAGGCCGAGAGCGGCACTGCGGGGCAGGGTGGTCCGACATGTCGGCTGACAGGTGCCGCCGGCGGCGGTAATCTGGCGAGCAAAAGGGAGACGCCGCCGTGAATTATTCGATCGAGTTCGAGTCAGTCCGCAACAGCGTGACCGAGCAGGAGTGGCAGGCGAGACTCGATCTCGCCGCCTGCTACCGGCTGGTGGACGCTTACGGCATGACCGATCTCATCTACAACCATATCACGGCGCGGATTTCCGGCACCGAGCATCTTCTGATCAATCTCTATGGCCTGCTCTACAAGGAGATCACGGCGTCGAGCCTGGTCAAGATCGATGTCGAAGGCAAAATCGTCTGGAAGCCCGAAACCGACTACGGGATCAATGTTTCGGGCTACGTCATCCACGGCGCCATCCACAAGGCGCGGCCGGACGTGGCCTGCGTGCTGCACACCCACACCCGCGCCGGCATGGCGGTGTCGGCGATGACCTGCGGGCTGCTGCCGCTGTCGCAGACCTCGATCCGTTTCGTCGATCACATCGGCTACCACGACTATGAAGGGCCGGCGATCGATCTCGACGAGCGCGAGCGCCTGGTGCGCGATCTCGGACTGCACGACGCCATGGTGATGCGCAATCACGGCCTGCTGACCTGCGGGGCGACGGTGCAGCAGGCATTCAACACCATGTATCAGCTCGAATTGTCGTGCCGCTCGCAGGTCGACGCCATGGCGGCGCGCACCGAGCTGAACGTGCCGGGCGAAAACGTGCTCGCCCACACCGCACATCTCTACCAGCCCGGCGCGCGGCGGCCTTACGGCGTGCTGGAATGGCCGGCGATGCTGCGGCTGTTGGCGGCGGAGCAGAAAAATTCCGGCTATCCGCCGTATTGGCACTGAACGTCATCAGCCGCGCTCCGGCGGCGCAGCATCGATTGCGGCGCTCCGCCAGGGGCCGTTATGGGCGAAGTGCCAACAAAAAATCAGACGTCCGATGCAGGCAACGATCTTGCATACTGCATTTCGCATAATCACGATGCGGCAACTGCCGCAAAGGAGTCATCATGCTGGAGACGGTTCATCACACGCCCGGTCGATGGCAGCGCAGGGAAGCGTTGCGGATTTTGGCAGTGTCCGCCATCGCGCTGCCTGCCGCCGCCGGAGCGGCTTTCGCCGAGGAGGGAACGAAGACCACCGAAGGCGGCGCCTGGCTGCTCGGCGATAATCTGAGCATCGCAGCGCTGCTGTACAATCAGGGTGCGCCGAATGACTCGGTCGATCGCTTCCTGTCCAAGGCGAAGAAGATCGCCGGTATCTTCAGCCTCACGATCAAGCCGTTCCCGGCCAAGGCCGGCAGCTCGGCGTCGTCCAGCGCCGATATGCTGCATTATCTGATTGCGGGCGACGGCGCCGCTCTCGGTGGGGCGCTGACGCGAAAATACGACGAGGGCCACGGCGCTCTGTTCGAGGTCGCGGTCAAGTCGAACCTCCTCATTCTCCTCTATGCGCCGGGCGACAGTCTCGGCCGCTCGATCGCCGACGTGATCAAGTCGCGGCTTACTGCGATCCATTTGCCGGAAAACCTATGGAGCAATGTCGTGACCCTGGTGAACAGCAAGGGCGCGGTGGACGCCGTGAAGCAGGCGGTGTTCAAGATGCACAAGGATGTTGCCGACTATTTCATTCCCGGCAGCGGGTAGGCTTTCACGCCGGCGCGAGCGTATTTGCGAGGACTTTCTCCGCCCGTTCGATCACGGCTTCGACCGGCAGCAGCTCCATGCAGGCGTGGGCGTGCATGCAGCTCTTGAGCCGCCGCAGGTAGCACGGCGCGCAGGGCAGGGCGGCGCGCGCCACCGCATTGTCGCGGCCATAAGGCCCGGCCCAGACCTCGTCGCTCGGGCCGAACAGCGCGACGACCGGCCGGCCGAGCGCGACCGCGAGATGCATCGGTCCGGAATCGTGGGCAATGCAGATCGAGGCGCGGCTGATCAGGGCGGCGAGTTCGCTCAAGCTCGTCTCGCCGCTGAGGTCGATAGCACCCGGCGCAAGGCGCGCGATGGCTTCGCCGACCGCGCGCTCGCGCGGCGCGCCGACCAGCAATACCGCATGGCCGCGCGCCATGAAATGGCGCGCGATCGCGGCGGATTTCTCGTCCGGCCAGCGTTTGGTCTGCCAGTTGCCGCGTGGCGCGATCACCGCGAGCGGCGCATCGCCGGCGCCGCGCTCGCGCAGCAGCGTGGCGACACGGTCGTGCGCAGCTTGTGGAATCCGGAACGAAAAATCGGTCGGTCCCGGATCAAAACCGAGCAGATTGCCGACGCTCTGGTAGTGGTCGACGACATGCAGGTCGAGCGTCGGCAGCGGGATGTGGTGAGTGTAGAACAGCCATGCGCCTTCACGCGCCCCGTGCCAGGCGTGCTTGCGGAAATCGTCGGTCACTTTTCGCGAATGCGCCCAGACCTCGGAACGCTCCTTGTCGAAGCCGATGCGCACCGGGGCGCTGAAGAACGCCAGGAGAGCCGTGCGCGATTGGCAATGCAGGTCGATCGCGAGGTCGTAGCCGGTCGACCGCAGCTTCCTCGCGAGCCGCGCGTAGTTTGTCAGCGCGGACCAGGCCCATGGCGGCGCGCTGGTGTCACGCTCGAAATCGATTACGCTGTCGAGCGCCGGATGGTTGCGTAACAGCTCGCCGATGGCGGGTGTCACCAGCCAGTCGATCTGCGCATTCGGGTAGCGGCGGCGCAGTTTGTTGAGCACCGGCAGCGTATGCACCACATCGCCGACAGCCGACAGCTTGATCAGCAGGATTTTGCGAAACTCGCGGCGGCGAAGTTCGTCAAGAGACAGTTTCATCGCCTGTCTAAGCGCGGCCGGGCAGGATCATCTGCAGCACGCGCTTGAACGAGGCCGAGGTATGGTGGCGCAGCATTGCGATCTGCCGGTTACCGGCTGATGTGAGCCAATTGAACTGGATGACGCGGCGCTCGCCGGAAAACGATTCATGGCCGTGCCAGGAATTGTTGCTGCGCTTGAATGCCAACAGCGTGCCCGCGACCGGCGGCACCTCGACGATGATGTCGCTGAGATCGCGGGCGGAGCGCAGGAGCCGCAGCCGGCCGCCGGCCTTCTCCCAGTTCTCATTCATGTAGATCAGGACAGTGATGATCTTGGTCTTGGAATCGGTGTGGATCTTGCCGTCGCCGGCGTCGCAGCGCCCGCGCACCGTGGTGATGGTCGGCCGGTTGGTGAGATCGAGCTTGAACTTTTCCTCAAAAGCCTCGCGGAACTCATCGCTTTCGAGTTCGTCGAGCATGGTCTGGAACGCCGGTCCGAAGGTCACCTGGTCGGTCGGAAAACTCCCCGGTGAGGAGATCTTCGGATAGTCGGCATTGATGGCGGCAAGCCCCACCGCACTGACGAAGCCCGGCACCACCAGATGGGCGAACGGCTCGCTTACCAAAGGAGTCGCGCGCAACGCCTCAAGCCTCAGATATTCCGCCATAATTTCTCGCCCGCGGTCGCGAAAGAAGCCGACACTAGCATCGGCGCCACGCCGGGTAAATCAATCGCCGTCTTCGGCTCGCTGGCGCTCTGTTTCAACCGGCGACCCTGCGCGGAGAAAATCGCACTCTCGCGCCGTGGCTGGTAGAATTCGATTTGAGCGGCCTCCTGATTCTGTTGGCTATGGTGGTCGGTGTTTCCATTGGGCACACGATCGTGCTGATCCGCGATGTTCTGGCAGCTCAATCGTGTCCGGATGCAGTGAGAACCCTTATCGCTGTTCGGTGGCCTTCCATGACGTTTCGGATACGGGTGTGTCGAGCGCCTTTCTGACAAATTCGACGGAATCGACTGCTGCCCCGAGTTGAATGCGAAACTTGTCAATCGCCTCATTCATCGGTGTCGGCAGGTCCCCCCACCAGTCAATAACGTGACTCATGGCTTCTTCGACGGTTGCTATCATTTGATCGATGGCGACATCGCGGTAGGTCTTCGCCATGCTTTTGCCTCTCTCTTTATCGCCCCCGCGCTTGTTGGATCGCCTGCCACACCCGTTGCGGGGTGGCCGGCATTTCGATGTGGCGGACGCCGAGTTCCGACAGCGCATCGACGACGGCGTTGATGACCACCGCGAGCGCCGGCACCGTGCCGCCTTCGCCGGCCGGGCGGATGCCGAGCGGGTGGGTTGTTGAAGGCACCTCGGAGAGTTCTGTCGTGTAGGGCAGCAGGTCCGAGGCGCGCGGCATGGCGTAGTCCATGAACGAGCCGGCGAGCATCTGGCCGCTCTCGGGGTCGTAACAGGCGTGTTCCATCAGCGCCTGGCCGACGCCTTGGGCGATGCCGCCGTGGACCTGGCCATGGATGATCAGCGGATTGATCGCGCGGCCGACATCGTCGACCGCGGCGTAGTTGACGAGCTTGACGCCGCCCGTATCCGGGTCGACTTCAACCTCGCAAACCTGACAGCCATAAGGAAAGCTCGCCTCGGCGACGGTCTTGTCGCATTCGGCCGCGAGCGGACCTTGCAGATCGGCCGGCAGATCGCGGCGCTCGGCGGCCGCCCGCGCCACGTCGAACAGGCCGACCGAATGGTTGGTGCCTTTCACGGTGAAACGGCCACCCTTGAATTCAATGTCGGCCGCGCTCGTCTCCAACAGATGCTCGGCGATCTTCGTCGCCTTCTCGATGATGTCGTCGGACGATTTTTTGATCACGATCGAGCCGAGCCGCATGCCGCGGCCGGAATGGGCGCCGCCGCCGACCGTGACGCGATCGGTGTCGCCGGCAATGACGCGGACCGCTTCGATCGGGACGCCGAGCCATTCGGTGACAAGCTGCGCGAAGCTCGTCTCATGGCCCTGGCCCTGCGAGGTAACGCCGATTACGAGTTCGACCACGCCTTCGGGCTTGACGAGGATCTCGGCCTTTTCGCGCGGCACGCCGGTGGAAATGTCGACGTTATTGGCGACGCCGATGCCGCGGCATTTGCCGCGCTTTTTGGCCTCGGCGCGGCGCTTCTTGAAACCATCCCAGTCGCCGAGCTTGAGCGCCATCTCCATGGCGGCGCCGTAGTCGCCGCTATCATATTCCATGCCGAACGGATTCTTGTACGGCATCTCTTTGGACTTGACGAGATTGCGTCGGCGCAGCGCGACACGATCGAGGCCGCACTCGCGCGCGGCGAGATCGATCAGCCGCTCCATGACGAAGATGACTTCGGGACGGCCGGCGCTGCGATAGGGGCGGGTGGGGGATGTGTTGGAGAGCGTGGCGCGGGCGCGAAAATGCGCCGCCGGCATGCGATAGATGCTCGACATCATCTGCACGCCTTTTTGCACCATCGAGTAGTTCGTGGTGTGGCCGCCAAGATTGCCGAGGTTGGAGCCGCGCATGGCGAGAAAATTACCTTTGGCATCGAGCGCCAGTTCGGCCTCGACCGCGAGATCGCGCGCCTGGTAGTCGGACAGAAACGACTCGTGGCGTTCGATGATCCATTTCACAGGGCGCCCGAGCTTCCTGGCCGCCCACGCCACCAGCGCGAATTCGGCATAGATCATGCCGCGGGTGCCGAAATTGCCGCCGACGTCACCCATCAGGACATGCACCTTGTCGGACGGCACGCCGAGCATGGTGGCGAGATCGTCCTTGAGCCGCACCGCGCCGCCATTGCCGGCATAGAGCGTGTAGCGGCCGCTCGCCGGATCGAACGCCGCGAGTGCGGCGCGCGGCTCCATTGGCACGCCGGTGACGCGGCGCACCCAGGTTTCGAAGCGCGTGACGTGCGCGGCGCGCGCGAACGCCGCCTCGGTTGCCGCCGCATCGCCGAGGCCGGCGTCGAAACAGACATTGGAGCGCGCAGCCTCGTGCACGCGTGGTGCATCCTGCCGCGCCGCTCCGCGGGTCTCGACGACGGCCGGCAGCACGTCGTAATCGATCTCGATAGCCTCAGCGCCGTCCTTGGCGGCGTTCACCGTTTCGGCGACGACCATCGCGATCGCCTCGCCAACGAAGCGAACCTTATCGGTCGGCAAAGGAAAGTGCGGCGCGGTGAAGGTTTCCGGCGGGTTCAGTTGGATTTCCGCCGGATGCTGCGACCACACTTTGTGCGGAATAGGCTTGAGCCCGTCGGCGACGAAATCGGCGCCGGTCAGTACGGCGAGCACGCCGGGCGTCTGCGCGGCCTTGTCCTTTTTGATGCCGCGGATGCGGGCGTGGGCATGCGGTGAGCGCAGCATCACCGCGTAGGCTTGGCCGGGCAGGTTTTCGTCCGCCGTGTAGCGGCCGCCGCCGCGCACCAGCCTTAAATCTTCGCGCCGGCGCACGGGCGCGCCAATGCCTGAGCCGTTCGCGGGTAAATCCATGCGGCGTCAGTATATCAGTTCGATGGAGTGGTACAGCCATCGGCGAGGCCGCAGTCAGGGCGGCCTCGCCGATGCTCCATGTGCAGCCGGCTTCACTTCACCGTCTGTGCCCGCTGCTGCGCACGAGGATGACCGGAGTGGAGGGCATGCCGGTCGGTTTGTGGTGGACGGGATGAAAAACGATTGGCTGGCGGTGAATCGGGATCGGGTGAAACACGATTGGCGGCGCACTGACCGGCTTGGGTGACGTGGGATGATTGCTGACAGGTGACGGATGGGTGCCGTTGGGTGCCGGAGTTTTGGTCACCGGATTGCCGGGGGCGGCTGCGACGGGTGTCTTGGTGATCGGGGCTGTGACGGGTGCCTGGCCGACCTTGCCGGTGTCCGGCGATACCACGACGCATTCTCCGTTCACGTCCGGACACCAGATCACGCCGCCACCGTCGAGCGTGAGCACGAACGAGCCGTTGGGGCCGGGAGTGATGGTGCAATCGTCGCGATCTATGCACATCTGGGCTGCGGTGCGTCCGTCGGTGGCGTGAGCCGGCGCGAGCATCGCTGCTGAAGTGAAGCCGAAGGCCAGCGTCAGCGCGAGTGTGCGAGGAAGGATGTTGGTCGACATGATCGTCTCCTGTGTTGGGTCGTTCCAAGATGATCAGGAGGGTAGGGCGGCGCCGCCGGTGGCGGTGTGCTGGCCATCACAAAAAGGGCGATTGTCGAGAACCCGGCTATCGTGCACTTCACCGCCAACGTGCGCCTTGGCTAGGCGCGAACGGCCGTGTCTATTATGGGTTCCGGTTCAAGTTTGGAGAGACAGATGGCGTCGAGCTGCAGGATCGCGATTGTCGGCGGCGGTCTCGCCGGATTGGCGGCGGCGCAATCGCTCAAGACCTTCGGGATCAACACGGAGGTGTTCGAGGCGGCTCCGGCGCTGGGCGAGATCGGCGCCGCGGTCAACATCAGTCCGCAGGCCGTCAAGGCAGTGCAGGCGATCGGTCTTGCCGACGAGATTGCCGCCGTCGGCACCGCGTCGCCCGGCATCTACACCCGCAACATGCAGACCGGCGAGTTCCTCGAATTCCACGATCGCCACAAGGCCGGGCAGAAATTTGGCGCGCCGTATTTCACCTTTCATCGCGCCGACCTGCTTGATGCGCTCGCGACCGGGCTCGATCGCAACGCCATTCATCTTGGGCACCGCCTGGCGGGGCTGGAGGAGCAAAGCGATCGGGTCGTGCTGGCGTTCGAAAATGGCGCGCGCGTCGAAGCCGAATTCGTCATTGGCGCCGACGGCGTGCGCTCGGCGATCCGTCATGCGTTGTACGGCGCCGACAACCCGACCTATACGGGCCAGATGGTGTGGCGCGCATTGCTCAACAGCGCCGATGTGCCGTTCGAGGCCATTGAGCCGACCGGCCATGTGCAGTGGGTCGGGCCGGGGTGCCATCTGCTGGCCTATTACATCCGCGGCAAGAAGATGGTGAACATCGTCACCCAGGAAGACACCGACAAATGGGTCGAGGAGGGCTGGTCGACCCGCGGCGATTCCGCCGAGATGCGGCTGAGCTTCCCCAACCCCGAGCCGCGCCTAAAACTGCTGTTGAGCGTCGTGACCGAATGCTCGAAATGGGGCCTGTTCACGCGACCGCTGACGCGCAACTGGGGCCGCGGCCGCATTCAGCTTATCGGCGACGCCGCCCATGCCATGCTGCCCAACGCAGGGCAGGGCGCCGGCCAGGCTTTCGAGGATTCCTACATCCTCGGCCGCTGGCTCCAAGCCTGCCCCGATCCGATTGAGGCATTCGCTAATTTCCGCCGCGTTCGCATCCCCCGCGTCCACGGCGTGCAACGGCTGTCGCTCGCCAACGCGCGCTTTAAGCACATGCGCGACAGCGCCGTGCAGAAAGAATCGATCGCCACCGGCAAGACCAGCGTCCACGGTAACGCCGACTGGGTCTATGGCTACGACCCCATTGGCGCGTGGGACAAAGAGCCGATCGTCCCGACGGCCTACGCAGCGTGACGCACAGTCAGTGCGCCCCCTCGATCTTGACGCCGGCGTCCTGGACGATCTGCTTCCAGCGCGGAATCTCCTTGCGCAGGAAAACGGCGAATTGTTCCGGTGTGCTGCCGATCGGGTCGATACCGATCGCTGAAATCTTTGCCGCGAATTCCGGGTCTTTGAGGGTGCGGCCGATTTCTCCGTTCAGCTTCTGCACGACGGCCTCGGGCGTGCCCTTGGGTGCGACGGCGCCGATCCAGGCCGTGATATTGAATCCCGGCAATCCCGACTCGTTCAGCGTCGGAATGTCGGGCGCGATATGAGCGCGACGCAAACCGGTCTGGCCAAGCGCGTTCAGACGATGGTCGCCGACCTGCGGCATGGCCGGCACGATATCGCTGAACACGAGCTGCACCTCGCCCGACATCGCCGCCATCAGGCTCGGCACGCCGCCCCGGTACGGGACGTGCGTGATCGACACGCCGGCGAGTTTATTGAAGGTGGCGAGCGACAAATGCCCGGTCGAGCCGTTGCCGGATGTTCCGGCGTTGAGTTTGCCGGGCTCGCTCTTGGCGAGTGCGATCAAGTCATTGACGTTCTTGACCGCCAGTTTCGGGTTCGCCGCGAGGATCAGCGAGTTCTCGCCGGCCAGAATCACCGGATCGAAATCCCGCAGCGGATCGTAGCCAAGGTTCGGATAGAGCGCGACATTGGTCGTGAGCGGCGAATTCGTCGATAGCAGCAGCGTGTAGCCGTCGGCAGGGGCCTTGGCGACCACATCGGCGCCGAGGCTGCCGCCGGCGCCGGGACGATTGATGATCACAACGGGCTGTCCCCAAGCGGCGGTAATCTTCTGCCCGAGTGCGCGTGCGAGAAGATCTACCGTTCCGCCGGGCGTATTAGGCACGACGATCTGGATCGGGTGATCGGGATATTCGGCAAGCGCGGGAGTGGCGCCGGCAAGCAGAAGTGCGGCGAAGAGAACTCTCAGATAGTGCATGTTCCTGTCTCTCGTTCGCGGCGCATTGTCGGGATTGAATTAATGCGGAGTCCTCTTGAGCGGCGTGTCGTGATTGCTAGTGCGCGGTATCTGCCGGCAGCCATTACGTCCGCGCTGCCGCGCCAAATTCAATGGCGCCCCGCGAACCGGCCGCGGTCGTGCGGTCGCAGAAAGTCCACGGTCGGGCCGGCCGGGATGATGCCGTTGGCGCCCACCGGTCCGGCCTTGCTGTAAACGCCGCGCTTCATGCCGGCGATGTCGCAGACGCCGGCGATGCCGGGCGTCTGGTACAGTTCGCGCAGATAGTTTGACAGGTTCGGATACTCGGTGAGTCGGCGCAGGTTGCACTTGTAGCCGACGTAGTAACACGGATCGAAGCGCACCAGGCTTGGGAACAGTCGCCAGTCCGCCTCGGTTTCGGTGTCGCCGCACAGGTAGCGCTGCTGCGACAGCTTCGCTTCCAGGCCATCCAGTGTCTCGAACAGCAACTTGACCGAACCGTCATAGGCCTCCTGCGAGATCGAGTAGCCGCAGCCGTTGACCGCATTGTTGACACCCTTGAGCACCACCGCGTTGCTGGCGTCGATCCGCGGCCGCAACGGTTCGGGATAAAAGTCCGGTGTCGGCTCGGCGATGCCGGCAAACGCGGTGTTGAAGATGCGAATGATTTCCGACGACTCGTTATTGACGACTCGGCGGGTCGCGGCGTCCCACAAGGTCGGCACGGTCACCCGCGTCGTGCAGCCCGGATCGGCGATGGTATAAAGCTCGTGCAAGTAGCGCACCCGACGGTCGCTGCCGGGCACGATGTGGCCCTGCTCGCCGAACGACCAGCCCTGGCCGCCCGGTTCCTGAAAAGTATTGGTGAGCGTCACGAACGGTTCGAGTTTCTTCAGCGTGCGCATCAGTGTGGTGCGATGCGCCCACGGGCAGGCGACCGAACAATACAGATGATAACGGCCGGGCTCGGCGGGAAATTCAGCGTCGGCGTCAGCGCCGATACGGTCGCGGAAAACCGAGTCGCGCTTGAAATACAGTCCCTTGTCGTCGTGGTTGATGAGGATGTTCTCAGTCCGCCACTGTCCGTCGACGAGTTGCCCCATTCGTTCTTCCCCTCACGCGATCCGCGGTGCGCCGGTCGCCGATGTCCGGTGGGCGGTTGCGCCGCTTCTTTATCGTGTATGCTCGCACATGTGAAACACGAGCCGCAACACAGCCTCCTGCCATGGTTTTGGGCGATGCCAGGGTTTTGGACGATGTCATGGTTTGGGGCGATACCATGTCTGGGCTTGTGTATGGTCGCAGCCGCGCTCTCGCCGGCACAGGCCCAGGACGTGCGGGGGATGCAGATCTGCACCGTCGAGAAGCAGATGGAGCGCCGCACTTCCTGCCTGCAGGCGAATGTCGAATTTCTGCAGCAGGCGTTGTTCAAACTGAATCGCGAGACACAAGCCAAGTTTGACAGCGAGGACCGGGCTCTCGCGACCGCGCGGACCGAGATTGCGGTGATGCAATCTGTGATCAAAAAGCTCGAAGGCGAACTGGCAAAGCTGCAGGCCAAGGCCAATCCCGCGGGCAAGAAGTAGGCCGCGGAGCAACCCATCTTAAATCGGCCGCGGCAGCGTGCCGATCTCCCCATTTGATGGCTGGATTGCCGGCTGAGCGGAAGCAACGCCGGCCAATCTCACCGCCCGTCACTTCGGGGTGGCCTCAGCGGCGAATGCTGCCGTCCACTTTGCGATGTCTGCCTTGATATAATCGGCAAACTCCTTCGGCGTGCCGCCAACCACGTCGGTGCCTTGCTTCTTCAGCGTGGCCGCGACTTGCGCGACCTTCAAGGCATCGTCGGCAGAGGCGGCGAGCTTGTCCACCACCGCCGTCGGGGTGCCCTTCGGCGCCAACAGGCCGATCCAGATGCCGGCATCGTAGCCGGGCATGCCCGCCTCAGCGAGCGTCGGCACGTCCGGCATGATGGCGGCGCGCTTTTGCTGAGCTACGGCAAGAGCCTTGAGTCGCCCGGCCGCTACGTACGGCGCCATCGTCACGGCAACGCCGAACATCAGCTTGATCCGCCCAGCGAGCAGATCGACGACCGACTGGTTGCTGCCGCCTTGATAGGGAACGATGACGATGTTGGCGCCGACGGTCTGGTTGAACAATTCGGCCGCCATCTGACCGGCCGTGCCAACGCCGGAGGATCCGAACGTCAGGCTTTCGGGTTTGCTCTTGGCCAGTGCGATCAGCTCTTTCAGGTTTTTGGCGGGCACCGAAGGATGCGCCACCAACACATTGGGGACGACGCCGAGCAGCGCAATCGGCGCAAGATCGTTGCCGAGATTGAACGCCGTATGCATCTGCACGGGGTTGAGCGTGTTGGCGATGGTCGCCATGAATAGCGTATAGCCATCGGCCGGCGCGCGTGCGACGGACTCCGCCGCACTCATGCTGCTGTTGCCGGGGCGGTTTTCGACGACGACGGCTTGGCCGAGCTTTGCCTCCATTTGCTTGCCGATAAGGCGCGCAAGCACATCCGCGGCCGAACCCGGACCGAAGCCGACGATGATCTTGATCGGCTGCGTCGGATAGTTCTGCGCATGGGCGGGAGCGCCGCACCCGGCGAAGACGGGCGCGAGGCCGGCACAAAGCGCTGCAAGTTTAAGAAGACGTCTGAGCATGGACCAGGTTTCCGCTGCTGAATTGCTGAGTCGGCAGATTGTCGACAGGATGAGGATCGAGAAGGTTCCGACCTAACTTGTTTTCGGCGACCAGCGATATGCTTTGGCTGTCGCCCCGCCCATCAGCATCGCGCGTTCGCTGTCGCTCAGCCGGTCGGTCAGGCGGAACGGCTCGACACCCTGCGCGTAATTGACCACCGCGAAGGCGCGGGTCCAGTCGGTGCCCCACAGGCAGCGGTCGAAACCCCAGGCATCGAAAATGCGGGCCAGCGGATCCCAGATGTCGGCGAACGGATACGGTTGTTGCGACAGCGTGCAGGCGCCGCTCACCTTGATGACCGCGTTCTTTCGTTTGGCCAGTTCCAGAACCTTTGGCAGGTCGGCCCATGGCTCCTGCGGCGCCGGCGGTGTGCGGGGCTGCAGGATGCCAATGTGGTCGATGATGAAGCGGGTGTTGGGATGACGGTCGACCAGCGTCGTGCCCGCATCGAGGTTACCCCAGAACAGGACGTTGACCGGCAAGTCCTGCTGGGCAGCCGCGCGGGCGATGCGGTCGAGTCCCGGATCGGTCGGGCTGCGGTCGCGGCCCGGCTCTTTGGTCAGCATGATGCGGACGCCGACCGCACCCGGCGTCTTTTTCCATTCAGCGACCACATCGGCCACCGCTGCATTGTCGGGATCGACCGGCTTGACGATCCCGAACCGGTCTGGGTGAGCCCGTTGCACCTCAACCGCATAGCTCGCGTCGTAGCGGTACATGGAAAAAGCGGAGATGAAGATCGCGCCGTCGACGCCAACCTTGTCCATCGCTGCGCACATCTCGTCGCCCGTCACGTGGTCGGGCCAGTTCGGCACGCTGTGCCAAGGCCGCTTTGGCGTGTTCGCCTCGTAGGCGTGAACCTGTGAATCGATGATCATCGGGCGGGCTCCTCCATTGCTTCTGTGGTCTATGCGAGTGCCCTATCGCAACAGGTTGGGCCCGCCGAGTCCAGGACCCCCGTTCTGATTACGCAACGGTGGACCGGCGCATCCTATCCGCGTTAGCTTCGCGGAAAGCAAAACGCAGAAGCCCAAGGGGGGAAACGATGAGCGAGGCAATCATCGACGTCAGCGCAGTGTTGGACCGCCAGAAGATCACCGGCTTCAATATCGGCCTCGTCATCCTGGCCTTCCTGGTCATGATGACCGACGGCTACGACCTTGGCGCCGCGGCTTTCGCCGGACCCGGACTCATCAAGGAATGGGGTCTGCGCGGCCCCGAGCTCGGCGTGCTGCTCTCAAGTTCGCTCGCCGCCGGCTTCTTCGGGCCGCCGCTTCTCGGCTATCTCGCCGACCGTTTCGGCAGGAAGCGCGTCATCGTCTGCGGCGCCTATGCGTTCGGCCTGTTCACGCTGGCCGCGGTCGCGACCTCCTCGCTCAACCAGCTCGTTCTCACGCGCATCCTGACCGGCATTGCACTTGCGGGCACGCTGCCGATCGTGGTGGCGCTGATCAACGAATTCGCGCCGAAACGGGCGCGGGCCACCATGGTCGTCCTGATGTTCACGGGGGTGACGTTTGGCGGCGGGTTGCCGGGCCTGATCGCGGCGAAATTCATGGCCACCCATGGCTGGCGCATCCTGTTCTGGGTCGGCGGCATCGCGCCGCTCGTGATTGCGACCGTGCTTCTCGTGGCACTTCCGGAATCGGTGAAATACCTGACGTTGCACCCGGCGCGCCGCGATGAGCTGATTGCACTGCTCAAACGTATCGATCCGTCGCTGTCGATCGGTGCCGGCACGCGGTTTGTCATCTCGAGCGAGCAGAACAAGGCGCGCTTTTCCTTCGGCGCGCTGCTGGCAGGCCCGCTCGCCGTGCTCACGCCGCTCTATTGGCTGTCAAACCTCGCCGCCCTGATGGTGTTTTACTTCATCAATCAGTGGATGCCGACGGTGCTGTCGCATTCCGGCGTCAGCATCGAGCAGGCCGCGATCGCCACCACGCTGTTCCAGTTCGGCGGCACGCTGGCGGGCCTGTTGTCGATGCGCATTCTCGACCGCTACGGCTTTCTGCCGGTACCGATCCTGTTCGCCTGCGCCATCCCGATCGTGATCTCGATCGGCATACCGGGCCTGTCTTCCATGACACTGATCGCGCTCGTTGCCTGTGCCGGGTTCTGCCTGCTCGGACTGCAGTTCGGCAATATCGCGACCGAGGCCAACATCTATCCGACCTACATCCGCTCGTGGGGCATCGCCTCGAATTTCGCGATTGCCCGCATCGGCGGCGCGCTCGGGCCGCTGCTCGGCGGCAAGGCGTTCGGCGCGGGCCTGCCGGCGCAGCAGATTTTTGCCATCGCGGCCGCGCCGCTTGCGATTGGTCTGGTCGCGGCCCTGTTCATTCTGCCGCGCTATCGTGCGCAGTTGCAGCGCCAGCAAAGCGAAGCCGAGGCTGCGGGGCTGGCGGGGCAGGGCGCAGTATAGGGCCTCGGCGTCCGCCAAGATTGCCACGCACATCACGAAGTTCTGGGACGCGGAGCCGATCAAACTGAAATTTCGGCGGCCTTGACCGTCGCCGGATGCTACGTTCCGTTCACCGATATCGGCGCGGCCGTAATGAAAATGCTGGCGGATACACGCGGCATCAAGATCAACGACGCGGACAAGCGCGAGCTCCCGGAAAAATTCTCCACAATGCCCCCGCATCCTGAGGTCCCGGCAGCTTTGCGCAAGCTGCGCAATGCAGGCTTTCGGCTGTTCACGCTCACCGACAACCTGCTTGAGGTTCAGACGCGCCAGCTTGAACATGGCGACATCGCCAGCCTGTTCGAGCGGCGGTTCAGCGCTGACGGCGTCAAGCATCACAAGCCGTCGCGACAGGCTTATGCCTACGTCGAGGAAGAGCTTGGGGTGAAGCCCTCGCAGTTCTGCCTGATCGCCTGCCCCACCTGGGACACTCTCGGCGCTGTCGCGGCCGGCTGGGAAGCGGCGCTGATCAGGCGCACCGGCAACGATCTGCTGGGCGTCGGACCCCAGCCACAGATCGTCGGCGAAGACCTCGATGACGTGGCCGATCAGCTCATCGTCCGTCACCGGCAAGCGGCCTGATCGGTGCGCTGCAGGCGTGCCAATGGCCGTCATCGTGCCCGTTTCATGATCGAGTGAGTGAGGCGCGCACCGACGCCGTCGAAGCCGGTTGACCAGCGGTGCGGCCGTTTTTACGGGCAGATGAACCCTCGCGGCACCAGCCGCGTTGTTCTGTCGGCGGCATCGCCGTGGTAGTGCGGAGTCGAGTGACAATGGCAGGCAAGCGCAAGATTTCGTTGGTGCTCGCGGATGTGGACGGCACGCTCGTCACCGAAGAGAAGATCCTGACGGAGCGGGCGCGCGACGCCGTGAAGGCGCTGCGCCGCGCGGGTATTCTCTTCGCCATAACCAGCGGCCGGCCGCCTCTCGGCATGGCCATGCTGTTTGATGCGCTCGACATCGGAACGCCGATTGCCGGCTTCAACGGCGGGCTTTTTGTCGATCGCCATCTCACCATCCTGGAGCAAAAGACGGTGCCGTCCGACGTTGCGGGCGAGGCAATCGATCTGATGCAAGGACGCGGGCTCGATACCTGGGTGTATAGCGGCAATGATTGGCTGATCACCAACGCTTCGGCGCCGCATGTCGCTCGTGAGGCCTGGACCGTCAAATTTCAGCCGAAGGTCGTGTCCGATATCCGCGAGCACTTGCAGCAGGTCGCCAAAATCGTCGGCATAAGCGATGATCTCGACAAGGTGCGCCGCTGCGAAGCCGACGCGCAGGCTGCGTTTGGCCAGCGTGCGACCGCCAATCGGTCGCAACCCTATTACCTCGACGTCACCAACAAGGACGCGAACAAAGGCGCTGTGGTGGAATATCTAGCGTCGCACCTCGGCGTGCCGGCGGAGGAGATCGCCACAATCGGCGATCAACCAAACGACGTGCTGATGTTCAAGCGCTCTGGGTTCAGCATCGCCATGGGAAACGCCTCGGACGAGGTCAAGGCGCAAGCCGCGGCCGTCACGGTTTCCTACAATGATGAAGGTTTTGCCAAGGCGATGGAGCCCTTCATCCTCGGTTCAGGGAGGCAATAGCTCATGAGCGGGGCAATCGAGCGCGTTGAAATATTGGCGGATCCGCGCGCGCTGGCGCATCACGTCGCGGAATGGATGACGCAGGCGGCGCAGGCGGCGCGCGGTCCGTTCCGCATCTCGCTCTCAGGCGGTTCGACACCGAAGACGCTCTATGAACTCCTCGCCTCGGATGAATTTAGAACCCGTTTCCCCTGGTCAAAGGTTTCCTGGTACTGGGGCGATGAGCGTTTCGTCCCGTACGAACATCCCGACAGCAATTATCGGATGGCCCGCGAAGCCATGCTTTCCAAAGCTCCGGTACCTTCGCAAAACGTCCATCCGATCCCGACCGATGGCCGTCCCGAGGACGCGGCGCGCCGTTATGCGCGAACATTGCAGGATGCTTACGGCGCGGCGAAGCTCGACCCGCAACGGCCGCTCTTCGATATCACCCTGCTGGGGATTGGGACCGATGGGCATACCGCATCGCTGCTTCCCGGAGACCCTGTTCTGGAAGAGCGCGAGCGCTGGGTGGCTGCCGTCTCGCATGGGCGGCCCGAGGTGCGGATTACGATGACTTACCCGGCGATCGACAGCAGCCGGCGCGTCGCGTTCCTCGTGGCTGGCGCGGAAAAAGCCGAGATATTCGGCGCGATACGCGCTGGCAACAGTCGGGTGCCAGCGGCGTGCGTCCGACCGGTTGGTGAGTTGTTCTGGTTTGTCGATCGGGCGGCGGCCGGCGCAGAGAACGCGCCCGATCGCACGGGAACGCAGACCCGATAAGGATTGCAGCAGATTCCGCAGTCGACGCCGCACGTGTCAGTTTGCGCGCGCGAATGCCGTCGTCCGCCCTTGCGGACCTTTTGGATCGTCGCGACCGACTCTGGGGGCGTTCGTAGGCGTGGGAATCATCTTCACGGGGCGTGCAATCCTTGGAATCCGAAATTATCAGCTCTCGCCCTTTTTCCACGGCATATTGAAACCGGAACTTTGTCATATAATGGCATCGTAACGACGGCATCGGGATTGATCTTGCAATGGTGCGGGTCGAAGCCGCCGACAGACGGGTGTTCTAAGTGCCCTTTGTGATGCTCCTCCTGGCGATGTTTGCCGCTTGCGTTGCGATCCCGCGGCAGGCAGCGCTTCTCCGCCTGACGTCATCGAAGCCGCCAAGAAGATCGTCGCGCAATGCGCGCGGCGGGCCTTGGCCTTGTACGGCTTTTCGCCGTCAATATAGATTGTCACCGGCGGCGGCTGCAGCGGCTACACGCCGAACGATCGGGACTGGGCATCCATTGCCAACGAGGGGGCTTCTATGGCGCAACGAAAGGATTTACGGCGTATCGGTGTGCTTCTCCCATCGTCAAGCTCGGTGCAGGAGCGGGATATCGGCAGAGCGTTGCCGGAAGACATTACCCTGCACGTGGCGCGGATGCGGTTGAACAACGTCGATGCGGACTCGACTCTGCGCGTTGTCCAGGAAATCGAAATCGAGAGTCAAAAACTTGCCGATGTCGACGTCGACGTGATCATTTTCCCGGCGACCGCCCCCTCGTCGCGCAACGGTCCCGGATACGACCAGGAACTGATCAAGCGAATCAGCGCGGCAAGCGGCAAGCCGGCCACCACGGCCTCAACCGCGCTGCTTGAGGCGTTGCGGACGCTGTCTATCAAACAAATCGTACTGGGTGCGCCTTGGAGCGCATCGATTAACCAGACCGTGACGGCGTTTCTTGAAGCGAACGGCGTCAAAGTCCTCGCGCAGGAGGGGCTGGGATTCGTCCGTAATCTCGAGATCGGCCTCCTCGATCCGGAAACCGCCCTCGACATTGGGCGCCGCGTGAACAGGCCGGAGGCCGACGCGGTCATGTTGGCCTGTGGCAATTGGAGTACGTTCGCCATCATCGACCAGCTGGAGCACGATCTGGGAAAACCGGTCCTGACGACCAACCAAGTCAGCCTGTGGCATGCTCTCAAGATCATGGGCACGAGGCCGCTTGACGACGGGCCTGGTGTGTTACTGCGCCAGCATCTGGTCCAAGCCGCGTGATATGGAGGCCGTTACGATGAAACTTCTCCGACGCAGATTTCTTGGTCTGGCAGCCGGTGTCGCGGCGCTCCCGATAGCCTCGCGCGTTGCGTTTGCGCTCGATTATCCGACACGGCCGCTGCGCATTCTCATCGGTTTTGGCGCCGGCAAGGTGGAGTGATTCCCGTCGATCCGCGACATTTCACTCCTGGAGAAAAGTTCGATGGGGAAAGTGCGCCGCATTGCCATCGTTGGAGCGGGCCTCGGAGGATTGGCAACGGCCATCGCGCTGCGCCGGCAGGGTTTTGAAGCGCAAGTCTACGAACAGGCGTCTGAACTCGCCGAGTTTGGGGCCGGCATCAATATCAGTCCCAACTCCGTCAGGTTCTTCGACGCCGTCGGGCTCGCTGAAAAGCTTCACGCCGTCGCGTCCGAACCGGCGGGACTGAGCTGGCGTGATTGGAGCGAGAACGAGATTCGCTACAGTCTGCCATTTGGCGATTTCAAAAGGCGCTACGGCGCCGAATACTACGTCGTCCATCGCAGCGACCTGCATCGTTTCCTGTCGGAGGCGGTGCCGCAAGCGAGCATCCACCTCGGCAAGCGTTGCGCGAGGGTCGAGTCCCGCAATGGCGTCGCCGGCATATCGTTCGTCGACGGCACCGGTGCCGAAGCCGATGTTGTGGTCGGTTGCGACGGAATCCGGTCGACAGTTCGCGCCTGCATTTTCGGCGGCGAAGGCCCGCACTACGCCGGAACGATGTGCTGGCGCGCGCTGGCGCCCAGCGATGCGCTGCCGAAGGATTATCACGATCGCTATGTGAACCAATGGTCGGGCGAGGGCGGATTCGTTATTAGCTACTACGTCCGGCAAGGCAGCTTCATCAATTTCGTGGCGGTGCGACAGCAGCCCGGCTGGACCGAGCCGTCCTGGTCCGTGCCGAGCAACGTCGATGAAATGTTGGCGGCGTTTCCCAACGTGGGCGTGAAGTTGCGCACGATGATGGCGGCAGCTACATCCTGCTCGAAATGGGGGCAGTTCACCGGAGAGCACGCTCCGCGCTGGACCAAGGGCCGCGTAACTCTGCTGGGCGATTCCGCGCACGCCATGCTCGCGACTTTCGGGCAGGGCGCCAATATGGCTTTCGAGGACGCCTACGTGCTGGCGCGCTGGCTCCATGCGAGCGCCGACGACCCGGATGCCGCGCTCGCCGGCTACGAAGCGGTGCGCAAACCGCGGGCGACGCGGATCCAGCAGCTATCGCGCACCGAAGTCCACTTCAAGAAGGTGCATTCGAATTGGGACCGCATGCGCCGTGAATTCGCTTTCGTGACGCGGCATGGTTCTACGACAAGCGGGGTCTATCGTTGGATCTTCGGCTACGACCCGGTAACGCAATGGCGGGGCGCATAAGTCCGCCGCCCGCGCAACCTTCCGCCTCGCAACAATAAAAGGCCCCTGTTAAGCGCCGCGATGTGAACAAAGAGTCTGCGATCCGACGACCGGCCAGTTCACAGCGTCTTTTGTTTGTCGCCGCATTCGCTGCACGTGTAGGGCACTCGGACCTGTCCCGGCGCTGCCAGGACACGATTGGGCGCCCCGCACTTCCCGCATCTGGCTTCGATGCGGGTCTGGCCCTGCTTGATGGTGACGGTTTTCCGCTCCAGTGCTTCTTTCACCAGACGTTCGGTTTCGTCGCGCATCGCTTGTTTTGACATTTTGCACTTTCTCGCATTCTGCAGGGAGTGTCCTACATGCGGTCGCGGGCCTCCGCAACGGACTTCTTGGGGCTCGGTCATCGGTATCGTGCCGTCCGAGTTCCAAATCGGGGAACGCTACCGCGGTGCCTTTCCCGCCGTGTAGCGCGCTTGCGCTGCGTCGATGGCGGTTTGCACCAGCGCGCGGTTTTCGTCCTTGTTCGGGGCGTTGCGGTCGTAGCTCGCCTGACGCAGGAAATTGCTGCGGTTGAGTTTAGGCCGTACTTCCTCGGCGATCAGCTGCAGGCTCCGTTGCGTCGCCTGCCAGTTGGCCCAGTCCTGAGCAAACACCAGCACGCCGCCAAATCCGCCGGTGATCTCCAGCATGTGCTCGATCTTCGCAACCGCATCGTCGGGCGTGCCGATGATGGCGCGTTCGTTGTCCACCATCCAACTCGCCGGGTCGGCAAGCCCGCGCGGCGGCGGGTTCGGCGCCGGCACGATGTCGTTGGCGTAACCGATCCACTTCTCGATGCCGTAGGCCACATCCTTGCGCGCTTGTTCGCGGCTTTCCGCCAGATGAATCTGCAGTGAAAATTGCCAGCGCGAGCGATCGGCGGCGTGGCCGTGCCGGGCGCAGGTCTCCTCATAGATTTTCCAGTTCCCAAGGTGATGCTTGAGTGAAGCATCGTCGACGCCGGTCAAGACAAGAAGACTGGCGCCGTGGCGTCCGGCCGCAAGCGCGCCCGCCGGCGAGCGGATCGCGGCGACCGCAAGCTCCATCGTCGGCTTTGAATAGCAGCCGACCGACAGGCGCGCCTCGTTGAGTTCGAACCATGCGGTTTTTTTGCTTACGGTCTCGCCGCGCAGCAGCGCGACGATGCAATCGAGCGCCTCATCCATGCGCGGGCGTGAATCGACGGGCGCAATGCCGAACATCCGGCCGTCGGACGGCAGCGCGCCCGGCCCGACGCCAAACATGACGCGGCCGCGTGTCATGTGATCGAGCTGCGCCATGGTTTCGGCCACCACGAACGGGTGATGGTAGGGCAGGGATTTGACGCCGGTGCCGAGCCGGATGTGCTTGGTGCGCTCCGCCGCCGCCGCAATGAAGACTTCGGGCGCGGCGATGATCTCGAAGCCGCCGGAATGATGCTCGCCGATCCAGGCCTCGTCGAAGCCGAGCTGGTCGAGATACGTCACAAGCTGCAAGTCGCGCTCGATCGCATAAGTGGGATCGAGATCGGGCGCATGGAACGGCCCCATGAACATGCCAAAGCGCAGCGCGCGGCGGGGCGTTGCGGCGGTTTCCGAGTTGCTCATGTTTTCGTCCTTCGCGGACCGGCAGCCGTTACTCCGTCGGCGCCAGTTTGGCTTCGCTCGCCACCTTGCCCCACAGCGCGCGTTCGCTGGCGAAGAATTTGGCTGCATCGGCCCGGCTCGTCGGCGAAAGATCCATGCCGAGCGCCTTGGTCCTGTCGATGAACGCAGGCTCGTTCATGCAGTCGACCACGTCGCGGTTGATCTTGTCGGCAAGCGCATCGGGCGTCTTCGGCGGTGCGACGAGGCCAAAGAATGTCACCGCGCGATAGCCGGGCACGCCTGCTTCGGACAATGTCGGCACGTCAGGCAGACCGGGGACGCGCTTGGTCGAGCCGACGGCGACAATTTTTTCCTTGCCGGCTTTGTGCAGCGGCAGCGAGGTCGCCAGCATGTCGAACATCATGTTGACGTTGCCGCCGAGCACGTCGGCGACGGCGGGGCTCAGGCCCTTGTAGGGTACCTGCAGCAGTTTGACCTTGGCGAGCATCTCGAACTCGATGGTGGCGAACTGGCCGAGCGAGCCGATGCCCGGCGTCGCTGAGGTGAGCGCGCCCGGCTTGGCCTTGGCGTCGGCGATCAGCTGCGCGACATCGGACGCATCAAAACGCGGGCTCACCACCAGCACGTAGGGCGAGGTCGCCACCACGGCGATCGGCGTCCATTTGGCCACGTCGTAGCGCATGGACTTATACATAAAGACATTGGTGGCCAGCGGGCCGGGTGAGGCGAACAACAGCGTGTAGCCATCCGGCGCTGCGCGGTAGACCTCTTCAGCCCCAACGTTGCCGCCGGCGCCGCCGACATTCTCCACGATGACCGATTGCTTCCACTTTTCGCCGAGCCGCTGCGCCAAGACGCGCGCCAACAGATCGGTACCGCCGCCGGGCGGGTAGGGGACGATCATCTTCACGGTGCGGGTGGGAAAGGCGGATTGCGCGTGGCTCGAGCCCGATACCGGCACGAGGATCAGCGTTGCTATGAGCAAGCCGATGGCAGATTGGACGCCTCGCATCGTCGATACTCCGAAAAATCCGGCTCGCGCGCCGCATCGATCACTGCTGCGTTTTGATGCGGCAGGTCAAGCCCCTTGCGGGCTTTGGGGCACGTCGGATTTTGGGGGCACGAACGCTGGACGATATTGGGCCTATACGACGACGGGGCCGTCGCCGGCATCGTTTTGATATGGTGTTGGCTGGTCCGCTTAACCTTCGACCAGTGCCGAGGTTTCCGGGACGAGCGAGGCCTCGTGATGCAAAGCCGCCGTGACAGCCAGAGCTTCGAGGATTCTTCGAATGAGGTCTCCGCCCACGGCATCTCTGATTTCCTGCAGAGGAATGCCGGCCGCGGTCGCGTCGTGCCTGCATTGTAGTGCCAGCCGCACCGAGGCGGCGAGCCTTTCGACGGCGGGTAACGGTGCTATGTGCTTGCCCAACCATTCGTTCAAGAAGTGGCGCGCTCGATCACTCATTTTACTCTCCACGCAACGCTAGCAACACACACACTCAAGAGGAAACTCGGAGACAGCGGCCAAATTGGGGAGGCGCAGGCCGAACCAACGGTGACGCGATGCCGTGTTCGGTGCCTGGATGCGCAATCCCTCGCCGGTGCGGACTGCGTTCGCACAGTTGCGCGACGCGAGCGCCACCAATAACGCCGGAGCGACATTGAGTTGCCACAGTGACCGGCGACGTTCCCGCTGGGACGGGGACTTTCGCAAGAGCTTGATTCGATTGCGCTGCGCGGCGTTACGTGGCGGGGGACGGCCATGCTTGCTGTGGCTGATTATCGGCGATTTGCGGACGAGTGCAGACGACTTGCGGCGGCGCTGACGAAGCTGGCCGACAAGCGCGCCATGGAGCTCATGGCAAACGGTTGGGACAAGACCGCGGACCAATGCGTGGCAAAGCTGGTCAGCGATCTGGTCGAGGCGATGTGTGAGCCGCGACAGCCGACGCCTGTGCCGTAGTCGCGCACTGAGCTGCTGCGGGCGGGGATGGCTCGGTCGCCCGGGCACGCCGGATTGCGCTGCCACTGCTGACAAGCCCGCACCGCGGATGTAGACAGGTTGAAAACCCGGTGGAGGATTTGCGTGCTCGCCCGCGACGAGACAATCGACACAACACCCTCGCCCGACTATGTGGCCCGCGCCCGCGCGCTGGTGCCCGCGATCGAGGCCGCGGCAAGTCGCATCGAGGCCGAGCGGCGCATCGTGCCGGATGTCGTGGCGGCGCTGCACGAAGCCGGCATCTTTCACATGCTGTTGCCGCCCTCGCTCGGCGGCGGTGGCGCCGACATTGTGGCGTTCAACGAGGTGATCCAGACGATCGCGGCGGCTGACGCCAGCACCGGCTGGTGCGTCGGTCAGCAGGTCGCCTCGACACAAGCCGCGGGCTATGTCGATCCGAA
>Ga0208849_1000085_pt1 | contig 90687 bp, 80 predicted proteins | sample NGESurdeep072012_10_FD_184470 | JGI IMG/M metagenome (GOLD analysis project Ga0208849, IMG submission 184470) | Arctic peat soil microbial communities from Barrow, Alaska - NGEE Surface sample 53-3 deep-072012 (SPAdes) | ecosystem: Environmental > Terrestrial > Soil > Wetlands > Peat ...
CTTGCCAAGATCCTGATTCACCAGCGCGCAAGCCTTTTTCAGAATCCCAAATGCGCGGATAAGTTCAGGCGGCATAATGTCTCGCCCGATGTTGAAGTGAAGAAGCGACCGCTGTGTCTGCGCCCCCCAATAAACGTTCGCAGGGACTTCGATTTGTCCCATGCTGTCGGACTCGGTGCGCGTGCGGGTTTTGTCGGCGGAGGTTGCCATCATGTTTTCCTGCACGGACTGAGCGACTGAACTAACCGCAAATTATAACAAGCTGGAATTAGGCCGTGACCCGAAACGACTCATCGGGATGCCAATCAATATGCCCAGCCCAAGTCTCGGAGATACGCTGCGCCCGATTGCAAAGTTCATCGTTCCAAAGTCTATCGTCCGCGCCGAGAATGAAAAAGGCGCGAGGAGACCACGGTTTCGCCCGAAGCGCGCCTAGGACTAGGAATCCGCCCTCGTTTAGCTGACCGGCGAGATAACGGCGCTCCGCGTCATGTCCACCTTTGCGCATGCTGTGGTGATGGTAGATCACCATCGCCTGATTGCTCTCTTTGAGTTCTTTTATGTCATTAATGAATACGCTTTTCCCAGCCCGTTTGTGCGTTGATTTCAAGCCGTTCGGGGCAATGCCGTTGTCGGGATCTAGGAAGACTAGGTCACATTTCTTGAATTGGAGTTTCATATTTTGCAGCCAGTCTCTTCGGGCGGTTGGCCGTTGTGACCACGGTTGTATCTGGCAAGGAACGTAAGTTCTTACGCAGACGGCATTCGGGATATGCAGCTCAAGCGCGGCGACGGTTCGCTCCCGCTGTTGGTTGATTCTTGATAATTCGTCGAACGGTTCGGGGTCGAAGTGTCTCCACTCAGTGGGGCGCCTCGAATATTCTCTATGACCGCCATCGTTGTTGTGGCCCTCATCGGGGACCAGCCACCACGCGACGCCAAGCCGCTTTCCGGCAGCCAACTGCCGGAGGATCGCCACCTTCACGTAGTCTCCAATATCCCCGACATATCGATTCTGCATAGCCTACCTTAAACATTTAGCGGTTTACGTTAAACGCCGTACGTAATACAATCCGTATTGTGATTAAGTCGTTCCGCTCCCCGGAAACCGGGCGACTTCACTTTCGGCAGCCGAGTCGTCGTTTTCAGGCCATCGAGCATATCGCGCGCCGGAAGCTTCGGCAATTGGATAGCGCCACGGAGTTGCGAGACTTGGCGGCGCCGCCTGGAAATCGCCTGGAATCCTTGCATGGCGATCGAGAAGGGCAATACAGCGTTCGCATCAATAACCAGTGGCGTCTTTGTTTCGTTTGGCGAGAAGGGAGTGCGTACGATGTTGAGATTGTCGACTATCACTAGCGATTTGGGAGTTGGGACATTGATATATCACGGTCTCACGGACCCACAGTAGGAGAGCGTCTATGGCCAAGTCTCAAAAACTTCTTTCTCCAATCCACCCAGGCGAAATTCTGCGCGCGGACTTCTTAGAGCCGCTTCAACTGAGCATGAACCGGCTGGCGCTTGACCTTCACGTACCTGTAACGCGGGTTACCGAAATCGTGCATGGACGCAGGGCGATCACGCCCGATACCGCTCTGAGGCTGGCCCGGTACTTCAACACCAGTGCGCGCTTCTGGCTAAACCTTCAATCGGCATATGACCTGGAAGCCGCTGAGGACGAATTGACGCGCATCATTCAACGAGAAGTTCGCCCAGCTGTGACGGTGACGCCCGCAAGTTCACGTTCCTGACGCTTTGCGAACTGCAAACGCAACCGCCAATCCCCGCATGCTAAAATCGTTGTCTTCACGCGAGCCTCGGCGCTCCGGTTTAGTGTGCGGGCGCGCGTGTCCCCCTCAGGACGAGACCCATTGGCAATTAACAAAATTTCCGAGGCAGCGAAGGAAATTCCCGATGTGCTCCCTCGTGCACAAGTTGATTCTCGCCCGGAAACGCAAGTGGATGTGCTGGTCATTGGAGCTGGCCCCACCGGTTTAGCTTGCGGTATCGAGGCGCAAAAGGCCGGCTTCAAAGTCGTCGTCATTGATAAAGGATGCGTGGTCAATTCCATTTACAACTATCCGGCGAATATGACCTTCTTCACCACGCCGGAACTGCTTGAGATCGGCGACATTCCTTTCAGCACCGCGAATCAGAAACCCACGCGTCAGGAAGCATTGGAGTATTACCGCAAAGTCGCCGAGCACTATCGTTTGCCCATTCGCCAGTATCAGAAAGTCGAGACCGTTTCTGGCGCAGACGGAGAATTTCAAGTTACGACGAGCGACCGCCTCGGACGCATTTACGACTATCAGGCCCGCAAGCTTGTGGTGGCCACGGGCTATTACGATCTGCCCAATTATTTAGGAATTCCCGGCGAAGACTTGCCCAAAGTTTTTCATTACTATCGCGAGCCGCATCCCTTTTTCGATACTAACGTCCTGGTCATCGGCGGAAAAAATTCCGCAGCGATTTCAACCTTGGATTTTTGGCGGCATGGAGCACGCGTGACGCTGGTCCACCGCGGCCCCAAGCTTCACAACCACATTAAATATTGGATTCTGCCGGACATCGAGAATCGCATCAAGAACGGAGAAGTTACCGCATACTTCAACACCAGCGTGCAGGAAATTGCCCCCGATTATGTCGTGCTCAACACTCCCGATGGCGCAATTGAATTAAAGAACGATTTCGTCTTCGCCCTCGTGGGTTATCACCCCGACTATGATTTTTTGCGGGCTATGGGGATTGAATTGTCGTCGGAGCAGTGCCGGCCTGTGTGCGATCCGGTGACGCTTGAGAGTAATGTGCCTGGGATTTATGTCGCCGGTGTTATTGTTGCGGGATCTAGAACGAACGAGATTTTTATCGAGAACGGACGATTTCACGGACAGCAGATCGCCACTCATCTAAGGCAAAAGCTACAACCCTCGGCGAATAGCGGGTACGCTGACGAAAACACGTAACAACAAAACTTACGCGAGAGTTACAGTTTCCCCGCCCAACTGCTGATTGACTAAACGCGCAACCAACGGCTTCAATCCCTCGCCAGTTTTCTGCAACACGAAATCATTGGTTGCTTCCGACCAGTCCAGTTTGAAACTTGTGGCCAGCGCCGAAATCCAAATTTGCCGGACGGGCGAGTTCCCCGAAATCACAAACTTACTGCCGTCTTCAAAAGAAATGTGAAGCGCCCCGGCCTGATCTTCGACCTCCAGATCCGCGGATTCCTCGGCCTTCATCAGGCTCTTCTTCAAACTTTCTAATTTGCTTTCGGCACGTTTGCGAAAATCATTCTCGTCCATCATGCAGCGATTATAGATGCAGTGCGAGAGCACCCCGTCCTCGTCCCTCCGTATTGTGGAGAGACAGGGCGGGGATTGATCTCGATGCGACTCAAGCGGCGGTTGCCCGTTGCTTCCCGCCAAATGACTTCACTGCGCGCTCGATACCAGGACCGGCTTTCTTCAAGTCCTCAAGATTCATTGCCGGACGGACTTCGACTTTGGCATTGAAAGCCAGAAACCACGGTTCGGCTGCGGCCGGAATCTGCGAACTTTCTTTCAGATCGAAAAAAATGAAACCAGTTCTCTGGCCAGAGTCCTCCGCGAAGTAGGCAGCTTCGGGTTTCATTTCTCCAAGAATTGACTCTATGGTCCTGGCAAGGGAACCATCTGAAATAGCGGCATTTCCGTGCTCTACCGGAATTGTTACTTTTAGCAAACAGCGCATGTGAATCTCCTTTTTGATATTGGGACGTTCAGAAGGGCCGAGTTTATTCCGAAAAGTGGGACCGGTCAAACATTCTCACGCATTGGCAGTCGGTCAGTTTCAATCCGAACTCACTTCGTAACCGGGAGCAGGTAGTGGCATCCTGGGGTATTGGGTCAAGTTGCGAAACCTATCAACCACGGAGGACACGAAGTTGCACGGAGGAAACCGTCGAAACTAGGGTAGTGGGTCAGTTTGCCTCGGTAGCAGAAAAACAATCAACCACGAAGGACACGAAGTTGCACGAAGGAAGCCGTCGAAACTGGGCTTCGTGAGCCTTCAAAGCTAGGGCAGACCGCTGAGCCTTTTTAAGTTGGGCGCTATTCAATGATGGAATGCGATGATCATGAGAATGGCCAATGTTCCGTGGCTAGTTTCGCAGGGTCAGGGACTTCGCCACCGCACATCAGGTGCCACGCCTCCTGATACGGAGAGTTCTTTGAAACTTTCATGTGTGGCGACAGGGTTAGTTGGGTACAGTTCAAGATCGCCGCTACGGGAAAAATGAACCAGATGTTTTTGGGAATAATGTAGGCAGCTACAAAGTCAATTTGCCCGGTGGTGTAAGGCTGCCCTTCGGTCGCGCAGAGAGTGCAGATATAAGAACGCTGTCGGTGTCTGCGGAACGTCGTGGACTTGACCTGGACTCGCATAAGCTTCCCGGCGTGTTCAACGATGAAATCGTAACGGCTGGTGTCTCCCCACGGCTTGCTGACGAGAAGTCCCTGCTCGGATGCGCGGGCCATGAAGCGCAATTCCGCCCATTCTCCGCGCTGTTTGCGTTGTTTGATACTTGCCCCATTTTTCTTCATGAAGACCTTCACTCCAATAAAAAACGCGGCCCCAAAAGGAGCCGCGCCGTTAAAATTCACTATATTTCAAGCATAGCAGGTTGCAGGGGTAGATTGCGCCACAGTGCGCGTAACTATATTCGTAATGGTGTTAACGACTTACAAGGATCATGTACTTCCTAGGTACTTGACAAGAAAATCCAGGAAAGGGCAAAAAGGGGCACAGTCACATGTGAGTGTGTGCTGGGGGTGGGGGAATCGGGAGTTAAGTGCCGTGATCTGAGTGCAGTAGCCTACATCCAAGTGTTTTCGCATTTGATCTACGTTTTCGTTTTCCGGGAACCATTCGAATCGCAGCCTTTCTAACGTGGCCTGGACGGCATGCCAGCGAATACTGATTTACCAAAAACCCCGAGTTTTATCGGGCCGTTTTTGTTTTTCACGCTCGTTACCAGGCACATAGAGATGCACCCGCGACACCAACCCCAACGTCTTTAATCCGGGACAAACTGGCGCGTCACGCTCAATGCCTCTCAGCCTCAAACCGACCCACGTCACCGTCAAGGCATACTACGAAGCTCTGCACCAGTTCGGACAGCTCTACATTGACCACGAAGGCGCCGTCCGCAGCCCGTTTCAGATTCTACTGGCGAAGTGCGGACAGAAAGCCAGTCCGAAGCTAACTCTGGTTCCCGAATACCGCATCGAACGTGCCCGCACATCCGTCATCGTTGACGGCGCTCTCGTTGACCTTTACCGCCTCCCGCACGGCTATTGGGAGGCCAAGGATGAAAGCGACGATCTAATTCGCGAAGTCGAGGTGTGTCGAGCTGTTTCTCATTGCAAAGTGGGAAGAATTCCCGGCGCTTCCGGCGATTCGAAAATTGATTGGAAGTACGTCTAGTTTGCTATAGCCAGATCGCGTTCCTACGTCATATGCTAGGCCATCACATGGCTGCTAAACTTTTTTCATTTTTCTCAGGCGCTGGATTCCTTGACCTTGGCTTCGAAGCTGAGGACTTTAATGTCGTCTTCGTGAACGAATACTGTCCCCCATTTTTGAGCGCGTACAAGCATTCTCGAAAGAGTATGAAGTCGCCCTACCAGGATATGGATACAACGCTGGGTCTATCTCGGATTTCTCGCGTAGTTGCTTGCTCAACAGCCGCCTAAAAGACATGAAGGGGGCGTCAACGCGTTTCGAACTCTGTCCCGCAAGTTGTGGTTTCGGATATTTTCTCTAGCTTTTCCAAGAGCGTCCTGATTTCTGTTTCCGCAAACCCCTGACAATCGGAATAAAGCTTCGCTAAGAGAACTGGGTGTGATTTCATGAGGGACGGAAGGATTCGTTCGAATTCTAAGAATTTTCTCCGAAAAGATCTAATTCTTTCTAAGTTTTCGTTCAATCGGAGCATTCGCTCCGTACCATCCTCCCACAGGCCCCTCCAGTATCTGCATGTCAGACAGGGAACTACACAGCGAGTACCGTCGTGAGATAAAAACGATTCCCACCCCGTTTTCGCAAGCGAAAGGATTCTAAGCGAGTCGTCCCGCCGCTTTTCGCTATTGCATCTCTTACACGCAACCAGCACATTCCCTGGCACATGAAGGCCCACACGATACCGATTCATGCCGTCCAGATGTTCAATCACAGATTCGATACTCGTTAGATCGTGCGAACAGTACGGACACAGGTTGCCAAACTGCTGGCGGACAATATCGCCATATTCTTCACTATCAATCCGGAACGCCCAGCCCTGGCTGATATTACGACTGAGTTCGTGGAGGCACATGCTTATTAGTTTATTTGCTACATCCGACTTCGCCCGCCGGGTAGCGGATCGCAGCTTAGAGACAGGGTCCGTCATTGCTTTTTGTCTCTAAGGAGCCAATCTACCCCAACGCCGAGCGCTGCGCCGAGGGCCTTGAGCTCGTAATCTAGGACGTGGCGATAATCATTTTCGATTTTCGCAATTGCGGCTCGGTCTAGCTGGACCCCGAGACGGGCAAGTTTCCCCGAAAGAGCATCTTGAGTTAGGGGCGGAACACATCCTTGACGTGCCTCGGCGATGCGTCTCCCGACAATGTTCTTCCACAAAGGCCTTCTTTTCACACGGAAAGAGTACCTTCCGAAAAAGTAAAAGATGTTCTAGACTAGAACACTATGCGAGCGGGACGGCTGGGCACGCTGCCCAGCTTGACCTAACCCTTTTACCCTGATTGGTGAACGATGGACTGGTACGGTGTTTACATTCTCATGCACAACACGCATATGTGGAAACTCGAGCGAGTGACAAATGCGGAAACAGCGAAACTTATAAGCGCAATGAGCGGGCAGTGTGGCGATGTCGCTATTGTCGGTCCGGCGAAAGTTTTCCCGCAGTGGCTGGAACCCTAGCAGTTGGGTATCGTGGATATGGAATTAAAGCAAAAGGCTCAAGGAACAATGGGCGCTAGCTCGGCGAAATTAGATCTGGAGTTCGACCGAGCGCGGTTCCCTTCAGGAGGTACTACGACGGCATGCGCAAATTCAAATCGCGCTTGTTGAGATCGGCAGACAGTTGGGTTTCAGAACCTGGGTTGCGCACAATGACAAAGCGATCGAGTATAACGGAAAGAAGCTTGGAGAAACCGAAGGGGTTATTTTTCGGCTGGAAGATATTCCGCTACTCACGGCTTTTAATGACGCCGTGCGAGCTGCCTTATTTATAGACATAATCTGGTTCCGTAATTCGAAGTTCATGCCAGCAGTAATTGAGATCGAGCACACTACCCGCGTCACAAGCGGTCTGGCTCGGATGAAAAACTTCCAAGACCATCTTCCGAAGTTCGATTCCCGGTGGGTGATTGCAGCAGCCGATGAGGACCGAGATCTGGTTATCACTGAATGCAACAAACCACAGTTTCGAAGTCTCAATGCGCAGTTCTTTCCGTATTCTGCGATTGAGGAATTGTATTCGCTATGTCAGAGACGCAAGATTATGGGAATTAACGATGAGTTTCTTGATTGTTTCATGGAACCTTCCCTGTTATCTGAGCCATAACGTAATGGACAGAATTGACAGCGCCCGCCGCAGTGAAAATATGCGGCGTATTCGAAGCAAAGACACAAAACCTGAATTAATCGTGCGATCTCTAGTCCATTGGATGGGCTATCGTTTCCGGCTGCATCGGCGCGATCTTCCAGGTTGTCCGGATTTGGTTTTCCCGTCACTAAAAAAGACAGTCTTGGTCCATGGTTGCTTTTGGCATCAGCACCGACGATGCATCGACGGAAGATTGCCAAAATCGCGAAAGTCTTATTGGACGCCTAAGCTTGTCAAGAATCAGCAGCGGGACCGAAAAAATCGCGTGAAGCTCCACAAGCTTGGATGGAAGAACTTGGTAGTGTGGGATTGCGAGACTAAGAACGAGTCTAAGCTCCGTAACCGGCTGGAAAAGTTCTTGCTAAGTTGACTAGCCAACCCTCAGACGAGAGGACGGAGGCAACCGTCGCGAGAACATCACCGACTGGGCGCTCGAACAATTTCGCGTCCGCTACGCGGACCCGTCCATCACCAAGTGGGACATCTTCCATTACATATACGCCGTCCTGCACCATCCTGAATATCGCGAGCGCTACGCCGCCAACCTTCGCCGAGAACTGCCGCGCATTCCGTTTGTTTCTGCCACACCCTCCAACCCTTGTCATTCCGAACCGGCTTCAGCCGGTGAGGAATCTGCTTTTCCGTCCAAAGCCGAAAAGCAGATTCCTCGCGGACTGGCGTCCACTCGGAATGACAAAGTGGAGGGAGGTCCGGAAGGGGAGGGCGACGCTGAACTGTTTCGCGCCCTGGTCCGCGCTGGCCAGCGCCTCGCAGAAATTCACGTACATTACGAACAGCAACCGGAATATTCGCTGAGCAAGAAAGAAAAAGAAGGCGAAAAGCTCGACTGGCACGTCACCAAAATGCGCCTCGGCAAAGATAAAACCACCCTCAGCTACAACCAATTTCTAATCTTGAGCGGAATCCCTCCCGAAACCTACGAATACCGACTCGGCAACCGCTCCGCCCTGGAATGGGTCATTGACCAATACCAGGTCTCAACTGACAAGCGCAGTGGCATCACCAACGACCCGAACCGCAGCGACGATCCGCAATACATTTTGCGGCTGATTGGGCAGGTTGTGACGGTCAGTTTGGAGACGGTGAAAATCGTAAAGTCTTTTCCTAGAATGGGGCTTCCGGAATAGTTCGTAACTTGCGACATTGTTTTGGGCGGCTATCGTGTTGGCAGTATGCCTCCCACTCTTCGCAAAGGACGCGAAGAATGGGGCATCCTCGTTTGGGTTGTGCGGTCTGAGGTCAACTTCTGCGGGGAGGTCGCCCGTCACGAAACTTTGCAGTTAAAATTGTAGGGGTCCTTCGACTCCGCAGAACGATTCTTGAGCGAATCGTTCTGCTGCGCTCAGGAGGACAAATTGTTATGGAGTGGTATGTCGAGCTACTCCCTGGACGTTATCCCCCAACGTTATTCGCCGAACGTTATCGCCGGAACATTATTCACCAAAACATCATTCACCCGAACCTATTCTCCGAACATGGGGACTTGGCGGATGTCGGAGGGGGCTTTTCTTTGGCGGCGGGAGGCTCCGATTACGGACAGGACGGTTAGGGAATCCAGAGCGGTTCTGGGAACGAAGATGCGTTGAGTGTTAGAGCGTAAATCTGGGGGATTCACCAGGAATCCTTCGGGCAAGTTTACGGAGAGGTCGTTCGGCATCATGCCTTCGAGGACTTCATTATCTTTGAATCTTAGGCGCACCCACAGGCCTTCGGTCCGGGGACGGGTGGTGAAGGTCTTGCGGTTGGGGGCTTCGGTCTCTCCGAACTCGCGGACGAAATAAACTACCTTGATGTCTTTGAGTTCGATGCTGACAACGTTTCCGGCGGTGTTGAGAAGTTCGAGCTTGCCATCGTTCACGAAGTTGGAGGGCGCGACGTATCCATTGATGGTGTCACGGTCCATTTTGCGGACAACGACCTTCTTGTGGGTGGATGGCATGAGTAGCTGCGAATGCTGATGGGAAACCCGCTTTTAAGGCGAGTCTCACCCCAATTCTCTCATTTTCAAGCCGAAAATCCCCAAGCATCCGATTCGCCAGTAGCCAAACTGACAACGTTGTGTTATTTTCTGTAGTTTGTCACGCGCTTCCTTAAAGGTATAAGTATAGCGGTTAGAGCAATTTACGCCGAAAGAGCTCTCCATTGGGGGTTCGCTCGGGTTGTGCCTGTGGAAATCAGTGAGGACGGCGGGATTCCGCGAATAACGAATGGCTGACTATATTTATACGATGGAAATCCGGCTGACGCCGGACCAGCAACGGGGCGTAACGCTGGTGCAGGATACAGCGCGCGCGGCGGGGATGAACGTATACCTCACTGGCGGCGCGGTTCGCGACATTATTAGCGGATTCTCCATTCGCGATCTCGATTTCACGGTTCAGGGCAATCCTCTCAAACTTCAGAAAGAGCTTGAGCGCGCCGGCGCAACCATGTCTGGAGCGGACGATGACCTGAAGACGCTATATCTGGTGTTGCCGGGTAATGTTCGTGCGGAGATCAGCAGCGCGCGCACAGAACGCTATGAAAAAACCGGAAAGCCTGCGGTAATTTCGCCGGCCACGATCATTGAAGATTTGCGGCGCCGCGATTTCACCGTGAATGCGATGGCGCTGTCACTGAATCCTGGGTCGCGCGGATTGTTGATGGATCCGTACAATGGCGCGGCCGACATCGAAACCAAAACCCTTCGTATTCTGCACAATTATGCGTTTGTGGAAGACCCGTCGCGGCTGATTCGGGCGCTGCGTTTTGCCGCGCGTTTTAATTGGCCGCTTGAGGAGCGCACGCAGGCACGGTTTGAGTCCGCAAAAGAAAATAAATACATCGAGTACATAACTTCGAAGGCGATTGGGCGCGAGATCGAGCAGTTGGCTTATGAGGATGATCCGCTAAATATTATCCGGGCGCTGGAGAAAGAGCAGTGGCTCAAGGTATTAGATCAGCATTGGACGATCGCAAAGGTTGATACGGTGGGGCTGTCTGAGCTTTTGAAGACCCGGCAGCAGATGAGTGAGTTGGGTTATCCGACGGACCCTGCGGCGGCAGTGTTGTACTTTCTCACGGCGAAACTTGCCGACAAGGATGTTTCTGAAATCCGCAGACTGATTCCCCGAAAAGATTTGGTCGAAGCCTGGCGGACGATTGAAGACCATGCGAAAACGTTGGCGAAGCGGCTATCGGGGAAAGAGGCGTCTACGCCGTCGCGGACCTGGAAATTATTGTCGGAAACTCAGCCGGAAATGATTCTGTTTCTTGCCGTCGCTTCACGACAGAAGGCGGTTGATCAGAAAATAAAAAACTTCTTTACCAAGTGGCGGGAAGTGCAAAAGAAAGTTCCACTGCTTGAGATGACGGAACTTCGCATCACGCCGCAGATGGCGGAGTATCCCAAGATCGCCAATGAAGTTTTCATGTTGCTGCTCGATGGCAAACTGCGTTCGCATACGGAGATCATGAAATTTCTGAAGCCGTTGGCGCCGCCACCACCACCACCACCTCCGCCGCCTCCTACGAAGCGTGGACGCGGGGCCAAGGCGGCAGCGGCTGCGGCGCAAGCGACGCCTGCGGTGGTCGCATCTGTGGCTGGCAAGGGGAAGAAGAAGGGGAAAGTTGAGGCCGCGGTTGTGGCTCCAGTCGTTGCCGCCAAACCCATGCCCCCGCCAGCGGCGCCGAAAGCGGAAAAGGAGAAAAAGAAAATTAGTCCGCCGAAGAAAGCGAACAAAGCGAAGCACAAGCCGAAAGCTAAGGCGCTGAAAACCGGAAAGTCGAAGACAAAGAAGGCGAAGAAGAAGCGCTAGCCTTTGTCTTAAATGGTTGTCTCAAATCCCGTTCATGCTGAATGAAATCTGCTTCCGCCTCTGGAAAATCTAGAGAATCAAACTTCAGAGTATGGAACTGACTCATCGTCCAATTGAATTAAGATTTCTTCAAGGATGATTCTTTGAGCGCATTCAAGAAGATATCTCTCGCAGCGTTCGCTGTTCTGGTCGCCGCGATTGCCGTCGCGATCACGCTGACAATCGGTTGGCGGCCGTTTATCGGTCCGAAGTCGCGTGCTCTGACTTCGCGTCAGTTCGAACGTACGCCCCAGCGAGTGGAACGCGGACGCTACATATTCAACAATCTTGCTGCCTGTATTGATTGCCATTCCGAGCATGATCCCAGCAAGCCCGGAGCGCCTGTGATCGCCGGCATGGAGGGAGCTGGCGAGATCATGCCTTTCGACGATCTTCCGGGGCGCGTGGTGGCACCAAATCTTACGCCGGATCCGCAAACGGGATCGGGCTTGTGGACGGACGATCAACTGGCCCGCGCCATTCGCGAGGGCATTGGGCATGACGGCCGCACGTTATTTCCTATGATGCCGTATGGCCTGTATCGCAACATGTCTGATGAAGACCTGGCTTCGGTCATTGTGTACATCCGATCGCTGCCGACGGTTTCGCGTCCCTTGCCGAAGAGTGAGATTATTTTTCCGGTGAAGTATCTGGTTCGGTCGGCTCCGCAGCCGATTGAGGCCGCAGTCAATTCTCCCGACCCAGCGAATCGCGTGGAATGGGGACGGTATCTAGTCACGATGGCATCGTGTATTGATTGCCATACTCCACAGCACCAAGGACGGCCTATCCCTGGAATGGAATTCGCGGGCGGGAATTTCATGAAGGGCGCGTGGGGTAGCGCTGCCACGCCGAACATTACGCCGGATCCGTCCGGAATCAGCTATTACGACGAAATACTTTTCATAAAGGCTGTTCGGACGGGATACGTTGGGGCGCGTCCGCTGAGCGCGATCATGCCTTTTGAATTTTATGGAGGCCTTACGGATGACGATCTCAAGGCGATTTACGCATATTTGCGGACATTAAAGCCAGTTAAGCATACGGTGGAGAACAGCGAACCTGCTACCTATTGCAAGCTCTGCCGGAACACGCACGGTGGCGGGGATAAGAATTGATGGTTAGTTCTGGTGTGCTGACGCCCACCCGCCCAGACGGGGGCGTCTGGGCCTACGTGTTTTTTGGGTAATTCATGCGAGCGATCAGGACAACGAAATCAGAATGAATTTGGTACGTGTGGGTAAATGATTTCCACTGTTATCCACTGTATCCGCTTGTCGCAAAAAATGTCTGATTGTTTTCATGCACTTTCGAGTGCACCCTGTGGAAATGTAATTGCTGTTGTACATTAGCAGACTCTCTATAATGCCCTCAGAGTCGCGTCCCCCCAGGGAGTTGTTTTGAGAAGTCAAGGCGGTCGGAACAGGAAGCAGAGCAGCCGTTCAGCAGTTTTCTTATTGGTGGGAACTTCAGCACTGTTAACTTGTGCACTTTTCCTTTCTCTGCGCTCGCCCTTGGTTTCGTCACCGACGACCGATCCGCAATGGTGGGAATTGAATGACACCGCGAAGCTGGAGCCGGTTGCTCCATCCCCGAGAGATTTATTCGTACCTGAAGCTCCCCGCGTGATTTATCCCTATTCGGTTGTTCCCGGCGGGGTGCGCACTGCCGAGGAATTGCGGGAGGCGGCCATTCGCGACCACGTTGTGAGCGAACATTATGCGGGGTTCGATTTTCAGAAAGCACGGGTTATCAAAGTCAGGCAAGCCCGGCTGGTTTATCTCTCATATCGCATTGGAGACCAAATCTACTGGACGACGAAGCAGGTCAGCCTTCATGCGGGCGAGAATCTCATCACCGACGGCAAAGTGACAGCGCGGACCCGTTGCGGAAATCAAGTTTCGGTGCTGCCTCAGAAGAAGGCATCTTCGCAAGAGCCGGCGGTTGCGGAGTTCGACGGGCCCATAGGCAGCTCGACAAGAGTGCCCTTTCCCGATAATTTTCACTCTGCGCTGGAGTCCAGACCGGCGCCGGGATGGGGAGCGCCAGGGTTAGGTCCAGCAGGTCTCATCGCGATGGGTGCAGGAGGAGCTTCTCCATTGGGCGGCGGATTTCTACCGACTGGTTCGCCTCTGGCGCCCGGATCAGGTGGGAAATCGCCCGGCCCTGGCGCGGGCCCAGGCCCAGGTCCAGTAACTCCGCCGGTGTCGGTTCCGGAACCGGGAACGCTTGCGCTGGCGTTCGCGGAGATATTCGCGATTATTTTGTATTCGAAGGTCGTTTCCAGGAGAATTCAATCAGTGCGATTGCACAAATGAACTCTGCTGCCCATGTACTTCCGCTTATGGTATTACTACCGAAGTTTTACGATATCTACTCTGACCCTGCTAACATTTGATCTTAATCATGCGTCGTTTTTCGGATAATTCCATCAGGATCGCGTTGGTTATTGGTTTATGCGCGGCCGCGTCATCTGTGCGCGCACAGGACTCTGCCGGTGTTCCCACAATCCGCCGAATTTCTGTACTTGCGGGAAAAACATTGGAGCTGGAAATTGCGGCCAGCGGGCCGGTGAAACCTCGAGCGCAAATTATTCAAGGTCCTGACAGGCTGATTTTAGATTTTCCTGGGGCAATACCCGCCAAGACTTTACGCAATCTCGACATCAACCGCGGCGATGTGAAGGATGCGCGGGTAGGGCTTTTTTCTTCCAATCCTCCGGTTACGCGGATTGTGTTGGATTTGAAGTCCGCGCAACCCTATGAACTATTTCCCTCGGGGAATACTGTTGTTGTGAAATTTGGCTCCAACGGATCCGACAGAGCTTCAGTAAATCGAAGTGCTCCTCATCCGGCTGCCGATGCGGATACTGCGCCGGAGACGATTGTTTCAATCGAACGCTCGCCAATCCCGACTGGTAGTGCCGACAACCGTATTGTCGGCAAACATGTGCAGCCGATAGAACAAGCGCATGCCACTGCGCCTGCCGCGGCGGTTCCGGCTCAGAGTCTGCGAATGGAAGTGCTGTTCGAAAATGGACTTTTGAGCATTCGATCAAATAGAGCAAGTCTCTCGGAGGTGCTTTCCGAGGTCCACCGCCAGACCGGGGCGGAAATTGCGATTCCCCCGGGCGCCCAATCAGAGCAGGTTTTCACCAGCCTTGGACCTGGAGCTCCTAAAGAGGTCCTGGCGTCTTTGTTAAATGGTTCGCATTTCAATTTCATTGTGATTGGATCGGAGCGCGATCCTGGAGGCATACGCCGCGTGGTCCTTACTCCCAAAGAAGGCGGCGCACCGGAGGCAGTGGTATACCCATGCGGTTCTGCCCAGCCCGCCATGGCCCAAGCCGCCCCTGATCCAGGTCCACCCGTGCAGGCGTTCGGCACTCCCATGCCTCCGGAACAGACCCAGCCGGACGAGCCGCAGGGCCAACCGCCGCAACAGTAAATAGTTTCGTGTTTCAAGTTTCAGGTTTCCGAAACCGAACTGGGCGCCAAGCCTACCGACGGTCCGAAATATGAAACCCGAAACTACTTCTTTGTCCCGCCCAACTTTTCGAAGAACAGGCATATAGATTCAATGCCGCGATGGAAGTTGGGAATGTGAAACTTCTCGTTGGGCGCATGGAGATTGTCGTCGGGCAAACCAAATCCCATCATCACGGATGGAATTTTCAGAACGTCCTGAAAGTCGGTGACGATGGGAATGGAGCCACCGGAGCGTATGAACACCGTATCTTTTTTGAATACTTCATGCATTGCTTCGGTTGATGCCTTGACGTATTTGTTGTCGGTGCCGACCACGCAGGCCGGGCCTTTGCTCCAGACTTTGATAGTTGTCTGAATACCTTTCGGAGTGAGTTTCTTCACGTAATTTTTGTATCGAGTGAGTATGTCGTCGGCGTCTTGATTAGGAACGAGACGCATGGAAACTTTCGCCGAGGCTTTCGCCGGAATGACAGTTTTCGCGCCGGGCGCGGTGAACCCACCCGGCATTCCATGAACTTCCAGCGTTGGCCGCGCCCATGTGCGGTAGAGCACCGAGAACCCGGACTCGCCAGTGAGGACATTCGAACCAACTTCAGATTTGCGATAGTGCTCTTCGTTGAACGGAAGCCGCTTCCAGGCTTTTAGTTCGGCGGTACTCGGAGCTTTTACCTTTGAATAAAAGCCTGGGATCAGCACGCGGCCCTTGGAGTCTTTCAGTTTGCTGATGATTTCGACTAATCCGAACAAGGGATTCGGCGCCGCGCCGCCGTACATCCCCGAATGTAAATCCGTTTTGGCCCCAACAGCTTCAATTTCCGTGTAAATGAGGCCGCGCAATCCCACGCATAGCGTCGGCAGATTAGGAGCGAAAAGTTCGGTGTCGCATACCAGCGCGAAGTCGGCCTGGAGCTTAGCTTTTTCTTTGCGGACATAGGCCGCGATGGATTCGCCTCCGACTTCTTCTTCGCCCTCAATGATGAATTTGACGTTAATCGGGAGCTTGCCCTGATATCCCCTCATGAGGGATTCGACGGCTTTGATCTCCATCCATAGCTGACCTTTGTCGTCCACGGCGCCTCGAGCGTAGACATTATTGTTGCGCTCGGTCGGCTCGAAGGGCGGCGAGATCCATTCATCCAAAGGCTCGGCAGGCTGGACGTCGTAATGTGCGTAGCAGAGGGCAGTCGGCTTTCCAGGCGCATTCAGCCAATCGGCATAAATAAGAGGATGCCCCTTGGTCGGAATGACTTCGACATTCTGCATTCCGATGCGGCGGAGTTCAGTGGCGACGAAATCGGCGGCCCTCTGCACGTCGGCCTTGTGTTCGGTCAATGTGCTGATGCTGGGAATGCGAAGTAAATTCTTGAGTTCGGCTAAGAATCGCTGCTTATTTTCACGAGCGTAGTCAACCGCGGGAGACGCCATCGAGTTCCTTTCACGCGTATATGTAATGAGAGGAATAATATAGCTGACGCGATAGAGTTATGCAGTCTTTAGCTTAGTTCGCAAAGCGGAAGGGAGAGAACGCAGATAGGTCAAAATCCAGCATTTGGCCCACTATGAGCTGCGCCATCACGTGGGCGGTGATGGGTGCGAGCAGGATGCCATCGCGAAAATGGCCTGTTGCGACGAAGTATCCCGGAATAGCCGTGGCGCCGAGGATTGGCAGGTTGTCGGGGGTGCCGGGACGCAATCCAGCCCACGCTTCTAATATTCGCGATTGCTTCAGCGCTGGGACCAGGGTTGTTGCGGATTGATGCAGCCGGCGAATCACGTTCGAGTCTGTGCGCTTGTCGAATCCTGCTTCCTCCAGGGTGGAACCGATGAGAATTCGTCCGTCGGTTCGGGGAACAATGTATACGTCGTCAGTGCGGATCACGTGTTGCAAAGTTGGTCCTTCTACAACGCAGAGGATTTGGCCTTTGACGGGTCTTGTCGGAATTTGCAATGGGCCAAACTGCCCGGCCCATGCTCCAGCGCAGTTAGCCACGATGGGCGCGGTGTATGCCGTCCTGCCGGTGCGCACCCCCGTTGTTGTTCCGGTTGACAGCGTCACTTCAACCACTTCCGATCCAGACGAAATATCTACACCACGATGTTTTGCCGCTTTCAGCGCAGCGGCGGTAAGCGATCGGGGATCTACGCTGCGTTCTTTGAGATGTATGATCGGCACGCTTGACGGTGCGAGAGCGGGTTCAGGCTCGGCAATTTCTTTTCGCAAGAAACCGGGCGACCCGATTTCGGTCAATAGGTGATCGAGGGCCGATGTGAACTGGAGTGTGCCTTGATCCCGTAGATCGCAGTTGATTCCGGACTCGTCCTGCAATTCGTGGACGAATTCGGGATACATGAGGGCGCTGGCTCGGGCGAGCGGTTTCAGCGGCGAGGCATCGTTGAAGTCGGAGTCCGCCAACATTCCGGCGGCGGCGTGGGAAGCTTCGCGACCGGGCTGTCCGCGTTCGACTATGAGCACTTGCGCGTTTTGCTTGCGCAATTCGATGGCGAGGGAGAGGCCGATAATGCCGCCGCCGATAATAATTATGTCCCAACTCCTCACGGTTGAATTGTAACGAAGATGATTGCGAAGGCACGGCACCAAACTGGCTCGATCTGCCGTCGTCTCAAAAAGCAAACAAAAATATGAACAAGCGCAGGCCAACTCCGGTCTTTACAATTAGGGTTTCGTTCTTATACGGGAGCTTTCGTGTGCGTCGGATTCTGATCCTGCTGTTGGCAGCGGCATCACTCGGGGATGCTCAATCATTTAAGACGACCGTGACCCCGTTTCCAGGCGAAGATATTGCCGGACCGTGTCACTATGACATCACCTTTCCAGCAGGGCATCGCACAGTGCGGGCAGTATGGGTCACTTTCGACCGGGGTCGCGATATTATGAAGTTTTACTCCGATCCTGAAGTGATCTCGTTCGCCCGGCACCACGATCTCGCATTGATGATGCCCCATCAATGTCCCGCAAAGAATGCTCCCGGAGGGCCACACGAGATGGACATGGACCCGTCGCGCGGAGTCGGACGGGCGCTTTTCACGGCATTGAACCAGTTCGCCCAGCAGACTGACCATTCCGAACTTTCTTCAGCAAAGCTCATCCTGCTTGGCTTTTCTGGGACGGGCGCTATGTTTGCTCACTTCGTTGGTTATGCTCCCGACCGCATTGTTGCTTCCATTCCAGCCGACCCTGGCCATTACGATCCCGTGGGCATAGACAACGTACACTTACCGCCATCTGCATTAGGTGTCCCGGAGTTCATTATGACCGGCGGAGCTGACAAGATATCCGGCACCCAACGACCCTATAATTACTTTCGTGTCTACCGCGATCGGGGATCCCCTTGGGCATTCTTGGTGCAAAACAAGACGCCGCACTGCTGCATTATCAATACGAAGTCCCTTCTTCTCGCGTGGCTTGATGAGATCATCAAGCTTCGACAACCCTCACCATCGAAACCGCTGCGTAAGATTGATGACAGCCGCGGATGGGTCGGGTTCATTCGTACGTGTCCATCGAACATTCGCGATGGCTGGGGAAGCTCGACATGGGATGCGTGCGATGCCAGTATCCGGCGCGCCGGAAATGTTGGTCCGAGTGGGCAAATATCTTCCGGTTGGTTTCCCGTCTTACCGCGTAGCCGAAGAATGGTTGAAATTTATCAAACAACCGCAACATGCCCCAACATCTCTGCCCTGAAAGCTAGGATGTTTCCATCCGTCGGTGCGAAAACTTATCAGCGCTATAGGGAACTTTGGCTTCGCCAGATGGACAGCCGGGGGCTGTCCCTACGCGCGCGAATGGGCGGCCGGGGTCTTTCCCTACGTGGGCTTGGCGGCTGAGAGCTTGCTTAGGTAATCCAGAACGTCGGTTTGGTTCCAGTCCACCGCTCCAATGAACTTGCGCCGGACTACGCCGCTGCGGTCAATGATGTAGGTCTCCGGGAATTTGAACGTCCCGTACAGATCGTTACTTTTCTGATCGGCGTCGCGGACGGTAAGCAAGGTGACGTTGTGTTCTTTCAAGAATTGATCGTAGTTATTTTTGTCAGCGTCAACGCTGACCGCCAGGACAATGATTCCTTTGTTCTTCATTCGCTGCTGCATTTGAATCAGGGATGGCATCTCTTCGACGCATGGCGGACACCATGTTGCCCAAAAATTCAGAACTACTACTTTTCCTTTGAAGTCGCTGAGCGCAATTGTGCGATCGGAATCCTGAACGGTGAATTGGGGAGCGGGCTTGCCGATTAGGGGCGGCACGGATCTGCTATAGCATCCGGCCAGGAACAGAGTTAAGGATGTAATCAGGAAGGAAGCACGTCTCACAAAACTATAATACGATAATCGTTACATGCATCCGACGGACACTGCGTTAATTAATCCGACGGTCTCGATCATTGTGCCGGCGCGTAATGAAGAAGCTTCGCTTGGCCGCTGCCTGGAGTCTTTGGTCGCGCAAGCCGGAGTGAGGTTCGAGATTATCGTGGTGGACGATGGGTCCACGGATCGGACTCGCGAGATTGCCGCATCTTTTCCGGGCGTGCGTGTGATCAGCGCCGGTCCGCTACGAAATGGTTGGACTGGGAAGAATAATGCCGTATTCGCTGGCGCGTGTGAGGCTGGTGGCGGATGGTTGCTGTTTACGGACGCGGATACGGTTCATGCACCCGGTTCTCTGGCGCGGGCGGTCGCGGAGGCGGAGCTGCATAGTGCGTCTCTGTTGTCGTATTCTCCGGAGCAAGAAGTGCGGGGCTTTTGGGAGAAAGCAGTGATGGCCGTAGTCTTTGCGGAGCTGGCGGCCGCGTATCGTCCTTCGGAAGTGGGCGATCCAGCGTCTTCTGCGGCTGCGGCAAACGGACAATATCTTTTGATCTCGCGTGAGGCTTATGACGCGGTTGGAGGTCATGCCGCCGTCGCCGCGAGCTTGCTCGAAGATGTGGACCTTGCGCGTGCCGTCAAGGCCTCCGGTCGCAAAATTTATTTTCGCTATGGTGCCGATGCCGTTCGCACCCGCATGTATCGGAATTTTGGACAGCTTAGGGAAGGCTGGACGAAGAATCTCGCGCTTCTATTTCCATCTTCGTTAAAGTTGGCGGCTTTGCGGTTCGCCGAATTTGTATTGATTGTTGGCGGAATAATCGCGGCGGGCATTTTCGCGTTCCGGGGTTCAGTGCTTCCTGCAACCGTGATCAGTGGGATAGCCTTGCTGGCATGGTGCCGGTTGCTGATGCGCATCCGCAGGGCGCATTTTTTATGGGATGCAAACGCATTATCAATATTCGGGCTGCCGCTATTCTCTTATCTCTTGCTGCGTTCGCGAGTTCGACATCGAAGCGGGACTGTAAGCTGGAAGGGTAGAACGTACGATCCATCATCAAATGTCGGTACAAATCACGTAGAGGTAGGTGTCCCCACCTGCCCGGCCGAGCGAAGCTCGGCAAATGTTTATTCGTAAAATTAAGCAAATGGTCTATCTCACGCGCAAAGCCGAATTTTCCGCTTCGCATTACTATCACAATCCGGAATTCACTCCGGAGGAGAATCAGCGCGTTTTTGGAAAGTGCAACAATCCCAACGGGCATGGCCACAACTACACTTTGGAAGTCACGGTGAAAGGCGAGATTGATCCTCGTTCAGGATTCGTAGTTGATCTCAAGCAGTTGAAGGAAATTATGAGCCGGGAAGTGCTGGACGCTTACGACCATCGCTTCTTGAATAAAGAACTCCCCGAGTTTCTATCCCGAATTCCCACGACCGAAAATTTGGCAATCGCAATCTGGCAGCGACTCGCCACCAAGCTGAAGCGGGCGCAACTGCATCGAGTGCGAGTTTATGAAACTCCCGATCTGTTTGTGGATTTTTATGGAGAAGCGTGAAGGCCTATCTGACCCGACGTTACATGTTTTCGGCATCGCATCGTTTGCACAGCGATGTCATGTCCGAGCCGGAGAATGTCGCGACGTACGGTAAATGCAACAATCCCTTTGGACACGGTCATAACTATGCTCTGGAAGTCACGGTGAGCGGGCGCGTGGACGACAAGACTGGAATGATTTGCAACTTGATCGATTTGGATGGCTTCGTACAGCGTGAAATCCTGGAGCGTCTGGATGTGCAGAACCTGAATATGATTCCGGAATTCACCGGCATCGTGCCCACCACGGAGAATCTCTGCACCGCGATTCACGATATTCTGCATCGTGGGTTCAAGCTTGCTCATCTGGAAAAGGTACGGCTTGAAGAAACCATGATGAATTCCTTTGAATACGCTGGCGGCGGGGAGCTTCGCAAATGACGGCGGATTCTCGCAAGGCGAATGCTTCTATTTCTGTCGAAGACCCCAGCCTTGCCAGCACGACCTTCGAAGATCTTGTGCGCGAAATGATTGTGCGGCTCGGCGAGGACCCTGATCGCGAGGGACTAGTTCGCACTCCTGACCGCGTTCACCGCGCGTATCAGCACCTGATGAAGGGATATAAAGAAGATCCGGAAGCGATGCTGAAGGCCGCACTTTTCACCGTGACTTATGACGAAATGGTGATCGTCAAGGACGTTGAGATGTTCAGCCTTTGCGAACATCACATGCTGCCATTTTTCGGGAAAGTGCATGTCGCTTATATCCCCAATGGGAAAGTGATTGGTCTCAGTAAAATTCCTCGGCTGATTGAAATCTTTTCGCGGCGATTGCAAATTCAGGAACGTCTTACGACGCAGATCGCCGAGACCATTCAAAAGGCGATTGAGCCGCAGGGAGTCGGCGTAGTGATTGAAGCCCGGCATCTCTGCATGATGATGCGCGGGGTGGAAAAACAACATTCCGCGGCAGTCACGTCTTCTATGTTGGGATGCTTCCGCAACGAACACGAGACCAGAACGGAATTTCTATCGCTCATTCACAATCGGCCAAATGGGGTTTAGTTTGGCTGGCTGCTCACGGGGAGATGCGCGGCAGGACGGGCGAAGACGCCCGTTTCTCCATCGTGCTTTGTTGTTATTCTGCATTGCATTTGTATACACCGCCGCGCAATCCGTTTCCGCGCAAACATCTTCCTACTTGGGTTTTGATCGCAACGATTATCCCGGCGATCAAAATCTCCCTGTGCTTCGGCAGACTTTTTCTTTTGTGGGATATTGGCTGAATAATCCTCCGGGAGAAACATCGAACAACTGGGCGGGCAAGCGGCAGACTCTTGACTCGGCTGGATTCGGATTTCTGGTGCTGTTCAACGGGCGTCTCGATGCGGCATTGAAATCAGTTTCGAAGGCGCGAAGTCTCGGAACAGCCGACGGACAGTCGGCAGTCGCTGCCGGGCGCAATGAAGGGTTTCCCGCGCGAACGATTATCTTTCTCGATCAGGAAGAAGGTGGCCGCATGCTTCCTGAACAAAAAGCCTATATCTACGCATGGGTGGATGCCGTTGGGGCGTCGGGCTTCCGCGCCGGAATTTATTGCTCTGGCATCGCGGCGAAGGACGACGAGAATATAGTCACCGCCAGCGATATCCGTCAGCACGCCGGCGGCCGAAGCATTATTTATTTCGTGAGCAATGACCAGTGTCCGCCGTCGCCGGGATGTGCGTTTCCGAAGAGTGCGCCAAGTCCATCACAAAGCGGCACGGCATTCGCGGACGTGTGGCAGTTCGCGCAATCTCCGCGAAGGCCTGAATACACTGCGCGATGTTCGGCGACATACAATTCTGATGGCAAATGCTATCCGCCGGGAATCACTGAGAAACTGCATATTGATATTGATACGGCCAAAAGCCCTGACCCGTCGCAGGCAAGAACTCGTTAAGTGCTGATGGAGGGACCGGCGTCCCCGCCCGTCGAGGGACCCATTGGACTCGCTCAGGGCAGGTCCGCGCCACACCAGCTTGCTTTCCGTAGCGTCTAACGTGCACAATAATGGCGGATATTTCAGTAACTTGCGAGGGTGACTCTTGTCAGTGGAGAAAGTGCCACTTTTCGCTGGTTCTGAGCATCTTAATTAGTGATATGAAGAAATAAGCGGCTTCAACATCCCCGCCGGTTGGGCGCGGCTTTTTCGGTCGGTTGCGAAGAGGACGCGTAGTGAATCGGCTGTAGCTGCTGAGTGGCTTTCAACATCCCCGTTCCGGTAAAGACGCTGTGGGTTGCGGAAGATCGCAATGCATGGCGCGTCCGGAGCTGAAAGCGTGAATAACATGGCTACCGGAGCACCGGTTTGCAGTTTGGAGAATTATCTCGCACTGCCCGACAACACCATGGATGATCGCATTGCAGCCGCCCGCAAAATTTTAGGGCGCGAGTGCGTCATTCTTGGCCACCATTATCAACGCGATGAAGTCATTCGCTTCGCCGATTTTCGCGGCGACTCATACAAGCTCGCCCAAGAGGCGGCCCACGCAGGAGGGAAGTACATCGTCTTCTGCGGCGTGCATTTTATGGCCGAGAGCGCCGACATTCTGAGCCATCCCGGCCAGGTGACCATTCTGCCCGATCTGAATGCAGGATGCTCGATGGCTGACATGGCCGAAATTACTCAGGTGGAAGACTGTTGGGAGCATCTTGTTGCCGCAGGCGTGACGACTGAGCTTGGCGAAGGCGTGACTCCCATCACTTATATGAATTCCACCGCCGCGATTAAGGCGTTCTGCGGCGAGCGTGGGGGAGTGGTTTGCACGTCCTCGAATGCGGGAGCGGCATTTCAGTGGGGTTTTGGAGAAACGCGGGCGGGGGCCCCATTCGACTTCGCTCAGGGCAGGTCCGCGCCACACAATCAAAGGAATCAGAAAATTCTTTTTCTTCCCGATCAACATCTCGGCCGCAACACCGGATATGCGATGGGAATCCCGCTTAACGAGATGGTGGTTTGGGATCCCTACTTGCCGAATGGCGGATTGACACGCGAGCGGATCAACGCGGCTAAAGTAATTTTGTGGAAGGGGCATTGCTCGGTGCATCAGCGATTTCTTCCTGAGCATGTTGATCAGGTGCGGGCGAAATATCCTGGCATTCGCGTGATCGTGCATCCAGAGTGCCGGTTGGAAGTTTGCCAGAAGGCCGATGGAATCGGTTCGACCGAAGGCTTGTTGAAGATGATTCGCAGCGCGCCTTCGGAGACGATGTTCGCGGTGGGGACCGAAATTCACCTGGTCAATCGCATGGGCAAAGAGTTTGCCGCGGAAGGGAAGAAAGTGATCACGCTGAATGAATCCGGCTGTCTGTGCACGACGATGTTTCGCATTTCTCCGCAGCATCTGTGCTGGGTGCTGGAGAATCTGACCGAAGAGAATGTCGTGAACCAGATCAAAGTGAAGGACGATGTGAAGTTCTGGGCGAAGGTCGCGCTGGATAGGATGCTGGAAATTGGGTGAGGCAGTCCTTGGTCCTGCGTCGTCGGTCGTTGGCTAAGTCGAGGCAAGCGCACAGTCTGCCTCCTCGCGCCAGATCCTTCGGGCCTCAGGCCCTCAGGATGACGTCAAAAGATAAAAAAAGATGACGTCAAAAGATAAAATATAGCGCCTGCGCCGCCGACTGCGAAGCTGCGCTTCGCTGGGCGGGCGGGGACGCCCGTCTCTCCATCGTTTTCAAGAAGCCAACGACCAACGACGAACGACGGCTTTTTGGTTTAGAATAGATACACACTTCCTATGTCAGATCGAACGTTTACTCTCGAAGAAGCTCAATCCTTACTTCCTACTCTTGAATCTCTTTTGCGCGTATCCATTGATGGCAAGAAATTGATCGAAGCCGTTGATTTGGAATTCCAGGCATTAGCGCATCGGGTATTCTTGAGCGGGGGCCTGCTGGTCAACGTCGTGCAAATGGCCCGGCGCAAGGCGGAGCGGGAGAAGACAATTCACCGCGTGAAGGATGCAATGGCTGAGATTGACGCCATTGGCGTGCAGGTGAAGGACCTCGATATCGGACTACTTGATTTTCCCTGCGAAGTGGACGGGAGCACGGTGCTGCTCTGCTGGAAGCTCGGCGAGGATGGAATTACGCACTGGCATAGCGTGAGTGAAGGCTTCGCGGGCCGCAAGCTAATTGACGAGCGAATCGCAAAAGCCAAGCGAGCAAACTAGGCAGTCGAGATGTCTGGTATTTGGGTGGGTTTTCGCGAAATGACTTTCGTGGGAGAGGGTGCTCGCGCCACGCTTGCCTTGAAATCGCTAAATATAACTTTACTCCGCTTTTTCCCTGCAAGTGTGGCTTAATCCGGCATTCTTCTCTTATTGGGAAGGTGAATCGGAAACATACCATGCACACTCTGGTACATGACCGCGCGCAACGTATTTCGCGAATGTTCTCTGCTACAATTTATTTAGGGACGAAGCAGTAAGGAAGTACGGGCAACGCGACGATCTGATTTTCTAACATGAATAAGCGGAGCCGAAAATTTCAGTTACTGGGCGGGTTGGCGGTAGCGCTCGCACTGGCGTTTGGCGCCGGGTGCAGGGGATTTTTCGTGAATCCCACGCTGTCAACCCTCACTGTGGGTCCGACCACTCCCACATTCCAGCAGGGAAGCACCTTGCAGATGGCGGCAACTGGGACTTTTAACGATGGCACTACGCAGGATTTGACCAGCAAAGCCTTTTGGTCCACTTCTGATTCCACAATCGCCAGCATCAATACGACTGGGTTGGTAACAGGAGTCTCGCCGGGGACGGCGACAATTACCGCTGCATCGGGAACCGTGAGTGGTTCCACTACAATCACGATTGCGTTGGCAAATATAACTTCGATTGCAGTAACGCCGACGAGTTCCACAATAACCGAGGGCAGTACCCAGCAGTTTAAGGCTGTGGCGACCTTGGCGGGCGGCACAACCCAGGACATCACATCCAGCGTGACGTGGGCTACCTCTAATGCGAGCGCTGGAACAATTAACAGTTCGGGCTTATTTACAGCCGTCACGACCGGAATTCCGCCGAATCAGACAACCACGATTAGTGCCACATCCGGCGTCATTACGGGACAAGCGACGCTCACCGTGGATTAATCTTTGAGATGCGCTTCGTACCGGTAAAATCCTCATACTGACCCGCTGACCTGTTTGCCGGCCCGCAAGTCTTGCGCAATCATGCTCTCATTTGGACGGGCGGGGACGCCCGTCTCTCCACTCACGGCTGGTATCCGCCGTCAATCCAGCGCTTCAAAAGATCTAACTGTTCTTCACTCCAGAAAGGTCCGCCTAACGGCATCTGCGGCTGGGCTTCTCCGTTCAAATGACGATATACGTTGCGGGCATTTACAGGTTGGGACATCCATTTGTACTTGTGCAGAAAAACTCCAAAGGTTCTCATATGCTCGATGTCTGTGGGTCTAAATAGAGGCAGGATGTCCCGGGAAAACGAGACATTTTCGGCGGATTCGTTCATGGACACAACTCTCCCCCTGATGAAATATTCCAAGCCCACATTCGACTTGGCGAGTGCCACCGACAGGGGAAGCTGAGGATCTGAAGCAGGCAGCAAGTTGTTGTCATTGCTGCCGTGATGAGATGGAAAAGCTATGACACGGCGGCGGTGATGTCAAGAAAAACCCTAACGGAGGAACCTTAATGTAAAAGTTAGCGCGGCTGGGATTTTGAATTGTCTTCGCCGCAGTTCTCGCTGGAAATGCGTTTAGTGCCGCAAAGCATTCGACGCGCGTCATGGAAACTGCGATTTCATTACTCCGATTTGGGCGTCGCCTATTTCGTACTCATATTCATTTGATGAGACCAGACTCGTAAAACGCCGTCGTTGGGATATATTGTGGTATCCCTGTGAAACCTGCGGTTCACTTACCTTCAATTTGGCTGCTTCTGTTGCTGTCTGCCGCATGCCTTTGCTCGACATCGTGCAATCGCAGCCGCGGTCGAGTGCTCGAGGTCGCTTATGTCTCGGTTCCGCAAGCGATGTTACGGGACCGCATCGCGGCGGTATTTAACAAAACTGGAGTCGTGAAAAATGGGGAGCGCGTCGAGGTGCTCGACCGTGACCGCCGCTTCGTGAAAGTCCGCGCTCCGGGCGGACAAGAAGGATGGATTGAGCAGCGGTTCCTAGCCTCCGAGCAGGTGTACGAGGGGTTCGAGAAGCTCGCTCAACAGGAGAAAAATGATCCGGTGGAGTCCGCCGGCACAACCCGCAACGATACTAATCTTCACGTCAGTCCCGGGCGCGAGACGGAGCATCTTTATCAGTTAAATGAGGGATCGAAAGTCCTCATGCTGAAGCGCGCGACGGTGGAAAAGAGTGTTCCCGCCGTCTCCGCGAAAGCGGCGAACCCAAGCAGCAAGGCGGCGGGCGTCGCCATGGAAGATTGGTGGCTCATCCGCGATCAGCAGGGCAGAACTGGTTGGTTGCTGGCGCGGATGGTTGACTTGGACGTTCCGCTTGAGATCGCGCAATACTCAGAAGGGCAACGAATGGTCGCATTTTTTGTGCTCGATCAGGTTTCTGATGGGGATAAGAAAGTGCCTCAGTATCTGGTGCTGTTTACCGAGCCGAAAGATGGGCTGCCGTTCGACTATAACCAGATTCGCGTATTCACATGGAATGTGAGACGGCATCGTTATGAGACCGCCTATCGCGAACACAACCTGAGGGGCGTGCTGCCGGTCACGGTTTCGCAGGAAAACTTTGATAAAGAGGGCACGCTGCCAGTATTTGTACTGCGGGTGAGGGATGACAGCGGAAACGTGATCGAACGAAAGTACAAACTGAATACACCCATTGTTCACCGAGTTCTGAATCCTGGAGAGGTGAAGGAAGTTCCGGTATCACGACGCGGCAGACATCGTTAGCGTGGGAAACATTCGAGGTTCGATTTCGGGTCAGCGTTGAGGATTGCTATTTAAACGCGGAGGTTGTGTGTGCTTGGATCCCGATACGACCTTCCAGAGGGCGAGCTTGATCATCCGAGTCGCAGTGCTGAATCCGCTGACAGCGAGATACATGATTCCATAGATTGCCAGCCTGGACAATATTGTTAATAGTAGTGGTCGTCCTTGTGGGCCATGTAAGTGTAAGTATCTAAATGGAGATCATAGGTTACTTCTTTGGAACGGCACTTGCTTCTACAGTATGTTCTCAAGAGTTATGTATTGAAGTTCGTGGCTTCGGTTTTGCGCAATTTGAGTTTCTCAGGAGAAAATGGTGATGAATACAGTTTCAAGTCTTAAGCGTTTCGCGGTAGTGCTGGCAACCTTGGCGGTTTTCGCTCTCGTAACGATTTCGGCATTTGGCCAAGCCATTGACGGTAGTTTGACCGGGACGGTCGTTGACCCGTCCGGGGCGGCAGTAACCGGTGCGGATGTTACCGCCCTGAATGTTGCTACCGGCCAGAGGGTTAATACCGTGACCCATGGCTTGGGGGGCTATCGGTTTAACGATTTACCGGTCGGCACCTATAACATTACGGTCAGCGCCGCGAATTTCAAGACTACTACTCTGACCAACATTCCGGTCGTCCTCAATGCGACTGGTACCGCGAATGTGACGCTGGAGGTTGGCACCGCCGCGACTACAGTTGAGGTTTCCGGCGTGGCTCCGCCGGTGGACACTACTTCGGCTCAGTTGCAAACCACCTACGATTCACGATATGCACAAGATTTGGGAATGACTGCGACCGGCGGGCAAGGTGCGGGCGTTTTGAATCTTTCGATGCTGAGTCCTGGCGTGACGAATGCGAACGCGATGGGAGACGGAATGGGCCCGTCGGTAGGTGGTATGCGTCCTCGCGACAACAATTTCACAGTTGAAGGTGTGGACAACAATAACAAGTCGGTTACTGGCGCCTTAATCTCGGTGCCGAACGATGCAGTTGAGAACTTCACACTGCTGGAAAATCAGTTCAGTGCGGAATTCGGTCACTCCTCCGGAGGGCAGTTTAATACCACGATCAGGAGCGGCACCAATGGTTTCCACGGTTCGCTTTACGAATATTTCAGAAATCGCAATTTGAACGCGGTTGACGAAACGTTTGTGCAACAAGGGCTAACAAAGAATCCCAGGCTGGATAGCAATCGCTACGGCGCCACTTTCGGCGGTCCAATTATTAAGAACAAGCTTTTCTTCTTTACAGATTTTGAGCGGCAACCGGTTGGCCTTACAGGCGCGGCACCGGGTACAGTTGATACGCCTACCGCAGCCGGTCTGGCCGCAATTGCTGCCGACCCTAACCTCAACGCAACCAACCTCGGAATCTTCAAGCAGTATGTTCCGGTTGCGGCGGCTGGTAGCGGTTGCATTCCATTTAATGGAACCAGTAACGCAGTTCCCTTCGGCAAGGGGTTCAGCGCTCCCGCCAACGGCCAGTGCGGTGCAGGAAACGTAGAAGTCGGGCCGATCTCGATCGTGCCTCCGGCTTACATCAATTACACAAACTTTGTCCAAAGTGTGGATTTTAATATGTCCACCAGCGATCAACTTCGAGGCCGATATGTTTACAATGATCTAGCTGGACCCGACACCGCTGCGCAGCTACCCGCATTCTATGTGAATACACCGACGAAATTCCGGCTATTTACCATCGGCGAATACCACACTTTCACGCCTTCAATTTTGAACGAATTTCGTATCGGTTTTAATCGTTTCTATCAAGTCACACCGGTCGGCAATCAAAAGTTTCCAGGCTTGGACGAGTTTCCCAACGTCGTTTTGGGTGACTTGGGAGGTGGCTTAACTATCGGACCCGATCCTAATGCTCCCCAATATACGATCCAAAACTACTATAGTGGTGTCGACAACCTGAGCTGGACTAAGGGCAAACACACCCTGAAGTTCGGGGTGGAGTACGCTGACTACATTTCGCCGCAGCACTTTACCCAACGGGAACGCGGCGACTATGAGTACAATGCCACCCAACTTTATCTGGAAGATTTTTCTCCTGATTTTCTCGGGCAACGGAGTACCGGTGCTAGCACCTACTATGGGAATCAACACGCCATCTATTGGTATGCTGATGATACTTGGCGCGTGACCCCCAATTTGACCCTGAGTTTGGGTGTTCGCTACGAGTACACATCCATCCCTCTGGGAGAACAGCGGCAGGGCCTGAACACGCTCTCGAACTCTCCAAATGTGATCATTCCGCAGGTAAATGAACCTCTGATTTTTGCCACCCCGCGTGCGCCAAAGAACGATTATGCACCGCGTATCGGCCTTGCGTATTCGCCCGGGACCAGCGGCACCACTTCGATTCGTGCCGGATTCGGAATGGCGTACGACACGCTTTACGACAACATTGGAATCCTCGCCGTGCCCCCTCAAATTGGCGGCACGAACAACGTAAACGAAAACAACGCGCCATTTGCGGACTTCTTAGGAGCCGGCGGACTAGTGGGCGGCGCCGGTGGCACACCCAACTGCACAGCCGCAATGATTTCGTCGGGGTTCTCAAATTGCTACACTCGCGACGGGACCGGTGACGGTTCGGGAATTGGGGTGGGAAATACGCTGTCATCTCTGGCTGCGACTTCAGGCTGGGTTGAACCAAACGTGAAGTATCCGTATTCGATTAACTGGAATCTCGGAGTACAACACTCTTTCGGCAAGAATTACACCGCAGAAGTGAACTATGTCGGGACCCGTGCCAATCACCTAGATGTGCAGAGTATCCTAAATTTCCAATCGGTGATTAGCCCGCAGACTGCGCTCCCGACATATTTGTCGATGCCGTCGCAAGCTACTCTCAACGCACTCACGTCGTCGAACCTGAATGCGTTGGAGAATCTCAACATCATACCCGCAAACCTAAACAACGTGGACGGCCCCGGAATTGGATTCAACGGGTCCGTCATGACGGGCTTCCTCCCCACCGGATCTTCCAATTACAACGGTTTGGAGAGCCAATTACAACGTCGGTTCAGCAATGGCCTGACCTTCCAGGCGGCATACACTTACAGCCATACTATTGATGACAGCACTGCGGACTTTCACAGCACCGATTTAACCCCTCGCCGTTCGCAGGATTTCTTCAACTCCAGCGCGGAAAGGGCCACGTCAGCTCTTTCGCGGACCCACCGGTTCACGATTGCTGCGGTTTACGACCTGCCGTATTTTAGAAGCGGAAACTGGCTCGAGAAGAATGTTCTGGGTAACTGGCAGTTGAGCCCAGTGTACACGTACGAATCTCCTGAGCTTGTGACAATCCAATCCGCGCGAGACTCTAACCTCAACGGCGATACGGCTGGAGATCGTGGAATTTTCAATCCTACTGGCATACCCGGCACAGGAACCGACGTTACGGCCCTTACGGCCACCGCTGGTCCGAATGCTGGTCAGATCGTGGCTTACGTGGCGCAGCCTCTACCCGGCGGTGGCGTGGCGCAGTACATTCGCACCGGTTTGGGCTCTGAGTCCAATCTGGGTCGTAATACTCTCGCCACTGTCCCTACCAATAATGTGGACGCGGCGCTTTCCAAGGACATCAATTTAACCGAAAGGTTCAAGTTCCGGATTGGCGCCCAGTTCTCCAATGTTCTCAACCATCCTCAATACATTCCCGGCAGCAATCCGGGGGTGGGACTCGGCGTAAATGACGTGACTGATTTCAACAGTTGCTGCACTACAACCAACTACAGGAACTTTGCTACCCCCGGGAAGGCGAACTTCAATAATCCCAAGGAGACGTTCGGCAGCAATGCGCGAACGCTTGGAATCGTCGCGAAGTTCATTTTCTGAATGGATAGGCCGATCATCGGCTCAACTTCAAAGGGAGGCTCAATCGAGCCTCCCTTATTTTTTGCCGTGCAGAAAACTCTTCGTACTCATCGTCCGAACATTCATCGTCCGAACATGGGGTAGTGGCTTGCGGCTCCCATGAAGAACAACAGTGGGATCGTAAGGGATGCGCTGATTCTTGAGGTCAGGAATGCCACTCGGGCCATACGAGCGGACTTCTCTGGCATTGGCGTTCCGTTGGCTGCGTTTGCCGAAGTCCATTGAATAAGCCGCTTTTGAATTCGCCAGATCACGCCCCAAACGTTTAGCATCATCACCCAGCCCAAGCCTCCGCCAATTCCGATGGCAAGCAGGCGATTGCTCTCCCATCCGTGGTCGTTGAGGCTTAGGAATAACCACGACGCGGCGATGACGATGATCGCGACTAGGACTGCCAGCACCGGGCCTTTATTCAAGAGGCCTTTCCCGGGAATCAGAAGCGCATAAAGAACTGCCCAAGTCACAGTCCAAATGATGAAGAAGCTGGCCATCGCGCCACCGCCATGAGCCCCGCCATTGCGCGCATCCGTTCCCACGATATTTCCCCAATATGCAATGCCGGCAACAACGGTTACGACGGCAGACCATCGAAACCACCACAGGGCGCGAGGCAAGAGCCGTGGGATCACCTTCGCTTTTGTAGTCGAGTCAATCTCTTTCATGAAGGGCACATTCACCAGGTTGAAAAAATAGAGCAATCCCACCCAGATGATTCCGGCGACGAAGTGTACCCACCGGAATAACATCAAGAGGTTGGTGTTAAAGTCCCGCGGCAGCGATACCAGGGGCGCGAACGCAATGGTTAGGTTTGGAACAGGCATCAAATTCTCCGATCGGAATAATCGTCAATTTAAATAGGGCCGGGCCCGAGTCAACGCACAGACGTAGCCAACGGACAGACGTAGCAAGCTACGTCTCTACACTAGATCAGTTGAAAAATCGTCCGACAGGCCGTATTGTACCGATATTGATGTCGCGCATACATTTTGTGGTTTTGTTGCGCCGCAATTGGGCAAACTGCATCTGAGATAACCGGGCCGAGCATGGGAATTTGAGAGAACTCAGCATTACAGAGGCTTCGCGGTCAGAGGCCAAGGGAGATCGGCAATGGAAAGTAAGCCGGCGCAGAACATACAAGATTCATTCCTTAATACGGCTCGGAAGGAAAGAACCAACGTCACAATTTATTTGTTGAGCGGCGTCAAGCTTACAGGGCGCATCCGATCGTTCGATAAATACTCCGTAGTGCTGGATACGAACAATCAGGAACAGCTTATCTTTAAGCATGCCATTTCCACGGTGGCGATGGGTCGTACATCTCACACTCACTGTGACAAGACCGCGCCCGCTGGAAGCGAATTAGGTTCCGGATCGCCGGCTGGAGCTTCCGCCACGCCGCCCACGAACGAAGCGTAGGCATTCTCCATTTGCCAGGTCCAAAATCCAATCGGCCGCGCAAGGCTTCCCATTCGAGGCCGTCAGGTCCAACAAATGCGAGTTCTCGCGAACGCGCCTTTTTGGTCGGCTTGGACTATCGCAAGCGGACCGGACACGCGAAGCCATCGCCGGTTGACGGACGAACCATTCACGGAGGTAAGGGAAGGGAATTGACGGCGACTTCGGCATCCTCCAAGGCCCCGCCTGTTCCTGAGTTTACCGCCGAAGAATCTTTGAATGAATTACGATCTCTCGCAGCCAGCGCTGGCGCTGAGGTCGCGGGAGAATTCCTGCAACGCCGGGATCGGCCGGATGCCGCGACCCTGATAGGGAAGGGGAAGCTGGAGGAGATTGCCGGCGCGGCCGCGTCAGTCTCGGCCGATCTTCTTTTGTTCGACCATGACCTGACTGCTTCTCAGCAGCGCAATATCGAAAAGGTTGTTGGCATCCGGGTGATTGATCGCACCCAGCTTATCCTGGACATTTTCGCCAGACACGCTCGAACCCGCGAAGGGCAGTTGCAAGTGGAGCTGGCGCAATTGGACTACATGCTGCCGCGGCTGAGCGGACGCGGCATAGAGATGTCTCAACTTGGAGGAGGAATTGGGACACGCGGTCCGGGAGAAACTCAGCTCGAAACCGACCGCAGGAAAATCTTCCGCCGGGTTCGTCATGTGAAGGAGGAACTGGAACGTGTGCGGAAGGTTCGCGCACAACAGCGGCAACGGCGTGAATCCACCGCGGTTCCAATGGTTGCTCTGGTGGGATATACGAACGCAGGGAAATCCACCCTGTTCAATGCCGTGACTCAGGCCGCGGTCGTAGAGTCGCCGAGAATGTTTGCCACGCTGGATCCGACGATCCGGGCGATTTCATTGCCTTCGCGCCGGGAAGTGTTGCTCTCGGACACAGTAGGATTTATTCGCAATCTTCCTCACACACTCATATCCGCATTTCGCGCAACCCTGGAAGAACTGCAACGTGCGGACCTGATCTTGCATGTTTCGGATGCCAGTAGCCCTCTATCCGTAGAACAGGACGCGCAGGTTGAGAAGGTGCTGAAAGAGCTTGAGGTGCAAGGAAAGCCGCGACTGCGGGTTATGAATAAGATTGATCTTCTGCCGGAGGAGCGCGAGTCTTTGCGCGACGATGAGAGCACGGTGAACATTTCCGCAGCAAAAGGAATGGGCTTAAGCACGCTTCTGCAACGGATTGACCAGATGCTGACAGGAGACGCGCTGAGTCGCGTGACACTCCGGATTCCACAAAACGAAGGGAAAATGTTGGCGCTGGTGGAATCGAAATCGAGGATCTATTCTCGCCGCTATCGGGGCGACATCGTGGAGTTGGAAGTAGAAGCGCCAGAATCGGTATTAAGAAGGATGAGGAAGTGGGTGAATGGAGACAGAGATGGAGTTTAACCAGTGAAGACTGATGGAAGTTTTGGAACGCCGCCACTACCCGTGCTTCGGCGCGTGGCGCCAGCTATTGGGTTATTCTTCATTGCTCCGTTGGTCGCCGAATTCCTCCTCGGCGATCTGCCAATCACTATGTTAGGCGCACTTGTGCTCCTGGCGCCGCTGTATGGAGGGGGCGCGTTGCTGATCCGTGAAGTCGTGCGGCGAAGTGGCCGGGGATGGCCGAGCATTTTCGTTCTCGCGTTTTCTTATGCGGTTCTCGAAGAGGCGTTTACGACCCAGAGTTTGTTTAATCCAAATTATTTAGGGCTGAATTTTCATCTGCTGGCCCCTGCTTATATTTCTGCGCTTGGTATTGGAGCGTGGTGGACGATATTCGTGCTCACGCTGCACACTGTCTGGAGCATTTCGACTTCCGTAGGGTTGGCGGAATCGCTTGTGCCGGATCGCGCAACCACTCCGTGGCTAGGCCGCGCCGGTCTCACAGCGACCAGCATTTTGTTCGCCCTCGCCGCAGTAGCCGCCACTATTTTTGCCATCAAACAAGACCACAATCACTTTGTGGCATCCAAGGCGCAGTTTTTTTCGGCTGCGGTTATTTGTATTCTTGCGGCTGTCATCGCTTTTCTATTGCCGAAAAGAGAGGTGGCTTCGGCCACATCGGGATACGTCCCCGGACCGTGGTTAGTTGGCTGCATTGCTCTTGCGGGTGGCTCCATTTTCTTGTTGATCCCGAACAGGTGGGGATGGTTGGCTGTCGCGTTGTATCTGATCCTTGACCTTACGGTGATTGTTCTAATTCTCCACTGGTCGCATCGGTTTGGCTGGAACAGCCGGCATCGGCTGGCCCTGGCTGGCGGAGCCGCCTTGGCGTATGCATGGCATGCATTTATTCAAAATCCCGCAGTCGGTAAGGCCGGGATGATTGACCGAATTGGCAATGGCTTGTTCGGCCTCGGGTTGGTCATCCTTCTGGCGATTGCTGCGCGACGGACGAATGTGTGGGAAGAAGGATCAAACTTGCAGCCCCAGTCGCTGGCAAGCTAGATCGTATGTTTTCGATACGGTTGAGGGACGGTCGTAATATGCTGGGTGCTATCCAACGAAACATCGCTTTGTCGCTTGTCCCAAGTCGGAGGTATTTCATGCCGAAGCGCCGCCATATGGTCAATAGTCTTGTTGCGTGGTTGTTCTTGCTGATCGCGCCTGTCACTTTCTCGCAGGCCGGTGCGAAGAAAAAAGTCACGAGCCAAGCTGATCTGCCTCGCTTCAGCTATTCCGTAACCGGGTCCGCTTCCCAGTTAGTGCAGGCTGATGACGCCACCTTCAACGCCTTTGCGATGAAGGTCCGTTCCGACCTGGACACCATCTTTCGCGATGATGAGATTGACGATAAGTCAACGATGCGCACTCTGCTTGGAGCGAAACTCGATTTGCAGGAACTCGCCGGCGAAAGCGAGGACGCGCTGAAAACGGTGGATGCCTTGCGTGCCCTACAAGAGAAGCCGTCGGCGAAGTTGACCACAGGCCTCTTTGCGCGGGCGCGATTGCAAGCTGCAATTGATACGGGCACGACCAGCGGTGCGGCCTTCGAGCAGGCTTTCTCCAAAAACTATCAAGATGCAATTAACGCGCTTCCCTGGGACGTGGTTCAAGACCAAATGAAGGAATCCTACCGAGGCAGCCGGATATTTACGAGAGCGGTGGCTATTGGTGATGTCGAGACCGAACTCGACCCTGCCGTGCAGAAGTCGGGCGCGCTCAATAATGTGGAGGCGTGGGATCTCATCTCGAATCGAAGTATTTTGAAGTCGACCGTTCCACTAAACTCCGCTCGCAGCGAGGTTCTGAAGCATTACATCTCCGCTCACAACACCGTTAAGCCTGACATTTGGGGCGCACGCGAAGTCACAATTACGAAGGATCAAAATCTGTCACCAGTGTTGGTGGCGATTTGGGATTCGGGTACTGACGTTTCTCTCTTTCCCAATCAACTGTTCACCGACCCAAAGCCGACCGCAAGCGGCGCGCACGGACTGGCTTTCGATGACCGCGGTGGACCTTCCACGTCGTGGTTATACCCGTTGACTCCTGCGCAAGAAAAGGAATATCCGGAGTGGCGCGGTTTGATGCAGGGATTACTGGATATCGAAGAAGGCATTGATTCACCAGATGCGGATGAAGTGCAGAGAAAGGTCAGCACTTTTACTCCAGAGCAGATGCGTCAGAAGATCTTCGAGGCCGATAAAGTTTTCGGATCTTACAGCCATGGGACGCACTGCGCGGGAATCGCGGTTCGGGGTAATGCTGCTGCACGCCTGGTTGTCGCCCGCTTCAACGATCAGCTGCCGGACCTTCCATTCCCGCCTACAGACGAATGGGCTCGCCGTCTCGGCGCAGACTTCCAGCAAATGTCCGACTATTTTCGCTCTCGCAAAGTCCGCGTGGTCAACATGAGCTGGGGAGACGAGCCGCAGGAATTTGAAGCTTGGATTTCGAAGACCGGGGGCGGAGCCGATCCTGCGGAACGCAAGAAGCGTGCTGCTGATCTCTACGCTATCTGGCGCGCCTCTATTGAAAACGCAATCAAGAGTGCGCCCGATACGCTGTTCGTTGCCGCCGCAGGAAATAGTGATAGCAATCCTGATTTCATTGACGACGTTCCACCGTCGCTGCATTTGCCAAACCTTATTGTGGTCGGCGCCGTCAATCAGGCGGGAGACGAGACTTCTTTCACCAGCTATGGCGAAACTGTTGTTGTTGACGCGGACGGGTACAACGTTGAAAGCTATGTCCCCGGGGGAGCGAGGCTGAAATTCTCCGGCACATCCATGGCTTCTCCGAACGTGGTTAACCTGGCGGCAAAGCTATTTGCGCTCGATCCTTCGCTCACGCCAGCGCAGGTCATCGAACTTATTAAGAATGGCGCAACGGCCAGCGAGGATGGTCGCCGGCATCTGATAGATGAGAAGCGCTCGGTAGCACTCTTACAGGGGCAGAGAAGGAAGTGATTCGATGACAATTTAAACGAGTTCGACCACGGTCTCCGAAGCCCAAGAAAACAATAAGGAAATGTAGGACCTTGCTGTTCTCGCGGAAGGTTTGAAACATCCCAGTCACGCAACCTGCCAAAATGGGAATGGACGATAATTAATATGGACCGAAATGGGCCATATCGTGCTACCTTCTCAAGATTAGCGGGTTCTAATGTCGAATTTTGCGGTAAATGCGCTTTGGCTGTTTTGTGCTTCGCTACAAGCGGCCATTGGTTATCGGATGTGGCAGCGCAAGAGTTATCGCGACTATCCACTGTTCTTCGCTTATACCCTGGAGCAATTAGTCCGGTTCGCAGTCCTCTTCTATTGTTATCAGCTGCATCTTCAGACAAATTATTTTCATGCCTACGCCGGTTTCCAGGCCATTGAAGCAATTCTTCAAATCGGAGTAGTGTGCGAATTATTTTCGGATGTGTTTCGTCCCTATGAGGGAATCCGTCAAATTGGGCCTTCAATCCTGCGATGGGCGAGCGTTTTCTTTCTATTTTCCGCAATCCTCGTGGCAGCCTATAGCACAGGCGCGGATTCCTATAAATATTTAGGCCAAATGTTCGCAATGGAACGCAGCGTCGAAATTGTGCAGGCAGGACTGCTGTTGTTTCTGGCACTCGCTTCTTCCCTCCTGGCATTGGAATGGAAGTGGCAGACTTTGTGGATCGCTTTCGGATTTGGATTGTTCAGCGGCGTGAATCTGATCGCTTACACCATCAGGTTCCAGTTTGGCATGTCGAGCCAGCACCAGCTTTCATTACTCTCCAACAGCGCTTATACCGTCGCGGTGCTCTGTTGGGTGAGGGCGTTCTACTTCCTGCCGGAGGAGTCGGGCCCACCCGGCCAGCCGCCAGCACAATGGGATGTGCATTCATGGAACAGAGCCTTGCTACAACTATTACGGAGATGAATTTGATCATTATTCTCGCAGTCACACTGCTGGCCGCTTTGCTGGGACTCGCACTCTACCGCGTTGCTGCGGGCCGAACAAGCGGCGTTGGTGGGACGAATCCCAAGGCGCTAATCGAGCCGCTCGATGTACTGGCGTTTAACAACCTGATTGATCCCGCGGAAGAGAACTTTCTCAGAGAAAATCTGCCGGCGTCAATTTTCAGGGACATTCAGCGGCTGCGCCTGAGAGCCGCTATTGAATACGTGATGTGCGCCAGCGGGAATGCGGCCTTGCTGATCGCATTGGGAAAGCATCTTAATTCCGTGGCTGGGGGTCAGCGGTCACAGCAAGCGCGGGAGTTGGTGAGTGCGGCGGTCCAGCTGAGGCTATTGTCAATCCTGGTGTTGTGCCTGCTATGGATTAAGATCGCGTTCCCGGGCCTCAGGCTATCGCTGAAGGAAGTTTCGATCATGCACGAGCGCCTTGTCCGCGAGCATGCGTTCCTGGACCGACTTAGAGGCAGCGAGCATCTGTTGGAGCCCTCCAATTAATTCACAATCTATTTAACTTATTTAGAATGAGTGGTTAAGGGACTCTAGGTGCTGTCTTACTAATTAATTAGTTACTTTTGGCAACTTTGTGCGTCTAACTAACTGAACGCGGGAGATACAGGGTGCCTCCGAGAAAGTCAGCAACGCTTACTGAGGCTGAATTACGGCTTATGGACGTGCTGTGGCTGAAAGGGAAGGCTACGGTACAGGAAGTCGTGGATTCGCTTCCGGAAGAGCGGCCTCTCGCCTATAACTCGGTGCTAACCACGATCCGAATTCTGGAGAAAAAAGGCTACGTCGGTCATATCAAGGATGGCCGTGCACACGTTTACATGCCTGTGGTCGAGCGCCAGGATGCGACTCGCTCCGAAGTCCGGCATTTGATGAGCCGTTTCTTCAAGGATTCGCATGAACTTCTGGTTTTAAACATTTTGGAAGATAAAGATATTGACGCGGAGGAATTGAAGCGCCTGCGCGAACTGCTGCGCGATGGGGAGCGGTCATGATCTCGCTCATGCACCTTCAGGGAATCGCGGAAACATTAGCGGCTGGAATTTTGGTTTGCATTGCGGGGGGGATTCCAATCGCATTGTTTGCGTGGGCGGCATTACGGGTGTGGGGACGTCATAGTTCCGGCGCCAGGTTTGCGGCTTTGTATAGCGCGTTAATTACGATTTCGTTGCTGCCTCTGGTTGAAGGTGTTCGGCAGAGGTCCGTTTCTTCGGTGAACGCCGGTCCGTCCCATTCGCTGATAACGGTTTCGAGTTCATGGGCAGTGTTTGTTTTTGCGGTGTGGAGCGTTTTTGCAGCCGTTGCGCTGCTTCGAGTTATTACCGGGCTCGTGAGACTGCGCCGACTTCGCAGGAATTGCAGGATCGTCAACTTCGCAGGTCTGGACCCGATTCTCCAGCAGACCCTTAAGGATCTGAGTTGCGAGAGGGGTGTTGAGCTTTGTGTCTCGGATGAATTGAGCGTTCCCACGGCGGTTGGCTTCTTCAAGCCGCTTGTGATATTGCCCACCTGGGCATTGAAGGATTTGTCTGCGTCGCAACTCAGACCAGTGCTATTGCACGAACTGGCTCACGTCAGGCGGTGGGATGACTGGACCAATCTTTTGCAAAAACTCATCCAGGCGGTTCTGTTTTTCCATCCGGGAGTGTGGTGGATCGAAAAGCGGATTTCGCTTGAAAGAGAAATGGCGTGCGACGATATTGTGCTGGCTCACACGGGAAATCCGCGAGCCTACGCTCATTCGCTCCTGGCGGTTGCGGAGAAAAGTTTTATGCGAAGAGAATTTTCTCTGGCTCAAGCCGCAGTCAGCCGCATGCGGCAAACATCGGCCCGAATCAAGCAGATTCTGGATGGGAATCGCAAAAGCACAACGCGTTCCTGGAAACCGGCGTCGTTGCTGGTGGCAGCGTCTTTCTTGCTAGGTTTTGTAGTTCTGCCCGGCGTCCCGAGTCTGGTGACTTTCAGAGATGAGGCGCCAGCTGCCTTGACGGCGGCAAATTTTAACGTTGCGGCGAAAGCGCCAGAACATTCAATGCAGATTGCCACCGCCAATGTGCCCTTTCCCCGCGGCAAAGTTCGCACGACCTCGTTCAAAACGAGGCATACTTTCTCGTCCGCAAGAAACGAGAATCAAAATATTGTTGGTAACAACATCATCGAAGCTAAGCTCCGTCGGAGCGAGAGCTATCGGTCTCCCTTGCAAAGCAAGAACACAGCGAGCAAACGCGAGGCTCTAGTTACGCAAACCGTGCTGGTTGTAACGCGATTTCAGCGTAACAGTCAATCTCCCGAGTTTTGGACCATTCATATGTGGCAGTTGACGGTTTTCAAGCCGTCCACACCTACCCAAAACACACTTCCGGCAAAGAAAGTTTAAGAGGGCATGCGCACGAATAATCAGCAAAAGTTTAACTCTACAAACTAAATAATTAGTTACTCAATTAAGGAGAATAGAAAATGAGCAGCTTGAACGAAAACATACCAACACCCATGACAGGCATAAATGCAAAAGGGAAAAAGAAAAGCCTCAAGCATCGGTTCATAGTTCCAGTGCTGGCGCTTGCAGTTGTTGCGTCTTTGGCTGGGTTCGCAACTCTTAAGCCGACCATAGCAAAAGCGGCAGCACCTGCACCGGCGGTGGCTGCGCTCGATGACAACAGCGTCGGCCCATTGCTGGCTTTGGACCGTGCAATGGAAACTGTGGCAGCTCGGGTTACCCCCGCGATCGTGAATGTCGCGGTGACTTCGCAATCAAAACAAAATGCCGCGGACGACAGCGAATTGCCCGACGGCATGCAGCAATTTTTCGGGCCGTTTTTCGGCCAACACATGCAACGTCAACCGCAACAGCGAGTGGAACATGGCATTGGGACGGGCGTCATTATTTCGCCTGACGGCTACATCGTTACCAACAACCATGTGGTGGATGGCTCGATGGACATTCGAGTCACAATGGGTGACCGAAGGATTTTGCCGGCGAAGTTAATCGGCACCGATCCTTTGACCGACCTGGCGGTGATCAAAGTCAACGCTGGCGATCTGCCGAGCGTGCCGTGGGGAGATTCTACAGAGTTGCGTCCGGGAGAAACGGTGCTGGCTTTCGGAAATCCATTCGGATTTCGGTTCACCGTCACGCGCGGAATTGTGAGCGCTCTGAATCGTCCAAACCCGTACTCGGACGACGCGCGGAAGCCGGGGGAATTCATTCAAACCGACGCGGCGATCAATCCCGGAAATTCGGGGGGTCCGCTGGTGGACGCTCGGGGTGAGGTCGTGGGAATCAATACTTTCCTGGTTTCACCTTCCGGATCGTTTTCGGGAATGGGCTTTGCAATTCCAACGCAAATCGTAAGACCAACCGTCGAAGCCTTGATCAAATATGGCAAGGTGACACATGGCTACATTGGAATTGGGATCAGCGATATCACTCCTGACAACTCCAAATTTTTCGAAGTGAAAGATAACCGGGGAGCCGTCGTTACCCAAGTCGAGCCCGATTCACCGGGCGCGAAAGCCGGCTTGAAAGTCGGAGACGTAATTTCTCAAATTGACGGACAAAAGGTGGGCGATGCGGGCGAATTGCAGGTGGAAGTTAGCCAGAAGCGTCCAGGCACCACGCTTAAATTAGCGGTGATCCGCGATGGCAAAGATGTCACGGTTCCGGTCACGCTGGAAGAAATGGGAAAACGTGACGTTGCGGAGAACGGGACCGGCGGCCAGCATGGCAAGGCGCGATGGGGCTTAGGCCTTGGGGATGTGACTCCGGAAAGCCGTCAAGAACTGCAAGCCCCGGGCGACGTGCAGGGCGCGGTCATTGAGCGCGTGCTGCCCGGCAGCCCCGCGGACAATGCGGGATTGCAGCCTGGAGATGTAGTGGAAGGCGTTAACCGTCACGAAGTAAAAAGTGCGGCCGAAGTGCAGCGCGCGTTGTCAGCAGTTCCGAAGGGACAAGACGCTCTGTTGCTGGTCTGGTCGCGAGGCGGCAACAGCTTCCGAGTTTTACATTCACCTGATGCCTCCTAGCTGGGTGATGTGCTGCGATTCGTGGATGGGGTCGGGCCCTCATCCACGACGCAGCTTGAGTTATAGGTTTGAAGAAAATATTGGTGCATTTTCGTATTCTCGAGAGCGCTGTGCTTTGAATAAGCTCAGGAGTATCGCAATCTAAACCGCATCTGGCACGACTCAGCCGAAGGTTCGAAAGTGGATCCAAAATTCAGGCCAGGGTTGGAGCAAATGGTGGCATAGATAGATGTTTGGGTGGTAGCGGCTTTCTTCATTGATCACGCCATAGGGATTCGTGTTGTGAGCGACGAGATCGCAATGTTCGAAGTGTTCCGCTAGGTAGTCACTGTCGAAGCCAATGGCAATCAGAGTTTGGGGCTGGCTTTGAGGATAGCTTCTGTACCATGCCGAGTTGGTTCCACTGATGGCTGGCGGAAGATTGTACTTCGGGCCGTATAGGTTGATCGCGCCAGCCTCGCCATAATTTCCGACGACGATTCCGGTTTGCGGGCGCTGGGTGGGCGGCAAGGATTCGTACACTCGCGCGACGGTTGCGACCAGGTCCGGCCATCCTATTTCCTCCAGGAAGTTGTCCTGGAACCTGGCTGTGGTCTTCCATATGCGGGAGTTGATGGGGGCGATTGGAGTGAAGAGCACGAAGGAAGTGATCGCCGCGATCGCGGCCAGCGTCCACGTTACGACCTGAATTGCCGGTGAGGGTTGGGTTCGAGTTTTAATGATTGCAGAGCTTCGCTCCGCTGGAAAGCCGGGGGCGGCTTTCCCTACGAAAGGCCATCTCTCCCAGACCACGCAGCCTGCCGCGATCAGCATTGGATACATGGGGCCAAGGTAGTAGGAGCGGGCTTTCGCGATCAGGAATAATGCGAAGGTTATGACGAACATCCAGCCGAGCAGACGATATTTTCGCTTACGAAAGTAAAACCACAATCCCATAAACGACAGGGGAAGAAGTAGAGCGTTGTTGCAGACGAATAATTGTTCAGGTAAGAAGCCCTTCGTGCGCCCCCAGCGAACATCGCGGGCGTGAATGTGGCGGAGGAATTCGAGGGAAATAAAATCGTGGTGCATCTGCCAAGCAAAGTTTGGAAGGAAGATCAGAAGCGAGACAGCAAGGCCGATCCATGGCCATGGAGTCAGCAAGTGACGGCGAATGGGTGTGAGCAGGATGGCGCCAACCAAGCTAACCGCGAAAAATGCCATGGTGTACTTCGTCATCATTCCGATACCGATGACGGCGCCGATAGCGATCCACCAGCGAGGATTCTCTGAGTTGATGAGGCGGATCAGGAAATAAGTGAGCAGAACTCCCCAGAGGTAGTCGAACGAAACATATTGAAGGACATTGGTTTGAATCACGACGATTGGGACAACGGCGACAGCGAGCGCGGTCAGTATCTGAGCGCGGCGATGGCCACCGAGCTCGCGCGCCATGAGGCCGGAGACGAATATCGCGACAGTCAGCGCAATGTTGGGCAAAAGCCGGATCCCAATCATCGAGATACCGAAAAGCGAGAGACCGACGCGGCCCACGAGGGGCGTTATCGGCGGATAAGCAACGAACCCCCACTGGAGGTGGCGTGCATCGTCGAGAGTGGCGAGTTCATCGCGGTGGAATCCGTATTGGCCGCTGGTCGCGACATGCAGCGCGAGAAAAAGCAGAGACAGCAGAATAAGCAGGATATTGTCGGTGCGATTTACCCTGCGGGATATTTGCGTCATTTTATTAATTTGCGCCAATTGTCTGCACAGCGAATCATACGATAGCGCAAGTTGTCCGCTCCCGTTATTCCGATCGGGCGCTGTGGTGGCCCGAAGGGTAAGCCAGCGGGTCCTATCCACGCATGATTTCTCAATGCGCGCACAAGCGGGTATAATCCATAGAGCCTCAGCTACCGGGACATTGTCCGCCATCGTGGTCTGTGATCGGAGACTCGTCTCATTAGAGAGGCTGCGCGCTTCGACCGGCTGGCGCAACTTGCTCGCGGTTTAATCAGACAGGAAACAATGTCGCAAATTAATGGAGACAAATCGCGCTTTCACCGGGAACGAAAACAGAATATTCAACGCCGGATACGGACGCGGGAGTTGCTGGAAGCCGCAGGAAAGAAAATTCCTTTGGCGGCGGACGATAAAAAAATCAAAGCCGCCGGCAAAGTGACCCGTCAAGTTGGTGGATCGCAAAGCTCTGCACGATAGTGTAAGAAAAAAAGAAGAGGAATAACATGAAGAAGCTTTTCGTTGGCAATATCCCCCACAGCACAACAGAAGCAGAGCTGCGGACACTTTTTGAGCCCCATGGCAAGATAGATCAGGTTAGCGTAGTAACCGACCGCGAGACTGGCCGCTCCAGAGGTTTCGCTTTCGTCGAGATGGCGGATTCTTCCGAAGCGGAAAAAGCCATCGCTGCGCTGAATGGCAAGGAACTCGGCGGGCGCGCACTGAATATTAACGAAGCTCGGCCAAAGACGGAACGCAGCAGCGGCGGGCCGCCTCGGGGCGGCGGTGGCGGACGTCCAGGTGGTGGTGGCGGGCGTCCTGGCGGCGGCGGACGTTCAGGTGGCGGCGGCGGCGGACGCGACGACTATCAGGGTCATGCGCGTCAGCCACGCGAGCCGCGCTGGTAGCAGATAATTTCTGGTTTTCGTTGAAAGGCTAAGCTAAGACAAAATTGTTTCCCTCGGGAGGTTTTTATGGCTGGAAGAAGTCGCTCAAGCTTTAACAAACGTTTGAAAGAGCGCTCACGTCAGGAAAAGCAGCGCGAGAAAGCCGAAAAGAGGGTTCAACGGAAACAAGAAAAACCAGAGCAGGGGCCCGAAGACGATATGTCGTCTATTGATTTTTCCGCAGCTCAGGACCAGTTGGCTCTTCCTAATTCGATGATTGAGGAATAGGCCGCGACGATTTTGGCACCACATTTACGTTGCAGCTACCTCCTAAGAAGAGCAAGGTCGGATTGCCTTTTTGGAGAATGAAGGTCTCAGTCACCTGCATCTAGTTTTCAAAGTTCAGGTTTGTCGGACCCTCCCGTAGTGACGTCTTGGTCTTGCCGGTTGTGGCAACGTCGAGCCCAACGCTCTGGAATTTAACATTGTTGAGCCAAACCGTTCCCTGTTTGCTCAGCAGAATGCCGAAAGCGATCCCGGTTGCATCTTGGGGCACGTCGAGAACTACTTCATAGTTTTGCCAGCCCGCTGTGCCTTTGATTGGGCGGCCCTCCATGTTATCGAATGCAACGACTTGGGATCCCTTGTCCACTCGCATCCACACCCCCGCCCAATCGCTTACCTGTTGCGCCTTCACAGACGCGCTTAACCTTAACCGCTTTCCAGCATATTGGCTTGCGCTGAAGTCTTGCATTAGCGTGCCAAACCCTCCTCCCGTAGGTTGCTTGGACTTCAAGTACGCGCTTGGGAGACCTCGATAGATTGCCTGAGTATCTACACCCGTCTCGTAGCTGGTGGGATCGCTTCCCGCCAGAAACCATCCCTGTGGCGCCGCGGCGGATTTCCCCGATTGGTTTTGAGCTGGCACGCGAAGAGCGATCAGTGGAAGCAGCAAGCACACAGCGATAAATGTAGTGGCTAGTTTGGATCTTCTGGATAAAGGATTACGATTCCTGGGTTCAGTCAACATGGCAATAAATCTCCTTTCAAGATTCGATGGGCGTGCGATGGCAAGTGCCGCCGGCCAAGTGTGCCCCGAACTATCGAGGGCCTGGGCGAGCAATTCATCGGCGTAGTCTGGCGCAGGAATTCCGTAATGCAAAACCGCGTCGTCGCAGGCTTGCTCGCTCTCTTGTCTTAGTCTCGCGACCGCCAGCCAAGCAAGCGGATGAAACCAGTAAAAGCATCGCAACAACTCGGCGCACATCTGAAGAAACCAATCCTGGCGGCCGACGTGCGCAAGTTCATGCGCCAACACGATTCGTCGTCTTTCCTCAGACCATTCCGTGGCGCTGGGTGGAAGAATGATTCGAGGCACAAAAACTCCCCATGTCAGCGGCATAGCGTCAGGGCTGCTGGATTGAAAGACCCCCACGCGACAGGAAACATTTAGGGATATGGACATTCCCGTAATAAGGCGCACCCATTCCGCATCTTGCAGCCGTGTGGAACGCGCGGACATTCGCGCCACCTGAATAAGACCTCCGGCAAGTTTTATGGCCACCAGGATTGAACCAATTGCCCAGATCAAAATCACCAAGCTAATAAGGCTGACGTACAGAGTATTGCTGCGGGCATGATTGACGGTCATTAACGAGGACGCATTCGAAACGGCGCCTAATAAAAGGTTAGTCCCGGGCACCCAATGCTCTGTCGTGCGTGCAACGGTGCTGGCGATCGCACTGGAGTAGCTTTTGGGAGTCAACACTGAAAACGGCGGGAGCATCAATGAACCAAGAACGCCGGCGGCCCATACTTGATGCCGCTGAGCAGCGGACCATTGACGGAAGAGGGCGGTCGCCAACCAGGGCAGAGCCAGTACAACCGTGACCTTGATCGTGAAGACCAAAAGAAAGGTGAGCATTGCAAACTCGCCGAGCCAGTTCATCTTGCGGTCTCCCTCCGGCTCTTAGCCACAATTTGCATCAGGCGTTCGAACTCCTCCGCAGAGAGCTGCGGAGTTTCGCCGCCGAGCAATGCGGCAACTACTTTTTCCACCGACCCTTCAAAGAACGTCTCGATAAGATGGTGGAGCGCGGATCGTCGTGCGATATCACGCGACACCGTGGGAGCGTAAACGTACCGGAGTCCGTGTTCTTCGTGGGAGACATGGCCCTTATCTTCAAGCACACGAAGTTGAGCGCGAACGGTCGAATAACTTGGCTTGTCGTCAAGCTTGGCGAGTACTTCTCCGACAGTCGCCCTTTCAAGCGTGTAGAGAACGTCCATGATTTGGCGTTCACGCCGACTCAGGGTATTTGGTCTCGGTTTGCTAATCATACTCATGCTACATTTCTAGCATAATGTGCTAGAAAAATAGCACACAGCTTCTGATTACGTCAAGGAACCTTTTTTTCTCGCCAAATAGCGCTTTGGTCGTTGGTCACGCTCGGCGGTATAGAATGTTTTTCCCTTCCGTGCCGACATTGGGCATATTTTTGCGTCTCCAGGTGGCTATCTCCGGTCTCGGTTTCCCGCGGGGCTTTGTAAAGGACTGAAATGTGGGGTCGCCTGCGATAATATGGCCATAAACTTGCACTTTGTTAGTTCCCCCGCGCCACTATGGCTCCAGTAAAGTTCAGATCCAGTGATCGCCGCCACAGGATTCACATGCCGACCCCGGTCGTGCACGAGACCGTGGAGACTCCGAATCTTGTGGAGTTAGTCCGTCCTGAGGAAGCTCGTCCCGAGGCGGAGGAACTGCCTCCAATCCTGGCAGTGTTGCCGCGAATCCCGCGTGCCGAAGCGGTTATCTCACCGCTCGTTCCTGACCAAATACCTCGTGTCGAAACAATTGTCTTAGAGGCCGTTTCTGAGAAAGATCTGCCTGAGAAAGATCTGCGAGCCGAAGTCAACCCGGCGCCGGCTCCCGTCAAGGTTCCGCAAGCTGAAACTGTTAGCCCAAAGCCCGCTTCCGACCTTGCTCTGGACCTTGTGCTGAACGAAATCGTGCTTCAGGCGCGGCTCACCACTAACGCGACCGGCGCGGTGTTCGGCATGGTCCGTTCCGGGGAGTTGGTCTGCCGGGCGACTACGGGCGCGACAGCTTCCAATGTTGCGGTTTGCCTCAACACAAAATCAGGCATTGCCGCCACCTGCTTCTCAACGGGCGCATCACGCCGCGTGGATGATCTTGGGCCAGACCCGAATGCGGATGCGGTCGCTTATCGCAACAGCGGAGTGCGCTCGATTCTGGTGGTCCCGGTACAGGGGGAAAAAGGCCCGGTGCTGGGGATTCTCGAGATTTTTTCTCCGCGCGCAAATGCCTTTTGTGATCGAGATGTGTTGACCCTACAGGCATTGGCGCGGCGAATAGCGGCTAATGTCGAGTTAATTCAAAAAAGTTTCGATCAGCAGGATTACAGTCGGTCAAATGCCCAGCCGCGAGATTCGGCTGCGTCAGAACACAGAAATTCCAACGTTGATACGTTAAGGAAGCCTCGGAAACTTCCCATTGCTCAATTTTGGAGCCTCACCTCGGCGCAACGTTCCAGATTGGCTTTGATGGATTGGATTTCGATCCTCGCGAAGAGTGCGATTGTCTTAATTTTGATTGCCGGTAGCATGTCTGTGCGAAGTTGTTGGCAGCGCAACGGAGACGCAAAATTCATACAGCTTATCCGCGAACCGATGTCGCACGCAGCCCCGCCCCTTGTGCAGCACCAGGACAATGGTATTGTCGCCACAACAGCGCCCCTCGGAACACAACATTCGAGACCGGACCCCTCGGCGTGGCCACCCATGGCCCCTGCACATTCAGAGATTGGGCCGTCAATCACGATTCAGCGGGTGCCGGTCCATATCTCGAAACCGGCGGAAGTCGCTGTGGCGAACCCTGCGGCGACGCCTGACACTCATGGCGATATTGTTTTATTCGATAATCACAAGACGGTCTCGAAGAGCCATATCGGCCAACAAGCAAAATTGTCTTCGAAAGATCCCGCAGCCTCCGTACTACCGAATAAGACTGGGGACGCTGGACCGGATGTAATTCCTGCGCAAGCTGCAATGGCGCGTCTCGTGCAACGGATTGAGCCTGAGTATCCGAATGCGGCGCGGCAGCAGCATATTCAAGGTACGGTGCTGATTGATGTGATCGTGGATGCGACAGGATCGGTGGAAGCATTGAGCCTGGTAAGTGGTGAATCGCAATTGATGGCGGCCGCAGAGCAGGCAGTGAGACAGTGGAAGTTTCAGCCGCTGATGAAGGATGGAAAGGCCGAAAGATTCGAGAGCCGGATCGCTATAGATTTTACGCTGGCATTCGAAGGATCTTCAGGGAACCATTGAGCTTAAGAAGTACTTTTGAAGTGCAACTTTTTGCAGTCAGAGCGGGTGATTTTTCAGGACTAATAAATTTATATCGATTCATATTGACACAGAGCCAAAGGCAACGCAGACTAAATAAGCCCACCCCCCAGTAAAGTCTCACGACTGGTGAAATTACATCAGCCGTGCAAAGCCCCCAAAGTTGCAGCTGCTAAAAATTGATTTAACTGGAGTGTTTCCGCATGCATGATGAAGTTTCGGAAAAGGGCTTTCTCTTACTCGACAACAAACTTAAGCTGGTAATGTTTAATTCGGAAGCGGTAAAGATTTTGGCTTATCCGACCGCGCCGGAGAACATCAAGCAACTGGATGTGTTCCTTGCCGACCGGGTTAAGCTGAATCTGATAGAAGGGCGTATCGGCGACTCGCTTACTTTCTCGAAGCAATTCAAGTCGGGGAATCGGCGGTATGTTTGCCGCACATTTGCCATGCAACCGAATGTGAGCGCATCGTATCAGCAAACCGCTGCGCTGCTGCTGGAACGCAACGCGTCAGTGGGAAGCGCCTTGTCGCAGGCCACCGAAATGTTTGATTTCACGCCGCGAGAAAAGGAAACTGTCGAACTCCTAATGCAGGGACTGACCAGCAAAGAGATCGCGCAGCGCCTTAAAATCAGCCCGAATACGGTGAAGGCATTCGTCCGCCTGGTTATGGTAAAGATGGGCGTCACCACCCGGTCCGCAGTCGTGGGGAAACTATTTGGATCGCATTTGGCGGGAAACGCTCAGGAACAAAGCTTGAACAATCGCACATTCAGCAGGCGAAACTTCGATTAATTCGCGGGCGACGGTTGCTTGTTAGTAAGTTTCGTATCGCCAGTTGGCACTTTCAGTGCCACCTTTTCTGCCATTAATTTGACAATCCTCCCGTTTTGGCCTAGTCTTCGTTGAGCATCTTCCAACACAAATTGACTCGCACACCTTTTTCTCGCTTCCTTGAGACAACATGTTGGAGAGAGTCACTCCCGCTCTTGTTTGAAAGATAAAAAGCTTCGAGGGAAGGGTTTCGTCGAGCGATGCTTGGCGGCCCGAGAGCGTCCGTAGCGATGTGTTCCAGTTAGGAGTCATGCCGTGAATGTGCATCTGGTAAATCCGAGCAGTGTTTCGTTCGGAACTGCGGTAATTACTCCTCGCTGGCAATACGTGCTCGCAGCAGCTACTCCCAAAATCTTTGGCGACCCGATTCTGGTGGACGAAACGCTTCAGCAGATTGACCCGGAACAAATCAAAAAGGGAGATGCCGTAGGCATTGGGATTCATACCGCAAACGCTTTGCGCGGGTATGAGATCGGGAAAATGGCGCGGGAGCGTGGTGCGTATGTAATTTTCGGCGGCATTCACGCCACTCTCTATCCGCAGGAAGCCCACGAACTTGGCGGAGCTCATGCGGTGGTAAAGGGAGATGGCGACGTGATCTGGTCAAAGGCGCTGACCGATTGCAGCAACGGAACTCCGAAGCCGATTTATGAAGGAGGCCGCATCGAAGCCTCCGACTTCATGCAGGCTCGCTGGGATTTGGTTCCCAGGAATCGTTACATGTGGGCTTCGGTGCAAACGGTTCGAGGATGCCCTAAACACTGTTCATTCTGTTCCGTGTGGCGAACCGACGGGCAGAAGCCGCGGCAGCGCTCTTCCGATGTCGTCATCGAAGAAATTGTGCAGTTGCGCCGCCTTGGATTCCGTTTTATCGCGCTCGCCGACGACAACTTTTATCCGGTCACGCAAACGGATATCAAGCTGGCAACTGAACAAAAAAATCAGGTCCGGCTGGGCGAACTGAACGGCATCCGCGCGGAAAGATTTGAATTGATGTCCCGCCTGGCGCAGCTTCCCGACGACATGGTGTTCTTCACCCAAATCACGATGGAGGCCGCCGAAGATACAGAATTTCTCGATGCGATGAAAGCGGCGCGGATTAAGGGAGCGCTGGTTGGGGTCGAATCCGTTACACCCAGCGGATTGAAAGACGTTTACAAAGACTTCAATCTTTCGGGCGACGCGCTGATCGAGCGGCTGCGGACTTTCCGCGAGCATGGCGTGCACGTGCTCGGCTCTTTTATTTTTGGACTGCCCAGCGATGTTCCGGCGACCTTCGACGCCACCGCTGCAGCAGCCATCAGCGCAAACGTAACATTTGCGCAATTCGTGACGCTCAGCCCCTATCCGGGGACGGTGGATTTTATTCGTTGGGAAAAGGGGCTTGGAGAGAACCCGCCGATGATTGCGGGCATACCTCTTACGCGGCGATGGCTTATCCCACAGGCGCTGCGACCGAAATTATATTGGGATCACCCGGTGATGTCGGCGGAAGAGATTCGTTCGCGCACACAAAAAGTTTGGGACAATTTTTACAGCATTGGACCAATCTGGAGGCGTTCGAGCTTTATAAAATCCAGCCGCGGACGGTTGGCGTTTGTTTTGATTTCCAAAATTTACCGGCAAATGTACGCGGATACCGGTATTGCGACAGATAGCGCGCGCGTGACCTGGTCGGGCCGTTGGGCGCGCTGGATGGCAAAGCCCTGCCGGCTTCTGTTCGCGGGAACCCCTATGCCCAATCTCAAAGTTCCTGTCGCGACCTTGCCCACCCTTAAGGTTCCTGCGATGCCTTTGGAAGCGTAGTGTCTCGGCTCGCCGGTAAAGCATATAACCACGAAGGACACGAAGTTTCACGAAGGCTTTGATATGAAGATTTCCTTTGTGTACCTTCGTGTCCTTAGTGGTTAAAGCCCTGAGATTTTACTAACTGACCGGAGCATTCAGAGCGGCGACCAACTCCACGAAACTATTTGCCTCGAGCGCCTGCTCGATTGCTTCTCGGTTGCTGAACAGAGAACTGGCGTCGGCAAGCAAGTCATGTTGCGACTGGTTGTCGCCAGTAATGATCATAATCACGAGCCGCGCAGGCTTTCCATCCCTGGCGTCAAAATCAATTCCAGATGCCGACTTACCAACCACCACCAGTGGACGAGTCACGCCATTAATGCGGGCTTGAGGAATGGCCAGATGATTCTCCCAGCCGCTGGCTACGACTTTTTCGCGCTCCAAGACGATTCGGAGAAATCGCTCCGGGGAATTGCTGACTTCGTTTGCGGCCAGTTCGCACATCTGCTTCAGAGCGCCGTGCCGGGTATCGGAATCAAGCTTCGGAATAAACAATTTGCTGGTGACAATATCTTTCAGCGTGGTGGTTCGGCGTCGGCTCACGAGGGCGTGAATAGATGGCGCGGAAACCAGCGATGTGAAGAGAGCCATGATTACTAGTGCGACAAACATTTGCTCGCGGATCAGGCCCGCTTGCAGGGCGAGGATTCCCAATATCATTTCCATTGCGCCCCGCGCATTCATGGCCAATCCTACGGCCCAGGAGGAGCGGTTATCCATGCCGCCCAGGCGCGCTCCCCACTTCGCTCCGAAGATTTTTCCAGCGCAGGCCACGCCGATCACCGTCAGTGTGAGGCCAAGATTAAAATTCGCTACGAAATTCGTGCGCAGACCGATACTAGCGAAAAAAAACGGGGCGAAGACGTTGGTAACAATTTCATGAATGTGCGCGGAAGTACGCTTTCGCAGGTGGGTTGACTCTCCAACGGCGATACCGATAATGAATGCACCGAAAACGGCGTGGATTCCGGCGTACTCGGTGAAAGCCGCACCGGCAAGAGTCAGCGTGAAGATGAATCCGAGAACGCCGCCTGGCCAGGTGGTGTGCGCCTGGATGAACGGCAGCATCTTGTCTATCAGCCAGCGGCCAACGGTTAGAGTGAGTCCGGCAAACAAAACCACAAGCGCGATGGTGTGCTTTAGTCCGCCGCCGGAGCGGGCTGCGGGATTCATCATTCCCAGAACCATCGAGAAAAGAATCCATCCGACCAGGTCATCGAACATCGCCGACGACATGATGACGGTTCCCATCTCGCTTCGAAGCAGATTGAGATCCATCAGAATTCTGGCGATGACGGGTAATGCGGAGATGGACAGTGCGGTGCCGACAAACAAGGCGAAAATCAGAGTGTCGGAGCCTTCCCCGGCGCCCAGATATTTCGGAAACAACCCAGCGGCAAGAAAGCCCGCCGCGAATGGAAAAATCACACCGAAGAAGCTGACAAACAGCGCACTCTTGCCCTGGCGAAAAATGCTTCGAAGATCAATTTCAAGGCCCGCAGTGAGCAGGAAGAAAACTACTCCGAGCGTTGTAATGGTCTCGATAGCGATTGGGGCGACGCCAGTGGCGGGAAAAAGAGCAGCGTAAATATGCGGGTGAAAGTGACCTAAAACGGTAGGCCCAAGAAGAATTCCAACTGAGATTTCACCCAGGATCGCCGGTTGCCCGAGTTTTTGCATCAACTCGCCAGCCAGCTTGGCGCCGCCCAGGAGCACGGCCAGCGCCATGAACATCGTCATTACATCGTGGGGGCTAAGGTGCGGCATGGCGCTTTAGTTGTCGCGATCTCGTCCACCAGCGGAATCTTCCATCTATTAATCCACTCTCGGCCCTACTTTTAATCCATGAAGGAGGATTGTGTCTCTAAGCGTTACCAGCTCTCGAGCCAGCATGAGTGCAGAATAGCCCCCAAGGTAGCCAAAGAGGATGTAAAACAAAGGGCGGCGAATGAGCGCATAAACGATCACAATCAGGGCGATCTTACAGAAGTAGAGCCACAAGATGTAGCGACTGCCCCATAATGTTCCCTTGAGGGCACGGCGTACACCTATAAGAGATGATGCCGCTGCAAACCCGCCTGCATCCTGCGCAATGCTCATATGTTGCATCAGCCCGGCGAGGGCTCCGAAAACACAACCCACTAGAATGACTGTGAGGGGAACATGCAAAACGAACAGACAAAAGACTGCACTTAACACCCACAGAAGGATAAGCAAAATGTTAAAGATAGGTGAAAGTGAAATATGAGTCTTCATGAATTGAAAACACTCTAGTCAAAACCCAAAACATTGCCTCTAGGGTTTTCACAAATACTTCTCAAGTTAGTTGGTAAAGTTATATTTTTCGAACTTGGACATCTTCGTGCAGATGCTGCTTTTTCATCCTGGTCCCATCGCCGACGCACCTCTCACCTCACACTCAAATCGCCGTAGTGCCCGAACCCCGATAGCGCCACCTGATCGCTTCCGGGAATGTAAAAACCGAACTTGCCGCGGCTTAAGTTGGTCGTGGCATCCGCCCACTTATCTAGAGTGATCCAGGCTTCTCCCTGTTTAATTTGGTGCGTGATCTGATTCGGTTCGACGCGAATTTGCAGGGTGCGATAACTTTTCTTCTCGCCCTTGTGGGGAATTTTCACATCGCTTACTTTTTGGCCGTTGCGCATCACGGTGCGGTAAAAATATTTGTCGTCCATCTGGAACAGGACATAGTTGCTGGGATCGGTGTAGTTCAGCACCCATTGCAGGCGATGTCCCTTGAGCAGCATGGCAGAAAAAACAAACGTTCCGGATGTAGGAATCACGTCGTAGAGCACGAAGTCTCCGCCTTTGTGAACGAACGCGCCATTTTCCTGCGTCCAGCTTGCGGGATCAGTCCATCTCGTCATGCCGCTCGGAGCAAGAGACAAGTTGATCGTTCTCGACTGCCCGGCGGCGACATCCAGGGTGGTCGAGCGAACGAGCCCATCGGAGGTTCGAGCGGCCAGCATATAAGAACCAGCTTGCAGATTTAATGGATTGCCGCTAACCACCTTCACTGGTGGCTCGCCACCTTTTGACAACGTGACAACCGCATCCGCCGGTGCGTAAATAATTTTCAGCTGCGCGGGCGCGCCCTCTAAGGCAACGTCCGCAGCCACAAGAGAGACAGTTGATCCCGCAACGAAGTGCTTCTTAATCTGCCTGGGCTTGAAACGTTCTTTTCGCAGCTCGATGATGTGATCCCCAGGATTGATTGCGGCATTGTTGAACGTGCCATCATTCTGCACCGTGCCGACCTGATTTTGATCCACGAAAACTGCCGCGGCCGCCGGCGCACCCTGAATGGAAAGCGTGGCGAGGTGGGGAAGCGGCTGGAGATTGAAAATCAGCTTGCCCTGCTCTCCCTTGCGAATCCGTATCTTCTGTTCAGGAGGATCGTTGAATCCATTCCTGGAGACGTGAACAACATATTCTTTCGGATCAAGATTCGGAATCGTCAGCTGGCCGCCACGCGTCATCTGCGATTGCGGCTTTCCGTTCAGGGATACTTTGGCTCTGTCCTGCCCGGTGACAACCGTCAGCGTGCCCACATTCTGTCCCGACTCAAGAAACGCTACCAGCGCGGGTTGCGGCGTGACGTCAATGTTTACCTTGTACTGTTCATTGCCGCGAGCCAGCGTTAACTCGTGCGTGCCGGGCTGCACGGAGGGAATGCTGATGCCATCTTCAGGCACACTCAGAGGTTGCTGCCCGTCCAAGCTGAGCTTCGTGTCGCGGTCGCTAGAACGCACTTGCAGTTGGCCGCCGAGACTGGTGACGATCACCGCGAGGATGTCCCTGGCGGTGATCGGTCCCTTGAGGGTGGGGGGCGCGTTAGGATTCGTCGAGAAGGTGAACGAAGCCTTTTCTTTATGAGGACCTTCGAACTTGATCGTGTGGTCGCCGGCGGCTACTTTGTCCACCGTCCATTGCGCGTCAGCGAGTTCTGCTGCGGATTGATCGTCAAAAAACACTTTCCCGGTGTCGGTATCCGAGAATAGCTTTATGGCCGGCGACTCCGGCGGCGATGCTGGCGCTGGCTGCGGAGTGGACGCAACCGCGACCGGATTCGCCGGAGCTTCCGTTGCCTCGACTGGAGGGGCACTCGCTTGATGGCTGTGGCTTCGCGCGAATAGCAAAATAATTAACAGCAGCACGAACGCGCCGGCAGCGCCGAGCCATACCTTTTGATTGTTCAGGGCTGGCGGCAGTTTAATTCTCCGCAATTTATCTATATCTAACCTGGCGGGATCGAACCATGCTGGCATGCGGGGCATTGAGATTTTAGTTGTGGGTTTTGGCTTAGTAATTATTTCCTTAGCCGGTAGAGCCGCGGCGGGAGGTGGTGTCGGAGTCGCGGCCGCTGCCGGCGGAACATCCATGGTCGCGGAGCCGTCAAAGGTCAAAGTTGCGCTGGCAGCGGAAGGAATACGGCTGGGATTTTTAATCGTGACTCCCGGCAAATTCAAACGCTGAAGGAGGCTGGTAGCAGTGGACGCGATTTCATCGTCGCCTGAATATTTCTCCGCCAGGGCTTGAGCACGTTCGGCGATCGCATGTTTGCCTGGAGCATCAGGCGCAGTCTCAGCTTCACTCTCCATGCGTCTTAACTCATCGAGGTCACGGCGGCGCGTCTGCTTTCTCTGAGTCTCTACTTCCCGTTGCAGGGTTTCCTGAATCTGAATCAGTCTTGGCTCACGGGGATAAACCGCCAATCCTTCTGCTATGCGCGATGACGCGCCCGCCAGGTCGCCCGAGGCCTGCAACTTGCGGGCCCGCGAGACTGATTCATCTATAAACGCTTCCCGCTTCTGGTCCAAGATCAGGGTACGTATCGTCTTGGCCATGGGATGACCAGGATTTAGGTCCAGAGCTTCCTTGGAAAGTTTTTCCGCTTCCTTCCAATCGGTCTCAACCAGTGCGTGGGCGTGCTCGACCAAACCATTGGCCAAAACCGCCCGGGCTATGGAGTCGTTCTCATCCAATTGATAAGCCTGCCGCAACAGGACGATTCCATCGGCGGCATTGCCTTGTCCGCAAAGATTCTGCCCCTCAGACATCAAGCGATGCGCTTCGGTTTTGCGCTGCACGCCATCCTGTGCGAGCTTTCCGAGCTGTTCCAGCTCGGGGTCGTTGGGGAACTCACTCGCGCCGCCTTGCAGCAGATCCAATGCGCGGCTGTAATCGCTCGAGTGCAGAGACTCGTCAACCTGTTCTATGAGGCGGGTTTTGGCTTCGCCACGTATCTGCTGATCGCGCCTTTTCTGGAGACGTTCCACTTCGAACTTCAATCCCGGATATTGACTGTAGATCGTGCGCAGAATCTCCCAATCGTTCAGCGCATCGCCAAAGGCTCCCTGGCCCTCATGGAGATGCGCCCGGGCCACGATCGAATTCACCAGGTCGCGCTTATCCTGCACAAGGCGCAGCGCGCTCTCGAAATGATGTTCGCCAGGATACTGGTCCAACGCCTCGCGCAGGATATGCACCCTCTTTTCCAGATCTGGCTCGCCTTCCACCTGGCGATCCATGGTGGCGATGAACGCGGATAACTCCTGCCGCTGCTGCTCCTCAATGTCGTATTTCAGCGCCTGGAAAATCGCGTTGCTCGAATATTTCGCGAGGTAGGCCTCGCAGACAGTCTTTGCCTTGCTGAAATTATGTTCCGCAAGATGCTGGCGAACCTCGACGTACGCGGTGTTCATGGCGTCATGTTCGGAACGCACTTCGTTGTAGAAACTCTGGTAGGTGGCGCCACTCTCGCGACTCATGGAGTCGGGAGCGCGGCGGTCCAATTCGAGAACCACCGCCATCTTGGTTAAGGCGCTGCTCACGTCGCCCTTCTGCCATGCATCCATGGCGGCGCGGTGAATCTGCTCTTTTTCCTGGCGAAGCTTGTTGTATTCCTGTTCTTGGCGGTCAACTTCTCCCAGTAATTGCAATGCCCGAGATTCCTTGGGCAGCAGTTGCAACACGTTCTGCAAAGCTTCACGCGCATGCGCATAGGCGTGATTGTCAATGTGCTGCCGTGCCAGCCGGTACCAGTTGTCAACCTGGCGCTCGCTACGGCGGTTTTCGATCTTGCTCTTTAGTGTCAGAGCAGTGGAGTTGTCGGGCTCCATCTGAAGAACTTCCTGCAACTTTTGCAGAGCCAGCGGGTCTTCGTCATCCTCGAACCGAGCCTTGGCGGCATCCAGAAGTTGAGAGATCGTCTTTCGACGGACGGCTCCATCCAACTGGCGACGGAGGGACCCGATGGAAGCGTCCATGTGGCCTTCGGCTTCCAGTTCGCCCAGAATTTCGCCTGCGAATTGGAAGTCGCCATCCTCCAAAGCCTTGGTGGCACGCTGCAACCGTGGCCGCGTGCGCTCGGGATCAAAAAACTCGATTGGCTCGTTCCTCATCGCCTTGTTGAGGGTGTCGCCAAAGTCGCGCGCGCTGGCGAAACGATGCCATGACTGCTTTGCCATTCCCTTGTGCAGCACACGGCTGACGGGCTGGCTGACCATGGAGTTCAGTTCGGAGGCGGGGGGTGGTATTTCGTGCAAAATCGATTCCACAACCTCATCCACTCGCGCACGCTGGAAGGGATGGCGGCCGGCGAGTGCTTCATAACAGACCACGCTCAGCGAAAAAATGTCGGACGCCGCCGTCAGGGGCTTGAGTTGAATCTGCTCGGGAGACATATAAAGAAGCGTCCCCTTTTGCGCCCGAGTCGTATGCGTGTCGGCAAGGTGTGCGACGCCGAAATCAATAATCTTTACCGAATCATCTTCCATCACAAAGATGTTGCTCGGCTTCAAGTCGCGATGAACCAGGCCGCGTTCGTGCGCCGCCTGAAGGCCGCGGCAGCTCTGAGAAATAATTTCGATGGTTCGCTCGACAGTCAACCGGTGGCTGGACTTGCGCATGAGGCTGTCAAGCGTCGTTCCGGGGAGCAATGGCATGACGAAGTAGGGTTTTTTCTTGCCTTCGTCTTCGAATTCTCCGATGTCGAAAATCTCAACGATATTCGGATGGCTCATGGAGGCGAGCACATCACATTCCTTATAGAAGAGTTGAACGGAAGCGGGATCGGGAATATCGAGAATTGTCTTGAGCGCAACTTCACGCCGCACGACGGGATCATAGGCGCGGTAAACCAAGCCCATGCCGCCCTGGCCAAGGACTTCCCTAACCTCATAACGGCCGACGGACTTCTTGGAAGCAGGATTCTCCATGACGTGTTCAGGCGCTCCAAGGGGAGCGTAAGCATCTTAATGGTTTTCGCGGAAAAGAGAAGACCCCTATGGGAATTAGGCGCTCTGGGGATAGACCTACCGAATGAGAAGCCATGATCGGTATGAGATGGATATTTGGTAGCGGGTACGGGATTTGAACCCGTGTACCGGCCTTGAGAGGGCCGTGTCCTAGACCCCTAGACGAACCCGCCACGCCTTGTAAAACTTTACACTAAAATTTGCACTTTCCTTGTACTGAAAATCACCAGGCCTGCGACCGGCGTCATTTTGAGGCTCTACGGCGCGGATTCAGGATAAGATGTTGAATCCTGCACTGGGCAACGATTCTATGTGTGGAATCAGCGGATTGATGAATTGCGGTGACCGGGAAGCCCTGAATCGAATGACGATGATTCAGGCGCATCGCGGTCCCGACGATTCCGGAATTTGGGATAAGCGATTGGGAGATGGCTCATATGTTGGATTGGGCAGCCGCCGCCTATCCATCCTCGATCTTTCCGCGAGCGGGCACATGCCCATGTGCAATGAAGACCACAGCCTATGGATCACATACAACGGCGAGATTTATAACTTTGCCGAACTGCGCAGCAACCTCGAAAGCAAGGGTCATCCATTCTTTTCCAACACCGACACGGAAGTGGTTCTTCGCCTTTACGAAGACGAGGGACCCGATTGCGTTAAGCGCCTGAACGGAATGTTCGCGTTCGCAATTTACGATCTACGCTCGGGCGTGCCGACGATGTTTTTGGCGCGAGATCACTTCGGCATCAAGCCGTTTTACTACGCCCATCAGGGACGAAGTCTCGCTTTCGCTTCCGAGATCAAAGCGCTGCTGCAAGTTCCTGGTATTGACTCAGAGATGGATCATGATGCCCTTCACCAGTACCTAACTTTCTTGTGGGTTCCAGATCCAAACACGATGTTTCGCGGAATTAAGAAGCTGCCTGCGGGACATTCGGCTATATTTCGCGATGGCGAACTGAAGATATCCCAATATTGGGATCTAACTTTTCCAAGCGCTGGACATCACTACCCCCGTTCGGAGCGTGATCTGGCGGATGAGATCCGGGAGCGATTCCGGCACTCAGTCAAATCGCAAATGATCAGCGACGTTCCCGTCGGCGCATTTCTGAGCGCTGGGCTGGATTCTTCGAGCATTGTTGCCATGATGGCTGAGGGTGCGAACCGCCCTGTGGACACCTACACGATTACTTTTCCCGATAAGTACCGGGTTGGCGAAAACGCTCTGGACGATCCGAATGTCGCCACTAGAACTGCGGCGCGGTTAGGAGTCCAAAATCATCGCATTGTGGTTGAGCCAGACGTCGCGGAATTGTTGCCGCGTCTCGTGTGGCATATGGACGAACCGACGGCCGATCCAGCGATCATTACAGCCTACCTGGTGTGCCGTGAGGCTCGCGAGAAAGCCACAGTCCTGCTTTCGGGAGTAGGAGGCGACGAACTGTTTGCGGGATATCGCAAACATTCCGCCCATTATTGGGGCGAAGCTTATCGCGATACACCCGCTGCTTTGCGCCGCATCATTGAGTTGAGCGTCAGCAGTCTGCCGTCTTTGCGCGGCAGCCGAATGAAAGGCGCAGTTCGGATGGCCAGGAAAATGGTTCGGAGCGGGTCTTTGCCGTCGGTAGAACGCTTCATCATGAACTGCACTTACTTGGATGCGCAGCAGAAAAGCGAACTTTATACACCAGCCATCTGCGATGAGCTATCTGGGTCTGATGTATCTGTCTCTCACCGCGCCGCTTTTGACAGCGTACGGGATTCCGACTTCCTGAATCAGATGCTCTACGTTGACAGCAAAATATTTATGGCCAGCCTGAACCTGACTTACAACGACAAAATGAGTATGGCGTCTTCGGTCGAAGTTCGGGTCCCGTTTCTTGATCGCGAATTGGCCGAATTTGTTGCATGGAATGTTCCGCCGACGCTGAAGCTCAAGGGAAATCTGCGTCATACGACAAAATACATTTTTCGCGAGGCAATGACCGGAATTCTGCCGGAAGAAGTGCTGCGCCAACCGAAAGCGGGGTTTGGCGCTCCTGCTGACTATTGGCTGGCAAATGATTTGAAGGAAATGGTGGATGATTTGCTTTCCGAAACGCGAGTTCGCCAGCGTGGACTGTTCCGTCCTGAGACGGTTCGCAAGTTTGTCGAAGAGCAGCGCCGAGGGACGCAAGATTGGTCCATGCAGATTTGGCAGTTTCTAACTCTCGAGCTATGGACGCAGACATTTCTTGATGGCGCAATAAAACAAGCTGGTTCTTTTAGCCAAATTCCCCAAGCGGCTACGGCATGAAACAAGTTCTTCAGAGTGCGAAAACCGGGGAAATTGAAGTGGCCGAAGTCCCGGACCCGAAGTTGCTTCCGGGATGCGTGCTGGTTCGCGTGGCCGCGTCGCTGGTTTCTGCTGGGACCGAACGGGCGTCCGCCGAATTCGCCAGCAGGAGTCTGTTCCAAAAGGCGAGGGCTCGCCCCGACCTGGTTCGTGACGTTATTGGCAAAGTTCGCCGCGACGGAATTATTTCCACGATGAGCGCGGTTCAGTCTCGGCTCGACATGCCCGCCGCTCTTGGGTACAGCAGTGCCGGAACTGTGGTCGCGGTGGCGCCGGACATCGCCGACATTCACGTCGGAGACCGCGTTGCTTGTGCCGGCGCGGGATATGCCGTGCACGCGGAATTTGCGTGCGTACCCAGATTATTGTTGGCCAAGATTCCGTCAGACTCGACGACCTTCGAAGAAGCCGCCTTCACCACTGTCGGTGCGGTTGCGCTTCATGGCATCAGGACGGCTGGAGTTAAGCTCGGCGATACTGTGGCCGTGATTGGATTAGGACTGTTAGGACAACTGACGGTCCAATTGCTTAAGGCGGCGGGGTGCAACGTTCTTGGGATGGATATCCTTTCCGGGCGAAGTGAACTTGGCTTGCACCTTGGCGCGGATGCCTCGTCGGTTTCCGCAGATGATTTCATGCGTCTTTGCTCGGAACAAACCCACGGCAACGGTGTGGATGCGGTCTTGATTGCCGCCGAAACCCCAAGCAGCGACCCGGTAAATCTCGCGGGAGAAATCGCGCGCGATCGCGGCGTGGTGGTGGCCGTCGGAACCGTTGGCATGAACATCGAGCGCAAAATCTATTATGAGAAGGAGATTGACTTCCGCATTTCGCGCTCGTACGGACCCGGCCGCTATGATTCTGCATTTGAACAAGAGGGACGCGATTATCCAATCGGCTACGTTCGTTGGACCGAGACGCGCAACATGGAAGCGTTCCTGCGCTTGCTGGCGGAAGGGAAGCTCGATTTGCGATCGTTGATTACTCACCGCTTCTCTATTCATCAAGCACAGAGCGCTTATCGCGTCATATCAGGCGGGTCGGACCCGCCATCCCTTGCGGTTGTGATCACTTACGATGAAGCCGCGGAACGGATTCAGAGACTTGAATTAGTGCACCGAGAAAGGTCAGTTCCATCTCCGAAAGAAAAGTCCGTGAATGTAGGATTGCTCGGCGCCGGCAGCTTTGCGACCGGAACATTATTGCCGGCAATGAACAAGGCCGAGGGAATAAATCTGGTTGGAGTCTGTGCCGCTAGTGGATCGCATTCCAGGCACGCGGGCGAAAAATTCGGCTTTCGCTACTGCGCGACGAATGACGACCAAATTATCAATGATGCGAACATCAACACAGTAGTCATCGCCACACGACACAATTTGCATGCACCGCAAATAATTTCTTCCATTCGTGCAGGAAAGAATGTTTTTTGCGAGAAGCCGTTGTGCCTGACCAAAGAAGAACTGGCCGAGATTGTCCGAGTTTATCTCGGCTCGCCTAAAAGGCAATTGCTGATGGTCGGCTTCAACCGGCGCTTTGCCCCGATGGCTGTGCGTATGAAAGCGTTTGTGGACGGAATCCGCGGGCCTTTGGCCCTCCACTACAGGGTCAATGCGGGATATATCCCGCGTGATCACTGGGTGAATAATCCGAAAATAGGCGGAGGGAGGATAGTCGGAGAGGTCTGCCACTTCATAGATTTTCTGGTCTCCCTCGCGGGCGCGGCACCTGTGGAGGTGTTCACGCGCTCTTTGCCGAACAGCGGCGAATACTCAAACGATAATGTTGTGATCTCGCTTCAGTTTGCGAATGGCTCACACGGGACGATCAGCTATCTCGCAAATGGGGATCGCGCTTACTCCAAGGAGCGAGTAGAGGTTTTCGGCGGTAAGTCGGCGGCAGTGCTGGAGGATTTTCGCCGATTAGAACTGGTGCGGCAGGGCAAAAAGCAGGTCATCCGGTCATGGGTCCGCCAGGATAAAGGGCATCGCGCAGAGTGGAGGGCTTTTGCGCAGGCCATGCTAACCGGGAATCAATCCCCAATCCCATTCGAGGAGATCGTTACGAACACCCTCGCTACGCTCGCGGCAGTCTCTTCCCAATCAACTGGCAAAGCAGTTTCCGTTGACACGGAAGAGTTCATGGCTACGGCTCGTATTTCGGACGATAGTTTGGATGATAGTCCGCTTCGTTCAGAGTTATGACCTTGTCATTTCGATTGACTCCCCACCTCCCATGCTGATCTTTCTATGTTGATCTTAGGCTTAAACATGTTTCATGCGGACGCGTCCGCCGCCATCGTGCGGGATGGTGAAGTGGTGTTCGCGATCGCCGAGGAACGGCTCAATCGCATCAAGCATTTCGGCGGTTTTCCCTCGCTCGCAATCGAAGCGTGTTTGCGCTCTGTAGGGGCCAGCATTGGCGATATTGATCATGTTGCCGTAGGCCAGGACAGCGACGCCAATCTGGCAAAGAAAGTCCAATACACGGCGGCGAATCCGGCAAAAATCGTAAATTTGATACGGCTTCGACAGCGCAAGCAACGCAGCCGCGATGTCCGTTCATTAATTGCTCAGGCGCTGCATACGGATCCCAAACAATTGCGTTTTCGGGAACATCATCTTGAGCACCATATCGCCCACATCGCAAGCGCCTATTATTGCTCTCCGTGGGAGAAGGCCGCAGGGTTCAGTTGCGACGGTTCCGGGGATTTTGTCTCGACGATGATGGCACGCTGTGAGGGGAATGAGATCGAAGTTCTCAAGCGAGTTTTTCTTCCGCACTCGCTGGGGACGTTCTACACGATGATTTGCGATTTCATCGGCTACAACAAATACGGGGACGAGGGCAAAGTGATGGGCCTCGCCCCTTACGGAAAGGATACTTTCTGCAAGCCGATCAGCGAGATTGTGCGGCTAACGCAGGATGGCTTCCAATTGAACCTGAAATATTTTCAGCCGCTGGGAAGTAATCAGGGAATGGAGATTCGGGACGACGGCACGGTCAGCCTGGCGCGGCATTACTCGGAACAAATGGTCAAACTCTTCGGCGAACCGCGCGGTGCTGAAGCAGAACTTTCGCAGCGCGACATGGACCTCGCTTTTGCGATGCAGCAGCGTTTCGAGGAAACCTGCTTTCATCTGCTCAAGGAATTGTATGAAAAGGTCAAGGTCAGCAATCTTGCGATGGCAGGTGGCTGCGCTCTGAATAGCGTGGCCAATGGCAATCTGTTTTTCAATACGCCTTTTAAGCAGACATGGATTCAACCGGCCGCCGGTGATGAAGGCCTCGCGATTGGCGCGGCGCTTCATATTTATCATTCGGTGCTGAAACGTCCGCGTGCGTATGTAATGAAACATTCGTATCTTGGCCCAGAGTTTTCCGAGACGGAAATCGAAGCTGCCTTGAATCAGGCGGGGTTGCAATATCGAAAAATGGAGCGCGAACCACTGATCGAGTCTGTCGCCGGACAAATCAAGAGGGGAAATGTGGTCGGCTGGTTTCAAGGACGGATGGAATGGGGTCCCCGTGCTCTGGGGAACCGTTCGATCCTCGCACATCCCGGCCTTCCCAACATGAAGGACGTACTCAATGCGCGCATTAAGCGTCGGGAGTGGTTTCGACCATTTGCTCCGTCCATTCTGGTCGAGCGGCAGAGCGAATATTTTGAGCATGACCATCCCTCGCCGTTTATGCTTCACGTTTATAAAATTCGTCCAGAGAAACGAGCGGAACTGTGCGCGGTGAATCACGTTGACAACACGGGGCGGTTGCAGACTGTCAGCCGCGATGAGAACCCTCTTTACTATGATTTGATCGGCGCTTTTGCGCGCATGACGGGCATTCCCGTCCTTTTGAATACCAGCTTTAATGAGAACGAACCTATTGTGTGCAAGCCCGAGGAAGCCATAGATTGCTTCAAGAGAACGCGGATGGATGTGTTAGCAATCGGACCGTATTTCGTTTCTAAAAATCAGAACAGGAGCGAAGAGACCGGCGGATAGGTAGTGCTCAGTTTGAACAAATCCCTCGACGTCATCCTAAGGGACTTCAGTCCCGAAGGATCTCGCGTGCACCGCAGTTGCTCTAGTTCAGCGCGATTCCGCTACACGCGAGATCCCTCGCAAGCTCGGGATGACGCCTCAGATTAAGGCAGAAATTAAAAACTGAGCCATTTACCGACGGATAACATGACTGGTCACAAAGGTCCTGGCTTGTCGCCGGATGCAGGAGTCTCCTGGACACTTTCGCCTATCGCCACATTCCCGCGTTTGAGGGCGATTTACTGGGTTGATGATTGTCTCTACGCGTCGCGAGGCTACGATCTGCTTCGGGCCGATGTGAATACGAATCCCATCAAATGGGAACGCATTGGCCGCTATAACCCGCCTCTGTGGCGCAACGCGTCGTCGTCATTGCAACTTGCTTCGCGGCTTTTTCGCGATGGTTTCCATGCGCTCGCGAAATTACCTTCGGGACATTTAGTGGCCGCCGTTCCCGGAGCCGTCATTGCGTTGAAACCTGGCAATTTTGATTTCCGCATTTCCTGCCGGATTCCTCGCGGCACTCGTCCCTTGCACATCGCCACTACTCCTCAAGGCCATCTTTATTGGGGTGAATATTTTGATAATCCCGGACGCGATGAAGTACACATCTACGCTTCATTGGACCGCGGTGACACCTGGCACGTCGCCTATACCTTTCCAAAGAGAGCGATTCGGCACGTGCACAACATTGTTTATGATTCCTGGCAAAACTGCTTATGGATTCTCACTGGCGACAATGGCAACGAGTGCCGAATCCTCCGCGCTTCGTGCGAGTTAAAAGATGTCGAGACAGTTTTGTCAGGAAACCAGCAGGCGCGTGCGGTTGCAGCGGTTCCATCTGAAGAGGGGCTTTACTTTTCTTCGGATACCCCATTGGAAAAAAACTTTATATATCGTTTGAATAGCGACGGCAACCTCGCCAGGCTTGCCGAATTGAACGGCTCCTCAATTTACGGATGCCGTGCAGGGAACACGATCTTTTTTTCGACCATGGTGGAACCTAGCATCGTGAATCTCGATCGGACAGCTTGTGTCTACGGAAGTGCTGATCGTAACAACTGGCCGCGCAGACTGGAATGGAAGAAGGATCCATGGCCGATGCGCTTTTTTCAATACGGAAACGCGATTTTGCCTGACGGCAGGAATACGACGGATCTGCTCGCTGTCAGCACAATCGCGGTACAGCCGGGAGATGGCGAAACTTCAATCTGGCGGGTGATCGCCGAGTAACGCGCAGAAACTGGGTTGGAGTCGACTGTTCCATCCGGGCAGCCATGCTATAGTTCCGCGCGCGTCTTTAACACGCGCGTCTCTAACATCTGGAAGGCATGTCAATCGCTCAACGGCTGCATTATTACAATCGAATCGCCTCGGCATATCTTACTTCCAACAGCAGTCATCTCACCTTTTGGCATGACACGCCGGAGGAGAATCTTCGCGCGCCCCTTGGGGAGTTGGGCGAGTATTACATGGGATTCCCGCGGAAAGCCGGCTATACCGCGAACCTTGATGCGGCCGGAATCCCAATGCTGGATTATCGAGGGAAGATTGGTCTCCAATATAACCCGATCGCAATCGCGCAATGGGGCCTCGGAAACTACAATTTGTTTCGGGAGAGCCAGCGGCATCATGAATATTCCGAGACTCGAAGTCGAGAATGCAGGCGGAAATTCCTCGCCGCAAGCGATTGGCTTTGTTCTCATCTCCAGCAGACTCGCTTTGGAATTTGGGTATGGAACCATCAGTTCGATTGGGAGTATCGCAATACACTTAAGTCGCCCTGGTATTCCGGCCTGGCCCAGGGGCAGGGAATTTCTCTGCTTGCGCGCGCGCATGCCGAGACGGCCGAATCCAAGTACCTTGACACAGCGCGGCGCGCATTCATCAGCTTTCAAAAACTTGTGACCGAGGGAGGCGTCACTTTCGTGGATGAAGAGCAGAACATTTGGTTCGAGGAATATGTTGTGTCTCCTCCAACCCATATACTGAACGGCTTCCTATGGGCGTCGTGGGGCGTTCGAGACTATTTTCTCGCCACGAAGGACATGGCCGCAGGAAAGCTGTTTGAGCAAGCCACCGAGACTCTGCGGATCAACCTACACCGATACGATCTTGGTTTCTGGTCTCTTTATGAGCAATCTGGAACTCGTTTACCCATGATTGCCAGTCCGTTTTATCATCGGCTCCACATTGTGCAGTTGGGCGTAATGTACCATCTGACCGGTGAGAAATTATTCGCGGCGTACGCAGACCGATGGCAAGCATACGCGCGGCATTGGTCCAACCGGTCGCGGGCCCTGTGTTACAAGAGTCTGTTCAAACTTTGCTATTACTAGGATCTCGTGAAGATTCTTTACATTTCGCAATATTTCCCTCCGGAGATGGGAGCCCCGTCGGCCCGCGTCGCTGAATTGTCGCGGCACTGGGTGAAAACCGGGCACGCGGTTACAGTCCTGACTGGATTTCCCAATCACCCCACCGGAAAAGTGCCCGCGAGTTACCGCAAGAAGCTTCGGCGTGTTGTGCTGAAGGAAAACGCCGATGGAGTGAACGTTATTCGGACATGGTTATTGCCGTTTCCGAATCGAAAGACGCTTGAGCGCATCTTGAATCACACTTCTTTCTGCGTGTCAGCAGCGATCACCGGACTCTTTCTAAAGCGTCCTGACGTTGTGATTGCAACTTCACCCCAATTACTGGTCGCACTCTCCGGATGGTGGCTGGCGCGCCTAAAGCGTGTTCCGTTTGTTTTTGAAGTGCGAGATTTGTGGCCCGAGTCGCTGGTAGCCGTTGGCATGGGAAATGGGAGTTCATTGCTTTATCGCGCCCTGGCTAAGATTGCGAACTTTCTTTACAAGAAATCCGATCGAATTGTAGTGGTATCGCCCGCCTTTAAAGATTATCTGATTGAACACTTGCATATTGCAGCGGATAAGATTTCTGTCGTACAAAATGGCGTTGAAACCTCTTTATTCGATCCCAACCGGGCAGATCGCAATCTCAAAGAAGACTTGGGGTTGGAAGACAAATTCGTCGTGTCTTACATCGGAACCATGGGCATGGCTCATGGATTGGAAAAAATACTTGACGCAGCCATGCAACTTCAGCAGACACAACCGGAAGTGACGTTTTTATTCGTGGGAGAAGGCTCCGATAAAGAAAACGTCATGTCCACTGCAAAATCCAAGAACCTTAGTAACATTCGCTTCGTGGATGAGCAACCTCGAGAAAGAATCCCCGATTACATTTGCGCTTCGGACGTTTGCCTTGTCGTTCTGAAGAAGAGCGACGTTTTCAAGACGGTCATCCCCACGAAAATGCTGGAATTCATGTCTTGTGAGCGCCCCGTGCTTCTCGGGGTAGAGGGGCAGGCGAGGAAAATTATAGAAGACGCCCGCGCGGGAGTATTTATTCGTCCAGAAAGTGCCGATGACTTGACTGATGCGGTGGTTCGACTTGCGAAGGATCCGCAGTTGCGTTACGAACTCGGCCGCAATGGCCGAAAATATATCCTGCAACATTTTTCCCGTCCACAAACGGCTCGGGCGTATCTCCGACTTTTGGAATCTTTACTGGAACAAGAAATCCCAACGCCAGTCGCCGCATGAGAGCAGACACCTATGGATGGGCGGCTACAATGCTGACCGCAGTTGCGGCTTGCAACGCGGCTCCGAGCGTTTGTCCCATGGCAACTTTGGCAGCGCTGCTCGGCACGAATAGAATGTCTTCGGCCTGCAAAGGTTGATCAGAAGCTTTGGCTTGCAGAATTTTCTTGAGTTGGATTGTGGTCTCGGTTATACCGCCTGATCCGCGATGAATGAGCTTTACTCCGCTGAGCTTCGCCGTCTTGTTAGTTCCGCCGGCCAATGCAATCGCCTGAAGCACGGTCAGACGCCCATTATCCATGAGAAATCCGCTAGGGCGCCCAACATCTCCCACAACATAAACCACGTCGGCCTTCCTGACGATTATTGTGTCTCCCGGAAAGACTAGAACATTACTTTCTGGATCGTCCGACAGGTTGCGAGACAAGGGCACGACGACCGGTTTATCGGGCTGGTCACGATGAGTGATGCTAATACTTCGGCCGGCACTAGCTGAGAACCCTCCGGCAGCCGAAATCAAATCGAAGAGCCGTTGTTGCCCCAGCATGGGATAAATTCCAGGCTTGGCAACTTCTCCCAGAAGGCTGGCGCCCTTCATGGCGTGTTCATCAACAAAAACATTTACGTGCGGATTTCGAACAAATCCGCCGTCAGCGAGCTTCTTCTGAATCAAATTCTGCGCTTCTTCCGGCGTTAATCCCGCAATGTGGATGTAATCAACGAGCGGCAGGTAAATATCGCCGTTGCTGCCAATTCTAGCTTTCGTAGCAAGTTCGGGAACGTTGTAAACGCCAACATCAATAAGATCTCCAGGTCCAAGAAGCAATCCTGACCCCGAATCCAATGGGTTCACATTCACCACGCCCGGCGATGAGGCTGAATTCTGTTGGACCATTTGCGGAGGATTTTGACTCGTGGCGGAGGGCCGCTGCGCGATCACGTTCAGGGAAAGCGCCGGAAGCGTGAGAAGAAGACAAGCCCACCTTTCCGGAATCCGCATGAAACAACCCTTCTGAGTGATTGCTGACTTCAGTCACCAAAGTTTAGCACAGAGCTTTTGCAATGCAGGCCGCATTAGGGTGCGCACGTTCCACTGAATCGAGCCATAGATCCTGAGCGCATAAATCCAAATGGGGGGCGCGGTAGCCCTGGGGCATCCGCTGGGATGCACCGGTGCGAGGCTGACGGCGACGATCATTCGCGAATTAGCGAAAAGAAAAGCGCGTTACGGCCTGGTGACAATGTGCGTCGGCGGGATGGGCGCTGCGGGTATCTTCGAAAGACTTTAACCACCAAGGACACTAAGGGACACGAAGGAAAGCTAAGCCTTAAATCACCCGTTTTGGGTTCCTTCGTGCACCTTAGTGTCCTCGGTGGTTAAAGCTGTGTGAGCCTGGGCCATTACCCCTTTGGTTCGTTCTTCGTTCCTTCAATGAGAAGTCAACTACTTAGAGGCCCTAAATATTATTAAAAACCGAAAGTTTTCCACAGCTAAAAAACAATCGTGGCTGTACCATGAACGGCGGTACATCGCAACTAAATTTATAGATCCATAAACGAAAAGCGAGGGTACCAAGTTCCAATTTGGGTCGTTCCAATTTGGGTCGTTCCAATTGGGTCAGGGGGGACGCAAGTTGACATTGTTTTACTTGGGGACTTTTGTGGGCGCGCTGCTGCTCTCATTTGTCTTCACCAGGGTCGTGCGCAATTTCGCAACCGCGCGGGGCTGGGTCTCCGTTCCGGCTCTTGAGAGGCATTTGCACAGTTCACCCTTGCCCAGACTGGGTGGCGTCGCAATTTTTCTTTCGTTTTTCGCCACCATTTTATTGGCTATTACCATAGGTTATTTCGTCCCTGCCTTGAGCTTTGGAATTTCACCCAAACTGTTATTCACAATCCTGATTCCTGGCTTTCTAGTCTTTTCGCTTGGTGTTTACGACGACATCCACTCCCTCGGGCCCTATGTCAAATTCGCCGTTCAAGCCATTGCTGGCACTATGGTTTACGCGGGCGGTTTACGGATTCTGAACCTTCCGGTTTTGTTTGGACACCATCATTTTTCAAATTTTATCGGGTTCCCGCTCACCATCTTGTGGATTCTCGCAATCACTAACGCCTTCAATCTTATTGACGGGCTGGATGGGCTTGCGGCTGGCTCGGCGCTGTTCTCAACACTAGTCGTTTTTGTGGTAGCGCTGTTGAGTCATTCATCCGCCGTGTCATTGACGAGCCTTGTGCTTGCCGGCGCGATTCTGGGCTTTCTTCGCTTCAACTTCAATCCAGCCACAATTTTTCTGGGTGATTGCGGCAGTTTATTCATTGGTTTCATGCTCAGCGTGCTCGCTCTTTATGGAGCACAGAAATCGCCGACGATTATCGCAGTGGCCATTCCGGTGGTTTCCTTTGGCCTGCCAATTCTCGAAACCGTCCTTTCGATGGTGCGGCGTTTCATTAGCGGGCGGCCGGTTTTTACCGCGGATCGTGAGCACATTCATCACAAACTTCTTCAACTGGGTCTAAGTCACCGGCAAGTGGTCATCACTCTTTATGCGGTTTCTGCGCTTTTTGCCCTTCTCAGTTTGTTCCTGTTATGGCCAACGGGCAGCACGCTTGGTCTGGTGCTCGCGGTTCTCGGCTGCGGTATTTGGATTGGCGTCCAGCATCTGGGATATTTGGAGTTCGGAGAAATTCGGCGTGTGGCTCACAGGACCATAGAGCAACGGCAAATTTTCATCAACAACATGTCCATCCGCCGCGCCATTGAGGAAGTTCGGGTGGCTCGAGACTACAGTCAGTTGTGCCGCATCCTTGCATCTGCGTTCAGCTCCAACGATTTTGATGGATTCGAGTTGCGCTCCGTTTCGGGGTTTCAAACAATTCAGGACCGGGAACCGGAGGCTTGCTTCCGATGGAAGAAGCCAGGCAGCCCTTCCATGAAGCGGCCAGTGAATGCCTGGACTATCAACCTCGAGCTCGTAGCTACGAATCGCTCAAGGGTTGGCTCGATGACAGTATATCGGCAATATTCGGAGCGGAATCTGCAACTGGATATCAATCTCTTGACTGCGGAGTTCCCACTTGTGCTAGCGGATACTTTAGAACGAATTTCATTGCACAGTGTCCAGTTCCCAACGTCCGTTGACGGTTCCGCGGAAATAGCGGTTGCGCAAGCCGGGTAGAATCTTTCGCGGATGGTTCGACGCCTTTCTCTTCGGTGATCCACAGGGGTTATCCACAGCCTGAACCAGCACTAACACTTCTGATCACTGCGCGCTCCATTTACTTTTATATCTCTTCTTATAACAACAAGGACCTCCTTTCAAAAATGGCTGATCGGTTGACTGGGCAGGATATTCATTTTGTCTCTTTAAGAACGGCGATCTTCTGTGTCGAGTGCGAGCTGATAAGCGAGAACAATACTGCGCGATGTTTCTGCTGCGGAAGCCAGTCCGTACTCAGCTTGTCGCGGTTGCTTGGCGGATCGTTGCAAGGCGGGCGGCTCGCTCACGTGATTGAAGATGCCGAACTGGACCGGCTGGTTCGAGATTTATTACGCACAGTTCCGGCCCATGTCGAGAGTCGCGTGCCGCCTGCGTTCGCGACGCTGGCGCCGTCGCGCCACCATGCGCGGTCTACGTCTCCGCAATCATGGCTGGCTCAAGCGCACACAAGTTCCGGCGCGCACGCTCTAGATGCGGATATCCACACAACTAGAATGGATTTGGAACCCGCCATACACGTGATCGCGGAGCGAGCTCAATCGCTCACTGGGGCAACCGGGGCGGCAATCGCGCTGCGCCACGGAAATGAAATCGTATGCCGGGCCCGTACCGGCCGCACCGCACCGGACTTGGGGGTGCGACTGGAAACTAATTCTGGAATTTCAGCCGAGTGCGTACGGACCGGTGAAGTAGTGCTTTGCCATGACGCGGAACGGAATGCCCGCGTGAACCTTGCCAGTTGCCGCTCCCTTGGGGTGCGGTCTATCTTAGCGGCGCCACTGCGCCATTTCCGCAGGACTTTGGGCGTTTTTGAGGTGTTGTCCGCCTCGCCTAACGCTTTCGATCATCGCGATGTCGCCACTATGCAGTTGCTGTCCAGCATGATGGTAGCCGCGCTCTCCCGGCTTTCAGGACTCAGACCCGGCTCTGTTCGCAACTCAGCCTGAGTTCTCCGGCTCGGCGAGAAATCTATATCCGATCCCTCGTACTGTCAGCAGATGCCGCGGCTGGGATGGATCCTCTTCGATATAACGCCGCAGCCTGACAATAAAGTTATCAATGGCGCGGGTGTCGGTGTCTTCGTGCAATCCCCAGACTTCTTCGAGGATTGATTTCCGCGAAACGATACGGCCATTGTTGTGGATCAGATGCCGGAGTAATTCGGCTTCCATGAGAGTCAAACGGATCGTGGTGCCATTGGTACGCAGTTCCAGCTTTCCGAAATCAATGGTGCGGCCATTAAACGCGAAAATTTCGTATTGCGCGTTTTTCTGGAGTTCTCCTACTTCGGCGAAGCCATTCGGGCTTGTTGCTGACCCATTCTGAATTGAGGCCGTCCATTCGCGCCGACGGAGAAGACCCTGCAACCGTGCCAACAGGATCGGCAGTTCGAAAGGCTTGGGCAGATAATCGTCGGCCCCGGAAGCAAAGCCTTTGAGCACATCTTCGGGGCGTCCGCGCGCAGTGAGCATGAGTACAGGAATGTAGTTTTTTGCCGCGCGCAACTCCGATGCCACCGCGAAACCGTCTTTTCCGGGAAGCATGACGTCCAAAACCATTGCGTCAAAGTTAGCTGGTTGAGTGCGTTGCGCTTTTGAGTTTTGTGGTTTTATATCCTTCTTTTGGATCGCAGGCGGTTTGCCCAAGAGCAATTCCAACGCGCTCTCCCCATCGCCAACCACTTCGACAGCATGCCCTTCCGCTTCGAGATTAAACTTGAGACCGCTTGCCAGGTGGGCCTCATCTTCCACGATTAAAACGCGGCTCATACCGTGCTCCGCGGCAGTTGCATAACCACTGTAGTGCCGCGCCCGTCTCCCTGGCTTTCGGCGTAAACTTTTCCGCCGTGCTTCTTGGCGATGGTCCGGACAATAAATAATCCGAGCCCGGTACCTTTCACATGGGCGAGGGAGCGGTGAGGAACTCGATAGAAACGTTTAAAGATTCGTTTGAGTTCGGTGGAAGGGACGCCGATACCCTGATCCTGCACGCTCAACCTGACGTGTTTTTCATCCGGCAATTCGACGCGCACCGACACCGCGATTTTGTCTCCTGAATATTTAATCGCATTGTCCAGCACATTGGATACGGCAGTGCGCAGCTCTTCGGAATCACCGTTGACCAGCACACCGGTGTCGTCTCGCGGTGTTTGTTCGTACTGTAGCGCTTCCGGTTGCAGATGATGCCCGGTGCGCGCGATGTCCATGCAATCGCGAACTAATTGGCCGAAATCCAACGGAGCGCGATGGGACTTTTTAACAACCGCCGTCCCCGCTTTCAGGACCTGTTCCACCGTGCCCATGAGGCGGTCTGTATCGTCGAGCATAAGGCGATAGAAATCGCGGCGCTGCGCTTCACTTACATCCCGTCGCTCCAATGTTTGCAGATAAAGCCGTATGGATGCGATGGGGGTCTTCAATTCGTGGGTGACAGCATTGATAAAACTGTCATGCTGTTCGTTGCGCCGAATCTCGCGCACGAGAAAAATAGTGTTCAGGATCAGTCCGGTAACGATGGCGCCAAAGAAAATGATTCCCAGGAAGACGCGAATCCCTTCGCGCCAGTTGAGGATGATCCACCCAAAGCCGACCGCTACGGCAATCGCAGCCAAGCACACGCCGAAGGAGAGGAAAAAAATAATCGCCCGGCGCCGGCTGGTAATGCGCATGGCAGGATTCTATCGCGTGAGCCCCCGTCGTAGGAAAACATACGGACGCCAAAGCTCAATTTGTGATACCCAAAACTAAATGTGACGCTCATCACAGACCGCGGAAGTGGCAGCCGCTATTGTTCTAAGACGCGCGCTGCACATCGGAGAAGACGGATGAGCCGCTACTCGCCAGATCCTTCGCGGCCCTTCGGCCGCTCAGGATGACGTCAAAGACTTTAGTATCGTTCTATCGGACAGTCATTACCCTAAGCCGGTTTCAACCGGCGAAGGATCTCGCGCGCAGAGGAATAGAGCCAATGCGTAAGGCGAAGCACTTTCACGTTTACATTATGACGAATGGTCCACGTTCTCACGTGTTATACACGGGAGTTACCGGCAATCTGCCGCAACGGGTGTTCGAGCATAAAAACAAGGTCGGATCCAGGTTTGCTTCTAAATACAACCTTACTCGTCTTGTCTATTACGAAATGTTCTGCTATCCGACTGAATGCCATCGCGCGAGAAAAGGAAATTAAAGGTTGGCGGAGGAGCAGGAAGTTGGAACTGATTAATGCCATGAATCCGCACTGGCGAGATTTAGCGGCGGATTGGCAAGACGTTTACAAGCCGGACGAAACACCTGAGATCCTACTCGCGCCAGATCCTTCGCGGCCTTACGGCCACTCAGGATGACGTCAAAAACTTAGCCTACGGACCATCATCTTTTTTTGAAGTCATCCTGAGCCGGTTTCAACCGGTGAAGGATCCCGCGCGCGGCGGAATGGAGCCAAGACATCGGAGAAGAGGGTTGAGCCGCTATTCGCCAGATCCTTCGCGGCCTTGCGGCCGCTCAGGATGACGTCAAAGACTCTTAAATCATGTCCAGAGTAGCGAGCTTCTTAGACAGAAACCAATTCCGCCTTTGCAGCGGGAGCCACCTGGTGGAGTTCCGGGTTGCGGCTCTCGAGTTCGTCCAGCTTCACGCGATATACGTGGCGGGCCAATCCTAATTTTTTCAGCGCCCAGATGCCGTACCAATTCATATCAACTTCATACCATTTCAATCCATGGCGGGCGGAAACTGGATGCGCGTGATGATTGTTGTGCCAGCCCTCTCCGAATGACAGAATGGCGACCCACCAATTGTTGGTGGAGTCGTCGCGAGTCTTGAAGCGGCGCGTTCCCCACGTGTGGGTCGCGGAATTCACCAGCCAGGTGGCGTGCAGGCCGACAACTGTGCGCATGAAGATGCCCCACATCACGAACGGCAATCCGCCGATGGCCAGCAAAATTAGCCCAAGAACAATCATTGGGACGTAATGGTATTTTGTGATCCAAACATGAAACTTATCTTTGGCGAGATCGGGAACATACTTTGCCAGAGTCGTTGTGTCGTGGTGCATGGACTTCCCGGTAAGAATCCAGCCCATGTGCGCCCACCACTTGCCCTCACGTGGGGAATGCGGATCGCCTTCCTGATCTGAGTACTTATGATGAATACGGTGAGTGGCGACCCAGAAAATTGGCCCGCCTTCCAGAGCGAGGGTCGCGCATGTCGTAAGAAAATATTCGACCCACTTGGGAGTCTTATAGCCGCGATGCGTCAGCAGGCGGTGATAGCCCATTCCAATACCGAGGCTTCCGGAAATCCACCACAGGAACATCGAAACGAAAAGCGCTTTCCACGTAAAGAAGAAGAGGGCAGCAACCGCGCCAATATGAAACAGCGCCATAAAGGTTGCAGTAACCCAGTTGATTTCATCGTCTCCGGCTGCCTTGCGATTCAACGCTGCGAGTTCCATGTTCGGCCCTTCCTACTTCGTAGGTGTCTATTTACTAAATTAGCAGGGAGCTTATCTGGCGGGTGTAATAGTTCTGTAATAGAGGCGGACGCGAGTGATTACCGCAGTAACCCTCCCGGTTGTAGACCGATGTCATCCAGCGTCGGAACGTTAATTGCCACACGGACGACTAAAAATGGATGTTCAGAACCGTTAAGGGCGAGCCCGATGAACGCTATGCGGACTGACCCTTCACCTGGATTCCTGCCCATTTTTCAAGCAGAGTGATGGTCGCGGCGAAGTCTTCATCTTGCAACCCGTCTTCGACGGCAACGTCGTAAACTTCCTCGACGATTTCCAGCGCTGGCAACTTCACACGTGCCTCTTTGGCAGCATCGAGCGCGAGGCGGATGTCTTTGTGCATCAGGCGCATGGGGAAATTAGGGGTAAAGTCACGTTTCAGGACAAACGGCGCCTTGTATTCAACGACTCCAGACCGAACCATGGAAGCATTGATCAGCGGCAAAAGAGTCCCCGCATCCACGCCAAGTTTGGCTCCCAACGTCAAAGCCTCGACAAATCCTTCGTAGATGACCGCGATTTGAAGATTCATGACCAGCTTGGCGGCGTGTCCCTTGCCAACTTCGCCCATGCGAAAGAATTGCTTGCCCATAGCTGCCAGGCAGGGCTTCAGCCGCTCGATGATGTGTTCTTCGCCGCCGATAATAAAAATAAGCGTTCCATTCTCCGCGCCGGTTTTTGAACCTGTGACCGGCGCGTCCACATAGTGAGCCCCGCGAGCCCGGACCCGTTCGGCAAACTTGCGTGTTGCTGAGGGAGAAATAGTGCTGGAATCCACGACGACCATGTCTTCAGTCAGCGATTCTTCCACTCCGTGCTCTCCGAATAGCACGCTTTCGACCGCTTTCGTATCGGAAACGCACATCCACACCACTTCTGATCCACGAGCCGCTTCCGCCGGAGACCCGGCCAGACGCGCGCCTTCTACATCTTTCCCAGGCGTCCTGTTCCAAACGGTGACTTCGTGTCCCGATTTCACCAGGTTTGACGCCATTGAGCGTCCCATGATCCCTAAACCTAAAAAAGCGACACGCATCCTTCGGCTCCCGGATTCATCCAATCTAAAGACGAATCAATTTTCTTTGAGAATTAAGAATAGAGATTAGAACTTAGGTCTGGCGCGGGGTCAAGTAATCGGTAAGTAACCTCGGCGGAATAACATAACAAACCGCGCAATCTCAGAATGCAAAGAACTTTTCCAAAACGTTCACCGCTTCGGAGGCGCGCCAGCCATTTCGGACATCTGGTCCGTCGCTCGGCGATGACTCCGCGGATCGGTCAAACGCACGCACCAAAATTAGTCAGTGAAGGCGAGCTTGGGATCACCTTTATTGGCCATTCCAGTTTTTTTATACAAATCGCCGGACAAAACGTCATCATTGATCCTAACTTCGCGAGATGGCTGTTCGTTCTGAAGCGGCTGCGGCAGCCGGGAGTTCGTCTCCGCGATCTCCCGCCCATTGATCTCGTTCTGGTCACTCATGCGCATTTTGATCATTTACACCGCCCGTCTTTGCGGGCGCTCGCGCAACAGGCTCGCAGACGCGGTGCAGATGCTCCAACAATCATTGTCCCGCACCACGTGCGCGATCTCGTGGCAGACCTTGGGTTTAAGGAAGTGATCGAACTGAACTGGTGGCACAGTCATCGCGAAGCTGAGCTGACGATTACTCATGTTCCCTCGCGCCACTGGGGCGCCCGAATTCTTAAAGATTCCTACCGCGGCTACGGTGGTTACGTTATCCAAGGCGGGTGTCATTCCATTTATCACGCTGGCGATACGGCATATTTTTCTGGATTCGGCGAAATCGGCGAGCGGCTCAAGCCGGAAGTGGCCTTGCTTCCCATTGGCGCATACAGCCCAGCTTCATTCAGGAATGTGCACACCAGCCCCGCCGATGCGATTCGCGCCTTTCTCGATCTCAAATCGCAATGGATGGTTCCCATGCACTATGGGACATTCCGGTTGTCGCATGAGCCTATGGAAGAGCCCTTGCAACTTTTGAGGATGGAAGTACAGGCGGCGGGAATTGAGGACCGTTTGCTGGTACTCGAAGAGGGCGTTACGCGGTTATTTGGCCCAGGCGTTCCCGACAAAGCGTGCGCAAGTTAGGCTGATCTTTGTGTCCAACGGCTTTGTGCTGCTCGTCGAGGAACCGGTCAATTTGTTCAATGAGTAGATTTAGTTTTCTCGAATCCATTTCGTGGGAAGCCCGCTTGCGTAATTTTTCTAATGTTTCCGCTTTGTTTCGCCCTCGGACAAGGTTCTAACATAACGTTTAGGCACAATCAATACGTTGATATTGCGTTCGATGGCGAACATTGCGTGGAAGCAGATTTCTATGCGATTGATTAACTTCGGTTATAAAATGGGAACATCCCTTTCCTCATAAAGTGGCGAGGATTAGGGCGATTCCGATGCTGAACCGGTTACGGTTGAATAAAGGAACTTATGTCAACGCAACCTCTTTTGAAGATCCCCCGCGCAGTGCCGACGGGCGCACAGATATCCCTCGACGACATTCTCATTACAGAAAACTTGTCATCCAGGCCGCAACGCCTTCCCCGAGCCGCCAGCGAGAATAAAGCCTTGCGAACCCTTGCCGCGGTCATGGCGACTGCTCCGCAGGAGTTGCCCGATACGCTGCTTAATTACGCGCTGGAACTCTGTAATGCAGATACCGCGGGCTTAAGCTTGCTCGAGACGACCGCAACCGGGGAAGTAATCTTTCGATGGACGAACCTTGCCGGGTTGTTGAAGGGGAGCATTGGTGGGTTTACGCCGCGCAATTTTAGCCCGTGTGGCGTAGTTCTCGACCGAGGATCCGCACAATTGTTTTCTCATCCCGAGCGTCTCTTTCAATACTTTGCCGCTGCGGGTGTGCCTTTCGTAGAAGCGCTGGTTGTACCCCTCTCTGGAGATAATCCGTCGGGAACGATTTGGATCCTCTCCCACGACGAGCACAAGCGCTTTGACGCCGAAGATCTGAGAATCATGACAAGCCTTGCGGAATTCACTACCTCTGCGTTGTCTATGATTCAACTCTTGAACTCCGAAAAGGACGCACGGCGGGAAGCCGAAAGTGAGCTCGCGAAACGCCGGGAGACCGAAAAAGTATTGCGCGAGAGCGAAGAATTCACTCGTCGCATTCTCGAGAGCAGTTCCGATTGCATTAAAGTTCTGGATTTGGACTTTCGCGTCAAGTACATGAGTCCCGTAGCGATGAAGCTCATGGAAGTGGATGATTTTTCGCAGTGCAATGACGCCAATTGGGTGGAGTTTTGGCAGTCTGCAGATCGTGCGGCCGTGCTAAGAGCGCTAGATACGGCCGCCGCGGGTGGCACGGGAATTTTTCACGGGCCTTGCGCGACTCTGAAAGGAACGCCGAAATGGTGGGACGTTACGATTACTCCGATTCGAGATGGCGAAGGCCGTGTCGTGAAACTGTTATCCAGTTCGCGGGATGTTACCGAACGCAAACGCTCCGAAGAAGGACTGAAGAAAGCTCACGACAACCTTGAACAACAGGTACGGGAGCGTACCGCCGAATTGGAGGAACAAGTTGCGGAACGCAACCGTGCGGAGGCGAATCTGCGCGAGCTTACCGCCAGGCTGCTGCGATTGCGTGATGACGAGCAACGACGCCTCGCCCGCGAACTGCACGACAGCGTAGGACAAATGCTGGCCGCCATCAGCATGAACAGCGCGGTCGTGGCGGCGGAGGCAGGGCTCAGCCCCCTGGCTCGCAAGGCGGTCACTCAGAACAACGAGCTGATAGGACAGATATCAAGTGAAATCAGGACCATCTCTCATTTGCTCCATCCGCCGCTGCTTGATGAAGTCGGGCTGGCTTCCGGCGTGCGATGGTATCTGGAACAATTCGCCGAGCGGAGCAATATGAAAGTGGATTTGGAGCTTGTGGAAGACTTCGGACGCTTGCCGAGGGAATTGGAAACAGCCCTTTTCCGGTTGGTGCAAGAGTCGCTTACCAATGTTCACCGGCACTCTGAAAGCCCTACTGCGAGGGTGCGGATCATGCGATCTTCGGATGAGATCACGCTGGAAGTATCCGACGAAGGAAAAGGCATACCGAAAGAAAAGATTTGGGAAATCGAAATGGGCGGCGCATCTGGCGTCGGCCTGAGCGGCATGCGGGAACGCGTCCGGCAATTGGGCGGTAAATTCGAAGTTCGCTCTCCCGGTAAAGGCACGATAATATCGGCGAAATTGCCTCTGGCGAGATCGTTAACGTCCCAATCGGCGCTTCTTTAGCCGCGGATGCTCAATCGCCCGCCACGGCCTGCACTTCGGCGATCTTCGCGGCGGGGACTACTAATTCTTTTGGCGATCAAATTTTAACAATTCCGGAATCATTTTTGAGTTAGACTTCCGGCCCTAGGAGGTTTCCATGTCTGGAAAAGTTAATGCTGTTCCGCAAGGTTTCCATACCCTCAGTCCACACCTCACAGTGCGCGACGCGGCTCGCGCCATTGATTTCTATCAAAAGGCGTTTGGCGCGGTAGTGCTCCATTCCATGAAAGGTCCAGACGGAAAGGTTATGCACGCATCCCTGAAGCTCGGCGATTCTATTTTCATGTTGAATGACGAGTTCCCAGAGTTCGGCAATCTGTCTCCGCTTTCCAGTGGAGGCAGCGGTGTGGCGATTCAGGTGTACCTTGAAAATGTCGATGCCGCGTTTGAGCGCGCGACTTCAGCGGGCGCGACCGTAAAGATGCCATTGATGGATCAATTCTGGGGCGACCGTTATGGCCAGATCACAGACCCCTTCGGACACACATGGTCGCTGGCAACCCACATTCGTGACATGTCGGCAGACGAAATGCGCCGCGCTGGGGAAGAGGCGATGTCAGAAATGCCGATGCCAAAGAGCGCCTAGGTAGCGAGTCGCGCAATTCCCGATTAAAGCCGGCTTTTTGCGGCGATTACAAACCAAAGGTAGAGACGCAGCAAGCCGCGTCTCTACGGTTGGGTTTCGAAGATTTCAAATCGGTGATTCAATAGGCCAGCAGAATTCGCAGGTCGCGTAGATTATTTCCCGTTGGGCCCATCACAACCGCGTCCCCGGTGCGGTTGAAAAATGTATAGGCATCGAAGGTGCTTAAATAAGAGTTCACGTCGAGGCCGCACTTCCGCCCTCGTTCAATCGTGCTGCCGTCCACAATCGCACCGGCGGCTGGACTATTACCGTCAATTCCGTCTGTGCCAGCGCTCAAGACCGTGATGCATTCTCCGGCAATCATCGCAGCGCACGAAAGCGCAAACTGCTGATTGCGGCCTCCTGTGCCGCCGTTGCTGACCTTGACCGTAACTTCTCCGCCGCTGATCAAGCAGACTCTCTCGAATTTATCCCGCAGACTGCGCAGACGTGCCAGAAGATAATCGCGGGCGCGAAGATAGTCCCAGTCGTCGCAGGTATTATCAACCTCGGCGTGAAATCCGAGCCCTTCGGCCTCCGTCTTAACATCTTCGATTAACGTGGCGTTTGACAAAACAGTCCACCAGCGGCAGCGATTGAATTCGGGATCGCCAGACCTGGGTGTTTCATCCAAAGCGCGCCGTTCGAATAACTCGCGAACGGTCAGTGGAAATTGCTCGAGCAGATTATATTTCGCCGCAATGGCGTAGCAATCCTCGATCGAAGTTGTATCGGGCATAGTTGGGCCGGACGCCAGGGCGTCGGGAGTATGGCCGGGAACGTCGGATACCAGCAATGAAACCTGTTGCGCCGGATACGCGGCACGTGCGAGCTGTCCTCCTTTCACTGCGGACAAATGTTTGCGGACGGCATTGATCTCAACGATCGGAGCCCCGCAGTTCACGAGAATCTGATAAGTCGAAATCAAATCTTCGATTGAGATCTCATCATCAATCGGCTTTTCCATCATGGAAGATCCGCCGCCGCTAAGCAGATAAATTACAAGCGAGGCATCATCAAGCGACCCTAAAGACTTCAAGATCGCGTTGGCGGCATGAACTGATTCTGCGTTGGGCACGGGATGTCCACCTTGGAAGTACCGGAACCCTCGAGACTGTGGTGCAGAATTTTCCGGTCCCACGATAATGCCTTCAAACCTGTCGCCCGCCTGCTCTTGCAGCGCGCCCACCATCGAATGTGCCGCTTTTCCGATCGAAACCACCAACACCCGGGCATAAGAATTCAGGTCATAGAGGTCGTCACAAACCCGCAATATTCCGCGTTCGCAGCTAACATTGCGTTGAAAAGCCCGATCAATGCCGCCCTGGACGAGCGCGTGGTGAAAAAGGTTCCGAACAATAACTCGTGTCTCGCCGGCCAGAACACTACGATTTCCCGATGAGGCATCCGGCATGGCAGAATTATAGCGACGGCGGCGATGAAACCAAGAGGTGAGAAGTTTCCCGGCGTTTTTGTTGCACTTCTGACGGTCTGTTCGTCATTTGTATGTTCGTCGTAGAATGAGAGTTGCAAATGCCGATTTCGAAGATATTGCTCAGGTTCGGTAGCTCGATTGCAGTTATGGTGATCGCACTGTTCACGCTAGCCTGTCCGGCGGCAAAGCAGTCGGGACAATCGGAGACGCTAGCCTCGAAACATTCCGTTGCTCTGACTTGGAAGGCATCTCCGGGCGCAAAATATTACGGCGTTTATCGAAGCAAAGTCAGCGGGTCGGGTTATCAAAAAATCGGCACGAGTCCTGCGCCGAACTACAAAGACGAGCCCGTACCCAGCGGAGCGACGTTTTACTACGTGGTGACGGCGGTGGATGACAAAGGCGAGAGCAAGTATTCCAGCGAAATAAAAGCGGTAGTTCCGTGAGGCGAGCACGAAGCGGTCGAGTTGCGCTCCGCTTTGTTGGACTGCTCTTTCGCCGACGCCTATCTTTCTTCAAGTTCGGCCCTATTCCGCGCCTTTCAGTTGTGCAGCGATTCGCGCCAACATACACGCCGTGACAACCGCTATGCTTCGTCCGCGACTGAACCAGCTAAACTTCGTTCACGGGGGACACCCTTGAAAGTAACCACTGAATACCTGACCTTTCACACCAAGAAACATCGCGAGTACGTCCACATCACGCCCAAGGTGGAAGCCGTGGTCGAAAAGAGTGGGGTCAAAGAGGGCATGGCACTGGTCTCCGCCATGCACATCACCGCTGGCATTTACGTAAACGACAATGAATCCGGATTGATCGAAGACATTGATCAGTGGCTTGAATATCTCGCTCCGTTTAAAAAAGATTACCAACATCACCAAACTGGCGAGGATAATGGCGATTCCCATCTCAAAGCATTGCTCATTCATCATGAAGTGATCGTTCCGATAACGGCCGGGAAGCTCGATCTGGGCCGCTGGCAGCGTATCTTTTACGCGGAGTTCGACGGACAGCGAGACAAACGCGTGATTGTGAAAGTGATGGGCGAATAGCAATCCTGGTTTAACTAGACTGCGCGGTGCCCGCACGACCTGCATCGTTTACAACCTTGGCCCCCAATATACGAAAGGGATCCTTTTCTGGAAGCATTAGCCCGAATGAACAGGAACCAGGAAACGCTCCACCCTGCCCGCAGCATTTCACATTTATGACCCAAACGATTAATGAGCGTGAGCGCGGAAAATGTAATAGGCTAGATAGCTTTGGCTATGAACAAGAAGATAACTCTCTTCGATTTAGCGAATGCCCTTGGGGTTTCCACTGGCACCGTGCATCGGGCCTTGCACGATCATCCAGGAATAAATGCCGATACGAAGAGAAGGGTCTTAAGTATCGCGAAGTCGCTTGGTTATCGTCCAAACCTCGCTGCGCGTTTCCTGGCGTCTGGACGCGGCCTTAAAATCTCGGTCAATACGTTAAAAGGGACCACGTCGTTTTGGGACGACGTGCGCGCTGGAATCACCGAAGAAGCGAATGCGTTGCCGATGGAAAACGTCGAGGTTGTATTCCGCACTTATCCCCAGCTTGATGAGGGCGACGAAAAAGCATTCGAAGCAGCTTTGAACGCCCACGCAGATGGCATCATTGTATTTCCGAGCCGGGTCGAGAAACTACGTCTCTACATTGCGACCGCCTCGCGACTCAACATTCCAACGGTCTGCGTTGTCACTGACGCACCGAATACCGACCGATTGGCAGTCGTCTCCGCGGATAATTTAGCCAGCGGAGCCCTGGCCGCGGATTTGATGGGGAGATGGATGCGGGGGCGCGGCCGAGTTGCAATTACCCTAAGCGACTTCGGAATCTCCGAGCACGCGGATAAATACAGGGCCTTTGAAAGCACTTTATCTTCTCTGTATCCCGATATGCGGTTGGAGAAGCCGATTGAAGATCACGATGTGGAGCCGGAAGCGTACCAGAAGTGCCGCCAGCTTTTCAGCGCGTGTCCCGATTTGGGCGGGATGTACATCACCACGGAGGCTTCCATTCCTGTTCTTCGAGCCGCGCGCGACGCAGGAATTCTGGAGAAGCTAACCATTATTACGACTGACCTGTTTCCTGAGTTGGTCACCGAAATCAGGTCTGGTGCGGTGATGGCAACGATCTACCAGCGCCCTCGAGCGCAAGGACGTACGGCATTCAGATATTTATACGAGTTTTTAGTTGAGGGAAAAAATCCACCCAGTCATTTCACTCTGGCTCCCCATCTCGTGATGCGGGGCAATCTTGATTTCTTCCTGCAAAGGCAATTCTCCGACGTAAACGCATCGAAAGAGCTGTCTGAAGAAGCTGGAGACTCAATCCTCGAGGCCGATATGCGATAGCACAGTCAATTGCAGAGGGATCCTTCACTGTTGTTGCTCTTTGTCAACATCAAGGCAAGCGGTAGTGGGTCAGTTTCAATCCAAACTCACTTCGTCACCGGAAGCAGATAGGTGGCACCCTAGTGTGTAGGGTCAAGTTGCGAAACCCACCAACCACCAAGGACACGAAGTTGCACGCAGGAAACCGTCGAAACTGGCCTTGGTGGTTGAGGCAAGCAAAGTCCTTGACACAATTTGAAGCCTCGGAGTACAACCATTCGGGCGCAGATTGCATTATTTTGTGTGATGTTAACGTTTACGGAGTTAACGTTTGCAGACCGAGGTGGTTTTGAACCCCTCGTATTTTTTTGGGCGGTATTTTTGAGTAAATAGGCTTTACGAGTTTGAAGGATTGACCGTGTATATCCGGAATCACCAAGCCGTGCCAGGTGCTCGCGGTTTTCTTGGATTGAGTTGAATTGATATTTCCCAAGCAGCAAGGAAAAAACCAATGATGCCATTTTTGGCGATGGAAATCCCGACCAGACTTGTGCACTTGTCTGGCGTTGACGTTGCAATTATTGCCTTCTACTTCGCTCTGGTGTTAGCAATTGGTTTTTATCTGCGGGGTAGAGCCAACACCGGCGAGGATTTCTTCATGGCCGGCCGCGAGATGACGGCATGGGTCGCCGGATTGAGCTTCCTCTCGGCGAATCTTGGTGCGCTGGAGTTAATGGGCTGGGCGGGTTCCGCCTACCAATACGGCATTCTAGCGACGCACTGGTACTGGATCGGCGCGATTCCGGCGATGCTGTTCCTGGCGCTGGTCATGATGCCGTTTTATTACATCTCGAAAACCCACTCGGTCCCGGGATATCTAAAATTGCGTTTCGGCGAGCCCGCGCGCGCGTTGTCCGCCATTTCTTTCGCATTCATGACCGTGCTGATGAGCGGCGTCAACATGTTTGCCATGGCCAAGGTCATGCAAATTGTATTGGGATGGGACCTCAATTTCAGCATCTGGATTTCGTCGCTCACCGTGGCTATTTATGTAGCGCTGGGCGGCCTGCGCTCGGCGATTTTCAATGAAGTGCTTCAGTTTTTCTTGATCTGGGCGGGCGCACTGTTGATTCCGATTCTCGGCCTGAAAGAGGCCCACGGCTGGGGTCACCTCAAGGTCTTAATTACACAGAGAGCTTCAGCGCAATACGTGCACCTTTGGTCCGGCCTTGGCCACTTCAGTACGAATCCCATGGGAATCCACTGGACGGGCATTGTGTTTGGCTTGGGTGCGGTTATCTCGATGGGATATTGGACCACGGATTTTCTGGTGGTGCAGCGTATCCTCGCGGCCAAAGACTTGCGCAGTGCGGAACTGGCTCCCATCATCGGCGCCGGATTCAAGATGATGGTGCCATTCATCGTGATACTGCCTGGTCTGCTGGGGCTCGCTCTCCTGCCGATGAAGCTGGTTCCAGAGTCCGTGGCTGCGGCTACCGGAGGGCACAGCTATAACGACGTTCTTCCATTAATGCTTGCGCGCTATTGTGGACCGGGGCTTCTGGGTCTCGGTGTAACCGCGCTGATAGCCGGCTTCATGTCGGGTATGGCTGGCAATGTGAGCGCGTTCACCACTGTCTGGACGTATGACATCTACCGGCCGTTAATAAACCCCAAGGCGACCGACCATCACTATGTAAGCATGGGCCGGTGGACCACCATAATCGGCGTCCTGATCAGCGTAGGGACAGCATATCTGGTAATGCATTCCGCCAGCATCATGGACTATGTTCAGTCGCTGTTCAGCTTCTTTATCGCCCCCTTGTTCGGGACGGTGTTATTGGGGATGTTGTGGAAGCGGGCGTCCGGGTGGGGTGGTTTTTGGGGATTGCTGTGTGGCACCGTGTCCTCAATCAGCATGTGGGCGTGGGTGAAGGCGGACCCTTATGCCTTGAGATATGTGGCGTTGTCGGCGGATGCAAAAGCGCTCGCCCAGGACATGTATCAGGCCTTGTGGTCCTTTATAATATGCGTAATTGTGACTGTCGTGGTGAGTCTGTTAACCCAGCGTAAAACTGATGCGGAATTGACCGGATTGGTCTATGGATTGACTCCCATTCCTTCAGTCGGGGATGTCCCACTTTATGAAAAGCCTCTATTTTGGGCGGCCATAGTGATCATAGTTTTCTTCATTCTCAATATTATCTTCTGGTAGAAAGGTCTGGTGAGAGCATGAGCGGTAGGGTGATTTCGATCTGGTTCTTTATCGGATTGTCACTTTTGGTAAATGGAATTCTTATATGTGGCGCTGGTATTTGGGAGGTGTTCAACACGCCGGCGAACCCTGTCGTCTTATTCAATCTGCACGCCAGCGTCTGGTGGGGAGCCATCCTTCTGATTTGCGGACTAGCTTACTGCGTGAAATTCGCCCCGGGACGAGCGTAATGCCAGCATTGCCCTGTCCGGTCTGATATAAGCCGAGGGAACTGCCACAACCTTCAGGCCAGATTACGCCTCCAAGATACGGGTCCCTCCCCATGTCCGCATTACACACGTCCGCCCTTCCCTTAAAGTCCGGAGTTAATTCTCGATTTGGGCGAAAAAAGATACTGCTGGCCGGGGGAATCCTGGCTTTATTGGTTGCGGTAGTAGCCGGTATTCTTTTGGCAGTCCGCTGGCCGTTTCGTGAATCCGCAGTTATCCAGAATCTTGAAGAAGCCGGATCGGGCAAAGTTGAAATTCGAAACTTTCGCCAGACTTATTTTTTGCATCCCGGTTGCATTGCCGAGGGGGTCACTTATCGCCTCGCTCCGAACGCGACCCCGTTCGCTACGCTTGACAAGTTGACAATTCAAAGCAACTACCTGGGCCTGTTCGGAAGCCACATTAGCAAGATTCGCGCGGATGGCATGCACATCTATGTGCCGCCGAAGGGATCAAAACAGAAATTCAACGGACTGAACTCGGGGTCCACTCACATTGATGAGATTGATATTTATAATGCGGTCCTCGAGGTTACGCGACAAGACCCAGGAAAGCCGTCTGTGCAGTTTGGAATCCACGAGCTTAGTCTGGATCCCGCAAGTGCGACCCGTCCAATACATTTTTCGGCCAGGCTCTCCAACCCCGAACCGCCCGGCGAAATTATTGCTACCGGGGAATTTGGTCCGTGGCGGGGCATGCAAACTCCGGTGGCAGGGGATTACACCTTTGAAAATGCGGATCTCGGAGCCTTTGACGGTATTTCTGGAATCCTGTCGTCGGAGGGAAAATTCAGCGGCGTTTTGCAGCACATTGATGTGGCGGGGAAGATTAATATTCCGGCGTTTGAAGTCACCAAAAGCAACCACAAGATAGGTCTGAACTCTGAGTTCACAGCGTATGTGAATGGTGCGAACGGAGACACTTTTCTAGACCAGGTCTCAAGTCAATTTTTAAAGACCAGGGTGGTTTCCAAAGGCAAAGTTGCCGGGGCTATGGGCCAGAAAGGAAAGACCGCAACCATTGATCTGGAAGCTCAAAATGGCAGGATAGAAGACATTTTGCGGCTCTTCACCACGGAGGCGCAGCCACCGATGGCGGGAGAAGTCAATTTCAAAGGAAAAGCTGTCCTGCCTCCCGGTACAGCAGGTTTTTTGAAGGAGATCGAGTTGGCAGGAGATTTTGGTATTAGCGACAGCAGCTTTACCCGGGCATCCACACAGGAGAAAGTGGATCAGCTCAGCCAAAGTGCCCAAAAGGAACAGACAGAAAATGCGAAATCGAAGGATAAAAAGAAAGAAAGCGACTCTGAGCTTGCTCCCGCTGTGCTTTCTGATCTTCGGGGCCATGTGGTGCTGAAGGGGGGCACTGCCACATTCTCAAACCTTTCCTTCTACATTCCGGGTGCACATGCTCAAATGCATGGCACTTACAATTTGATTAGCGAGAAGATTGATCTGCACGGAACATTGAAAATGGATTCGGATCTTTCTGACACGGCACACGGCGCCAAGGCTGTGATCTTGAAAGTCCTGGATCCTTTTTTCAAGAAAAAGCGTGGTCATGGGTCGGACGTGCCCGTGAAAGTCAGCGGGGATTATCACCATCCGTCATTTGGAATGGATGTCGGAAAGGCTGGGAAGCGGCTTTTGTCCGGGAGTAAATAAGGCAGTTTGTTTTTTCGATGTCAATCCGGAACAAACCTGACAAATTTTTAAAAAAACTGTAGAAACGATTAAGGTGTTGAGATACTATTCTGCCCATGAAAAACCCTGTGCCCCCTCACAGCGTTCGTGTATCAAATCCCTGTGTTCGCATCGAAGCTGCGGACGATTGCGATGGTTCTGTTTGCCATCAACCTATCTTCAATGAGGACGGCGGTTTGAACTATATTGCTCCGCATTCCCATCTGGTCGAATGGGACTTCGATTTCTCAGAGCCCCGCGTCTATGCTTTGTTCGGCGACTTGCTCCTATAGATCAGGCTAAATCTGTCCCACCACATTGCGAGCAGGTACTTGCGCAGAAATACGCCTGAGATTGCCTCTTAATAGTGTCCTTCTTGTGGGAAAGAAAAAAGGACGACCATTTTTGGTCGCCCTGCCGAGCAATGAAAGTTTGGGTAATGGCTCAGTTCGAATTTCTGCCTTAATCTGAGGCGTCATCCCGAGCTTGCGAGGGATCTCGCGTGTAGCGGAAACGCGCTAAACAAGAGCAACTGCGCTGCACGCGAGATCCTT
>Ga0208849_1000086_pt1 | contig 90658 bp, 101 predicted proteins | sample NGESurdeep072012_10_FD_184470 | JGI IMG/M metagenome (GOLD analysis project Ga0208849, IMG submission 184470) | Arctic peat soil microbial communities from Barrow, Alaska - NGEE Surface sample 53-3 deep-072012 (SPAdes) | ecosystem: Environmental > Terrestrial > Soil > Wetlands > Peat ...
CGAAACGCCTGGTCGAGATTGTCAACCGAAAGGCCCCGTCCGTGGAAGACCGCCGCCGCAATGGTGAGCATCGCGATGTTGATCAGCCCGGCGAGGCCCATCGCGATGATCACGTCCCATTTCTCGAAGCTGAAGATCTTCCGCTGCTCAGCGTCCGTGGCGCCAACCACGCGCCTCTGGGTCAGGGCCGAGTGCAGGTAGATGACGTGCGGCATGACGGTGGCGCCCAGAATGCCCGCCCCAAGGAGCACGCTTTCCGTGCCGTCGAACCTGGGCGCGATGAGCCCGGTCACCACTCCTGAGACCGACGGCCTGGCGAGAATGACCTCGAAAGCGAACGCGACCACGATCACCCCGACGAGGCCGGTGATGACCGCTTCGAAGCCGCGGAAGCCGCGCGATTGGATCACCAGGATGCCAAACGCGGCGAACGCGGTGATGATGCCCGCGGCGAAGAGCGGCACCCCCGGGAAGAGGAGGTGGATGCCGATCGCGGCGCCGATGAACTCGGCCAGATCCGTCGCCATCGCGATGACCTCAGCCTGGATCCACAATCCGACCACGGCCGGAAACGGAAACTTCAACCGGCAGACCTCAGCGAGGTTGAGCCCGGTCGCGATGCCGAGCTTTGCGCTCATCGATTGGACGAGCATCGCCATGAGATTGGCGGCGAGGACGACCCAGAGCAGCATGTAGCCGTACTTCGCGCCACCCGCGACGTTGGTGGCGAAGTTGCCCGGATCCACGTACGCGACCGCGGCGACAAACGCCGGACCCAGGAAAGGAAGCAGCGCCCGAAGCCCTCGCGTCTGGCCGTTGAGAGCCTTCTCCGCGGCCCGAAGGACTCGCTCCTCGCCAGGGAGCGCGACCGCTACGGGGTCGGGGTTCGCCTTGACCGGAAGCGGCGTGACAGGCACCGGTGCGACGGGGCTTGGGGTCGGGGTTTCGACGGCTCCGGTCAACGAACCTCCTCGACGAACACGGCGCGTGCCAAGCCGAGCGGCACGCTCGCCCGCCGGCCCTTGATGCGAACGGCGATCGGGCCTTCGAACTTGCTTTCGGCAATCACCTCGATCCTGGTGCCGGGCAGCAGGCCGCGGCGCTCCAGCTCGCGAAGCCGTCCAGCGTCGTCGTCCGACACCCCCTGGACGACCACCGTCTCCCCCACGCGGCACTGGCTCAGTGGGCGGTCGCTCAGCGGCCGCACCTTGCCGGCCAGCGTCGGGATGGCGTGGCCGTGGGGATCCAGTTCCGGGCGTCCCAGTAGCTCGAAGATCCGCTGCTCCATACGTTCCGAGATGACGTGCTCCAGCCGTTCCGCCTCGTCGTGTACCTCATCCCAGCTGTAACCGAGCACCTGGACGAGGAACATCTCCAGCAGCCTGTGATGCCGCACCAGCTCGAGCGCAACCTTGCGGCCCTCGCGGGTCAGCTGCTGTCCGCGGTAGCGGTCGTGCTCGACGAGCCCCTGGGCGCTGAGACGCGTCACCATCTCGCTGACGCTGGGCGACGAGATGCCTAGCCGCTGGGCGAGCTCGCGAGTGGGTACCGGGCGCTGATCGCCGTGCAGCTGGTATAGGGCTTTTAGGTAATCCTGCTGCGATCGGGTGAAGGTGCCGCGGTGCTCGAGCTGCTCGACCATCGCGCCTAGGTGAGCCTAATCCCGCTTGCGGGCTTGCCTATCATCAGAGATAGGATAGCCTAATCTAGGGTCGAGCCGAGATTCTTAAGGGAAGAAGAGCGTCTAGGTGCAGGCGCCGGTCGCCGCCGAGGCCGGGTTGTAGGTGACGCTGACGTCCGGGGTGATCGTGACAGGCCCGGCGGCCGTGATTATCGCGAGGTAGGCGGCACACCCCTCGGCAAGATTGAAGTCGTAGTTCACGCTGGTCACGCCAAGGACGCCGTAAGCGGCGCCGGAGTGGTTCATGCAGTAATCCGTATTGCCGCGCCCGTTGTAGACGCAAAGAAGCGCATCGCGGAACTGCGTGGTGGACAGGATGCTGACCGACATCGGACCACTCGAAGTGAGCTTCAGGTGATAGGTGAAGGTGTCGGGGACGGTCGACGACAGGTATTCGTTTGAGTTGTGCAGCTGCACCGGGACGTTCCAAACGCCGAGGGTCGGATGCTTCAGCTCAGTGCTCAGGCTGTCCACCTGGCCCTGGGATGCGGTCAGCTGGTTGTGAGTGATCGTGAGCGCGTCCTGGAGGTTCTGGTTGCGACCGGTGAGAGACTCGTTCGCAATGGTCAGGGAGCGGATCGCGGACTGGCTGTTGGTGTCGTCGACGGCGAGAAACCCAAGGCCGCCTGCCGTGACCAGCAAGGCTGCGGCTAGCGCGGCCGTCCAGAGCCGCCTCTCGCGCTGAACGTAGACAGAGGCTCGAACCGAGCTGAACGGCGCGTTCGCAGTCGGTGGCGAGTATGGCTCGGGAGGTTGGAGCGTGCCTTCGTCAGTTGCGGGAGTGGTATCCACGTGGGTCGAGCTCATGATCTCACCGATTCGGCGGCTCCATCAAATGTCATGTCTGCCCAGGCCTCGGCCAGGCGCCCAGGACCTGGCTGATTCGCGAGGCCGTTTCAGCTTGCTGGCCGGTGTCGTAGGTGAATGTCTTCCCATCCGCCTGGGTGGCCGGTCCGATGCCGCAGGTGGACCCACACGGCGCCTCCTCGACATAGAAGAACGAGGTCGTGTTCAGCCACACCGGCGCAGAGCGGACATTGGGCAGCTGGCCGCCGCTGCGCCCCCCGTGGCCGTAGAGCCAGACATGCGGCGTTCCGGCCGAGTCCCGAACCGTGAACGCGATGTTGTCGTCTCCGGGGTCCGCATGCGGCCGGATCCAGGCGAGCTGCTGCCCGATCGCCTGCGTGACAACCCCGCTGGGGTCCCAAAGGCTGACCACCGAGCTGACCGGCTGGCGGAAGTACAGCACGCTGCCGATGCTTCCCCACGTCGCCATTGTGCCGAGCGCCTGCGAGTAAGCGAGGCTGCCGTCCTGCGTGTGGCGGACCTGGAGGTGGTCTCCGGATGAGCTGAAGGTCTGGACCAAAGCGAAGTACGCACCATCGGACGAGAAGCTGAGGTACGCGTCGTCCTCATTGGGATTGGCTCCTCTTCCAGGAACCGCGCCGAGCGTGGCCACGACCCGGTCGCCGCCACCGCTGAGCAGATGCAGGGTGACGGCGCTGGTGTCGGAGGTGACGTACGCGAGGAAGCCGCGGTCAGGGCTCCAGGCGTGCAGGCCGTCCATGAATGCGCCGCCCGTCCAGCTCGCGGCCGCCGTCGAATTGCCCGTGAACAGGTCGAGGAACCCGATCACGCTGTCACCGGAGGTGCTCCCATTTCCCTGCGTGGCCGACCACGAGATCGTCGTTTGGGTCACGAGCTGCGCCGTCCAGGGCCCCGTGATGGTGCAGATCGGACGCGGGTTGCGAGCGTCGGTGACGTCCGCAAGGATCGTCGCGGGCGAGCCCTGCATCACCACCAACGCCTCCTGGGTCGCCGGAGCGCCTGTACAGCTCGCGTGCATGGCGGCCCAGGCGGGCAGGGCCACAGCGCTCGGCGGCGCGGGCGGGGAGGGGCTTGGCGACGGGCTCGGAAACGGACTCGGCGAGGGCGTCGGTGACGGGCTGGGCGATGGGCTCGAAAAAGGGCTCGACGAAGGGCTGGAATGAGCCACCGCCGGGCCGTTCGCGGTGCAGCCGGCGACTGCGATCAGGGCGCATGCGAGTACCAACCCCCTCCTCACATGAGATTGAAACGACCGAAGTGGGACCGACGTTACGAACGTGATCTTGTGGCGCAAGGGGCCCAGAATATTCGCTTATCGATTTGAGGCAAGCGCATTAGGTCGTGACTAGAGGATGTGTCTATCAAGAGGTTGAGGAAGCGGACGAAGGCGGCAGGTCTGGTCGCGCTCGTGATGCTGACGGCCGGCTGCACCAACCCGGTTCCACTGACCGCGACAGTTGAAACGTCTGCCACCCAGAACGTGGCGGTCGGCGGGCTGGCACAGCTGGTGGTCAAGCTGACCAACACCGGACCTGTCATCCCCCACCTCGGCCTGGTCTTCATGACCGCTGACAAGTGGTACGAGCATCACACGATCTCGGACCTTGGTGGCTGCACGCTGGCCGTCGACGCGTCGGCGTTCGACTGCGGCGACATCGCGGCGGGGGCGAGTGCATCGTTCTCGATCGTGGGGGCCGCGAAAGACGCCGGCACCTTCCACTACCAGGTCGCTTTGCGGGAGCTCGTGCACCCCTACGACTATGTCAACGACCACCCCGACGGCGCCGACCTCCAGGCGTGGGACGAGACGATCACCGCGAGCTGAGCCGACCCTGCTTGGCGGACAATACCCGCGCTTGGTGACTCAGCCGGAATCGCATTCCGCGCGACCACCCCTGTGGCTTGCCTCGGCTGCCGTTGTTGTCGCATGGGCCGCGCTGTACGACATCGGCGTCTGGGTCGTTCAGTTCGCCAACCAGCCGGTGCACCCGGACTTCAGGATCTTTTACGTCGCCGCCGAAGCCGGCCTGCGCTATGGGTGGTCGCGCATTTACGACCTGCCAACCCTGCGGTCGCTGTCGACGTCCTTTCCGGCCGGCCAGATGGACATCACCCCACAGCTGCCATTCATTCACCCACCTCTCCTGGCCTGGCTCATTGCGCCGCTCACGGCGCTGCCGCTGCCCGTCGCATACGCGCTCTGGTGTGCGGTGTTGCTCGGGGCGCTCATCTGGGTGTGGTACATCGCGGCTCCTTACTCAGGCTTGCGCAAGCTCTCGCTGCTCCTGTTGGCCCTGGCCATCTGGCCGGTGCTCGACGCCTTTTACTTCGGGCAACCGTCCACTCTGCAGCTCGCGCTGGTGGCGGCGGCGTGGTGGCTCTGCATGAAGGACCGGCCGCGGGCGGCCGGGGCGGCGCTGGCCTTGGCCACCGGTCTCAAGCCACACACCGTAATCCTGCTGCCTCTGGCGCTTGCGACAAGCGGTCGCTTTCGGGTGTTCCTGGGCTGGGCGGCCGGGTGCGCTCTGCTCGCCGTCGCCTTCGCTCTGACGCTTGGATCCTCGGGGATCAGCAGCTGGTGGCAAGCGCTCGTTTACGGCCAATCAGACCCCGGCCAATCCCTTTACACGCTCGCTTACGTCTTCGGAACCGGTCCGGCCACTTATGCCCTCGAGGCGCTTCAGGGAGCTGCCACATTGGTGATCGCCTGGCGAAGACGGTCCGACCTGAACGTGGTTTTCGCCGTGGGCATCGTCGGGTCCCTTGCCTTCGCGTTCCACCTGCACGACTACGACTACATCGAGCTGCTGCTCGCCGCGTGGCTGGTGCTGCGGAGCGCGCCGCCGCTGTGGCACCGCCTGTGGCTGCTGGCCGGCATCGGCGCGTTGATGGCGATCGCGCTCGCCCAGCCGATCCCGCAGCTCGGCTGGGACCTGGGCTGGCTGGCGATCCTCGGCGCCGGAGTCTACGGGAGGCGAACTGAGCCGTCGGCGGTCAGTGTCCAGGCGGGGTTGTGAGCGACCTCCCACACGTACCCGTCGGGATCGGCGAAGGCGCCGGTATATCCGCCCCAGTCGGCGCGCGCGGCCGGACGCTGTATCGTCCCGCCGGCATGCTGTGCCGCCAGGAGCAACGTGTCGACCTCGTCCTGCGATCGGACGTTTTGTGCGCGAGCTCGATCCCGGGCGCACCGTAGCCTCCGAGAGCTGTCCACAGCCCGAAGACCATTCCGCCGGCCTGGAAAAACACGATCTCGTCGTCGGGCTGCTGTGCGCCTCGCCATCCGAGCGCCTCATAGAATGCTCGAGCGCGGGCGAGGTCGTTCACGCCGAGGGTCACGAGACTGATGCGCTGTTCCACGCGGCGAAGTATGTTTCTAACTGGTGTTTGGCGGATCCCCGATCCGCCTCGAGAGGAGGATAGATGGCCAAGGTACGACTGCTCGTCGGAACCCACAAGGGCGCTTTCGTCCTGACGTCGGACGAACGGCGCCGGGACTGGAAAGTCGATGGACCGCATTTCGCAGGATGGGACGTCTACCACGTCAAAGGCTCTCCAGCCGACCCGAATCGTCTGTATGCCGCGCAGTCGCGTGGTTGGTTCGGCCAGGTTGTTCAGCGCTCCGACGACGGGGGCGCCACGTGGGAGCCGGTCGGCAATCAGTTCCAGTACGAAGGCGCCACAAGCACGCACAAGTGGTACGACAACACCGACCACCCCTACGAGTTTTTGCGCGTGTGGCATCTCGAGCCGTCTCTGACCGACCCCGACACGGTTTATGCCGGAGTCGAAGACGCGGCCTTGTTCCGCACGACTGACGCCGGGAAGAGCTGGCAGGAGCTGTCGGCTCTGCGCACCCACCCCACCGCGTCCACGTGGGCGCCGGGCGCGGGCGGCCTATGCCTGCACACCATCATCCTCGACAAGGACAACCCCAACCGGATCGTGACTGCGATCTCGTCTGCCGGCGCCTTTCGGAGCGACGATGCCGGCAACACGTGGCGGACGATCACCAAAGGTTTGCACTCGAACTACATCCCCGACCCGGACGCGGAGGTCGGGCACTGCGTGCACCACATCGCGATGCATCCGAGCCGTCCCAACGTGCTGTTCATGCAGAAGCACTGGGACGTGATGCGCAGCGACAACAGCGGTGACACGTGGCACGAGGTCAGCGGCAACCTCCCATCCGATTTTGGCTTCGTGATCGATGTGCATGCACACGAGCCGGAGACCATCTACGTCGTCCCGATCAAGAGCGACTCCGACCATTTCGTACCGGACGGCAAGCTCCGCGTATACCGCAGCCGCACCGGTGGCAACGAGTGGGAGGCGCTCACCAAGGGCCTGCCTCAAGAGGACTGTTACGTGAACGTGCTGCGCGACGCCATGACCGTGGATTCGCTCGACTCATGCGGTGTGTATTTCGGCACCACCGGCGGCCAGGTGTATGGGTCCGCTGACGGGGGCGACAGCTGGAACGCGATCGTGCACGACCTGCCGGCCGTGCTCTCAGTCGAGGTGCAGACTTTGTCGTGATCCGGGTCGAGCTCCCGGCGAACTTGCGGACGCTGGCAAACGTAGGTCGGGTGGTTGAGCTGAGTGTCGACGGTCCCGTCACGCAGCGCTCGGTGCTCGACGCCCTCGAAGCGGCCTACCCGATGCTGCGCGGCACGATTCGCGATGCCGTCACCCACAAGCGCCGGCCTATGCTCAGGTTCTTCGCCTGCGAGGAGGACCTCTCCGACCAACCACTCGACTCGCCGTTGCCCGAAGAGGTGGCGCACGGCCGGGAGCCGTACCTGGTGGTGGGCGCGATCGCCGGCGGCTGTCTACGATAAGCAGACCGACCGTCGGTCCGTTTATAGTCCGGGCATGGCCCGGACGGTGAACTCGACCCTCTATTCCGTTCGCCGCGATGCCTTCCTGGATGTCGCCCAGCGCCTCGTCCAGACCAAGGGTTATGAGGCGATGAGCGTCCAGGACTTGCTGGACGAGCTCGATGCTTCAAAGGGGGCCTTCTACCACTACTTCGATTCGAAACAGGAGCTGCTCGAGGCCGTGGTAGAGCGCTTCGCCGACAGCGGAGTTGCCGCCGTGGCGCCGGTCCTCGGGAACCCAGACCTGCCGGCCCTCCGGAAGCTGGAAGGCGTCTTCGCGGGGATCGCTAGATTCAAGGCTGAGCAGAAGGATTTGGTGCTGGGAATCATGGAGGTCTGGAACTCGGACGGCAACGCGATCGTCCGGGAGAAGCTTCGCCGGCTGACCGAGCGAATCATGGTCCCCCTACTCTCCGTGGTCATCAGGCAGGGCATCGACGAGGGAGTGATCAACGCTGACGCCCCCGACGAGACCGCGAGGGTCCTCGTCTCGCTCATGCAGGGCTTTGGCCAGCAGGCAAGCGATCAGTTCATCGCCCGCCAGGCGGGCACCATCAGCTTCGAGGTGGTGCAGCGATCCGTCGCGGCCAACACCCGGGCGTTCGAACGGATCCTGGGGGTGGCTAAGGGATCTCTAACGCTCACTGATGAGCCGACTCTGCGTTTCTGGTTCGGTTAACGAAGGACAAACGAATGGCAGCGATCATCGAGGTGGAAAAGCTCACCAAGAGCTACGGCGGCAAGCGGGGCATCGCCGATGTCTCGTTGCAGGTCGAGGAGGGCGAGGTGTTCGGCTTCCTGGGCCCGAATGGCGCCGGCAAGACGACGACCATCCGGCTGTTGATGGCTCTTCTGCACGCCGACTCCGGAACCGCGCGGATCGCCGGCCTCGACTGCTGGAAGGAATCCGTTGCGATCAAACGTCTCATTGGCTACATTCCAGGTGAGCCGGCGCTCGATCCCAACCTGACCGGTGGGCAGATCCTCCAGTACTTCGCGCACCTGCGCGGAGGCGTCGATCAGTCTTACCTCGAGCAGCTGATCCAGCGGTTCGACCTCGATACCAGCCGCAAGTTCCGCCAGTACTCGACCGGGAACAAGCGCAAGGTCGTTTTGATCCAGGCTTTCATGCACCGCCCGCGCCTGCTCATCCTCGACGAGCCGACCAGCGGCCTCGATCCGCTCAACCAACAGGAGTTCGATCGGATGGTCAAGGATGTGCGGGACGAAGGGCGCACCGTCTTTCTCTCGTCACACGTATTGAGCGAGGTCGAGAAGACCTGCACCAGGGTCGGCATCATCCGCGATGGCAGTCTTGTGCGTATCGGGGGCATGGCAGAGGTGAGTGCAATCAAGCGCTACGAAATCACGATCACGTTCGCCGATCCGGTTCCTGTCGAGACGTTCAAGACGCTGGACGGTGTGGCAGAGGTGGAGTCGTTGAACCATGGCCACGGCGTGCGGCTCGCGATGCAGGGCCCCGCGGACGCGGTGATCAAGGCGGCTGCGCGCTATCCGGTCGTCTCTCTGACGAGCCATGAGCCGAGCCTGGAGGACATCTTCCTTCGCTACTACCAGGCGGACGGCGCACCCGCGAAGGAGCCTCAGAGTGTGGCTTAGGAGCATCTTTCTCAAGACCCTCCGCGACTATCGGGTCGCGATCCTGGGTTGGGGTATCGGCATGGGGTTGGTGGTGATTTCACCGATGGCGAGCGTGGCGGCCCTGGTCACGACGCCCCAGGCGCGGCAGCAGCTGATCAGCATCGCGGCAACCTTCGCCTGGAACGCCGACGCGGTCGCGGTCGACACGATCGGTGGCTACGCGACGTTCAAGATCGGCATCTTCATCTTCCTGATCGCCCTTTGGCCGCTCCTGGCCGGCAGCCGGATGCTCCGCGGCGAGGAGGATCGCGGCTCGCTCGACGTGCTGCTGTCGCTTCCGCGGCCCAGGCTGAACGTGGCGCTGGAGAAGCTGGCGGCGATGTGGACTGCACTTCTTGTCATGGGCGTGCTGATCGGGCTGCTAGCGTTCGCGGGCGGCAAGAAGTTCGGCGGCGACTTCGGCCTCGGCGACGCCCTTCTCTATGGATTGAACCTCGCTTTGATCTGCGCTGTGATCGGCAGCCTCGCGCTGTTGATCTCACAGTTCACGCAGGAGCAAGGCCCGGCGGCGGGCTGGACGGCGGGCCTGCTCCTCGTCTTCATCGTCCTGGACATGGTGCATCGCGTCGTTCCCAACAGCGATTGGATCTCGCGCCTCTCCCCCATCTACTACTACAACCTCAGCAAGCCGCTGGTGCCGAGCTATGGCGTCAATGCCGGTGCGATGGTCCTCCTGCTCGTCCTCGCCGCGGTTATCGCCGGGTCTGCGGTGTGGCTCTTCGTCCGCCGCGACGTTGGCGGGACGGTACCCCTGCCACGCTGGCTCCGGCTGCCGGAGCGCAATGTGAACCGAGCCCTGCCCGTCGGAGACTGGTCACTGGGTTCGGTCTACGCACGCAGCCTCGGCATGATCGCGGTGCCGGCCTTCTGGTGGACGCTGGGCACCGCGGCGTTCGCGGGCTGGATGGTTTACGCCGTCCAGCTGATCGAGACGAAGCTGGCCACCTTGCTGTCGGGATCGCCCGCCTTCACGAGCCTGATCAAGAACCTCGGCGGAGGTGACGTCAGCGTCAACGCCGGCTTCCTGAGCGCGATGTTCTTCTTCCTGCCGCTATTCGTGATGGCCTTCGCGGTCACCCAGGTCAACCGCTGGTCGGCCGACGAGCAGGACGGGCGCCTGGAGCTTGTGCTCGCGACCCCGCAGCCTCGGCCGGCCGTGCTTCTCGGTCGCTTCGCGGCACTCGCCACGGCGACCGTCGCGATCAGCGTGATCACCCTGATCGCGTCTGCCGGAGCCGCAGCCGCCGCCGGGCTCAACGTCGATTCGGGCCACCTGGCCGCGGCAACGCTGGGCGTGATCCCCCTTGGTCTGTTGATCGCCGCCATCGGCTACCTGGCGGCGGGCTGGCTGCGCACCGCGGCGGACACCGGGCTGCTGAGCTTCCTGCTGGCGGCCTGGTTCTTCATCAGCTTCATCGGACCCGAGCTCAAGTTGCCGGACACGACTCTCCGCCTGTCGGCTTTCTACTACTACGGCACTCCGCTGCTGCACGGGCTGCAGGTCACCTCAGTGTTGGGAGTCCTCGCGGTTGCCGCAGTGGCGCTCGGCCTCGGCACTCTGCGCTTCGCCAACAAAGACATCGGCGTGTAGGCTCGAGCCACCTCGGCACGCGAGATACTGACCGCGGCCATGGTCCAGGTCGCTCCCTTCAACGACGACCCCTATGCCCACCACTGGTTCAAAACGCAGATCCGATGAGCCACCTTTACCCGGCGATCGAGCCGTACGACCAAGGTATGCTCGACGTAGGCGACGGCAACCTCGTCTTCTGGGAGACCTGCGGCAACCCGGTGGGAAAGCCCGCCGTCATGTTCCACGGTGGGCCAGGCTCGGGTTGTGTCCCCTACTGGCGGCGGTATTTCAATCCTGCGGCGTATCGAATCGTGCTGTTCGACCAGCGCGGGTGCGGCCGCAGCACGCCCCACGCAAGCGACCCCGCAGTCGACCTCGCAACGAACACCACACATCACCTCATAGCAGACATCGAGCGGCTTCGAAAGCACCTTGGGATCGACCGCTGGTTGGTCGTCGGGGGCTCCTGGGGCTCGGCGCTTGCCCTCGCCTACGCCGAACGCTTGCCCGAACGCGTTTCCGAGATGGTCCTCTTCAGCATCGCGACGAACTCGCACCGTGACGTCCGCTGGGTGACCCATGACATGGGCCGGTACTTTCCTGAGCAGTGGGCCCGGTTCCGCGAGGGCGTACCGGCAGCCGAACGCGACGGTGACCTGGTGGCCGCGTACTACCGGCTGCTGCACGATCCCGATCTCACTGTGCGCGAGAAGGCCGCGCGCGACTGGTGTCGCTGGGAGGACACGCACGTGGCCGTGCGGTCAGATCACCGGCACGACACTCGCTACGACGACCCAAAATTTCGAATGGCCTTCGCACGGCTGGTCACGCATTACTGGCACCACGCCGCTTTCCTCGAGGATGGCGCCCTACTGCGTGATGCAGGCCGGCTGGCCGGAACAACAGGAGTCCTGATCCACGGCCGGATGGACCTCAGCTCGCCATTAGATGTGGCCTGGCAGTTGAGCCAAGCGTGGCCGGACAGCCGGCTGATCGTGATCGACGACGCCGGTCACGGCACCGGCGAACCTGGAATGCGCGAGGCGGTGCTGACCGCGATCGACTCCTTCGCCGGCCCTCAGCAATAAGAGAACGCCAGCACTAATTTGAAGTTCGTTCTTGGCACAATGTGGCGCAGTGCCAAAGAACTACTTCGACGAACCGATAGCGAAGAGTTACGACGCCAGGTGGGCTGACCTGTTCGAGCCGGCGGTTGTTGGGCCGGCTGTAAGCTTCCTCGCCGATCTGGCTGGTACAGGCGCTGCTCTTGAACTCGGCATCGGTACCGGCCGCATCGCGTTACCGCTAAGCCGGCGCGGCGTTCGCGTGCATGGAATCGAGCTGTCAGTGGCGATGGTCGCGCAGCTGCACGCAAAGCCCGGAGCGGACACCATCGCCGTGACAGTCGGTGACTTCGCGACCACCAGGGTGGACGGATCGTTCAAGGTCGCCTATCTCGTGCGCAACACGATCACCAACCTGACCACGCAAGACGAGCAGGTTGAATGCTTCCGCAACGTCGCCGCGCATCTGGAACCTGGCGGATGCTTCGTAATCGAGGTCTACATTCCGGAGCTTCAACGTCTCCCTCCCGGCGAGACCATCCATGCGTTCACCGTGACCCCAACGCATCTCGGCTTCGAGGAATATGACGTGGCAACGCAAATCGCTTTCTCCCATCACTACTGGATGGTGGACGGCCAGCTCGAGACCTTCTCCGCCCCGTTTCGCTACGTATGGCCGTCCGAGCTGGACCTGATGGCGCAACTGGCGGGAATGACCTTGCGTGAACGCTGGAGCAACTGGGAGCGAGAGCCCTTCACAAACGACAGCAGGAGCCACGTCTCGGTTTGGGAAAAGGCGAGGTAGCACCGTCGCTTTTGATCCGTTCAGGCTTTGACGTGCTCTTGCGACAGGTTTCGCTTCCAGAGGTCGAGCGTCCGCTCGAAGTGGCGCTCGGCCGCGTCACGGTTGTAAACGGGGAGGTCAGCCATCGCGAATCCGTGCGCGGTTCCTGGAAGCCGCTCCACAACTCCCCGAACTCGATTCCGGCCAAGCTCTTCGCGGAACCGGTCGACAAGCTCCGCTGTAACCGATCGATCGGTCTCGGCAAAGGCAAAGTAAAGCTCGCCGCGCACGCCCGCGAGGTCGTGATGGGGTGAGTCGGGCTTGTCGGTAATCAGAGCCCCGGGATGGATTCCGGCGGCGGCGACGAATTCGTCCGCGAGTGCAGAAGCCACGCGCAACGCGACCCGTGCCCCCAGGCAATAGCCGACGCACACTTTGGGTCCGGAGCCGGCCGCCGGGTCGGAAGCGATCGCAGCCAAAATGGCTTTGGTATCAGCCACCACGTTCTCCGGCGTGACGCTGGCGGCCGCGCTCATCATCCGCTCGGCCTCAGGACCCTTGAAGCCGTCAGTCGCAAGCCTCGACATGTCAAAGGAGAGCCGCTCACCCGACCGGTAATAGAGGTCCGGCGCAACGCAGAAGTAGCCGTCTGCGGCGAACCTCCGCGCGTTCTTCTTCACCTGCTCGCGGTAGCCAACGCCATCCATGTAAACCACAGCGACCGGAAACGGTCCATCACCGTCGGGCCGCACGACGAACGTCGTCATGTCGCCGTTTGCGGTGTGAATTCGGATCTCTTTCTCGACCATCATGCTTCCTTGACTAAATTGACCGGCCCGCTATCCAATCGGAATGTAGGGTGATTCGCACTCGCTTTCGCGAAGTCGTCGTCTGACGCATCGGCTGCAACTGTTAGGAAAGCCCTGCCGCCGCGCACTTTGCGAGCGAACTCACGCAGGATCGGCAGTCGTTCGTTGACCGGTAACTCTGTGAGTCGGACCCGCTCGTTATGCCGCCCGCGCCCAACGATGCCCCATCCTGCTGCGCGAGCGTTCCTGACCCAGTCCGAGGTCTCCCATCCCGCAACGATGTAGCGGTGGCCGTCAACTTCGACAGTGGCGACCGGGGTCGTCCGCAGAAGCCCGGTTCTGCGTCCCGGGACCGAAAGCAACCGCTGTACGCCGGGGCCAAACCCGCGCCGAAGCAAGGGAACATTGAGCCTGTTGGCGAGCGTCAACCAGGCCGGCGGGCGGCGAGCGGGCTGGCCAGTCACCCTTGTCAGTCTGATCGAAGCCCGCCCGACGGTTAAGGCGACGCCTGCAATACCTGCGATCTGGTTCGTTGATGCGAGGACTAAGACTCGCCCAAGAGCTTCAGCCCGTAGCGCGCTTTGAGCTCGGGCACCCAGTCCATGAAGTGACTCTCGTTGTACCGGGCCGCGATCGCCTCGTGCTCCGTACCGCCCGGCCTGGCGCCCGTCGCGAAAAGCTCGGAAATCTCGACGAAATAATTTTCGAAGCCCGCCTTGCAGATGATTTCCAGCAGCCTGGCAGGCTGATCGGTCGGGTTCCAGAACGTGTGTGGGACACCGCAGGGCTTGTAGATGTAGGTGCCGGGTCCCGCCTCGGCCTCTTCGTCTCCCACCCGCACCCCGACCCGGCCCTCGAGAACGTAGGACAGCTCGTCCTCCATCTTGTGCGTATGCGGAGGGATGAGGCATCTCGCTTCGATCGGGTGCTCGACGATCGCAAAGCGGCCACCCGTCTCGTGACCCCAGACCTTGAAGTCCACACCCAGCCCTCCCAGGTTCACCGACCTACCTTCACCTGGGCGAACGATCAGCAACCGCTGCTCTTGAACTCTCATATCAACTTGCCTCCATGGCATATTCGCGAAACACGGCTGTATACTGATCGGACAATAACCCCAACCCCGGGGCCTTGTCAATAATCAAGTCACACTGGAGATCCCTGAAATCACCAGGAAGTACGTGCTCAACCGTCGCGCGGAGCGCCAGGATGAAACCCGCGAGCGCATCGTCGACGCCGCAGTCGCGCTCCACCACACGATCGGGCCGGCCCATACGACCGACGTGGCCATCGCCGAAAAGGCGGGTGTGACGCGCAGGACCTTCTATCGACACTTTCCTGACGAGCTCTCACTGTTCCGTGCGTGCACGAGCCATTCGTTCGAGAGGTGGCCACCCCCCCAGGCCGACAGATGGCGTCGGGTCGCCGACCCGAAAGCACGACTCCGGCTGGCCCTGGGCGAGCTCTACGCCTACTATCGCGACGCTGGGGCCGGCCTGGTGGTGATCATGCGCGATAGGACTCTCCTGCGGGCGGAGCTGCTCGCTCTGCCGGGTCGAGCCGACAGCCTGCGTGCAATGCCCGGTGTGTTGCTGGAGCCGTGGAAGGCGCGAGGGCGCAGGCGCCTTTTACTTACGGCCGCGCTCGTTCACGCCACCTCTGTGACAACCTGGCAATCCCTCGTCGAACAGCAAGAACTGACCGACGAGGAGGCAGTCCGCATACTGACCGCTATGGTCTTAGCCGCAGCGACTAAAGCGAGCCGCGGCTAATCGGATGGCCTCGCACCCGCGTTCTCTTGGCGAGACGCTCATACGCATTTACAGGCTCACGCATAAACGGTTGTTGACGGCGGCGGAGGAGCTGACGCCCGAGCAATTTACGTGGAGCGCAGGTCCCAGCCTTCACTCGATCGCATGGCAGCTGTGGCACGCCTCCCGCTGGGACGACGTGTTCGCGTCCTACTTTCACAAGGCCCTGGCCCGGGATCCTCGTTCCCAGGTGTGGGAAAGAGAGTCACTGGCAGACCAATGGTCACTGGCTTCCGGCGCAATGGGCCGGCGCGACACCGGTACCGAGATGTCGGACGAGGCGGCGGAAGAGATTCGGTTCCCTAATCAGAAGGAAGTCATTGGCTATGCCAGGCTCGCCTTCGCATACGCCGAGGAGGGGATCGCGCTCATCCCGGAAGATCAATTGCTGGCAGCTCCGCCGGTTGACCCGGATGGCGACACGAAGTTCGACAACGCTCTCATCTACCTCGAACACCTGAGCCGCCATCTCGGGATGATCGAGTCGATTCGCGGGCTTCAAGGATTGACCGGCTCTTCCACCCGCTGACGCCTTACAGGAGAAGCGTAGATTCTGCCCGGCTAATGTCTGTTGCCATTTGCCCGTCGGCGAGCGTGGCTCAACGGGGTAGGCTCATCCTGTGAATGAGCGCCCGCTAGTGTGGTCGGTGCGATGGTTGAAATGCCATCTGGGGCGGACGTCCGGAGTTCGTCGACTGCAGCGCGACCGCCTAGAGTGTTGATCGTGGCGGCGACCACCTCCGGCAATGTGTTGGGCGCGGTGGGCCCTCGTCGGTGGGATCGCGCGATCAACGCGCTGGTGCCGGCCGCTTTAATCGCGGCCATGATCGCGCACGCGTGCCCATTCATCGTTCCGGGCCGAGGCCTCTATCCCATCGATCTCAACTCCGGCTTGTCGGCTTTCTTTATTGGCTTTCGCGTGTTGACAGTGGCGCCTTTGGATCCATTCTTCGAGGCCTTCTCATTGCCTTTGATTGCGGCTTTCGTTGGACTCATGTATCAGCGCCGGCCGGGATGGATTGGGGCCTTGGCTCCGCTTGTCTGCTCGGTTGTGGGCCTGATCTGTCTTGGATCTGCTTACTTCTGGGTAAAGCAGGAGCCTTTGGCCTACGGCTACTTCGCGGCGGAAGCGAGCTTCCTGGTCGCGGCCGTGGCATCCGCCGTTCGATTGATTCGCCTACACCGCAACCGTGCGATGCTGGATGCGAAGGTAGAGGCACCGTTCGAGCCGGCGGCCTCGGCCTCACAGGAATTGCTTTCGCGATACCACAAGAACTGGTAGCCCCGGCGGGGTTCGAACCCGCGATCTCAGCCTTGAGAGGGCTGCGTCCTAGACCACTAGACGACGGGGCCACGTTCTGGTGGGCGGCATTGGGTTTGAACCAATGACCTCTCGCGTGTGAGGCGAGCGCTCTCCCACTGAGCTAGCCGCCCATGGGAGCAATCATTCTACCTACCCTCGTACGATCCTCTCCGATGGCCACCCCGCTGGCGGAACGTCACTGCAAGGACTGCAAGCCGGGCACCCCGCCGCTCCCCAGGGAGGAGATCGACCGCCTCCTCGAAGAGGTCACCGGCTGGGATGTCGAGGAGGCCGACGGCCACCTGCGCCTCAGCCGAATTGTCAAGTTCAAGGGATTCATTCCCGGGGTTGAGCTGATCAACCGGATCGCCCCGATCGCGGAGGCGGAGGGCCACCACCCCGACCTGCTCCTCTCCTACGGCTCCCTTACGATCCAGCTCTGGACCCACGCCGCCGGAGGCTTGACTGAGAACGATTTCATCCTTGCCGCCCGCTTCGACCAGGCCATTCCCCAAAGTCTTAACTGACTTTCCTTTGTTTTGTCGGCAACGCCGTGATAGCTTCTTCGGGCTTGATGCACTTCTTCATCTGCTGGTTCTTCCACCAAAAAGAGCGCGAGGTACTGCTGAAAGGAATCCTGCCCGGTGGCATCGACGCCGTCGTCTTCTGCTGGCGTTGCGACCGGATGCGCGGGCGCGCAGTGCAGGTCCTCCAGTTGACCCCGAACGGTCTGCGCGCCTAGCTCGACCTCCTGGCTCACCTCTCCAGGACAACGGCCGGATACGAGGCCTGAAGTAACGTCGCCCGCGGAAACTCCTGGGCGGCCAGGTCCCGCAGCTGCAGGTCGACCGCCCAGCTGACGACCACCACCGCGTCGCAGTCCGTGAGCTGCTCGGGCCTCGTAACGACCGCAAAGTCCGTGGTGTAGGCCGACAGCACCTGCTCGTCGCTGTGGATGACGCAGGCGCGGCCACCGGCAGAGTGAATTCGTTCCACCGCCGCAGCCGCCTGCGGAAACGCAAGAGGATCCTGGGTCCAATCTGGAACGAGCGTGGTTACGGCCACCGCGGCGCCAACCACGACCAGCGGCGCAAGAACCCGCCAGCGAGCGATGGCCGCCGCTATCAAGTAGGCGCACGCGGGCACGAGGAAGACGAAGAAGCGTGGGTACAGATAGGCCGGCTGCAGGCCCAGCCACAGCACCGCGACGACCAACGCCACGACTGCGATTGCAGCCCAAAGCCACCGTTCTGAACGCAGCGTCCACAGTCCGAGCACCGCGGTCGACAGCCATAAGCCGAGGGGCAGCAGCACCGGCGCCCCGAGCAGGAAGAAGACGAGGTCTCGCGGAAAGGTCGGGTAGAAAACGCTCGGCGGATAGCCGTGCTGGAACAGCTCCATGACCTGGATGTTCGCGTTGGCGGCGACCCCGATCGCAGCGGCCGCAATCCATGCGGGTGCGAGCTGGCGGAGCTGGGGCCACGATCCGCGGGTGGCGATCCACGCGACGTGCACAAAGAGCACCACGATCGCGAAGAGCTGCGCCGAGATGGCAAGCCCCATCAGCAGTGCGTACGCGACCAGGCGCCAGCGGGTCCATCTGGCCGCCAGGAGGACTGTCGCCAGCACGCAGCCGAGCGCTGCGAGGCTGTAGCCGCGGAGGTCGCGGCCGTTGTCGACGAAAAGGGGATCGGTGGCGATGAACAGCCCGGCGCAGATCCCGGCGACTATGCCGAAACGCCGAATCAGGACTGCGGTGGTCAATCCAACGGTGCCTCCGGCCGCCAGCACCGGCACGAGGCGGTACACCGCCTCGGACCTGGACCCGGTCGCCGAATAGATCACATGGCTCAGAAACGACAGCAGCACGTGGTCGTTGGAGGCCACGCCTTTGATGGGGACGGTCGGCAGGACCGTATGGAGCGCGAACGCGTCCCAAAGCGATGGCGTGGCGACGAAGTTCGCGAACGTGGCCGCCTCGTCATAGCCGTAAGACCGGTTGGCTCCGATCAGGTAGACGGCGGCGGTCGCGACACCGAGAATCGCCCCGACGATCACCGGCGCCCGATGGTGCACGGCGGAACCTTAGTGCTTTGGGTGGTGTCTGCACTAGGGTTCGCCCCCACCCGGCCGAGCTCGCAGGTGCGAGCTGGGCCGACCTCTCGACTAGGTGGGGAGGCGAGATGCGATCTCTTCCGGGATGACGTCTTCGCCTGTGTACGCCGAGGCCTGCATCCGGAACAGGCGCGCGTAGCGCCCGTCCAGGCGCATCAGCTCTTCGTGAGTGCCCTCTTCCACAAGCCGGCCGTGCTCCAGGAAGATGATTCGATCGGCTCGGCGCACCGTCGAGAAGCGGTGCGAGATGTACACAGCAGTACGACCCTCGGTGAGCGAGCGCAGCCGCTCGAACAGGTCGTACTCCGCCTGCGCGTCGAGCGCTGAGGTCGGCTCGTCCAGCAGCAGGATCTTGGCGTCACGCATGAATGCCCGCGCCAGCGCGACCTTCTGCCACTCGCCCCCGGACAGGTTCACTCCGGCGTCAAACCATTTGCCCAGCGCCGTGTCATAGCCTTCGGGGAGCTTCGAGATGAGGTCGTCGGCCCCCGCGTGCCGGCTCGCGTCAACGATTGCATCGCGGTCCGTGATCTGTGGCACGTTGCCCAGCCCGATGTTCTCCGACGCGGTCGCCTGGTAGTCCACGTAGTCCTGGAACATCGCTCCAATGTGCTCGCGCAGATCGTTTGGGTCGAAATCGCGCAGGTCGATGCCGTCGATCAGGATCCGGCCCTCGACCGGGTCGTACAGCCTGCAGATGAGCTTGAACAGGGTCGTCTTGCCGGCGCCGTTGCGCCCGACCACGGCCAGGGTCTCGCCGGCCTTGATCGTGAAGCTCAGGTTGTTGAGCGCGGTCTTGTCGGCGCCCGTGTAAGCAAACGAGACGTTCTCGAACTTGATCTCTCCACGAACCGGGTCGGGCATCGGGCGCGGGGCCGGTGCCAATGGCATCGAAGGCTCGGCGGCCATCAGCTCGAACAGGTTGTTCAGGTACAGGTTGTGCTCGTACATGCCCGAGAAGCCGCTCAGGATGCCCTGGATCGAGCTCTGTACCGACTGAGCAGCCACCGTGTATAGCGTCAGGTCGCCGAGCGTGAGCCTCCCCGCGATTGCCTGCAGCGCCACGTATAGATAAGTGAGCGACGTCGCTATCGTGCTCAGGTTGCCCCATGCAAATCCGGTCATATAGCGGCTGACCACCTGCGACCGCTGGCTGCCGTAGAACCTGTCGGCGATCAGCCGGTAGCGGTCGATGAAGTACCCGCCCAGACCGAAGAGCTTGACCTCCTTGGCGAACGAGTCGGTCGTGACCAGGCTCACCAGGTAGTTCATCCGCCGCAATAGACGTGAGCCCCACCGCGCGATGTTGTAGCCGCGCCATCCATATCGCGTGTCAGCGATAAAAGCCGGGATCGGCGACACCAACGCAAGCAGCGCCAGCAGCGGACTCACGCCGATCAACAGCGCGATCATCGTCGCGAAAGTAAGGAGCGTCTGGACGAGTCCGAACGCGGTCGAGATCATAAGCACCGGCCGGTTGATCGAGTCGGTCTGTGCGCGACGGAGCAGGTCGTAGGAGGCAGGGTCCTCGTAAAACTGCAGGTCGAGCGATGCGGCCTTCTTCATCACCATCAGCTGGATTCGCATCGCCACCGCGTTCTGCAGCAGCTGTTGGGTGATGTTGCGAATCGTGCCCAGAAAGGCGGTGAGGGCGAACAGCGCGAGCTGGAGGATCGACAGAAATACGATCGCGCCAACCGCCGTGAACACCGGCATGTGCCATGGCCCGAGGGAACAGGCGGCGGCGGGCGGAGAGCACAGCGGCCACACCCGATCGGGTTGGTGGAAGCTGTGGATCGCGATGCCTTGCACGACGGCGTTGATCAGCAGCTTGGCCGTGTATGCGGCGGCGGCGGGGATGACGCCGGCAACCGCCGTCGTGACGAACAGCCCGAGGGTGGTCGCGGGACTCGCGTCCCAGACTAACCGCAGCACCCTCGGAAGGGCTGCGGAGGTGCCCGTGACCGACTGTTTCAGGCTCTGCCAGCGCCCGCGCAGGTCCTTCGGGCCTTCCGGGAGCGGCGGCGCCTCCTGCGTCGGATCGCCGGTCAGGCCGCTGTTGGCCTGCCCGGTGTCAGGCTTCTTGCGGCGGCCGCCCCACCAGTGGATCATCGGCGGCCCGGCGCCGGGCGGCATCATCCCCATCTGAAAAGCAGCTTAGTCAAAGCGCCGTCCACCCACCGACCCTGGAGGCCACCTCCCCGGCAACCGGGGAGGACGAGTTGACAGCGGATCTGTTGCATCGTAATGTTGTAATTATGGATGAAAAAGAGTTCGGATCGATCAAAGGTTGGTTTGCCGGCAGGCTCCCGGACGGCTGGTTCACGGGAACAGAGGTGACGCTCGAGGACGACCAGATCGTGGTCCTCGGGACGCTGCCCGAGCTCAAGGTCGGGTCGACGCCCGAAGAGAAGGAGGGCGCCGCGGCCGGCCGCATAGCGCGCTTCCGGGAGGAGACCCGCGGAGAGCGGATCGGAATCGCCCAGGAGGCCGAGGAGCGCTTCCACAAGTACGTCACCTGGGGCGCGAAGCTTGGTGGCGTGACCAAGCGATTCAACCCGGGCGGCGGCGGCGGCGGTTCGAGCGCCGACCGGCGGGTGATGATCGCGCGAATGTGGCGGCGCAGGCATGGGAAGCACGCCCGGCAGGCGGAGTCGCAGCAGACGCAGTCGCAGGTTTTTTAGCGCTCGCCCACCGCGGAATAGATGCTCCCAAGGTGGCGGCTCGGGATGGTTCGTAGGAGTCGCGTCCCCACGAACCCCGCCTGAGCCGCCATCCTTTCCCACTTCGGGTACGAGAACGGATGCGGCACCCACGGGTTGCCCCGGTCAGTTCCATACTCGACGACGATCAGCTTTCCTCCCGGGCGAAGCATTTTTCGCACCGACTCCAGCACCGGCGCCTTGTCCCGCACGAAATGAAGCGAGTTGGCCATCACGATGCCGTCGAGGTTCGAAAGACCCAGCTCGCGAGTGAAGTCGCCTACCTTTGTCTCTACGACTAGACCGGGGAAACTCTCGCTTTCCAGATTCCGCAGCGCGCCGCCGTCGCGATCGACCGCGGTGATGTGCGCACGAGGCCCGAGCAGGTCCGCCAGCGCGCGAGTGAACGCACCTTCGCCGGCGCCAAGATCGGCCCAACGTCCGCCATGTTCGGTGACCCCGCCCTCGATGAGGCCAACCAGGTCGGCGTGATTCACCTGGCTCTGGCGACCGCCTCGCGGACCGCCGGCACTATGTCGGACGCGAACCAGCGAAGCGCTTCCGGGTCCTCGAGGCCACCGATGACAAAAGTGTCCATGCCGTTCTCAACCGTCAGCGAGGCGAGCTGCTCGGGAGAAACGTCGGCGCCGGCGTTGAGGACGCGGCGGATCGAGCGCGGATCGCGGCCGGCCGCGGCGGCCGCCTCATCGATGCGCCGGTTCCCCTCGAGCAGGTCCGCCGGCTGTACGTATCCGAGCGACGGCACCCAGCCGTCCGCAGCCCGCCCCACCAGGGACAGCATCCGGGCCTTGTAAGCGCCGAGCCAGATTCCAATCGGATGCGCCGGCGCGGGACCGGTGTGGACGCCGGCCAGCTGGTAATACTTCCCTTCGAAGCGAACTCCTCGCTCGCCGCTCCACATGAGCCGGATGACCTGGATCGCCTCCTCGAGCGCCTCCACGGATTCGCCGCGCGTCCGCATCGGGCCGCCGATTGCCTTGATCGCGTCGAAGCTCCCCCCCGCGCCGAGCCCGAGCTCAAGGCGACCACGGCTGAGCAGGTCGAGCGAAGCAGCGGCTTTGGCGAGGATCGCCGGCGGGCGGAGCGGGAGGTTGGCGACGTCAGGGAAGACCTGGATCCTGCTGGTCCGCATCGCCATCGCTGTGAGCAGCGTCCAGGTGTCGAGGAACCGGCTCTGGTAGGGATGGTCCTGTACGCCGACCAGGTCGAAACCCAGCTCGTCGGCCAGCGAGGCCACCGCAAGCGCATGCTCGGGCTGTGCGGCTGCGGGCGTGACGAACACTCCGAACTTGACCGGGTGTCCGTAATCCATGTCCCTCTAGAAGGGTCGGACGGGCGGCGCTATTTCCCTCTTCGATGGAACAGCAGGCGCCAGACGAACAGCAGGATCAGGGCGCCGACGAACGCGATCACGATCTGGCCGAAGATGCCAAACCCGATCGAGATGTTGAGCAAACCAGCCAGCCAGCCGCCGAAGATTGCGCCGAGGATGCCGATCACGATGTCCCAGAACCAACCTCGACCCTTGCCCGTGACCACGCGGCTCGCCAGGAATCCCGCGATCAAACCGACGAGGATATAGATCAGGACGTTTCCCACTGCGCTATCTAATCCAACTTGCCCCGATTCCTTGCTTGAAAGCACAATGAGGTGAAATGACAACCGAGCAGTACCACGAGCCGCCGGACGAGCTGAGCCAGGAGAACAGGACCTTTGCGCGCGTCGTCGCATCTCTGCAGGAGGAGGCGGAGGCGATCGGGTGGTATGAGCAGCGAATCTCGCTCGAGCGCGATGCCCAGGCCAAGGCGATCATGAGCGACGCACAGCAGGAGGAGTTCAAGCACTTCGCCATGGCGCTGGAGTTCCTCTCCCGGCGCAAGCCGAAATGGCGCGCCGTGCTGAAGGAAGTGCTGTTTCAGGAGGGCGACATCGTCGAGCACGGAGAGGAAGGCGAAGAGGCCGAGAAGAAGGCCTAGAGGCATGTCAGGGAGGTGGCGGTGATGCGGGTGGCGATCCTGGGCACGGGAAAGATGGGCGGCGCGATGGCGCGGCGCCTTGAGTCGCAGGGACACGAGCTGACGCTGTGGAACCGCACGCGCGAGCGCGCGGAGGCGCTGGGCGTGGGCCGGGTCGCCGCGACTCCAGCCGAGGCGGTGGAGAGCGCCGAGGTCGTCATCTCGATCCTCACCGATGCCGACGCGGTTCGTGCGGCGTATCTCGGAGCCGGCGGCGCGGCCGGGGCGGCGCAGGGCCAGGTGTTTGCGGAGATGAGCACGGCGGGTCCCGAGGTCGCGGCCGAGATCGCGATGCAGATCGAACGAGCTGGGGCGCAGCTCATCGCGGCCCCCGTGTTGGGCAGCGTCGCGGCCGTTGAGGCGGGCAAGCTGGTCGTGCTGGCAGGCGGCGACGAGGCGGCCATCGACCGCGCGCTTCCGGTTCTGCAAGCTCTGGGCGAGGTCCGGCGCGTGGGCGAAATCGGAAGCGCGGCCGCGTTGAAGCTGATCGCCAACACCATGCTCGCAGGCACCAGTGCGCTCGCGGCCGAGCTACTTGCGGCCGGCGCGAGCGCCGGACTGAAGGCCGACGACGTTTTCTGGGCCGTCAGCCGCCTCGCGCCGTACCTCGCCACGCGCAAGGCGGGCTTCGTGGAACATCACTACGAACCCGTCGCGTTCGCATTGCGCGATGCCGTCAAAGACCTGCGGCTGGCCAGCGAGCTCTACAGGCGAAACGCTGCGACCACACCGCTCACCGCCGTAACCAAAGAGCTGTACGAGCGAGCGGCGGAATCATCCGGCGACCTTGACATGTCGGCGATCGCCGAGGCGTACGTGAAGCCGCCGGCGAAGCCCGGCTAGACCGCCTCGACGATGGCGCGCACTGAGTCGATCTCGTCCTGGCTCACGGTGTGGCCCATTCCGGGATAGAGACGGGCGGTCACCTGCGCGCCCATCCGCTTGAACACGTCTGCGGCTTCGATGACGCGGTCCCTCCGGATATGCGGGTCGACGTCGCTGCAGCCGAGGAATGCGGGTGTGCCTTCGAATTCGGCCGGGTAGTCGCGCGGGGTGCCATCCGGTCCAATCAGCCCGCCGCTGAGCCCAACCACTCCGCCATAGCGGCGGGCGTGGCGAGCGGCGAACTCGAGCGTGAGGCAGGCGCCCTGTGAAAATCCGAGCAGGATGACCCGCTCCGCGGGAACCGTTTCCTCAACCCTTGCGAGCAGCGTTTCCAGGACCTCGAGCGCCGAGCTCAGGTAGGGCTCGTTCGTCTCGATGGAAGCGGTGAATGGATTCGGGTACCACGCGTTGCCGGACGCTTGCGGTGCGAGGTAGGCGAAGCCGGGATGCATGAGCTCGGCAGCCACGGTCATGATGTCCTCCGCCGTTGCACCGCGGCCGTGAGCGAGGATCATCGCCGCGCGAGCCTTGCCCAGCTTTTCGCCCGCCTCGAGAACCGGCATTTCCTTGTGTGGCGAGATCACCGTCTTCGTAGTATGACCACGCCGTGAAAGGGCTCTTCACGTACTCGAACCCGCGAATCATCCACTGGGGCGCCGGATCTGTCTCAGCGCTGGGACCAGAGCTCGAACGCTTCAAGGCCCGCCGCATAGTCCTCATCACCACGCGATCGCTGGCGGCTGAAGAGCGTCTGATCAGCGTCGTGCAGCGCGCCCTAGGAGATGCTCGCGTTGCGATGACGGCGGTCATCGGCCAGCACGCTCCCATGGCGCAGGTCGATGCCGCAATTCATCAAGCCGCGGAGGCGGAGGTCGACGGAGTGGTGAGCTTCGGAGGCGGCAGCCCGATCGATGGGGCCAAGATGCTCGCCGTCAAGCTCGCCGATCGCGACGGCCATGCCGCGCGCGGTCTCCCCCACATCGCAGTGCCGACGACCCTCTCGGCCGCCGAGCTCGCAGCCGGCGCCGGGTACACGGACGATGCAGGAAACAAAGCGGGCATGCGCGACGCGCGGCTCTTGCCCGACGCGGTCGTCTACGACGCCGACCTCACCCTCGCGACGCCGATTGATCTGTGGCTGTCGACCGGGATCAGGGCGCTGGACCATGCGGTGGAGGGATTCCTCGCCGAGGGCACCCACGAGTTCAACGACGTCATGGCCCTCGATGCGATTCGGCGCCTGTTCGACTCACTACCCAGAGCGAAGGCAGCCCCGGGCGACATAAGCGTGCGGACCGAGAACCAGCTCGCGGCGTGGTTTTCCTTCACGCTCCCGGCGCAGTCGGCGGGCGGCCTGAGCCACGTGATGGGAAAGCAGATCGGGGCGCGGTACGGAATCCCGCACGGAGTGACGTCATGCCTGCTGCTTCCTCATGTCATCCGCTATTTCCAGGGACGCATGCCTGACCGTATCGCGTTGCTGAGTGCAGCTACCGGACATGACCCGGCCGGACGGGTGCAAGGATTGATCGAGTCGCTGGAATTGCCCCAGCACATCGCTGCGTTCGGCATCGGCGAGCCCGAGCTGCGCATAGCCGCGGGCGAGCTGGCGGGCAAGTACCCGGCCGATGACCTGCTGGCGATCTACATGGCCGCGCTGTAGGTCACGACAGCCAAACGAGGGCCAGCGCTACGGCCGCCGGGAGCGATTGGAAAAGCGCGATCCGCCGGCTGACGGTCGCTGCTCCATACAGCCCGGCGATGATGACGCACGCCAGGAAAAATGTCAGGATGGCGCGGCCGGGAACGACTCCATAGGCGATCAGGCCCCAGAGGAGGCCGGCGGCCAAGAACCCGTTGTACAGGCCCTGATTGGAAGCGAGCACCGCGGACGAATCCGCCGCCCCCTGCGTCATGTGGAAAGTGCGAAGCCCAAACGGTCGGCGCCACAAGAACATCTCGAGCACCAAGAAGCCGGCGTGCAGCGCCGCGACGATCACGACGAAGACGGCTGCAAGAACGGTCATCGCGCCCTCGATCTCACCACGTGGATGGTGAGGGATTTCGGCAGGTTAGTGGCGTTTCGGATGTGAAGTGCGGAGAAACCTGCCGTCAGGGACGCCAATGGCAACGTGGGCGGCGTTTACGAGAGCCGGGTCGGTCCCCGCGGCCGGCCTAACCTCGATCCACCGGTAGCCGGCTATCACCTCGCTGGCGAAGACCAGGGCCGGTATGAAGCCGGACGGCCCGAAGGCCTTGTCGGCTGGGATCGCCACGCTGCCGATCCAGAGCCGGCTCAACCCCTCGTCGTATGCGTGCTTCCTGATTCCCGCGAGGAGCGCACGCAAGACTCCCCGACGCCGAAGATGGGCGAGCGTGAAGCAGTTCCAGACATAGCCCTCACCGTCGCGGGGCGTGATCACGAGCTCGAGCTCGCCGATCCACTCGGGTCGTGTCGACAGCCATCCGTATCCGGCGAGCTCACCACCAAGCCACGCCCCGAAGCACCGGCAGCCTCTCGCCATACGAGCGGCGACCAGATCCCCTTCCGCGCCCATGGCCTCGGCGATCAGGGGAGCTGTGGTCGAATCGACCTCTCTCACATCGACGGCTGAGCCGGCCTGGGTCGCCCCTCCGGCGCTTCGCGCCGCCTCCTCGATGGGCGGGGAGGGGAAAGGCGGCGACCCCGATACGCCGAGGTCCGCCGCCCAGAGGGTGCTTCGGATCAGATGGAGAAGTGCAGGTGGCGGACCTTCTCGATCACGTCTGGGTCGCCGGTGGCCGAGCCGCCCGGGTACCGGCCGAAAAACGTGAGGACGAGGTCCTGCGGCGAGTCGAAATGGAACAGCGCGGCGCAGCCCTCGAAGTCGCCGGTCTCAGGCTCCGGGGACCACTTTCCGTCCTTGACTGTCACGCGCCACTTTCCGCCCCATGGTCCGGCGACGTCAATCCCGTAAGTGGTGTCAACACCCGCCGCCGACTTGGGGTCGACCTGGTACTGCCAGAAGACGAATGCGAAGGGCAGGATCAGGCCCGCCGTCGCCTCGTCGATCGTCGCCAGCTTGTTGCCGAGGCCGTATTCGATGTCGTACGGGTGAACACCGTAGTCCATGATCTGGAACGTCCCGTAGAAGCCCGCGGGAACCGGTCCAGAGTACGGGTGAGAGACCAGGAAGCTCGTCCACTCTTCCGGCGTGAGCGCATCCAGGATTGCGTCGAACTTCTCCGCGTCCTTCTTGAACCGGGCGAGCGCTTCCTCTCTTGAAAGCTTGCGGTAATCCTTCGCATGGTCGTCGAGCGTCACGGCCATTACGTTCAGGCCCGCAGGGGTGGGTGTTCCACCCTTCTTGGCTGCGTCCCAGTTCGCCATATAGCCTTCGAGGACGTCGATCATGTGACCAACCAGGTCGCGCGTCTCCCACTCGGTGCATCGGGTCTGAACATTCCAGTTCTTCGGATCAGAAACCAAACGAATGAAGTTCGCGCGGTCTCTGCGCATGACGCTCATGACCGTGTCCTTGCCCTCCGCCGACATCGGATTGACCGGTGCAATCACTGCCGTGCTCATCAGATCATTTCCCTCCCAGAGGCGAAATTGCGACCACGCTCGGAACCTTGCTTGTCAGTGCCCCGCGCCAGTCGTCGCCGTGGTCGGTACGACGATGGGCGGTAGGGTTTCATCCAGGTTTTCGCGCCGCACGTTGAACCATGGCGGCAGGCTGAGCGTCGAGCCCAGGGTCTCGAGAGGTTCGTCCACCGTGAAGCCGGGCCCATCGGTTGCGATCTCGAACAGCACTCCACCCGGCTCCCGAAAGTAGATCGACTTGAAGTAGTAGCGCTCGATCACCGGCGTCACGTTACGCTCCGCCTTGACCAGCACCTCGCGCCATTCGGCTTGATGGGCGGCGTCGACGGCCCTCCACGCGACATGGTGCACCGTGCCGATCGACTCCTCGCCTTCGGGCCCCTCGGGTGCCTCGACCACGTCGAGGATCGAATGCTGCCCGCCCTGACCCGTCTCGAATCGGATGCGGCGTCCCTCCTGGCCCGCCTTGCGAAAGCCCATCGTCTTGACCAGCAGATCGATCGTCCCGGCGGCCTCCGCCAACGTCATGGTCACCGAGTGAAAGCCTCGAATCGCGTGCTCTCGATCGACCGGGCCATCCGGCCAGGGCACCCATTGAAAGCCCGGAGAAACGTCGCCGACCAGCTCTAGCTCGATACCGTCGGGGTCGGAGAGGACAAGCGCATCGGTGCCGAACCGGCTCGTCGAACTTGACTGCACACCGAGCTTGCGGAGGCGGCTGTTCCAGAATTCAAGTGAATCGCGCGGCACCGCGAACGAGACGGTGGTGACCTGCCCACCTCCCGCCCGGCGCTTGGGCCACGCGGGCCAGCCGAAGAACGTCATCGCCGTGCCAGGCGAACCCTTGTAATCGCCGAAATAGATGTGATAGGTGTCCGGGACGTCCTGGTTGATGCTCTTCTTGACGAAGCGCAGGCCGAGCACGCTGACGTAGAAGTCGACGCATTTCTGAACGTCGCTGGTGATCGAGGTCACGTGGTGAATGCCGGGCAGGCTGGCAGGCATCAGAGTTTGAGTTTAGTCCGCGCCAGGACGGAGATGACTCGAGGATTCGTCCTCGGTTCGCGCCCAGATCTCGGAAGCAAGAGGCTCCTCCGTCTCCTCCTGGATATGCGCCACCAGGCCAATGGCCCGCGCCATCACCGCGAGTCCTCGGCACACCCGCCAGGGGATCTCCAGCTCGCTTGCGATGGCGCCGATGGCGCCGGTCGCGTTGACGGGCAGCTCCCGGCCGTGGGTGCGTGTCGCCTCTTCCCCGACAAGCTTCATCAGCGCCACGTACCGGCCCGACAGACCGTTCTCGGCCGCAAGCGCGAACAGCTTGGGCGTGCGAGGGTCGACGGGCTTGTGCACCGGGTGTCCGAGGCCGGCGATGGGCTGGTTCCTTTCTTTGTGCGCCTTGACGATTCCGCCGGCGAGCGCACGCAGGTCTGCTTCTTGCCCGGCTTCACGCAGAGCGTCCTGCAGCATGCGGGCCGCGGCTTCAGCCGATCCACCGAATCGATCGCCCAGCCCCAACAATCCGGCGGCCACGGCGCCCTGCAAGGACTCGGGTGCGCCGAAATACGTGAGCCGCGCCACGATCGCGCTGGGGGTCATGCCGTGCTCCACAAGCGTCACCGTGATGGCGTTGAAGACGATCGACTCCTGCTTCGTCGGCAGGCGACCCTTCAGCTCCAGGAACGCGACGTCACCGAGGGAAGCCTTGCCCAGGAGCTCTTCGACGAGGTCGTGCCCGCGCACCACGATGCGGTCGGCCGTGCTCCATGCAATATCCGACTTGAGCCGTCTTGTCATGGGCGGCTGACGGTGAGCCTGGTCTTGTAGCCGCTCTCCCCGAACTCGGCCTCGGGCACCAGGGTGACCCGGCTTCGAAACACCAGCTTGGTGTGGATCGCCTCGGTGATCTCGGCCACCAGCTTTGGATCAGAGGCGCGGCCCTCGGGGACCTCGACCTCGATCGGAACCGGTGGCGTGACGCTGACCTCTCCCTTTTTGCGAACGACTCGTGCACGGCCCGTAACGCGGGGCCGGTAGTCACCCACGACTGACAGGATCGCGGCCGGATACACGTTCACCCCTCGCACGATGAACATGTCGTCGCGGCGCCCGAGGACGCGCATTCGGAAAGTCGTCCGTTCGCATGCGCAGGAGGTTCCCTCGATCCGCACGATGTCAGCCCCCCGGAACCGCACCACCGGCATTGCTTCGCGCGTCAGGGCTGTGTAGACCAGCTCGCCGACCGCGCCCGTCTCGATCTCCATCGGCGCCAGCGTTTCTGGGTCGATCAGCTCAGGCCAGACATGTCCCATTCCGCAGAAGTGCATGCCCTGCTGGTGCGGGCACTCTCCGAAGAGCGACGGAGCGACGTCGCCGATGCCCATGACCTCGGTCACCGTGACCCCCAGCACCTTCTCGATGTGGTCCCGGATCGCGGGAATGCCGCCACCGGGCTCGCCGCCCGTGACGATGTGTGTCAGCGGCGTGGCGCTCGGCTGCTCCTCGGTCTTCTCCATGCGATTGGCCAGGTACTGGGCGAAACTTGCGGTCGCCAGCAGGGTGTCGGCCACCCGGGCGCGAAGGGAGAACAGCACGCGGTCGGTGTCGCCCGGCGCCACGGGAATTGTTCGCGAGCCGATCCGCAAGAGGGCGAAGTGTGTGTGACCGGCAACGAAAGGCCCGGCTCCGAACGTGCTCAGAACGCTACTGTGCTCGTGGATGCCGGTGGCGTAGTACGTACGAGTGCCCATCACGGTCCAGGTCTCCATGTCGGCGCGGGTCAGAGCGAGGATGTTCGGCGTGCCGGTCGTGCCGCTCGTCTGATAGACGCGCTTGACCAGATTCGGTTCGACGCAGAGATTGCTTCCGAATGGAGGGTCCTCGTCCAGGGCGGTTTTGAACTCGTCCTTTGTCGTGAACGGGACGTTCTTCAGGTCGCTCAGTCCGACGAACGACGAGCCAAGCCCAGCCTCTCGGAACTTTCGCGCATAGAAAGGAGAGGATTCCCTCAGCCGGCGGAACTGCCGCTCCCATGCGCCCGTGGCGAGCCGGAAGGAATCGTCCGCGGATGCGGTCTCGATCTCGCGCTCCCAGATCCAGTCGCGGTCGCAGGCGTCCCCCGTGAGCCGGTTGCCCCTCGATTCCATGCGGGAGACATGATGCGGGATACCCTTGAGTTGATGACGCATCTATTGCCGACAACGGTGGTCGGCAGCTACCCACAGCCCGATTGGCTGGTCGACCGCGCCATGCTCGGGAGCCGGCTGCCGCCCCGCACTCGAGCGCTGGAGATCTGGCGAGTGCCGCCCGGCGTCCTGGAGCAGGCGCAGGACGATGCCACCGTGGTCGCGATCCGGGACATGGAGCGCGCTGGCATCGACATCATCACGGACGGCGAGGTGCGGCGAGAGAGCTACTCCAACCGTTTCGCCACGGCGCTCGAAGGCATGGATCTGGACAACCCGGGCACTGCCCTGGACCGCACCGGACATCCGAACCCCGTGCCCCGAGTCGTCGGACCGATCCGTCGCATTCGCCCCGTCGAGGTGCGCGATGTGAAGTTCCTGCGCGCGAACACCGACCGGCCGATCAAGGCGACGCTGCCTGGTCCCTTCACCATGTCGCAGCAGGCGCAGGACGACCACTACCACGACGAGGAGGCGCTCGCGATGGCGCTCGCGGAGGCGGTGAATGCGGAGGTCCGCGACCTGTTCGCCGCCGGCGCCGACGTGGTGCAGCTCGACGAGCCCTACCTCCAGGCGCGGTCGGAGAAGGCGGAGCGCTTCGCGATCAAGGCGATCAACCGCGCGCTCCAGGGAATCACGGGCACCACAGCGCTGCACACATGCTTCGGGTATGCGCACATCGTGCACTCCCGGCCGAACGGCTATCCCTTCCTGGAACAGCTCGCGGACGTTTCGGCGAAACAGATCTCGCTCGAGTCGGCGCAGCAGAAGGTCGACCTGTCCGTGCTGAGCTCGCTGCGCGACAAGACGCTGATCGTCGGGGTCATCGACCTCGCAGACGAGAGCCCGGTCGAGGACGTCGAGATGGTCGCCGAGAGGATTCGCAAGGCCCTGGAGTTCGTCGACGCCGACCGCCTGATTCTGGCTCCGGACTGTGGCATGAAGTACCTGCCGCGCCAGAAAGCGTTTGAAAAGCTTGCGGTCCTAACGCGAGCGGCGGCGAAGGTCCGGGCGGAGGTTGGGGGAGGCAGATGACTTCTCGATCCGGCCGGCCAGAGACGCCAGCTCCTCGATCGCGAGCCGAGCAAGCCTGATCGCCCGCGTGTAGGCCGCCTTGCTGGGTTTCTTCGATCGACCCTGCAGAGACGCGTCGATGAACTTCCTCGCCTGCTCCGACGGATCCTCAGCCAACCTCATCCTCCATTCAACTCCGACCAGACACGATCAACGATAAGCTCGGCGAACCACTCGGACCAGTATTTCTGCTTCAGCTTCTTCTTCGCCAGGTAGTTTCTGAACTCCGGCGTCACCTCCAGCTCGGCGATGAGCAGCGCGGTGACGTCGTCCGGCCGGATCTCCTTTATATAAGCGTGCGTCGCGGTGTAGGCGTGCTTCGCCTTTGCCTTCCAGGCGGCCATGTCGTCCTGCAGCAGCGTGGTCAGGCTCGCGTCTTTCAGGTCCTGCAGCTTCTTCTGGGTCAGCGCCATCTCACTTCCATAGAACCATGCGAGTCGCCCAGACCGCGGCTGCGAAGACGGCAAAAACCTCCAGCGCGAACAGGCCAACAGTCGCTCCGTACGCCCAGTCCGGGCCGCCACCGACGAGCCAGCCCAGGCAGGCCAGGACCGCGATGAGGCACAACGCAAACTGAGTCAGCAGGATTCCGCCGATTTTGCGGTAGGGCTCGACGACCTGCTCCGACACCTCCCCGGAGTACGACTGATACGAGGCGATGATGATCCCCAGGAAGACCAGCACGAACCCGGCGAGGGCGGCGGAGGCTCCAAGGATCGCGAGGACCACGTCCTTCTCCACAATCAGCGGCCCAACCAGTCCCGGGCTTCGTCGGGAGTGGCGAAATAGGCAACCTCGAGCGCCGCGGCGCGAACTTTACCAAGCCTGTCCTTGAGGTTCGCCTCCGCGAGCCCGCTGGACGGAACCACCACCGCGAAACGCTTCAGGCCCCCAGCAAGGGCCCTGGGAAGCCACACTTCGTTGGCTCGGTCCTGGTCCGCCGCGCTCAGGCCTTTCTGCCGCCGGCAGTCGGCGAGCATGCGCGTCCCGTGGTGTTTTCTGAGCGCCGCGATCTCGGCCTCGAGCAGTTCCGAAAACTCGGCCGCGTTGGCCCAGCCTTGCCACTCCACCAGGACGAGCTGCCCGTCCTCGTCCCATCGGACCGAGGCGACGCCCGGCGCATCGAAGTAAACGTCGTCCGCAGCCGGGTCCATGGGTTCGCCCAAGAATAAGAGAAGCCCGGCGTTAGCCGGGCCTCTCTGGTTAGCGAATTACGGTTGGCTTCAGCAGCCGGTGGCCGGCTGGCGGAACCCGGGAAACGGGTTGAGGTCGCCCATGAACGTATAGCGACCGACATTGGTGGATGCGATCTGCGTGGGCTCTGACACATGGTTCGGAGCAGTGCGCATGAACCACGGGAGGAGTGCCTCGTCCTCCGGGTGGTAGTACCCGTCGGCGCTCTGGGTGCCGTCCGGGTTCGGCCCCTGTTCGAACGTATTGGTGCCTTTTGCGAAGCCGATCGCCACGACCGGGTCGCCGGTCTCGAGGAGGGTGGTGCACCCGTACTGCGGTGCGGTGGGTGTGAGCCAGGGCTCAACCAGGTTGTTGACGAACGGGTCGTCTGCCCACTCGGAGATCTCGTGGCTGAGGGCGTGGATGTCCTGCAGCGCCCAGTCGGTGCCGCCGGCCGGCCGGGAGTAGACGCCCGGCTGAACCCAGGAGGCCCAGGCGAAAGTCTGGACTTTGGCGTTGCCATTGCTGTTGTTGCTGCCGTTGCCACGACCGGCCGCGCGCGTGCCGTGGAAGCCGATCACGCAGCAGTTGGTGATGCTCGGGCCGATGTGGAGAAGCACGTTATCGGTCAGGTAGATCGGCAGGTGTGTCGGGTCAGCGCTGGTCTCGAGGTTCTGGATCTGGGCTGACCACCAGGTGATGTTGATGTCGGCAAAGACCACTCCGCGGCCGCTCTGGAGCAGCGTGCCCTGGTTGCTGGGGACGTTGATCGTCACTGCGGGCAGAACGTGGGGCTGCAGCAAAAGGTGGTAGCCGCTCGTGCCGGTCTTGTTGAACTGCGCGCGCATCGTGGCGTCCTCGAGCTGAAGCTGGTTGCCCGTGTCACTTTGCGAGAGAGCCCCTCCCGGGCCTCTGACCAATGAAGTCGCGGGAATTGGGGGAACGTGGTTAGGGTCTCCGGGGCTACCCGGCGCGGTCGCGAAAGGCGTCGTGCCGTAGTCGTTGCCGGCGAACTGGGGCGAAGCCAGCGTCGCCGCCAGCACGTTGCTGCCGCTGTATGTGCGTCCGGCGACGTTCACGATCAGCGGCGTGATGTCCGCCTCGACGGTTGTAGAGCAGGCGGAGCCGGTGCAGTTGTTCGGGTCGGACCCGACCATGTTGTAGCCATAGGTGACGCCGTTGTGCGGATCGAGCGTCGAGCCGGACCAATGCGCGACTGTGCGATCGGTCGCCAGAGGCGTCGCTCCGCCGATCGTGGACGTCATCGCCTGAAGCTGCGAGTCGCTGATGACCTGGATTGAGGACGAACCGGCGGCCGCGCTGACCGAGGCCGCTACGAGCGCCACGGCCGCGGCGGCCATGGCAACGACGGGAAACCGCATGGGACGAAACGACATAAGCCACACCCTCTCTTACACCCCAGTTGACTGCACCTCGCCCGTGCGGGCGCTTTCACAAATCCTAATCCGGACCCTGAAGCAACTGTTCAAATTAGGTTGAATTTTCCCGACGAAATCGGGCCGCCGCCTTTCTCAGGTATCTCGGTTCAGAAGGCCGGCCCCGCCTGGAATGCACACGAAGTACCCTTCACCCGGTCTTTACCGTCTCCCTTAAAGACCCTGCTGAGCGGGGTCCACCAGCGGTTGTGCGATCATTCCCGAGCTAAGAACGCCCTGTGAATAAACATTCGCTTTACAGTTTCGGCAGAGTTATGCCAAACCCAGCCCATTTTGGATGTTGCCTCCTGCAGTAGATAGTGGATAACCAGGGTGCGTAATCCGGATCCGGCCGCCGTCGGCGAGCCAGCCACCCGCCGCGTCCAGGTCCTGATCGTCCAGGATCATCCCCTGCTGGCTTCGGCCATCGCCAGGGTCCTCGAAGGGCAATCTGACATGGCCGTGTCAGGCGTGTCCGCCTCCGGAGCCGCGGCCATCGAATCGGTGGCACAGAACAGGCCTGACGTCGTGCTCATGGACTTCCGGCTCCCCGACGTCACCGGGCCGGCGGCGGCGCGCACCATCAAAAACGCGCACGCGGACGCGGCGATCGTCTTCCACAGCGCCGACGACTCGGAGACGGCGCTCCTGGACGCGATCGACGCCGGCGCCACGGCCTACCTGACAAAGGAAGCGACAGCGGACCAGATCATCGAAGCCGTTCGCAGAGCGTCGCAGGGTGAGGTGCTGATTCCCGTGGAGCTCTTCGCTCGGGCGATCGCGCGTCAGCGGGCGGTCGTGATCCAGAAGCGGGAGCGGGAGCAGCTCCTCGCCGAGTTCACGCCACGCGAGCTGGACATACTTCACCTGCTTGCCGAGGGACTCGATACGACATCGATGTCCCGGCGGCTCGGAATCGCCCCGCACACGGTCGAGTGGCACGTCCGCCACGTGATCGAAAAGCTCCAGGTTCACTCCAAGCTTCAGGCGGTCATCGCGGCGGCGCGCAAGGGCCTCATCGAGCTCTAAACGGGTCCCGTTCGGCTATACCCTTGTAGGGGTGGGCGGCCGTGCTGAAGCATGGCGACAAAGAAGGCCCATCGCGTTAACAACACACGGTGACCCAACCGATCACCTCGCTCCGAGGCGCGCGTCAGCTGCTTCCGCTGATCGGAATCCTCGTCATCGCCGCGTGCGGTGCCGGAGGCACTGCAACGGCTTCGCCCTCGCTCTCGCCCCAGATCGGCTTCGACATGGTGCCCCAGAACGGCAGGCACGTGGCCGGCGCCCGGCCAGGTCGAAAAGGGCACCGGCTCCTTCATCGTTACGATCAGGCTGACCGGCCTGCCACCAGGCTCGAGCCACGTCTCTCACGTGCATGCCGGAACCTGCGCCGCACCTGGCGGCATCGCCTTTGCCCTGCAAGAGGTGATCGCCGACTCATCGGGAGCGGCCACCACGACGAGCACCGTGCTGACCACCTACTCAGTCCCCACCTCGGGCTGGTACGTCAACGTCCACCACGGACCCGACTTCACCGAATCCGACTATGCCCCAAGCGACTCGTGTGGAGATCTGCCGGCAACGTAGATCAGAGACCGTTTCGCCGCTGCGCGCTCCAAAGCCATCCTCTTAGAGGGGTGGCGCGCAATGCTCACCCATGGCGACAAAAGAAGCCGTCCGGCGTACTTAAAGAGCATGCAGCTGAGGAGGGGGCCGCCGGGAGCCCGATTGCCGGTCGCCCACGTGCCGGCGCTTCGCCTGGTCAAACCCCCGGCGTCGCGCCTTCGCGCGCCCACGGGTTGGAGGGCCTGGACGCCTTTCAACAGCTACACCCTGCGCGTCGTGGCGGGGATCATGCTGGTGTCGATTCCGCTGTCCATCATCCTCGGATTCGTGATCTCCAACTGGAGCTCGCAGACGAGCATCGACCAGACCAAGGCTCGCGCGGAAGCGACCGCGGAGAGCGCCTCCGTCCGGATCGAAGACTGGGTGTCTGAGCGCCAGGCCGAACTCCGCACCCTCGCCCAGGACCAGGTCGGCAACCTTTCGTCACCTGGCCTCCAATCGCGCCTGGTCGCCGCGGTGGCGTCGCATCCGGAGCTCGAAGCCATCCAGATCTTCGATGCGAAGGCAAACGTGGTCGCGTCATCGCAGCAGGGCATCGTGATCTCGCCCACGCCGACGGGGGCCACCTTCGCCAACAGCCTCAGCGTCGAGACGCTTGGGCCAATCGGGATTGGCGGCAACGGAATCGACTGGCTAATGACCGCACCGATCCTGGGTCCGGACGAGCTTCCACAAGGCGTGGTGGCCGCCGACCTGCGCGTGACGTCGCTCTCGAGGCTGTTGAATCCCTACGGCCCGGACGCCGTTACGAGCCAGGACCAGGAAACTCACATCGTCAACGCCGATCACCTTCTCGTCTACAGCTCGGACTGGGGCGTGCTCCCCGACGATGGCGCCGCACTGGCAAAGGGATCGCTGAAAACTCGGGCCGAGGCCGCCGTCTACGACCAGGCGATCACAGTCGGCGCCGGCGCAGCCCAGATCGTCGACTATCGCAACCACCAGGTCCTGGCCGGCTACGAACCGATTCCCACCCTTGGCTGGGTGATCGTCGCCTCGATCGAAACGTCGAGCGCGCTGGCGCCGGTGCAGCAGCAGGAGCTCCGGACGTCGCTGCTCCAGGGCTTGAGCACGCTGGTGCTGATCGCGTTTGCCATCATCCTGGCCGTCTTGACGACTCGACCGATCGTCGCCCTCTCTCGTGCCGCGGCGAGGGTCGAGGCGGGAGATCTGTCCGCCCGCGTCAACCTGTCCGGTGGCGCGGAGGTCCGCCGCCTGGGCGACACCTTCAACGCCATGATCGAGCGCCTCAGCGCGGTCCTGTTGCGGCTCCGGGGCGAGGTCACGGAATCCGCCACAAAGCTCTCTGCAGCCGCCGAACAGCTCGCCTCAGCGACCCTCGAGCAGACGACCGCGGCCACCGCGACGTCGGCGAGCATGGAAGAGGTGGCGCGTACCTCGGCTTCGATCGCGGACACCGTGGACCGGGTCGCCATCCAGGCCGGTGAGGCGCAGACCAACCTCGAGCTCGCGCAAACCGATCTCAAAGCCTCGGGCGATCGGACCCTCGCGCTGGCCGGCCGCGTCAACGAGATCGAAGGCATCCTCGAGCTCATCAATGACATCGCCGACCAGACCAACCTGCTCGCCCTCAACGCCGCAATTGAGGCGGCGCGCGCCGGCGACGCGGGCCGGGGTTTCGCCGTCGTCGCCGACGAGGTGCGCCGGCTGGCCGAGCGGTCGAAGGCGGCCGCCGCACAGATCGCGAAGCTCGTGGAAGGTGCTCAGGCGCAGGGCGGCGAGACCGTCATGGCGCTGGAGAAGGGTGTCAAACAGATGGAGCGCGGCCTGAAGATGATGCAGGCGATGACCGAGGTCAGCGGCCAGGTGCAGGTCGCGAGCCAGCAGCAGCGTTCATCCACCGAGCAGGTCGTGCTCGCCATCGAGCACATCGCCGAGGGCAGCCGCTCAGTGGCGGTCACGGCCCAGGAGATCGCCTCGGCCGCAGCGAGACAAGGCGCTCTCGCCGCCGATCTCGCAGGCTCGGGCTGGGAAAGCTTGATCGAGGACGACAGTGGAGCTTAAGAAGCCGGGCCTTGTACCGGTGGTCGTGAGCGCGCCCACCAACGTACGCGTGTTGAGAATCGCCGCCGCTGATCTGGACGCTCCTCTCGGCGCCCTGCCCTACGAGAAGGTCTGGAACAGCTTCTTCGCGAGGATGCTGGTCAGCCTGCTAGCGGTCGCGCTGCCATTCTTCATCATCGCCGGGCTGGTTCCCAACCTTCTCGCACGGTGGGGAGTCGGACCCGAGATCGTCGCCACCACCCTCCTGATCGGCATCACCGGGGTGGCCGCTCGTTTGATGATCCGCCCAGTCGTCGCGCTTTCGCGGGCCGCCGCCCAGGCCGAGTCAGGCGACTTCTCAGCACGGGTCGTACCGGGCGGCAGCACGGAGATTCGGTTGCTGGGTCAAACGTTCAACGCCATGCTCGACCGGCTTGCCGGCATGCGGTTCGGTCTCCGAACCGAGGTTGCCGAATCTGCCGCCAACCTTGCCGGAGCGGCGGAGCAGCTGGCCGCCGCCACCCTGGAGCAAACCAACGCAGCAAGTGAGACCTCGGCGAACATGGAGGAACTGGCGCGCAGCAGCGTCTCAATCGCTACGACGGCGGCCGCGGCCAGCAGCCAGGCGGACGACGTCCGAACCCGGATCGTGGTGGCGCAGACGGAGCTGCAAGCCTCAGGTCAACGCGCGATGGCGATGGCGCGACAGGCGGGTGAGGTTGAGGGCATCCTCGAGCTGATCAACGACATCGCCGACGAGACCAACTTGTTGGCGCTGAACGCAGCGATCGAAGCCGCTCGAGCCGGCGAGACAGGGCGTGGCTTCGCTGTCGTAGCGGACGAGGTGCGGCGCCTGGCCGAGCGCTCGAAGGCCGCTGCAGCGAAAATGGTCACACTCGTTGGAGGGGCTCAAGGACAGAGCCGGGCGAGGGCTGCGGCGATCGAAGGTTGGACTCGCCAGATGGACGTCTGGGTGGCAATGATGAGGACGATGGCTGAAGCCAGCGGCCAGGTCCAGCTGGCCACCGAGCAGCAGCGTTCGGCGGTCGATCAGGCTGTGGTCGCCATCGAGCACATCGCCGTCAGCAGCCGGTCGGTGGCCGCAACTGCGCAATCGATTGCGCTCGCCGCCGCCCGCCAGGGCAACATTGCGGCCGAGCTCGCGGGCTCCACGAGCGAGATCGGGGAGCGGTAGGTGGTGAATAGACTGCCGCCCGAAATCCGCATCCCTTCTCAAGCGACCAACCTTCGCGTGTTGAAGCTCCCGGTTGCCGATCCGCGACCGGTTCGAGACGCCCTCCCGAGTCACAACCCTTGGGACAGCTTCTTCACCTGGATGCTCGTCAGCTCACTCGTGGTCGCTCTGCCGTTCTTCGTTCTCGCAGCCTTCTTCGACCTCGCGCAATGGGGCATCGGGACCGAGCTCGGCGCGACTCTCCTTCTCATCGTCTTGCTGGCGCTGGCGACCTGGTGGACAGCGCGACCTGTGGCCGCGCTGTCGCAAGCGGCGAACGCCGTGGAGTCAGGAGACTTCTCCTCTCGAGCCGTCGCCGGAGGTGGCGGAGACACGCGCCGGCTGGCGATGACGTTCAACATGCTTGTCGACCGCCTCGTCCTCGACCTTCCAAGGCTTCGCGTTGAAGGCGACGAGACCGCCGGCAGGCTTTCGGTGTCAGCCGAGCGGCTCGCGGCGGCCACCCTCGAGCAGTCTGCTGCCGCCGCGCAAACCACTGCCCAGCTCGAGATCCTTATGCGTGGCTCTGCCGCGGTTGCGGGAGCGGTCGGAGCTGTGATGTCACAGGTCGGCGAGCTTCATTCCAACATCCAGCGCGCCCAAACCGACCTGCAGGCCTCGAGCGATCGCACTCAAGCGAACGCCCGGCGTGTCAGTGAGATCCAGGCCGTGCTTGGGCTCCTGAACGACATCGCGGATCAGACCGCCCTGCTTGCGCTCAACGCAGCGATCGAGGCCGCCCGCGCGGGAGATTCCGGACGCGGCTTCGCGGTGGTCGCTGACGAGGTGCGCAGGCTGGCCGAACGTTCCAAAGCCGCGGCCGGAGAGATCTCCACGCTAGCCGAAGGCGCTCAAACCACCAGCGGCGAGGCGGTCGTGGCGATCGAGCGGCGCGGACAGCAGCTGGACCGGTGGATGGGTTTGACCCAGGCCATGGCCGACTTGAGCGCAAAGGTCGAGCCCACCGTGAGGCAGCAGCGGGTCGACGCGGAAAACGTCGAGCTCACGGTGCTGGTGAGCGCGCAGAAAAGTGCCGCGGTGGCGGCCGCCTCGAAGGAGCTCGCCGCAGCGGCGGGCGCCGGGATCGCGCTCTTCCAACAGAAGGATGTGCAGATAGACCTGCAGAAAGAGGTGAGCAAATGACCCGAGTGCTCGTCATAGCCGCCAATTCCGCTTACTTCGCCGTTCCCATGGGAAGCGTGCACCAGGTGCTGCGGCACCCCTTCGTGACCCGCGTTCCCCTCTCGCCCGCCGGCCTCATCGGTGTCGTCAACGTTCGCGGAGAGATCGTCCCCCTGCTTGACACGGCCGTGTTGACGGGAACCGGCCAGCTCAGCGAACCGCCCTTCGCCGTGCTGGTGCGCAGCGGAGAGGACGTGGTGGCCTTGAGTGCCGATGAGCTGCCGATCGCCGCCGACTTCGAGGAGCCGGTCGGCGCAGGCGCACAACCCGGCGAGATCGCCATCTACAGCAACGGCGGACGCCTGGTGGTGCTCGTCGACGTGGAGGAGCTGGTGAAAAACCGGCTGGACCTGAAACGGGCGAGCTAGAGGACGAGTTCCGGCCGCTATTTGTCGAGGAGGCCAAGGGCCACCTCGAGCGGATCGCTTCGGGCCTGATGGCGCTCGAAGCGGCACCCGACGATCAGGCAGCGATCGATGGGATCTTGCGCGAGGCGCACACCATGAAAGGAGCGGCCGGCATGGTCGGGATGATGCGGGTGAGCCGGCTCGCCCATCGACTCGAAGACCTCCTGGTCGAGCTCCGTTCGGGGACGCGGCGCTCGACTCCTGAGCTCACGGATTCAATGCTGATGGTCGTCGACGGTTTGGGCCGGCTAATCGCCAACCCGTCCAGCCGAGAACAGGACGCGAGCGACGAGGCGGCGATGGAACGTCTTCTGCCGACGCCGGCGGTTGCGGCGCCCTCCTCCCCTCCCGGCCTGTCGCCGGCGGCGGTTGCGGTCTCCATTCCCTCGCCTGACCTTCTATCGGCATCGCCGGTTGAGGTCTCCAACCCCCCGCCTGACCTTCTATCGCCATCGCCGGTTGCGGGTTTCATCCCCCCACCCGGCAGTGCCTTGCAGGCAGTGCCGACCTCCCCGGCGAGCGGGGAGGCCAGGGAGGCCAGCAAGAAGGTGGAGGCTTCCACTCTCGAGGTGCCTGTGGCGCGAATCGACGAGCTCAACCGGCTGGTCGGAGAAGTCTCAGCCGCACAATTGAGAGTCGGACAGGTGTTCGGAACCGAGCTGCACATGGACCCCGATGCCAACAGCGAGTACCGCGAGCTCACCAAGGTCATCAACCAGCTCCAGGAGGTCACCGAGCGAACCCGGATGGTGCCGGTCGGAACGCTCGGCGCGATCCTGCACCGAACGGTCCGGGACACCGCGCGCACCCTGGGCAAGAAGGTGCGCTGGGAGCTGATCGGCGAGGACATCGAGGTCGACCGAGGGGTGCTGGAGCAGCTCGTCTCACCTCTTCTCCACCTGGTCCGCAACTCGATCGGGCATGGCATCGAAACTCCCGAGGAGAGGGTCGCGGCCGGCAAGCCCGAGGAGGCCGTGGTCCGGCTGCACGCGACACAAGTCGGGTCCAAAGTCGTGATCGCGATCAGCGATGACGGCGCCGGCATCAACGTGGCCGCCGTCCGAGCGGCGGCGCTCAAGCGCGGCCTCGAGATCGGCGGGCTCACGGAGGACGAGTCGCTGCACCTGATCTTCCACACCGGGGTCTCGACCGCGAAGACCCTCACCGAGACCTCGGGTCGAGGAGTCGGACTCGACGTCGTGCGCTCTGCCGTCGAAGCCATCCACGGCGAAGTGCAGATCGTCAACCACCCCGGTGCGGGGGCGGAGTTTCGGATCGTGGTGCCAATTACGCTGACGGTCGTCCCATGCCTCATCGTCTCGATCGCGGGCCAGTCGTTCGCCCTGCCTCTGCACCGGATCATCCGCATGCTGGAGGCGCAGAACGTCCAGGTCGTAAGCGGCAAGAGCCTCGCCGTCATCGATGGGCTGGCCGTTCCGGTTTCCGACCTCGCCTCGCTCCTGGGCCTACCGACCGTTGGCGCCGGACCCTGGGTTTTGCTCGGCACTGCGTCGAGCCCCCATGCATTCCAGGTCGAGACCGTGATGCAGAAACGCGACGTCGTCGTCCGCGGTTTGACCGGCCGCCTGCGCGAACTGAAGGCGGTGAGCGGGGCCAGCATCGAACCGAACGGAAGCATCCTGCTGGTGCTTGACGTTTCGACCCTCATCGAACGCAGCCTCTCAACCGTTACCGCCGGATCCAACGGCGCCGACAAACCCGCCGGTCCGCCGCCACAGCTGTCGGTGGTGGTCGTGGACGACATCCTGATGGTGCGCGAGCTCCAGCGCTCGATCCTCGAGCGTGGAGGCTATGCGGTGCGTACAGCGAGCGATGGAGCCGAGGCTTTTGCGATGCTGAGCGAAGTACCCGCGGACCTGGTGGTGACCGACGTCGAGATGCCGAACCTGGACGGTCTGCACCTGATCACCAAGATGCGCTCGCACCCGCGCCTGGCCAACGTTCCCGTGCTGATCGTGTCCTCGCATGGGAGCGATGAGGATCGACAGCGCGGCCTCGACGCGGGTGCCGACGGCTACATCGTCAAGACGTCTTTTGACGAGGCTGGATTGCTAAGCGCGGTCTCGCGCCTGCTGGGCCGGACCCAAAGCGCAACGTCCCAAACGAGAAATGGGGCACGCGGCCCGGGATCCGCTCCAAGCTTGCCGGCCCCAACGGCCGAAACGGCCGCCACCGCGAGTCGCGCATGAGTTCGCTCACCCATGCCTCGTCACTCCTGCGGTCACGCGCCGGCCTCAAAGCAGAGCCGGCGACCCAGGCAAGGCTCGAGAGGTTGCTTCAAGAGAGCGCGACCCTCGCGGGCATTCCTGTGGATGACTACGTGAGCATGGTGGACGCGCAGCCTGCGGCCTTTGACGATCTGCTGGACCGCGTCACCGTCCAGCACAGCGCCTTTTTCCGGGATCCGGCTCAATTCGCAGCCCTCGACCATCTCGCTCGCCGAGCGGATCAGTCGCAGCACGTGGTCTGGAGCGCAGCGTGCGGCAACGGCCAGGAACCGTACAGCCTGGCGATGGCGCTCGATGAGACCGGCCGCGGCGACTGGCAGGTTGTGGCCACCGACGTCTCATTCCACGCGCTCGCTCGAGCCGAGAAGGCCCATTACACCGAGACCGAGGTCCAGGGTCTTTCCAGCGAACGCCGGCGTCGATATCTCACGCCGAGCCAGGACGGATACGACGTCGTTCCGTCGATTCGACGTCGGGTGCGCATCGCCCATCACAATCTCGCGCTGGACGAAGCGACCTCGATCGTGCCTAAGCCGGCGATTGTTTTCTGCCGCAACGTCCTGATGTACTTCGGACGCGAAGAGTCGACGGCCTGCATTCAGCGCATCGCCTCCGCGATGGCTTCTGGCGGGCATCTCTTCCTCGGCCATTCGGATTCGCCAGGACCGATGACCCGATTCTTCGCAGAGGTCTGGGTGGCCGGCGTTCACTGCTACCAGCGCCTCGTGGCGGTGCCCGTCGCTCCAGTGGTTGGAAAGCAGTCGGCCGGCGCGCGGCCGCCTCGCGACCTGCCCGGCCTGCTCACCGAAGGAGATCGCGCGGCGGCAAGCGGCGACCTTCGAGCGGCCGTGCGCGCGTTCCGGCAGGCGACCTACCTCGATCCAAACGTCGCCATCGCCTACTTTCAGCTGGGGTCGGCGCTCGAGCTCGCGGGCGACGCACGCGAGGCGCGCCGCGCTTTTGGCGCGGCAGGTCTGGCAATGGTCAATGGAGACGGCTCAGAGGACATCTCCGGGCTCGGGGGCTACACGCGTCGCGACCTGGCCAGCGCCATCGCCTACAAGCTCACAGGCGCGGTCCGCTGATGGCGACAGAAGACATCGTCCTCGTCGACGACGACCGCGTGATCCAGAAGATGGTCGGTGGCTTCCTGCAACGCAGGGGCTACGCGGTGCGCACGGCACATGACGGAATCGAGGCCCTGCGGTTCGTCCGCGACCGGATCCCCGACCTCGTCATAACCGACGTACGCATGCCGGAGCTCAACGGCATCGAGCTGACCTCCCGTCTGCGCGCCCACCACAGGACCGCCGGCGTTCCGATTCTCATGTTCTCGGAGCTGAGCGGGGCGCCCGATGCCCTGGCCGGATACGCGGCGGGCGCCGACGACTACCTGCCCAAGCCTTTTGAGCTCGAGATCCTCGAAGCCAAGGTCCAGTCCCTGCTGCGGCGTTCGGCAGGCGCCACGGCAAAGCGCAACCGCGGCAGGATGATCCTGTTTGCCCACGCGAAGGGCGGCGTCGGCACGACTTGCCTGGCCGTCAACACGGCCGTGCTGCTTGCGGCGCAATCCTCGAAGCCGGTCGGCCTGCTCGACCTCGATGTCGAGTTTGGCGATTCGGCGGTCTACCTGAACCTCCATCCACACCGAACCCTGGCCGACCTCAAGGCGCCTCCCGGCGCTCTGGTCGACGAGACGTCGTTCGAAGGTTTCGTGACCGAGTCCGGCAGCGTCCGGCTGGTGGTCGGGTCTGATTTCCCGGAACGAGCCGAGCTCGTCACGCTGCCGGCCATCCAGCTTGCCATCGACCGCCTGAGCGCCACCTGTCAGTACGTGCTTGTGGATTCACCTGCATCGTTCAGCGAACGCACCCTGACCGCCCTCGACACATGCGACCTGATCTGCCTTGTCACATCCGCATCGCTGCCCTCGCTGAAGGCGACTCGCCGATGCCTCGTGCTCTTCGACACACTTGGCGTGTCACCACAGCGGGTGCGGCTGATCCTCAACCACAGCACGCCCCATGCGATGGACATTGGCGTCGCCGCCGCGGTGCTGGGACGCCATCCCGACTTCGTGATCCAGAACTCTGGGAGCCTCGAGCGGGCCGCGAGCACCGGCCGGCCATTGGTCGCAGCCGATCCAGCCGACCCGCTGGTCTCGGATCTTCGAAAGCTGGCGGATTCCATCGTCGCGAGTCTCCCTCTCTCGCTGGACGCGCCCGACTAGAGACCCGCGCTCGCCGCTATTGCAGCACCAACTCTTCCACGGGTTGCGCAATACGCCCGGCGACGTGCATCTGATATTCGTAGGCTCTCGCCATGCGCCGGAGGCCGGTGTCGGCACTCGAGCTGATGATCTTCCGCGCCAAGGTGGAGACCGCCATGCCCACGCCGAGGCGACTGACCTCTTCGTTCAAAACTCGGAGATTGGTGTCGCGCCACAGGACATAAGACCGCGCCAGGACAGCGAGTGACAGACCGTAACGCGCCGCGAAGATTCCGACCCGGCTGACGAAGTTGCGTTCGATCTCCGTCGTGCCTTGGCCCGAGATCAGGAACCTCGCGATGGCCCGGCTCGTCAGAGCGTTCACATCGCGGATCTGCTTCGCAAAGCGCGGCGAGGTCAGTTCGGCCAGCCCTGTCGCCACGGCAGCCGCCGCGATCAGCCTCGTGGTCTCCGCCACTCGCGCAGCAAGCGCCTGGCCGAGGCGGACCTGGGCCGGCTCGGCGGCGAGAAGCGGCGGGCGTGAGAACCCGAAGCCGCGACCCCGGCCGCTGGCCGCCGGCGTGACGGCTGTGCGGGCCCCGTTGGTGACCATGCGCAAGTAATACGCGCGCTCGAACGTTATGTCTCCCTGCGAAATCAGGTCTTCCGCCCATGCATTTCGATGGGCTTAGACCCTAACCCTGTTTGTGAGCCGGGCCGGTACCCTGCGCATAGAGGGCAGGCGGGCAGTGTCTGCGCATGGCGACTTCTCGATCCCTCCCGCGTAGACCTGAACCATGGGATTCGCAGGCGTTGTCTTCGCCCTCGTCACGTTGGGATACATCCTTGGGGTCTGGACCGCATTGGCTGTCTTGAGGCAGCCGCAACAGTCTTATGAGGACGCTGTCCCCGCGTCTTTGTCCGACGTTCCAAGCATCCTATTGCGCGACACATCGCGCCTCGGGACGCGGCGGCCATGAGCCGCACGACCCCAACACCCAGACACCTCAAGGTTCTGAGAATCCCGTCGGCGGTCGCCAATCACGACCGGCGCAGCCATGAGCGCCGGACGGAAGCCGAACCCCCCGAAGACCTGGTATCGCTCGGCAGCCACGAGCTTCGCAATGCCGTCTCGAGCATCGTGGGTTGCGCCGAGCTGATCGACTCCGGCGACCTGGCGGATGAGGCCCTTCACCTGTACACAGGAATCCTCCTGCGGGAGGGCCGGCGCCTGAGTGCGTTCGTCAACAGCGCGGTGGCGCTGCAGCGCCTCGAACACGGTCACAGAGAGCTGTACCTGGCACCGGTCGATGTGCGGTCGCTGATCAAGCGCGCGGTGCATGCGGCGGGAGATGACGACCTGAGGCCGATCGAGGTCGACGTGCCCGAGGAGCTTCCACTGGTATCCGCCGAGGCCGAGGCGATCCTCGAGGTCCTGGGCAACTTCATCTCGAATGCTCGCAGGTTCTCGCCTGATGGCGGCTCGATCGGAATCGCGGCGCGCCAGCTCGGCGACATGGTCGAAGTCGACATCCGGGACCATGGCGTCGGGATCGAAGCCGAAGCGCTGCCCAAGCTCTTCCGAAAGTTCTACCGCGCCGACAGCGGGGTCGGCCGGCTCGCCCCCGGCGCCGGCCTTGGCCTGGCCATCAATCACAGGATCGTAGAAGCCCACGGTGGCAAGCTCGTCGCCAGCTCGAGGGGCGCGGGAAAGGGCGCACAGTTTCAGTTCACGCTGCCGATCTCCCGACCGAGCGCAACCTCCGGAAAGATTCTCATCGTCGAAGACGACGGTGGATTCGCCAGCCTTTTGAAGGCGGAGTTCGCGGCTGAGGGGCTCAGCACCGTCCGCGCCGCCGACGCCGAGACCGCCGAGCGTCTCCTCGCGGACATGACGCCGCTGGCGATTATCCTCGACCTGGCGCTGCCAGGCCTCCAGGGCGAGGATTTCCTCGCTCGAATGTGGGCGGTTGGTGGCGCGCGCCTCCCGGTCGTCGTACTAACGATGAAGAACCTCAGGCCCGATCAGATTTCAGCGCTCGAGCTCACGGGCGCCACGGCAGTCCTGCCGAAGGAGGCGGGTGCCCCCCAAGCTGCCGTAGCCTTGATCGCCAGGGCCCTGGCGGCCCAACCGGCCGCCGGATGATCAGGCACACCGCAACTCCAACCGAGCTGGAGCTCCTGCGCACCGTCCTGATCGCGGATGACGAGTCGAGCATCCGTCTCCTGGTTCACGCGACGATCGAGTCCGACGACTACAAGGTGGTCGAAGCCGCAGACGGAGCGCAGGCCTGGGCCATGGCCCAGGAGCTCAGGCCATCACTGGTTCTGCTCGACGTGCAGATGCCGGGACGAAGCGGTCTCGAAGTGCTGCGCTCGATCAAGGCCGATCCGGATCTCAAGGCGACGCGCGTCATCCTGCTCACATCGAAGGCCCACGAGCGAGACATCGAGGTCGGGCTGATCGCGGGCGCGGATTTCTACCTGACCAAGCCCTTCTCGCCGCTGGATCTCCTGACCCGGGTCGAAGAGGCACTCGAGCTCTGATGGGCCAGCCCCAGGTTAGAGACCGATCTCGCCGTCGAGGCTGGTCGGTAAGCCGGTACATGGTCCTGTTCACGATCGTCCTTATCGCTGTGGCCGCGGTAGCAGGTGTAGCGGTACGAGCCCTGGGCGAGCAGGACGCCCGGCAGTCGGCCACCGCGGACGCGAGCTTTGCGGCAAATGGGGCGGCGGATCAACTGGCAGGCGGCCTGCTCTTGCTGCGGCAGACCACCGCCAGGCTGGCGGCCGACCCGCAGGTGGCGGCCATTCTCGGTTCACCATCCGCACCGTGCAGCCTGATATTCGCGGGCGACGGTCCGTTTTCGACCGGCCATCTCGACATCATCGAGGCGGACGGATCGGTGAGATGCTCCTCCCAACCGGTTCACAACGGCCCGGTATATGCGCGGGCGGACTGGCTGCCCGCGTCAGGGCGCAGCCCGATCACGTTCGCACCCTTCCTCGACCCGGTCACGAACCAGGTCTCGGCGGTGGTCGCCACCCCGGCGGCAGGCGCGCTGGGCATCGTGGCCGCGATTGTCGAGCTCGCACCTGTGGGACCCAACCTCGCGGCGACGCTGGGCGGCCCGCGCCAGCTCGAGTTCCTGCTTACCACCACGGATGGCAACACAGTGCTGGCTCGCTCTCTGCAGCCGGCGCGCTGGGTCGGAAAGCCGCTGGCGGGCACGGACTTCGCGAGCGCCAAGGGCCAGGTCGAACGCCTCGACCTCGATGGAAGAGCTCGCATCTACGCGAGCTCTGCCGTCGGCTCAACCCACTGGCTGGTCTACTCCGGAGCTGACGAGGGAGCGGCGCTGGCCGCCGGTGACCTGTCGTCCAACCGCGAGCTCGCCATCATTCTCGGCGGCATGGGAATCGCGCTCATCGCCATCTTCGCGGTCTACCGACGCATCGTGGACCCGATCCGGCAGCTCAACCTGGTCATACGCGGTGCGACGCCCGGGAGCGCAGTTGACGCCGTCAACCTGACTGGGGCGAGGGAGGTCACCGGCCTCGCGGAGGACTTCGACAAGCTCATGGCAACGGTGAAGCGTGAGCTCGTCGAAAGGGTCAGCAGCGAGCAGGCCGCGATCGTCTCGGAGCGCAACTACCGAATGCTCTTCGAAGGCCATCCGGCGCCGATGTGGATCTACGACGTGGACACGTTTGCGTTTCTCGAAGTCAACGACAGCGCGATGCAGGAGTACGGGTACTCGCGTGACGAGTTCCTGGCCATGACGATCAAGGACATCCGGCCCCCCGAGGACCTCCCGAAATTTCTCGAGCTCCAGGCTCAGCCGCTGCCACACGCCGATCGATCCGGACCGTGGAGGCACGTCCTGAAGGATGGTTCGACGGTCCAGGTGCTCGTCACGTCTCACGCCGTCACTTTCGGTGAGCACAACGCCCGCGTGGTCCTCGCCGAGAACCTGACCGAAAGTCAGCGGCTCGAGCTGGAGCTCGCCGAGTCGCACGCTCACGCCGAGAGCAGCGCCGAGCTCAGCCGGGCCAAGGATGAGATGGTCGCGATGGTGAGCCATGAGCTCGGCACGCCGCTCGCCAGCATCGTTGGCTTTACGGAGCTGCTGGCGACGCGCGAGGTGACGGCTGCTCAACGCAAGGATTATCTGGCGGTGATGCTCCAAGAAGGCCGCCGGCTGACAGCGCTCGTCAACGACTTCCTCGATCTGCGCCGCCTCGAGGGCGGCCACCTTTCGATGCGCTTCGCGCCGGCGGACATCTCCGCGCTCATCACGCGCGCTGCCAAGCTCTTCAGCAACCCGGGAGGCCCACCGATCGAAACCCGCGTGCCGCACGATCTTCCGCTGGTTCGCGTGGACAGCGATTCCATGTTCCGCGTTCTGGCAAACCTGCTCTCGAACGCCCGCAAGTACTCTCCTCTCGGCGGCTCGATCGTCGTGGGCGCCAGTGTCGCGAACGGAATGGTCGAGGTCTATGTTCAAGACCGAGGCCTCGGGATTCCGGCCGAGGCCCTTTCCCTACTGTTCGGCAAGTTCTACCGCGTGGAATCGCCCGACCGCGAAGCGATCGGTGGCACCGGACTCGGGCTTGCGATCTGCAAGAACATCGTCGAGAGCCACGGGGGCAAGATCGGCGCGCGCTCGGAGGGAGTCGGGAAGGGCTCCCGCTTTTACTTCACCGTGCCGATGGTTCGAGAGCAGGCCCAAAGCGGCGATGTCCTCGTGGTGGAAGACGACTCAGGATTCGCCGACTTGCTCGAGGCGGAGCTGCACACAAGGGCTCTCAGCACGCTCTGGGCGCCAGACGCGGAGACGGCGAAGCGCCTGATGACCAAGGCGCGTGCGGTGGTGCTGGACCTGGTTCTGCCGGGTCTCCCGGGGGAAGATTTCTTGCGGGAGCTGCGAGCAAGCCGAGGAGCCGGAATCCCGGTCGTCGTCGTGACCTTGAAGGATCTTGATCCGGCAGCCAACCTCTCACTGCAGAAGGCGGGAGTCACAGCAGTGCTGCGCAAGGGGCCGGGTACTGCCGCCACGGCGGCAAACCTGATCGCCAGCCGCCTGGCTTCAGAGCTGGTGGCGATTTGATCATCACACCCGACACAAGACAGGGAACGGCGGATCACGCCGACGACCTCGCAAGGATAGTTCGCCTTCGCCAGACATATCTGCGCATGGTCCCTGATCTCCAGGCCGTGCCCGACATCCCCACCCCGGTGGTGCGGACCGCGTCCATCATGTTCACGGACATCAGAGGCTTCAGCCACTTGACCGAGCGTTTCGGGGACGATCCCGCCGGCCTGCTCGACGTGCTCAACGCCCATTTGAAGAAAGTCATCCGCTCCATCCTCATCTGCGGAGGTGTGATCGAGAAGTTCGTCGGGGATGGGGTGATGGCAACTTTCGGCGCGACCGACCACCAGCCCGACCACGTGCATCGCGCGATGGCCGCGGCGATCGGACTGGTCGGCGCCAACGAGGCATTGAACCGGCGATGCGCCGCGGGATGGGGATTTCGACTCGAGGTCGGCGTGGGCATCGCGTCAGGTCCGGTGGTCATCGGCGCCGTCGGGTCGGCCGAGCGATCGGAGCTCGGCGTGCTGGGCGATGCGGTCAACATCGCGGCCCGGCTGGTGACGCACGCCGGTCCCGGCGAGGTGCTCATGACGGGCACGGTCTTTCGCCAGGTGTCGGACATGCTGCAGAGCGAGCTGACCAACCAATCGGCCGTTCGCGGGCGCACCGGCACGCTCGAGATCTACCGGATGTCATTGCTCGGAGGTCGCGGCGCCCTGGCCTGATCCGGCGGCCCCACGTTCCGCTCGTCAAACGCGCGGTTTCACGTGTTGCCCGGCAGCCAGCGCCGCGTAGCGGTCGTACTGAATTCGAAAGAGCTCGATTACTCCGGCGGCGTCTTCCGGTCCGGCCATCCAGCAGCTGACCCATCCGGTCTGGGGCAGGACGTGGTGGGGCTGGGCGCGACCAGCTGCGATCATCTCGTCGCGAAGCTTGCGCGGCAAGGGCAGGTCGGCCAGGCGGTCGCCGTGAACGTGGCCCATCTCTTTGCGGCCATACCGGTATTCGGTGCCGCCGAAGCGGTGCGATACCGCTTCGACTCTCGGCCACGAGGTGACAGTCATCCGGATCCGCTCACCAGCTCCCTTCATATCTACTAGTAAACTCCGGCCCGCCATCATTTAGGAGCGATGAAGCTTTACGGAGAGCTGGCCGAGTGGTGGCCGATCTTCTCGACCCCGGAGGAGTATCGGAAAGAGGCTGCATTCTTCGCTCGAGCGCTCACCGCCTCATGCGACCCCGCCCCGCGCAGCGTGCTCGAGCTCGGATCGGGCGGCGGAAACAACGCCTTCCACCTCAAGAAGAGTTTCGCGATGACGCTCGTCGATCTGTCCTCACACATGCTTGCCGTCAGCCGGTCGCTCAACCCGGAGTGCGAGCATCTGGAGGGCGACATACGCTCAATCCGGCTGGGCCGAACTTTCGACGCGGTCTTTGTGTACGACGCCATCTGTCACATGACCACGGAGGCGGATCTGCGCGCCGTGATGCAGACCGCGTTCGAACATTTGCGACCGGGTGGTGTGGCGCTGTTCGTTCCAGACTTCGTGCGCGAAACCTTTGTCGAGAACACGGACCATGGAGGCAACGACACCGACCGGGGCAGCGTGCGCTATCTGCAATGGACCACCGACCCCGATGCGAGCGACACGACCTACCTGGTCGACTTCGCGATCCTGATTCGCGATGTGCAAGGTCAGACGCGCCTCGCGCACGACCGCCACACCTATGGACTCTTTCCCCGCCCCACGTGGCGCCGCCTTATGCGTGAGTCCGGGTTCGAGCTGAAGTCGGTCGACGTCGCGATGAACGGATTTGAGCGAGACCTCTTCGCAGGCAGGCGGAGGCGTTAAGGCCGAGGCGGCGAAACCGACCAATGAGTTGCCGAGCCCACGAATCGGCAGCAACCATCAGGTCGCGGAGCTGATGCCGATCGCAGAGTTCAGTCGGCTCGGTGCTTCGTCCACGCTTAGAGTCTATGAATCTCTGCCCGCCGAGGCTCCGCTGAACGTGGGATCAGTGACTTGGGGGCAGCGTTCCCGCCGGGAGGGCCGCGAGGCTGATGGTGCTGGTGCCGGGTTGGCTGGGAGAACCCCACAGCAGCCTGAAGGTCCAGCAACCCGCCGTGGGTACGTCCACGATGCTCGGGCCGCCGTTCACGCTGACCACCGTTTGGGATCTACCCGTCGGCAAACCTTCGACGACGAAGTTGGACGGGTCGCCTTTGGCCACCCATAGGACCTTGTTGTTGGTGCCATCTATCCGTGGGCTGCTGCCTGCGACCAGCTGAGTCGCAAACAGGTACGCCACTGCATCGCCGCCCGTGCCCAAAGCCCATGGCACAGTCCACGGACCTCCTTTTTCGACACTCCATCCGCCCTGCGCCCAGAGGGGTGGCTCGGCATCGGTCAGCACGGTGCCTGCGCAGCCGCCGGCCAATGTATGAACTGTCGCTGTCGGGCTCGCTTGAACGTGCCCCGAAGCAGCCGGCGCCGGCGAGCAACCTCCGACGGCAAAGATCATGAGCGCGGCGAGAGCTGCGCCCCCCGATCTGGTTTCGCTTCTCATTGTTCTAGTTACACCGGCGGGCCAATGATCGTTCCACCTGTGAGGGTGGCCGCGGACGGTTTGACGCTCGGGGTCAGCCGACGGTACGACCGTTGGCGGTCAGCGTGACCTCGATGTTGCCCCGTGTGGCATTCGAATACGGGCAGACCTGGTGTGCTGCGGCGACGATCCGCACGGCCTGCTCTGGGTCCTGGACCTGCGGCAGCGTCACGTGCAACTCGACGGCAAGCTTGTAGGCGCGCTCCGCGGTCGGAAGGAGGCTCACGCCGCTGTCGATCGAGACGTCGCCCACCTCGGCGTGCTCGCGACGGCCCACCACGCCCAGAGCGCCCTCGAAGCACGCGGCGTAACCCACCGCGAAGAGCTGCTCGGGATTCGTGCCGCCCCCCTCCCCGCCCATCTCCTTCGGCCTTCGGAGCTGCACGTCGAGAGCTCCGTCAGTGGTCAGGCCGTGACCGTTGGCGCGACCACCCGTGACCGTCGCTTCGGCCGTGTAAATCACTCGGGCTGTCTGGGACCCGGTGCCTGGTACTTGCATGTCAATTTCTCCTCGCAGCCTTCCAATCAGGCGGTCTTCGATTCGCTCCGGTCGCCAAGTCGTAACGTGGCTCCGACCACCACGGTCAGGATGGCCAACACACCTGCTGTCAAGGAAATCCCAGGTACCCAGAACCCGATGACCAATGCCGCGATAAGGGTGACAACAGCCACGAGACCCGGCGCATTGACGATGAGCGAACGACGGGGTTCACGCGTCGCAGCGGCGACGATCCCGGACACGAACAGCAACACGCCCAATACGTAAGCGGCCGGTGAGGCCAGATGATGCGATGTCTCGCCGAGGACAAACGGCGATATGAAGAGAAGAACGCCGAACGCCATGGTGGCGTAATCCTGCCACCGCCTCCAAGCAGTCATGACTGCTCACCTCCACGGGGAACGCCTCGGAAGACTGGTGGCCGGCGCCGGGCGCATCCCCACGGGCTCGACTCGGTCATCTCCCACCTTCCAAAGCCCCGGCTCGGTAGGACAAGAGCCAGCTAAATCAACGCAATGGACCGGCCGGCTATTCCGGCCAGGCGGCCGGGATCGAGCTCGTCAGGCAGAGCCCACGCCGGTAGGCGCTGCGACCTCGTCTGCGGCTTGCGGCACGCGGTGCAGGCCGGTGACCGACAGGATCTGCTCCTCGCCAAGCGAGTCCTCGGCCAGGAGGGCACTGGCAAGCGCGTCCAGCCTGTTGCGGTTCTCGGTGAGAAGCCTCACGGCTTCGGCAAAGCATTCGTCGGCGATCCGCTTGATCTCGATGTCGACCTCTCGGGCGGTGGCCTCGCTGTACGGACGCACCATCGAGAACGAGCTGTTCTGGCCGTCTTCGGCAAAGGCAAGAGGGCCGATCTTGGCGCTCATCCCCCATCGAACGACCATCTCGCGCGCGATCATCGTCACCTGCTGGAGGTCGTTCGAGGCGCCGGTCGACACATCCGGGTAGACGAGCTGCTCGGCCGCTCGGCCGCCCAGCGCTCCGATGATGCGAGCCCGCAGGTAGTCCTCCCCGTAGTTGAATCGATCGTCGATAGGGCTCTGAACCGTGACTCCGAGCGAGCCACCGTGCGGGATGATCGTCACCTTCCGGACAGGGTCTGCGCCTGGCAGCAACAGTCCCAGCAGCGCGTGCCCAGACTCGTGATAGGCAATGCGCTCGCGATCAGCTTGCGAAAGCATGAGGTGACGCTCCGTGCCGAGAAGGATCCGATCGATGGCCTCGTAGAAATCGGTCGCGGTCACGACGCTCTCGCCTTTTCTCGCCGCACCCAGGGCAGCCTCGTTGACGAGGTTGCGCAGATCGGCTCCGACCAGGCCCGGGGTGCGGCCCGCGACCTCGTCGAGGTCGACGTCCGGACCCAGCGGAACGCCGGCGCTGTGGAGCTTCAGGATGGCGGCCCGGCCTCGCCGGTCTGGTGGCTGAAGCGTCACGCGACGGTCGAACCGGCCCGGCCGCGTCAGGGCGGGATCGAGGATCTCACCCCTGTTGGTCGCGGAGAGGACGATCACTCCGACGCCGGCCTCGAACCCGTCCATCTCGGTGAGGATCTGGTTTAGCGTCTGCTCCTGCTCGTCGTTGCTGCCCAACCGGATGCCCGAACTGCGGCTGCGGCCGATTGCGTCGAGCTCGTCGATGAAGATGATCGCCGGCGCCGCCTTGCGCGCCTTCTCGAACAGATCGCGAACGCGGGCTGCGCCGACACCGACTATGGCTTCCACGAACTCCGACGCGGACTGGCTGAAGAACGGAACCTTCGCTTCGCCGGCGACGGCGCGCGCCAGGAGGGTCTTGCCCGTTCCCGGCGGCCCGATGAGCAAGACCCCTTTGGGCACACGACCGCCAAGCTTCTCGTACTTCTGCGGTTCCTTCAGGAAGTCGACGAGCTCCTCGAGCTCCTGCTTCACCTCGTCGATTCCCGCCACGTCGGCAAACGTTGTGGCGGGACGTTCCGCGTCGTAGAGGCGAGCCCGGCTCTGGCCGAACGCACCGAGCAGGCCGCCCGCGCCGGCACTCGCCGATCGCCTGATCAGATAGAGCAGGCCACCCACGATGAGGAGGGTCGGTCCGAAGCTCAGGAGGAGCTGCTCCCAGAACGGGAGCGGCGGGTTCTCCGGCTTGGCGTTGATGGTGACCCCGTGCTGCTCGAGCAGGGTCTCCAGGTTGTCGCTGGCGAACGACGGATGCTGCGTCGTGAAGTGCGTTGCCTTCGTCCCGGTGCCGGGCTCCGCGACCGGAGTCTTCGTCACGCCGGTGATCGCATCGCCGGTCGTGGTGACCGTGACGACGTTGTCGGCGACGACCTGGTCCTTGAAAACGTTGTACGGCAGCGTGATCGTGGTGGGCTGCGCCGGGGCCAGCAGGACGTTCGTGATGAAGAGGTTGGCCGCGAGTAGGACGAGCAGCGTGATCCAGAACCGTCTCGAGCGAAATGGATTCACCGCTTTCGGAGGTGCACTCTTGAGGCCGGTCGATGGCTTTGGGGTTCGAACGGGCGCCGGCCCCTGAGAGGCAGCCATCAGCCGATCGAATCCGTGTGACGCAGCCCGCTCGATGTCAACGTGCTCCCCACCCGCGGCAACCCTACGCCGCCTGGGTTTAGCGCGTCAACGTCAGGATTCGCCCACGGCCGTGGCCACGAGCGCAGTTTCGCCCGCGAGGATCTGGATCTCACCATCATCGGCCGCGTCGATTCGACCCAGGTGGCGATTGCCCGCGAGCAGCACCACGAGCGCGAGCACGATGGCCGCCGCGCCGACAAAGAAGGGCACGTGGGGGTTGAAAATTTCGGCAAGCCGGGCTGCCAGGTACGGCGCGATGGCTCCGCCGATGAAGCGAACGAAGCTGTAGCCGGCCGACGCAATCGGTCGCGCGACGACCGACACCTTCATCACCCCCTGGGTGATGAGCGCGTTGTTGACCCCGAGGAACAGCCCTGAAACGACGACCACGGCGATCAAGGTCGGCCGCGAGGTTGTGAAGATGCCGGCGATCAACATGAGGATGGCGATCGACGCCAGAACAAAGTGAGTCGTCCGGAGGGTGCCGAAGCGTTCGCGGAGGCGAGGGGCCACGAACACCGAGGTCAGCGCGACGCCGATTCCCCATCCGAAAAACACAAGGCCGAGGCCATGGGCGTCCAGCCCGAGGGGGAACGGGGTGTAGGCGAAAAGGGTGAAGAAGCCGAAGTTGTAGCAGAGCGCGGTGAGAGACATCGTCCTGAGACCGGGCTCACGAAGCGCCCGCAGCGGCGCGAGGACCGACACTCGATGTGCCGGTCTTTCCGTCTTGGGCAGCGTCACGACGGTAGCGACAAGCGCGACGACCATGAGGCAGCTCGCTCCAAAGAACGGGCCGCGCCAGCTGATGCCCCCGAGCACCCCGCCGAGGATCGGACCGGTTGCGATCCCGATCCCGATCGCCGCCTCATAGAGGTTGATCGCGGATCCGATTCCGCCGCGGGCGGCCCCGACGATCGCGGCGAGCGCAGTCGCTACGAACAGTGCGTTGCCAACTCCCCAACCGGCCCGGAACCCGACGATCTGAGAGATCGATCCCGAGCTGCCGGCCAGCGCGCTGAAGGCGATGATGAGGACGAGGCCCGCGATCAGCGTTCGCTTGATCCCGATCCAGCTCGAAACGGTGCTCGTCACCAGCATGGCGAGGGCCATGCACAGGATGTAGCTGGTGAACAGCAGCTCCACCTGAGATGGCGTCGCTTGCAGCTGCCTTGCCAGCGTGGGCAGGATCGGATCGACGAGTCCCAGGCCCATGAACGCGATGACGCAGGCGAAGGCCACGGCCCAGACGACCCTCGGCTGCCCGGCAAGGCCGGCGCTAGCGGAGCGCTGGGACGGCATTTCGCTCCTCCATCTTCTTGAGCAGCCTGGCCAGCGCCGGCAGGGCGGCGCCAATGGCCTCCCGGTCGTCCGCCTCGAGGTCGCCCAGAGCACGTTCGAGGCTCTCCGATCGCCGTTCGATCAGCCGCCCGAGGCAGCGTCTCCCGGCGGCGGTGATCGAGACCACCACTGTCCGGCCGTCGGCTTCCTCTCCGCTCCGGCTGACGAGACCGTCGGTCTCGAGGCGGCCGATCAGCGCCGACATCGTCGGCTGTGCCACCTGCTCGGCCAGAGCGAGGTCGGTGAGGCGCCTGGACCCCTCCCGGTCGAGCGTGGCCAGGGTGCGCGCGCGCGCCAGGCTGACTCCCGCCTCCAGGATGTCGCGGCGGAGGCGAGAGTTGAGACGGGAGATCGCGTCCCCGAGCTTGTCTGACAGGCGGGAACCAGGCGTCGGGGGCACGCGGGCTATTTTACATAGACCACCTATGTATCTGCCCCCGCAGCCGTCCGGGATCGCCAGGTCGAGCCCGCTGAGGCACTCGGGGTCGGCCTGCATCTCGATTTCGACGATCTTGCCGCGCGTGATCGTGAAGGCGAAGACCACGCGCGGACGGCCGCGGGGTCGGCTCGGAGCACGACGTCTGGGTTGAGCAATGCGAGAAGCGCACCGAAGTCACCGTCGCGCGAGGCGGCGAGAAGGCGTCGACAATCTATCGCCGGCGGGTGCGATCGCCGGCGGCGACCGGTTCTGTTCCCCTGCACCTGACGAATCTGATCCGACGAATGTGACGGGGAATCATCACCGGTTCGGGATATCGCTTCTCCCGCCGCGGACCGCAAGGACCACGAGCAGGGCCGGGACGATGAGGAAGGCCGCGCGAAGCCCTATCGCATCCGACAGCTGAGCCAGGAGAAAGGGCGCACCGCCGATTGCAATTCCCGAAGCTAGGGCCGCCCGGGCGGCGGCCCTGTCCGTCGCCTGCGGCCAGGCCGCAACCACGCGGCTCACGGTCGTCGGATAAAGAAGGGCGACCCCCAGGCCGGCCACGAGGAGCCCTGCACCAGCGAGCGCGAGCGTCGGCGCTGCCCAGAAAAACGCGAAGCCGGCCGCAGCGCAGGCAGTGCATGCCAGCACGAGGACCCGCGGCTCGGGCACGCGGCGAATGATCCGCCCTGACATCGCGCGGGCGATCGCCATGCCGACGAGGAATAGCGATGCCACCGCGGGCGCCTGGCTGGGCGAAGCGTGATTCCATGCAATCACCGCAGACGCGGCCCAAAAGACGAAGCAGAACTCCACGCTCACGGAGACAAGCAGGTCCACCCAGCGGCCGAGCATGGGCCCCGCTGTGCTGGACTGCGCGGCGGTGATCGAGCTGGAGGCATCCGGAAGTACGAGCCGCCACACGGGCAATGTGAGGGCGGCGAGCGCCACAAGTGGAGCGACAAGGTAGCCGGCCCGCCATCCGAGGCCAGCCGCCAGCGCTGCGGCGACGGCCAGCGGCGCGAGGACCGACGCGGCGCTGGCCAGCCCATTGGCCTCACCAATCGTCGCGGCCGGCCTGCCCGGATGCATCACGGACAGCACCGCCGGGACAAGCTGGATCAACAGGGCTGCGCCCAGGCCGAGCACCAGCGCGCCAAGAAGCGTCGCGACCCGCGACGGAGCGGCGATCAACAGCCCGCCCAGTATCATCCCGGCAACGGACAGCCGGAGCGCCGCGACTCGCCCAATCCGGCTTACAAACGATCCACCGGCGAGGCCCACAACCAGCAGCCCCACCGCGAAGAGGCTGGGGTAGAACGCCACCTCCCCGCGGGTTACGCCGAGCTCCTTCTGAAGCGGCGCGAGCACGGCCCCCAGCCCGTTGAGCAGGAAGGCCATGCAGCTGAACACCAAGTAGAGCAGCCACGTGGCGTAGCCGCGCGAAATCCCTCCCGGTCGGTCCATTAGGGGATCACGGCCTGCGTTCCACCCTGACGGTGAGGCCTGGTTGGTCGCCTGCGAGCGGCGGCAGCAGGTGTGACAGCAGCTGCTCTGCGCTGAGTCGGTGGACCCGTCCGTTCGGTCCTGTTCGAGTCCAGCCATCATTCTCTTTCAGGTGACTCCAGGTCCGGCCGTGCTTGGTGGTGATGTAGATCACATAGTCCGCGTTTGCCGATGTCATGGGATTCCGAGCGGCATCTCAGTCATACAACCTCCTAGGGATGCAAGAGTCGCAAGGGTCGTCCCGATGATGCGGGACGCCGTCGCGTAACGGCTCGACACGCGACCTGGGGATCAGACGCTGGTGGCCTTTGAGCGACCGACGTACCTGCCAGGGTCCTTATCGAACGTTTCCTTGCAGCCGGCGGAGCAGAAGTAGTAGATCGTGCCTGCGTATTCGACGCTCTGTGTGGCCGTGGCCGGGTCGACGCTCATCCCGCACACAGGGTCCCGGACGAAGCTCGTCTGTTCATCTGGCCGGCGGGCGTGAGCGCGCAGCATGTCGATGCCGCCCGTCGTGATGAAGCGCCACGCCATCACCGCCATCAAGACCAGAAAGGCGATATCGAGGAAGGTCGTGTAGTTCCAGCTCGGCTGGGTTTCGAAGACCGCGACATGGTGGTTGGTTGGAGCCAGGCCGAAGAGTTGGAATGCACCTCCGACCAGGAAGCCGGCGAGCGCCATCGCCACGTACGAGACGGCAAGCAGGTAGAGGGACATCCGGCCGCCGTAATACTTCCGATAGATGTTGAGGATGGGCAGGATGATCAGGTCGGCGAAGATGAAGCTGATCACTCCGCCGAAGCTGATGCCGCCGTTCCAGAGGACCACGGCCAGGGGTACGTTCCCCACCGAGCAGACGAAGCTGAGCATCGAGATGACCGGGCCGACCAGAGGTCCCCAGAACTGGTTGAGCGTCGGGTGGTTGGTCAGGAAGAACGCCTGCCACCAGCTGTTCGGCACCCAGGCCGCGAGCGCGCCAGCGATCAGGAAGCCCAGACCGATGTCCAGATACAGGGCGTGCACATCCATATAAAAGGAGTGCGAGATGGCCGTTAACGCTCGCGGCGAGATGAGCCGAGAAAGAAAAGGCCCATCGGTGATGGACATGTCCATGTCGGCGTGGGCCTCATGGGTCGAGCCGAAGACCCCGCGCTCGGCCTGGCGCCTGGCCGCCTCGACCATGCGCTCGCGAAGGGTCACCTTGAAGAGGATCCATAGGATCACCGCCATGAGCAGGCCGCCTGCGAACTCGGCGGCGACGAACTGCCAGCCCAAGAGGATGAGCAGGACCAGCCCGAGCTCGAACACCAGGTTGGTCGATGCGAACTCGAAGATGATCGCGTTGACGAAGCTGGCTCCGCGGCGGAACAGTGCCCGCGCCAGGGCAACGGCCGCGTACGAGCACGAGGAGCTGGCGGCGCCGAAGCCGCAGGCCAGAACAAACCCCTTGAGGTCGGGCTTGCCCAGCGTGTTCGCGATCGCCCGTTTCGAAACGACTGTCTGGACCATCGCCGACAGCAGGAAGCCAAAAGCGAGTGGCCAGAAGACTTCCCAGAGCATGAAGAACGAGATCTGCAAGGCGTGCACGATCGCGTTGAACAAGAACGTCACGATCTAGCTCCGGACGAGCCGCTCAACCGCCTCGTTGAGCTCCCGGACCTTCTTGGCCCCTCCGCCAGATCGAATCGCCTCGGCCACGCAGTGCTCGGTGTGATCGGCGAGCAGCTGGAGCGCGACGGACTCGAGCGCGGCTCTCGTCGCATTGACCTGAGTGAGGACGTCGATGCAGTACCGATCCTCTTCCACCATCTTCTGGATTCCCCGCACCTGACCCTCTATGCGCCGGAGCCTGGCCTCGATCTTTTGCTTGTCCTTCGCGTAGCCTGCCATCGGTCCATCATACCCCCCATAGGTATAGTGGTTCAGCGCTCACTCATCTGGAGGTGCGACTGCACGCTACCGCACGGTCAAGCCGGATAGACCCCAACGTCGGTGGCTTTGAAGGAGAGCCAGACCTCCCCTCCCTCGACCAGGTCCAGCTCCTTCAGGGCGGCAGGGGTGACCTCCGCCACCAGTGGGACCTCACCGTCGATTCGAACGCGAACCCGGTTGCCCAGGAGCTCGATGTTGCTGGCCCGACCCGACCACACGTTGCGCGGGCTGCCTTCGGGGCGCATTCGATAGATAGCGACCGCGCGCGGATGAATCATGGCGAACACCTCGCCCGACTCCGCGCCTGCAGCCGCGACCGCCGCTCCGCCGGGTATTCGCACTGTTCCGTGGTCTGCCTCTCCCCTGATCAGATTGACCCCTACGAGGTCGGCGACATATTGAGACCTTGGATGCTCGGTGACCTCCGCCGGCGTGCCCGTTTGCACGAGGCGACCGTTCTCCATCACGATCAACCGATCGGCGAGCGCCACCGCCTCGAGCGGGTCGTGGGTCACGACCAGGCGGATACCTTGAAAGGACGCGAGGTGGCGTTTCAGATCGCGACGGACCTCAGCCCGAGTGCTCACGTCAAGCGCGGAGAGGGGTTCATCGAGCAGCAGAAGGCGCGGGTCCGGTGCGAGCGCGCGGGCCAGTGCCACTCGCTGGCGCTGACCTCCCGAGAGCTCGGCCGGTTTCGCTCGCGCGTAGTCCTCCAAACCAACCCGGCCCAACCAGTCGACCGCCTTTTGAGCCGCCGCCCCGCGTGACGTCCCGCGAGAGCGAAGACCGAATGCGACGTTGTCAACGACGCTGAGGTGCGGGAAGAGGAGGTAGTCCTGAAATACAAAACCGATCGGCCGCCGCTCCGTCGGAACGTATTGACCTGTGGCGGTGTCTTCGAGGACCTTCCCATCCAACCGGACATGGCCTGAGTTGAAAGGGACCAGGCCCGCCACGGCTCGAAGAAGGGTGGTCTTTCCCGCGCCGTTCGGGCCGAGCAAGGCGACCACCTCGCCCTCGTCGATGGTGAGCTCCATGTCCAGGTCGAGAGGGCCAAGCGCGAGCCGGATCGAGGCTTCAAGGCTCACGCCGAACCGAGCCAGCGGTGCCTGAGTCCAACCAAAACCAGCAACGAGATCAGCAGGAGCACCAGGCTCAGGATGAACGAGGCCTCCTGGTTTGTCTCGAGGAGCAGGTAGACCGCCAGCGGCATCGTCTGCGTCACGCCGGGAAAGTTGCCCGCAAAGGTGATCGTGGCGCCGAACTCTCCGAGCGCCCGCGCCCAGCAGAGCACCGCGCCCGCAAACAGCGATGGTCCGATGAGCGGCAGCGTGACCCGGGTGAACACTCTCCAGCGGCTTGCGCCCAGGGCACGGGCGGCCTCCTCGTAGCGGCGATCCATCGAACGTAGGCCCGCCTCGACGGTGAGGATCAGGAACGGCATGGCCACGAATGTCTCCGCCATCACGACTCCGGCGGTCGTGAACGGGAGCGTGATGCCGAAGGTGCTGTCCAGCCACGAACCAAACAGGCCGCGCCTGCCGAAGGCGAGCAGAAGGGCGATGCCGCCCACGACCGGGGGAAGAACCATGGGCAGGGTGGTCAAGGCACGGAGGAGATCGCGGCCTGGGAACTCCACCCGGGCGTAAACCCAGGCTAGCGGCACACCGAGAATCAGCCCCAAAGCAGTCGCCGACAGCGAGGCAACCAAAGACAGCTTGAGCGCCTCGATCGTGTCAGGCGCTGTCAGCGCGGTAACCGCGTCGCGCCACGGCGACCGCACGACCAGCCCCACCAAGGGCAGGATGAAGAATGCCGCCCCGATCGCCGCCGGCACAACGACAACGATCGGGACGCGTTCCCGCCTCACGCGGGAATCAGGATGCTGGGAGGAAGCCAAACGTCGCCAGCGTCGACTGGCCGGCGCCAGACACGACATAGTCGATGAAGGCACTGGCGGCGGCCGAGCTCTTGGTGCCCTTGACCGCGACGATTGGATAGGTCGCGATTTCGTTGTCGGCGGCCGCGATCGGGACGCCCTGCACCTTGCTGCCGGCCGCCGCGACGTCGGTCGTGTACACGATGCCGGCATCGGCCTCGCCGAGCTCGACCTTGCTGATCACCGCGGTGACGCTCGTCTCCAGGCTCTTCGGTGTCACCTTGACACCCGCGGTCGTAAGGGCTTGAAGCGAGTACTTCCCGGCCGGCACCGTGGGCCCCTCCGAAATGTAGATGAGGCCACGTTTGGCGAGGTCCGCCAGTCCAGTGATGCCCTTGGGGTTCCCTGGGGCGACCACGATCTCAAGCTGGTTATGCGCAAAGACCCTGGATGCGCCCGTTGTGAAGCCGTCGGCGGTCAACTTGTCCATGTTCGTGGTGTCGGCGGAGGCGAAGACGTCAGCCGGCGCACCCTGTTCGATCTGGGTCACCAAGGTCGGGGTGCCGGCGTAGTCCAGATTCACGCCGACCCCAGGGTTGGCCTTATGAAATGAGGTACCGAGAGCGTCGAACGAAGCCGTCAACGAGGCCGCCGCAAAGACGGAGATATAGCCGCTCAGCGACGTGGGGGACGGCGAAGTCGATGCAGTGCCCCCGCTGCCTCCGCAGGCGGCGAGGAACACGGTGGCAACCACCAACCCGATCCGTTTGCGCATCCGACCCTCTCTCAGCCGCGTGGCAGCTCGATCCCAACGTTGGTTGCCTTCACAGAGGCGACGGCCAGGACGCCGGGTTTCAGCCCGAGCTCGTCGGCAGATTCCCGTGTGATCAGTGAAACGATCCGGTGCGGCCCCGCCTGCATCTCGACCTGGGCCGCGACACCGTCCTTGATCACGCGGGTGATGATGCCCGTGAAGCGGTTACGGGCCGATTCGCTGGCGGCGGCCGGCGGATCCTGGCGCGGCAGAGCGGCCATGTAGCGCGCGAGCCCAGCTCCATCGATCTGCCGCTGACCGCCGGCTGACCGGACCGTCTTGATCTGGCCCGAATCGACCAGCCGCCGAACGGTGTCCGGGCTGACCCGCAGCAGCTCAGCCGCTTGCCCGATCCTCAGGTGGGTTCTCACGAAGCCCATGCGGCCACCCGCAAACTATAGCAACTGCGGGTCTCTGGACCTGATTGCTCAGGATCCAGGTATACGGACTGAAATATCTAGCATCTGCTAGATGCTGTTAGACGTTAGGCTCGGGCCGCGTCACGTCGAGGCGTATGAGAGGTCACCTCTCGGAGGACCATGCCGCGCTAGAGCGGAAGGATTTCCCCCAGACGGGTCGCGATCAGCTTTTTCACGAGCGCCTTGGGAAGGGGTTTGTCGATCGCAAATTGCAGCGCGCCCTTGGAGGTCACATACCCGGCGACGTCATCCGGCAGCTCGGCAAGTACGGAACCACTGTGAGGCAGGTAGCTGAGGTGGCTCTTGAAGGCTGCGAAGCCAGCGATCAGCTTGCCGTGCAGGCGGAACGCCGGCGCGCCATACGAGATACCCTGCTCGGCCTCGGGAACTATGCTGCGAATGGTCCGTCGCAGCTCCTGCAGGGTGGACCGCTTGGGCTCGTCGAGTCTCGCCAAATAGTCGTCGATCTCTTGCTGCGACACGAGGTCAGAGTCTGCGCGTTCACCGCGCCCGGCGGAGTTGCTTCCGGCAAAGAACTCCATCATTCGTGACGCGATGGCTCAAGCCAGTCGCTGCCACCGTGGCCGGCGAGGCCGCTGATATCGGACGTCGAGCAATGCTTCGCCCAGCGTGTAGCCCACCGTCTGGCGGGCCACCACCAGGTAGAGGACGCCCAGGATGGCGAATATCGCAGCCACGAAGGCAAGGTTGTCAGAGTCGCCCCCGGCAACGTGTGTGAAGAGACTGAGAGCGCCGGCCACGCAGGTGATCGCAAAGAGATCGAGACCGAAGGCGACCGCCACTCGCCACCTCCCGCGACGGGGACCTGCGGCCGCAGGCTTTGCGGCCGGCATCCAGCGCGCCGCCACCACCCAAACCACGACGACAGCTACCACCACCAGGGCTCGCAAGCCGTACGCCTCGAAGCGGCCGAGCAACCTCTCCACGGGCGCTCCCACGAAGAGTCCGAGCCCCATGAAAGTCACGACCCAAAGGGCACTCGCCGGCAGTACCCCGGTCATGAATCTGCCGAGGTTCAGACCTACGGCGCCGGCGACCAGAGAGGTGTAGACTCGAAGCCCGGGCAGCAATCGGGAGGCCGCAACCTGGAGTGGAGTGGCTGAGCGGAGCCTGGCGGCGGCCCGATCGTACGGCCCCCCAGCATGCAGCCGCGCGGCCAGGGCGTGCACGCGTTTAGGCCCGATCCGGTGTGCCCAGGTGTAGCCGGTCAGGACGCCACCAATCACGGCCAGGTAGGCCAGCGGCGCCATCAACCAGATCGGAGCGGCTCCGCTGGCCACGAGAATTCCGGCCCCAATCAGCGCCGCTTCGCCGGGGGCTATCGGGATGGGAAGTCCGGCCTCTTCCAGGAAAAGCAGCGCGCAGACGATGGCGACGCCAGAGGCTTGCGGGGTCACGCTACTGCGGACGCCTTCCAGCGCGGCGCAGGCGGCTGGTCAACGTGCCGCAGGACGCGCACCAGGGCGACTGGCCGCAAATGTCCACGCCACCATCATGACCCGAGGATTTGGTGATCGAGAAATGCCGGAACTCTTGGTTCTGCCGGAAGCTTTCCACTCGTTAGGCGACGGGGGGTTAGGGAAGGCGTTTCGGGCCGTTACCGAGCCTCTGAAGCTCCGCGACGAAGACCCAGCAGGTCAGCTACCGGCAACAGCAACCCGCCCTGAATCAGGAGCGAGAGCACAACCATGCCGTAGGCGAGCACGGAAACCGCGGGATTGACCTGAGGGTTTGCAGCCACCGACAGCGCCAGCGCCACCGACAGAGCGCCGCGAATGCCGCCCCAAAACGTCATATGGCGCCAGCTCCATGGAATCGACGTCCCTCGCAAGTCCGCCAGGCCAAGGAGCGCGTAAACGGGAAGGGCGCGGGCAGCAAACATGATCAGGTACGCGCCGAGCGCGAGACCGCCGACCGCGACAAGGTGAGCCGTCGGCAGCGCGATGCCGACCATCAAGAAGAGGATCGCGTTGAGGACGAAGGCGAGGAGGTTCCAGAAGCCCAGCAGCTGCGTGCCCTTGAGGCGGCCGGTCCGGCTTCCGTATCGGGCCACTACGATGCCGGCAGCCACGACGGAGACCACACCCGACGCGTGGACCACGTCCGCGGCGAGGTAGGCGCCGTAAGCGACGACCAATGTCACCATGATCTCGAGCTCCGCCTCCCGCACCAGACGCAGAAGCAGGACACCAACAGCCCCGGCGCCAAGCCCGATCGCTACGCCGGCCCCGGTCACGAAGACGAAACGCAAAGTTCCGTCCAGAAAGGACGGATGCCCGCTCAGGATGGTGCCGAGGACGGCGGAGAAGACGGCCACCCCGGTTCCGTCGTTGAACAGGCTCTCCCCCTCGAGGATGGCCTCCAGTCCGAGCGGCGCACGAACCTGGCGGAGCAGGTTGACGACTGCGATCGGGTCGGTGGTGGCGACAATCGAACCGAGCAGGACGCCGCTTGCCCAATCCAGACCCAGGCCGTAGTGGGCCAGGGCGCCGATCGCGATCACGGTCAAAAACACTCCCAGGGTCGCGAGCAGGCTGATCGGGATCACCCGGCGCCACACCTCGCTCAGGTCGACTGCCAGCGAAGCCTCGAAAACCAGGCCGGGCACGAAGGCGAGCAAGATGAGGTCCGATCCGATCGGCGGCAGCCGGACGCCCGGGATCAGACCGATGAGGATCCCACCGACGGCTAGCAGCACCGCGTATGGAACTGTCGGCGTCGTACGCGACACGAGGCGGAGAATCGTCGCCGCGCCGCCGAGCACGATCAAAAATAAGAGAAAGCTCTGCGCCGACGTCATGCGCGCCGCACGTCGGTTCGGCACGCCACGCTGGTATTTTGGCGACGCCGACCGCTCATACGCCGGCCACCCTAAGCCCGGCGAAGATCAGATAGACGGCAATGATTGCCGCTCCCGCCGTGCGGCTCAACCGTCGGTGCGGCAGAGGCGCCAGGACGGCCAGCAGCGTGAGGTCCAGGAGCCACCCGAAGTAGGCGAGCGAGCCTCGGGCGAAACCGGTCCCGATGAACAGGGCAGGGATCACCAGGCCGCCGAGTAAGTTGATCGTGTTGCTGTTCATCGCCGCCGACATGAGCGCGGTGCCGCGGTTCGTCCGTGCGAAGTGGAGCGCTACCCAGAGGTTGGGCAGGCTGGTCAACGCCGCTAGCACCACGGTGCCGAGCACGGCTCCCGACAAATGAAGCCAGGGCTCTGACGCCAGGGCCGCGTGGACCATGGCATAGCTGCCTCCTATGACCCCCGCCAGGGCGACCGGCAACAGAAGCACGGGCCTCCAGGACGCGTGAGTCGCCATCGGCTGGTCGTGGGTCGCCTCGTATGGGACTTCGATCAGGTTTTCGGGCAAGCCGGCCAACAGCGGGTGCACACGCGAGAGCCAGCGACGCGGCAAGGCCAGCACAATCGCATACGCAGCGCTCAGGGGCAGGACGATCACGGCCACAGATGTGGGTGACGCGAGCCCAGCCACCATCGATGCAGCTGCCAGCATCACCGCCAGGCCTATGGCAGCGTCGAGGACCAAAGGCCCGCGCCGGACTCGAACGCCACCCGCAACGATGGCCGAAAGGCCTATCAGCGCAGCCAGGTTGAACAGGTTGGAGCCCACCACGACGCCGACGCCCACATCGCCGGCGCCAGCCAGGATCGCGATCACAGCCGCGGACAGCTCGGGCGAATCGGCGCCGAGTGCGGCGAGCAGACCGAGCAAGCCTTCCGAGAATCCGAGCTTCGTTCCCAGTCGAGTCAGTCCGCGCGCCAACAGCTCACTTCCCGCGAGCGTGAGGGCGAGGCCAATTGCGAAGCCGGCCAGCGTCGGGATGGCGATGCCGATAGGAAAACTCCCTGCCGACCAGCCTTCCCGGCACACCTTGGGATTGGCAGGAGTGTGTTCCCGCCGCCCGAATTGTAGGGTGTACCGCTGCTCAGCCAGCGGTCCGTGGCCGCCCAGCCGATTCATTCAGGCTGAGTCGACGACGGGCGCCGAATTGGCGCCGTTACGTGGCCAGCACCAAGAGCTGCGCGGGGTTCACCTGCCTATGTGGGAATCCCCCTCACCCAACACCTGCGCCCACCGGCTCTGCTCGCAAGATGTGGACGTCGACGCCCGAGAGCCGGCGGATCACCTCGCTCGTGGTGTCGCCTGGCAGCCAGCGGGCACGGCGCCGGTGACCGAGGATCACCTCTGTCGCCAGCGACTCATGGATGTAGGCGACCAACGCTGAAGCGACCGATCGTCCGTGCAGATGCACGTACTCACCGCCGAGCTTATGGGTCAGCGCCGCATAGCCCCCCATCCACCCTTTCTCCTCATCGGTCAGCCCGCGAGTTCTGACGGATACGACCGCGAACTTTGCATCCTGAGCGGCGGCGTAGGCGTGGGCACGCCTGATCCTGCTTTCGAGGTTTTGTTGCACCGCGATGCAGACGACGATGCGTCCGCGAACTTCCCACGGCGACTCGACGCCGCTTTCGCGCATGAAGCTGACGAGCTGACGGTCGGCATGCTCTGCGATGACTCGGAAGGCAGATTCACGAAGAGCCTCCAGGGCGCTCAGCCGCAGGTCGCGCTGCAGTGCCAGGGCCAGCTCCGCTGGGGACAGGACCCGCTGCTCGCGCAGGCGCTGCAGCAGGTCCGCAGGCGTGATATCGACGAGCTCGAGCTCATCGATCGCCTCGAGGGCTGCGTCTTCGATCACCGGCCGCGGCGGCTCCTCGCCCAGCATTGATGCGAAGGCGGTTGCGGTGCTCTTGATCGAAAGCACGTGCACCGTTGCAAGCACAGTGATTCCGGCCGCGAGCAGACGCGAAACCGCCTCTATCCGCGGCCGGCCCTCGGTCTCCGGCTCGGCCAGGTCGTCTATGCAGACGACCTCAGGGTTGCGGGCCAGCACGGCGTCTGCGTCGAGGCGCATTTCCGCAGGCCTGTGGCGCGCGGCGCCAAGTACCTCGAGGTCGCGGAGCGCCTGGTCAGCGTCCCCGTGCACGCGGTGGGCGGCTACGAGCACATCGGTTCCCCGGCCGGATCGCCGGCGGGCTTCATCGAGCATGGCCGTGGTCGTGCCGGCGCCGCGCGCGTAGCCGAGGTACACGCGGAAAAGGACCCGTCGTCGCGTCTCCGCCGAGACTCGCTTGAGCACCTCCATGGGGTCTGGTCGTGCGGCATCGCGACCGCTCATTGCGCCAGCCTCGCGATGACGTGTACGTCCGAGCTCGGCAGCTGGTCGATGATGCGGTCTACGACGGTCGGGCGGAAGCGATTCAACACCGATGACGTGACCACCTCCCCCACCACCACGTGCTCCGCGGCCGAGTCGCGAGCCGCCTGGATGACCGCGGCGGCGACATCCGAGCCGCCGAGCACCGCGAAAGAGGCTCCGAGCTGCGTGGCGAGGATCCGATAACGGATCAGTTGGGATGCCGACGGCGTCGCCTCCGTCTGGACCGTGACTACCATGCACGTCCCGCCCAGGCGCCGAGCCAGGCGCGACCCTCGCCGGATCAGGTCCTCCGAAGACAGGCCGCCCGAGACCGCGACCAGCACGTCCTCTGGAGAGGCGAGCACGTGCCGCGAGCGGGCCATCGAGTCGGCGACCAATCGCAAACCGATCTGACGCATGGCCGACAGGTTCTGGGGGCGAAAGAAGTTCGCCAGCGCGGTCTCGACCTTGTCGGGCGCATAAACGTTGCCGTGGCGCATTCGCTTGCGCAGCGCCTCAGGCGTGATGTCGATGAACTGGATCTCGTCGGCGCCGTCGAGCTCGCGATCGGGGACCGTCTCGCGAACTACGATCCCGGTCACCTTCTCGACCAGGTCCTTCACGCTCTCCACGTGCTGAACGTTCACCGTCGTGATCACGTCGATGCCGGCGGTTCGCAACTCCTCGACATCTTCCCACCGCTTGGTGTGACGAAGGTTCGGGACGTTGGTGTGCGCCAGCTCGTCGACCAGGGCGATCTCGGGCCGGCGCCCCAGCACCGCGTCGAGGTCCATCTCCTCGAGGACCGTCCCCCGATACGGAATCCTGACGCGCGGTACGACCTCCAGGCCGGCCAGCAGCTCGACGGTGCGCGGGCGGTTGTAGGTCTCCACGTACCCGACGACCACGTCGTGGCCTTGGCGCTCGAGCCGATGCGCCTCACCCAGCATCGCATAGGTCTTGCCCGCGCCGGGGGTCGCGCCCAGGTAGACCTTCAAATGACCGCGTCGCTTCTCGACCGCCGCGGCATCGGTCTGCGCGTGGGAGCGCATCGTCAGGGTAAGGCTAACCCGCTTCTCCGTTGTCCAGCGCAAGGTTCAGGTCCAGCACGTTGACGTACTGTTCGCCGAAGATCCACAGGATCCGGCCGTGTACGTTGTTCTCGACCAGCGCCCGCACCTTCGCCTCATCCAGGTTGCGTGCCTGCGCCACGCGATGGACCTGTAGCAGCACGGAGGCCTCCGTGATGTTGGGGTCGAAGCCGCTGAAGTCGCCGGTCACTATGTCAACCGGGACCTGGTCGTTCGGGCCCAACCCGTTGGCCTGGCGAAAGGCCCGGGCCGAGCTTGCCACGCGGTCGATGAGCGCCTGGTTGCTGGGCCCAAGGTTGCTGCCGAACGAGTTGTCGGCCGCGTACCCGTTGGCGGAGTACCGGCCCTGGAAATACTTGTCGGCGCTGAACTGCTGGCCGATCAAGGTGGAGCCGACCACCTGCCCGTTCTGGACGATCAGGCTACCGTTGGCCTGACTGTGGAAGAGGACCTGGATGAGGCCGGTCATGGCGACTCCGTAGACGAGGCCGGTGACGACCGCGAAAACCAGCGTCAGCCTGAAGGCTTGAACGATTTCCCTTGGCAGTGACTTCAACATTATTTCGGAGGCTCCTAGGCGGCCAGATTGACCGCTGTGACGATGATGTCGATGATCTTGATGCCGATGAACGGGGCGACAATGCCGCCGAGGCCGTAGATCAACAGGTTGTTGCGCAGCAGGGCGGACGCTCCGATCGGCCGGTACCGCACGCCCCGTAGGGCGAGCGGGACCAGGGCGATGATGATCAGCGCGTTGAAGATCACAGCCGACAGCACCGCGCTGTTGGGACTGTGCAGCTGCATGATGTTCAGCGCTTTCAGCTCCGGCAGCGCCACGAAGAACATCGCGGGAATGATGGCGAAGTACTTCGCGACGTCGTTGGCGATGCTGAACGTCGTGAGCGCGCCGCGCGTGATCAGCATCTGCTTGCCCGCCTCGACGATCTCGATGAGCTTGGTCGGGTCGCTGTCGAGGTCGATCAGGTTGCCGGCCTCCTTGGCTGCCTGCGTCCCGGTGTTCATGGCGACGGCGACGTCGGCCTGAGCGAGTGCCGGGGCGTCGTTCGTGCCGTCCCCGGTCATCGCCACCATACGGCCGAGCGCCTGCTCGTCGCGGATCAGTTTCAGCTTCATCTCGGGCGTCGCCTGCGCGAGGAAGTCGTCGACGCCGGCCTCTTTCGCGATCGCGGCGGCGGTCAGAGGGTTGTCGCCGGTGATCATCACGGTGCGCAGGCCCATGCGGCGCAGCTCCACGAAGCGATCGCGGATGCCGGGCTTGACGATGTCCTTCAGGTGAATCGTGCCGAGCACGACCTTGTTCTCGCCGACGACCAGCGGCGTGCCCCCGGAGCGGCCGATTGCGTCGACCCTTGCGCGCACGTCCACGGGAAGATCCCTCTCGCTCCAGCGGCCCATGGCGTCGTCGGCACCCTTGCGGATCGTCCGCCCGCCAAAGTCGACGCCGCTCATACGGGTGGTCGCCGAGAAGGCTATGAACGTCATCCCTGCCTTGTCCAGGGCGCGGCCACTCGAGCCAAGGCGGTTTGCCAGGGCCACGATCGACTTACCCTCCGGCGTCTCGTCCGCCAGGCTCGCAAGCTCAGCCGCCTCGACCAGCCGCTCCATCGCCACACCCGGCGCCGGGAGGAACTCGGAGGCCTGGCGGTTGCCGAAGGTGATGGTGCCCGTCTTGTCGAGCAGCAGCGTGTCGACGTCGCCCGCGGCCTCTACCGCCCGGCCCGAGAGCGCGATCACGTTGCGCTGCATCAGGCGGTCGATGCCGGCGATGCCGATCGCCGAGAGCAGCCCGCCGATGGTCGTGGGGATCAGGCAGACGAGCAGCGCAATCAGCACGGTGATCGTGACCGAGGTGCCGGCATAGATCGCGAAGGGCTGCAGGGTCACGGTGGCGACCATGAAGATGATCGTCAGCGCGGCGAGGAGGATGTTGAGGGCGATCTCGTTGGGGGTCTTCCGGCGAGAGGCGCTCTCGACGAGGTGGATCATGCGGTCGAGGAAGGTCTCGCCAGGGTTGGCGGTGATCTGAACGACGATCCGGTCGGAGAGCACCCTGGTTCCGCCGGTGACGGAGCTGCGGTCGCCCCCGGCCTCGCGGATCACGGGCGCGGACTCGCCGGTGATCGCCGACTCGTCGATCGAGGCGATGCCCTCGATGACGTCACCGTCGCCCGGGACGATGTCGCCGGCCTCGCACACGACGAGGTCGCCCTTCTTCAGCTGGGTCGAGGAGATGCGCTCTTCCAGACCATTGGTCTGACCGTTGGTCAGTTGGCCGTCGACGAGACGCCGTGCGATCGTCTCCGAGCGAGTCTTCCGCAGAGCGGCGGCCTGAGCCTTACCCCTGCCTTCGGCCATCGCCTCCGCGAAGTTCGCGAAGAGCACTGTGAACCACAGCCAGACGGTGATCTGACCGACGAACAGCTCGTTGTTGGGCCCCCTCAAGACAGGAGTCCCGTTGAAGAGGTCGAGGACGAAGATGATCGTCGTGATCACCGCGCCCACCTCGACCACGAACATGACCGGGTTGCGTGCGATCCACCGCGGGTTGAGCTTGGCGAAGCTCGCTCGGATGGCCGGCACGAGGATCGTGCGGTCGGACAGACTGCTTCGTCCTTTCCGCCGTTCGCGCTTCTGGATGGTGTCTTGCATCTCTGGCTAGTGCAGGTGTCCGGCAGCCAGCTGGAACTGCTCGAGCAGGGGGCCGAGCGCGAGCGCCGGGAAGAAGGTGAGCGCGCCGACGATGATGATCACGCCGATCAACAGGCCAACGAACAGAGGCGTGTCCGTGCGGAACGTGCCGGGGCCGGCCGGAACCACCTTCTTGCCCGCGAGCGCGCCCGCAAGGGCGAGGATGGGGATGTAGAAGACGTAGCGGCCGGTCCACATCGCGATGCCGAGTGCGGTGTTGTAGTACACGGTGTTGCCCGTCAGGCCCGCGAAGGCGCTGCCGTTGTTCCCGTTCGTGGACGAGAAGGCGTAGAGGATCTCCGTGAACCCGTGCGCAGCGGGGTTCAGCGGTCCCTTCAAGCCGGCCGGGACGAGGACAGAGATCGCCGTCCACACCAGGATGTTGAAGGCGCTGGTGAGGATGACCAGCGAGGCGAGCCGCACCTCCTTCGATTCGATCTTTTTGCCCAGGTACTCCGGCGTACGACCCACCATCAGGCCGGCGATGAAGACCGCCAAGACCGCGAAGACGAGCATCCCGTACAGCCCCGCGCCAACGCCGCCAGGCGTGACCTCGCCGAGCTGCATGAGCACCAGAGGGACCATGCCGCCGATCGGCGTGAAACTGTCATGGCTTGCGTCGACCGCGCCCGTGCTAGTGCCAGTCGTGGTGGCCGCGAACTGGGCTGAATAGATGGGCCCGAAGACGACCGACTTGCCCTCCATGTTGCCGCCGGCCTGGGTCGCGGTGTTGGCTTGACTGACGCCGATGTTCGTGAGCGCCGGGTTGCCCGACTGCTCGGCCCAGGCAGCAATGCCGACCGCCGCGAGGAGGACTATGGCCATGGTCCCGGCGATCGCGATGCCCTGCTTCACGTTGCCCACCCAGCGGCCGAACATCAGCGCCAGTGCAAACGGGATCAGGATCTCGAGGAAGATCTCGAACTGGTTGGTGAAGCCGTTCGGGTTCTCGAACGGGTGGGCTGAGTTCGCGTTGAACGGGCCGCCACCGTTGTTGCCAAGATCCTTGATCGCCTCCTGGGAGGCGAACGGACCGACCGCGATTGTCTGGGCGGCGCCCTCGAGCGTGTGGGCGACGGGGTAGCTGGAGAGCGTCTGCACGGCGCCCTGAGACGCGAGGACCAACGCGGCTACGAAGGCGATTGGCAGCAGCACGTACAGGGTCGCCCGCGTAACGTCGACGTAGAAGTTGCCGAGCGTCTTCAGCTGACGGCTGGAGATGCCCCGCACCAGGGCGACCGCCATGGCGATGCCCGTGGCCGCCGAGAGGAAGTTGTGCATCACGAGGCCGACCATCTGGGAGAAGTAGGACATCGTCTGCTCGCCCGTGTAGTTCTGCCAGTTGGTGTTGGTGGTGAAGCTCACCGCCGTGTTGAAGGCGAGGTCCGCAGGCACCGGACCGAACCCCATCGGGTTGAACGGCAGATGGTCCTGGAGCCTCAGCACCAGGTAGGTGAAGAGCAGGCTCGCGATCGTGACCATGAACACCGAAAGCCCATACCCGACCCAGCTGTGCTCCTTCGTCTCGTCGACGCCCATCAGCCAGTAGGTGCCGCGCTCGACGGGCCGCAGCACCGGACTCAGGAAAACTCGCTGGCCCTGGAAGACCTTGACCAGGTAAGGGGCGAGGAACCAGGCTCCCACGGCCACGGCAAGGAAGGTGATGGCGACGCCGATGAGGTCCAGGACCACGGGCTAGAACCTCTCCGGATAGAGCAGCGCGATGAACAGGTAGACCGTCACGATCAGCGCCACGATGCCGGTGATGATGTAAGGAAGCTGGGCCTGCATCAGGGCAGCTCCTCGAGGCCCCTGATGTACAGCAGGCTCACGACGGTCAGAACCAGGATCAGGATCAGCATCCATGCGTCGAGCGGCATGGACGGCATGTTATGCATCGGTGCGTCAACGATGGATCAACAAGATGGCCGGTAACAGAGCCGTTATGGGCCCCCTGACACGCCTCTGAGCCGGCCGTTTCGGAATCGTTGACTCGACCTTGATCTGGTCAGTCCTCACCTGACGGCCGATCGTTGACGCCTCGTTGACGTTGGGACTCCTAGCGTGGGACATGTTGATCACGCACGTCAGGCCAACCAAGCTGTGGGGCAAGAAGGTCTACGACACCAACGGCGAATTCCTCGGCGAGGTGATCGCAATCGCGAGCCGAAGAGGTGTCGTCCGCAAGGTCGTTGTCCAGCGGGCAGGTGACGGCCTGCCGGTGCGGTTGCTTCCGCCCCCCGAGACCCTCGTCGACGCGACGACGATGATGATTCCTGCTCCGCGGCTAGCGACACGACCCGACCTGCGGGTGGTCCGCCGATGATCGAGGTGAGCGAAAGCACGATCAAGGCGCGGGCGCGGCTCGCGGACGTCCTCGCCCTCGTCATCGAGGCGGACCCACGGGTGAGGCGCTGGCGCCGGGTGGAGTTCGCCGAGGACGGCGGCGTGCTGGTTGTCGTCGAGCTTCGGCCGAATGCGGGCAGAATCGCCCGCGAGGTGATCGCGCGCGAGCTCGAGTTCGCGGCCGCCAGGGCGCTACCGAAGCTTCCCTGGGTCCGCGTTCAGGTCGCCTGATCCGCCGTCGCAGGCGGCCCGAAGCGGTAGCCGCGTGCGCCGACGGTCACGATGAGGTCCGGGTTCCTGGGGTCGTTCTCGAGCTTCGATCGCAGCCGCTGGATGAAGGTGCGCAAGTAGTTGCGCTCGTCGCCGTAGGTCGGTCCCCAGACCGTGCGCAGCAGGGTGCGGTGGTCCATCACCTGGCCGGCGTGCTGTGCGAGCGCCGAGAGGAGGCCATATTCGGTCGGTGAGAGCTTCACCTCGGCGCCATCGCGGACGACCGACTGCCCGGCGAGGTCGATGGTCACGCCTCCGGATCGCACGACCCGGCTCGGCCCCGGCGCCGGCTGTGCACGTCTCAGCACCACGCGAATGCGCGCGAGCAGCTCGTCGGCGCCAAACGGCTTGGCCAGGTAGTCGTCGGCGCCCATGTCCAGCGCGCGCACCTTGTCGCGCTCTTCGCCGCGCGCGCTGATCACGATCACGGAGGGCAAGCGCTTACCCTCCAGCGTCGCGAGGATCCGCCACCCATCGACGAAGGGCAGACCGATGTCGAGCAGCACCACCTCGAACGCCGCGGATTCGAGCTCCCGCACGCCGGCCACGCCGTCCGCTGCCACTCGGACCTCATAGCCGCTGCGCTCGAGGATCTGGCGAACTGACGTCCTGAGCGCGACGTCGTCTTCGACGAGCAGAATGCGGCTCACGAGGCCCGATCCGGCGCGAGGGGCAGAGTGAACCTGAAGACCGCGCCCACCCCCGGTGGTGACTGGTCGAGGGCCACCGATCCGGCATGCGCTTCGACCAGTCCTTTCACGATGGCGAGCCCGAGCCCGGTGCCGGTGCTTTCCGACGGGTCGGCCTTCGAGTCGCCGCGAATGAAACGCTCGAAGACGCGTTCGCGCAGATCGGCTGCCACGCCGGGACCCCGATCGATCACACGGATCATCGCCAGCCCCGGCTCCTCTTTCGACACCTCAATCGCGATCGGGCTGCCCGACGGTGCGAAGCGGTCGGCGTTGGCCAGCAGATTGTCCAGCACCTGGCCCAGCCGGGCCCAATCGGCCAGCACCTCGACGTCCGCGGCGCTGCGGTCCCAATCCACCACCCGTTTGGGAGATGCGTGGCGTAATCGTTCGGCCGCAGCCGCGATCGCGTCATCGAGGCCCAGAGGCTCCAGGTCCAGGTCAAGAGCCCCGCCTTCGATTCGAGCCATGTCCAGCATGTCGTTGACCAGGGCCTCCAGGCGCCTCGCCTCAGCCGCCACCGTGGCGAGGCGACGCTCCGCCACCTCAACCGTCAATACCGCAGAGCGATCGGTGCTCTCGGTGAGGATGGTGCCCAGCGGTGTGCGTAGCTCGTGCGAGACGTTTGCCAGCAGCTCTCGCCGCAGCCGGTCGGCCTCCTGCAGCGCCCTGATCTGCTGCTCGCTGCGAGCCAGGCGGAGCGCGGCCTGGGCGGCTTCCGCCTGCTCCTTGTTGAGGCGGACGAGCTCGGAGTTCACCTCGCGGAGCTGTCTTGCCAGCGCTTGCGACTCGAGCAGCGCCCGGCGCCGGCGCGACGCGAGGAATCCCACCACGCCGGCGATCACGAGGAACGCAAGCAGGTTGACGATGTCCTGCTCGTCGGCAATTGTCAGGGTTCCAACTGGAGGGACGAAGAAGTAGTCGACCAGGAGAAAGCTGATGGCCGCGGATGCGAGCGCCGGCCACATCCCGCGCAGAACCCCGACCACCGCAACCAGGCCGAGGTAGATGAACACGTAGTCGCGCTGGACCTGGTGGCTGTACCCGACCAGCGCGGCGGTGACGACGGCCGGGCCGGCCAGCGCGACTAGCCAGATGACCCAGTCCGGCATTTGAAGCTGGGGGGCGGTCGATTGGTGCGGATCAGGCGTCATTTTGTCGACTCGCCGTCACGAGTGGAGGGCCGGATGCCCGATCTCGATCTTCGGGTTGAGGACGTCTGGGCCAAGAAGGCCCATGACCTGGCCGGAAGCTATCTGGGCGTGGCTGAAGGCGGCAGGCTCGATGGGGAGCGGCTCATCTTTCCGGCCGCTGAATGGGGGTGCCTGCCTCATGCGCGGTTGATTCACTGAGTTCCGCACCCAACTTTAGGACCACGCGATGGCTGCGGGAGCGCGTCACGTCCCTCAACGACAGGTGGATCACAAAACCGGTCACGATCGCGCCGAGGATTCCCGGCCACACAGCTTGGAAAAGGGCCATCGTTGCCATGTCGCCGACGCTATGCCGCCAGGCATTAACGACGAGTCAACGAAATTCGTAGACGAGCATCACAAGTTTGCTCACTTCATGACCGGCACAAAGTCAATAGCTTGGGCCCGCCGTGCTTCAGGAAACCAGGACCTAACTCGCCGCCGTCACGGCCTTGATGACGGCGGAGAGTCATGCCACTGGGGGCGAGCGGAAATCCCACCGCGATGACGAGACGGGTAGTGCGTCGTTTCGTCCGAGAAGCCCACATCAACACAAGGATCGATGGTCCTTGGCGGGATCCCATCGCGCGTGGATAGACTGCGCACGGTGGGTACCGTCACCAGAGTCCGCCACAGGGGGCAGCGCGCCGGATGGCTTCGAGCCGCCGTACTCGGCGCCAATGATGGAATTGTTTCGGTCGCGAGCGTTGCAATCGGCGTGATTGCGGCTGGAGCCTCGACGAGTTTCGTGCTCACCGCAGCAATCGCCGCATTGGTCGCCGGCGCCATGGCGATGGCCGCCGGCGAATATGTATCCGTGAGCTCGCAGCGAGATGTTGAGCGAGCGGACCTCGACCAGGAGCGCGGAGAGCTCAAAGCGCATCCGGAGGGCGAGAAGCGGGAACTGGCCGCGATCTATGTCACGCGTGGACTTCCACCGGAGTTGGCCGGCAAGGTCGCCGAAGCGCTCACGGCTTCTGATGCGCTCGGCGCCCATGCCCGTGACGAGCTCGGCATGGCTGCCATCCTGGCTCGTCCCGTCCAGGCGGCGCTCTACTCGGCGCTGAGCTTCACCGCCGGAGCTGTGCTGCCGATCGGCGCTTTCCTGCTGGTCCCGACCGCCGCTCGGACTGTGGCGGTCGTGGTGAGCGCTCTCTTTGCTCTGGTGGCCCTTGGCATTGCAGGGGCCCGCGCGGGCGGCGCGCCGATACTGCGCGCAGCCGTAAGAGTCTGCGTCGGAGGCGCGTTGGCAATGGCGGTCACCGCCGCGGTAGGTCACCTCGTGGGTGGGATCGGGGCATAGGCAACGTCTGACTAACTCCGTTCGCGGCGCCCTTTCGAAGGTGTTCGGACAAGTCCCTCTCGATCTTTGTCGGGCAGCAACTGGCGGATCATCGTCTCCGCCAACCAGGCGTGGTATCGGCCCGGTGTCCAGCCGCGCCGACGCACCAGCATCTGGTACAGCCCGGGATCGTTGAGGAGCCAGACCATGTCCGCGGCGGCTTCTCGGTCCACGCCCAGGCGCAGCTGACCCTTCCGGAGGACGTCACCGACCACGTTTACCTGGACTCGCACGTAACCAGCCAGCGTTGGTCTGCTCGCACGCTGTCATTGAAACGGGTCAGCTCCGAGGGCCGTGCGCGGTCGCCTGACTAGCCAGGGAGTCGGTCGCGCCGACAATTCAGGTGGGCACGCTTTCGAGTCGATGCCGCGGATCGGTGTACGGTTTGGGAATGCCACGCCGCAAACGCAAAGGTTCTGGACCTCAACCAACGGCGAAGCCGCAGAGCAGCGATCAGGCGCCCGGCGAAGAGGTCGTCCAAGTCAACGACCAGTACAGGGGCAGCGAGCCAGCCCCCGACATGCAGCAAGAGGAGCAGGCGCAGCACCAGACCGGGGGGTAGCGCTACCCTCAGGAGGACGCCGGCGTAGCTCAATTGGCAGAGCAGCTGTTTTATAAACAGGTGGTCCGCCTCTGAGATCGCAATCGGCCCAAAAGGGCCTCATGAGCAGCTGTTTAAAAACAACTGAACGGCACTTTGTGCCGGTCCCTTAAGGATACGGCTTGAACCTTTGGGCAGGAATCGAGCCAGTTCCCTCAATTGCCGGAGCGGCTGCTTTCGGGGCCATCGTCGAGTGGTATGAGCACTGTCGCCAACATGCGTCGCTTGCGACCCGGCTTCGGGTCGTAGGCCAAGAAGTGACCCACAGCGACGTTAAGCGCGACGGCCATTTCCGAAAGCTCCTCGTCGGTGAGGTTCAAGACGACCTGGCGATAGCCCACTCCGTCCTTAAGCAGATCCATTTCGGATCGTTCCAGGTACTGCTCGAACTGGGCAATAAGACCGGCGGCAAAGGCCGTGAAGTATCCGAGGTGGTCATCTGGTGACGACTTGGCCAGCTCCTCGGGAGACAGCGAGGCACCGCCCTCGGCAAGAACATAGGTCCGCTCCACCGCACCTCGGACCCGCCGCTCGGCAGCAACGGCGAGAGCGCCCCCTCGATAAAGCCGCTCAATCTGGCGATAGAGGGTGGCTTGGGGAACGTCAGGTAGGACGGCTGCCACCTGTTGCGGTGTGAGGCGGCGCCCCCTGGCAAACGCAAGGATGATGCGCAGCCGAACGGGATGGAGGACGAGGTCAGCTCGTTTCATTCTCAGTCATGATATCATTATCGAATATGAGAACGTTTCTATTAATGAGCTCTCTGCCCCTGGCGATCCAACTCTCCACAAGCCTTGTGTTGATCCTCCTCCCCCTCGCCCTCATCGAGCTCGGCCTGGTCGTGTTTTCGCTGGTGGACCTTTTCAGGCCCGAACGTCTCGTCGTCGGGAACAACAAGCTGGTCTGGGTGCTCATCATCGTTCTCGTCGGCACCATCGGACCCATCGTTTACCTGTTGGCCGGCCGGAAGCAGAGCTAGGGAATTGGAAGCGGCGATCGTCTGTCACGGGCTCGTCAAGCGCTACGGCGACGTGACTGCGCTCGACCGTCTCGACCTCGAAGTACCAACAGGGTCGCTGTTCGGCTTTCTGGGTCCGAACGGCGCCGGCAAGACGACCACAATCCGGCTGCTGACCGGGCTGGCCTGGCCCACCTCCGGTCGAGCGGTCGTGGCAGGACTCGATCCCTCGGGCGGTGACATCCACCTTCGGCAGCGGATCAGCCACCAGGATCAGCAATCGAAGCTGTACGGCTGGATGAAAGGCCGAGAGCTTCTGGAGTTCGTAGGTCGACTTTTTGGTTTCAGCGGACCCGATCTCCGGTCACGCGTCGATGAAGTGCTGGAGAAGACCGGCCTCGTCGAAGCTGCCGGGCGCCGCGTCGCCGGCTATTCGAGTGGCATGCGCCAGAGACTGAACCTGGCGCAGGCATTGATGAACCGCCCCCAGGTCCTGTTTCTGGACGAGCCCGCCAGCTCGCTGGACCCGGCCGGCCGGCACGACGTCCTCAACCTCCTGGCGGACCTGCGCGGCCAGGTCACCGTCTTCATGTCCAGCCACATCCTGGAAGACGTTGAAAAAGTCTGCGACCGGGTAGGCATCATCGACCGGGGACGCCTTGTTGCAGACGCGACGATGACGGAGCTCCAAGCAAGGTTTGCGGAACCCGTGTTCGCCATCGAACTTGAGCCGGGCCAGGCGGCCGCCGGGGCGGATTTAGTCACCGTGCTCAAACAGTCGGCCTTGGTCGGAGGTATCGGCCGCGACGGACCGGTGCTGCGGGTGGCCGTGAACGACGCTGCACGGGCTGGGCCCGAGATCTTGCGGATCCTCGCCACGAGCGGCGTTCACGTCGCCCGTTTCGAGCGGCTCCGGCCAAGCCTGGAGGACGTCTTCTTGCGACTGGTGCCAAGCCAGCAACCACATGGTGCCCACGAATGAGGGGCTATGCGGTCCTGCTCATCAAAGAGATCACAGAACAGTGGCGAACCGGCCGGCTCCCCGTGGTCGCCGTGATCTTCCTGCTCTTTGGGCTAGCGTCGCCAGTGCTAGCCAAATACACGCCGGACATCGTCAAGCTGGCCGCCAGCTCGATCGACATTCACGTGCCCACGCCAACAATCAAGGATGCGGTCGCTGAGCTGATCAAGAACCTGAGCCAGGTCGGGGTGCTCGCCGCGATCCTGCTCGCGATGGGCAGCGTCGCCGGAGAGAAGGAATCCGGCACAGCAGCTTTTGTCCTGGTCAAGCCGGTGAGCCGGTTTGCATTCCTTGCCGCGAAGTTCAGCGGCCTCGCCGTGACCATGGCGGCCGCTGTCCTCATCTGCGGACTGGCGGCTTACTTGTATACCGACCTACTTTTCGCGCCTCTTACAGTGCTCGGGTTCGCCGCCGCGTGCCTCGTTATTCTGCTGGGCCTACTCGAGATCGCCGCCGTGACGTTCCTGGGCAGCACGTTAGTGCGGTCCTCAATCCCAGCCGCCGGCATCGGAATAGTCGCTCTCGTCGTCGCAGGCGTCGTCTCCTCGCTGCCCAACGTCGGTCACTTCACTCCGTTCGGCCTGAATGAACTGGCAAGTGACCTCGCCCTGCAGCAAACAGCGACGGGGTGGGACTGGCCGCTCCTCGTTAACGCCGGTTTTGTGGTGGTGGCGCTGGCCGCTAGCTGGCTCGTCTTCCGACGTCAGGAGATATGACGCCTCGGTGCTGATGATGGCGTCGACGGGCGCGGGTTGCGGTGTTGGGCGCGGCTACCTCTCAGATGGCATTCTCGGTCGAGCGGAGAGCCGGTTTTATTACCGGCGTATGAGCAGCTTCATAAACGCTGGATAGCCTCTAGGTCAGCGCGAGATGCGGCTGTACCGGCGCACGCAGAAGGGAGCGACGATCGCGACAATCACGATTGACAATCCGATGGTAGTGACGACGGGGTGATCCAGCGACCACACGCCTGGTGGTGGAGGCCCAATGCTGTTGCCAAAAAGCTGACGGCCCGCAGTGACCATGGCCGACATCGGGTTCCAGTCGGCGAACACCCTGAGCCACGCGGGCATGTTCGCGGGATCGACGAAGACGTTGGAGATGAAACCCAAAAGGAACGTGGGAATGCCCATGATCACGTCAGCCGCCTGCGAGGATTGCGCCAAGAGCCCGACCAGGATCCCGAGCCAGATAGCCGCGAAGCCAAAGAGCTCATAGAGTCCGAATGCAAGGGCGGCGTTGCCGAGGCCGCCGGTCGGGCGCCAGCCGACGGCCAGAGCGCACAGGATCATCACCACCATCGCCGGAATTCCCAACAGGAGGCTGGAGATGGCGCGGCCGATCACGATCGCAGAGCGTGCGATCGGCAATGTCTTGAAGCGGTCGATGACACCCTCGCTCATGTCGGTGGCGATCCCGACCGCGACGCTGTTCGAGCCGAAAAGGATGGCTTGAGAGAAGAGGCCCGGCATCAGATAGGAGCGATAGTTCCCACCCGGGACCTTGATCGAGCCGCCGAAGACATAGCCGAAAAGAACCACGAAGATGACTGGGATCAAGACACTGCCGAAGATCACGTCTGGCTGCCGCATCCCTCGCTTCAAGTAACGGCGGGTGGCGGTGTAGGCGTCAACCACGCTCCAGGGGAGCCGGGTCGCTGCCGGCACGATGGCCTGCTGTCTCATCCGTTTTTCTCGGTGGCGGGAGCCGTCATGCCAGCACCGTCGGAGTGGCCGGTGACGATGCTGAACACTTCATCCAGGCTCGGATGCTCAAGGCCTACCTCATAGACGGGCATTCCCATTAGCTCGAGCTGCGCCACCACCTCGCTGAGGGTGGTCAGGCCGTTGGAGGCAGGCATGCTGACCGATACTCCATGGATTTCGGCCTGATCACCGAGCACGCTTCGCACCCGCTCCAGCGCGGAGGCGTCCAGATCAGGAAGGGTGACCCGAACATGTGGCCGCCCAATCGATGCCTTGAGCTGCTCCGGTGTGCCCTGAGCCACGACCAGACCCTGATCGATGACGACGATGGTGTCGGCCAGCTGATCGGCTTCGTCCAGATATTGCGTCGTCAGCAGCACCGTGGTGCCGCGCGCGACCAGGGTGCGAATCGCCGCCCACATCTCACGGCGACTGATCGGATCCAACCCGGTGGTGGGCTCATCGAGAAAGAGCACCTCAGGTTCTGCGATCAGGCTGGCGGCCAGGTCGAGACGGCGCCTCATGCCGCCCGAATATTTCTTCACCAGCCGGTCCCTGGCGTCAACAAGGTCGAACTCGCGAAGCAAGTCGTCTGCGCGTCTGCGCGAGGTCGCCGCTCCCAAGTGGCAGAAGCGGCCGATGATGTCAAGGTTCTCCCGCCCGGTCAAGAGCTCGTCCATGGTTGCGGTCTGACCCGTGACTCCGATCCGAGCTCGCACCTTGTCGGCTTGGCTGAAGACGTCGAATCCAGCGACCTGGGCTCGCCCGCTGTCGGCGGAAAGCAGCGTGGTGAGGATGCGGACGGCGGTGGTCTTGCCGGCACCGTTGCGGCCAAGGAGTGCGCAGACGCTGCCAGAAGGGACCTCAAGGCTGACGTCCACCAGCGCATGGGTTTCGCCGAACGAGCGGGCGAGACGTTCTGCCGAGATCGCGGCCGAGCTCATTGCAATAGAGTTTCGCAGCTCACTGGGGACACCGCCTGTCAAGAAATGCTTGGGACCAGGATGACGTTCGTCTTGTTCTGTGGATCAATCCCCAAAATTGCGGCAGAGCTCGATCGATGCGAAGGCACACACTCGCCACTAGACGCGCTTGGGGTCTGACGCGAAAAGCGAGATGGGTTGATTTTTGCCTTGAGCTACCCTCTGGAGGACGCCGGCGTCAGTCTTCGGGAAGAGCAGCAAAGGCCTTTCTTGTTTTCATATACCACCCCATTCCTGATATGGGATTTTTCCACCTATCCTGCATGCTCTTCCGGGCGCTTTTGTGCGTTTCATCACCACCTGCGACCATTTCTTTTAAGTGGTTGTCTTCCGCTTTTATAACCTCATCAGCCGTATTTCCATGGAACGGGACATCACACGGTCCACCCATTTGTTTACAGGTCATTGTTTTCATAAGTCTCATCTCCTTTCATGGTATCCAACGGAAACAGCGGCGCGATGCTCCTGGTGAAGCCCACACCGAACGGCGCGGGCTACGCCGCGACAGTCGCCATCGGCCTCAATACTTAGGGCGACTGCATCAGCCCGATTACGTTGCCATTCGCGTCTTTCACTTTCGCGATCAGCTTGCCGCCACCGACGTCCTTGACGTCCTGGTCAATCACCGCTCCCGCGTCCAGCAGCTCTTGCAGCCTCGCCCTGATGTCATTGACCTCCCAGTAGGCCAGGGGTCCTGACGTTTGCGCGTGGGGATCGAGGCCGATCTCCAGCTCGCCGGTCCGGAAGCCGACGTAGTACGGCGCGTTCGCGTATGGCTCGACCCCCAGGAGCTCGCGGTAGAACGCCTTCGCTTGGCAATGTCCTTCACCGGATAGACGAGCAAGCGCATTCCCTGATTCACGGGTGACCTCCTGTAGGTGCCGGTAGTTGTGCCTGTATATGCCTTGACACGCATATGCTCTGTGGAGTATATCAAGAGAGTGAAATCTGTGTTCGAAATCATTGCGGAGCCGAACCGCCGCGCGATACTGAGCCTCCTGGTCTCGTCACAACAGTCAGTTGGAGAGATCGAGCGTCGGCTTCGTATGCCGCAGCCGACCGTGTCAAAGCACCTGCGAGTGCTGCGCGAGGCCGGTTTCGTGGAATCCACGGTGGACGCACAGCGCCGACTCTACCGAATGAAACCTGAACCACTTCAGGAGGTGGATGTCTGGCTGGCTCCGTTCCGTCGGTTCTGGTCCGCTCACGTAGATGCTCTCGAACGCCACCTCGACCACATGGAGCAATCCACACCAACGAAAAGGAAGACAACGAGAAGAAGATGACCGATCGCGATCAGTACATACCGGGTCCGGCCAGCGGGGCGGAGGTGCGGAGGGACGGAGAAAAGTGGACGCTCATTCTCGTCAGAGAACTGCGCCACTCGCCGGAAAAAGTCTGGCAGGCGCTAACCGACCCGGCGCATCTGCGTGAGTGGGCGCCCTTTGAAGCCGATGGGAGCCTGGGTACGGTTGGAACCACGGTGAAGCTCACCACGGTGGGAGCGCCCACGCCCAACGTTTCCGAAACAACAGTTACGCGAGCCGACGCTCCCAAGGTGCTTGAGTACAACTGGGGGGCTGGCAACGATATCCGGTGGGAACTCGAAGCCTTTGGTGGCGGCACACGCCTGACGCTGTCGCACAACATCGATCGCCGTTTCATCTCAATGGGTGCTGCCGGGTGGCACATTTGTTTCGATGTTCTGGATCACCTTCTCAGCGGAACTCCCATCGGCCGCATGGTTGCTGGCGAGGCGATGAAGTTCGGTTGGCCTCGGCTCAACTCGGAGTACGCCCAGCAATTCGGTATCGAAGTTCCGAGCCGGCCACCCAAAGTCGCGCAATCCTGAGCCGAGGAAACCTGTATGAGATTCTTCGAGGGTTCTGCGAACACAGCAAAACTGCTACACGACTACTAGTGCTCGCCAGTTAGATCGCGGCGCCCGGTTGGCCCCTGTGTCGGCGTCATTTTCGATCTTGATGGTCGTCACCGTCCGGCTTCGATTTTCACGCTATCCATATTATTCACTATTGATACCGTATAATTCAAGGCCCGATGACCGACGTGTCCGTGAAGACGCACAAGGCACTAGCTGACATCAGCCGCTTCCGGATACTCGAGGAGCTGCGCGGGCAGGGCAATCTCGACTCGCGCGAGCTCGGGAGGTTGGTCGGGCTCCACCCCAACACCGTCCGTTCGCATGTCGACCAGCTCACCGAGGTGGGCCTGGTTCGCGCCGTGACTGCGCCGGCCACCGGCCGCGGGCGCCCGCGTCTTCTTTATGAGGCTATCGCGGATTCCACCTCAGTGCAGCAAGGCGGTTACCGACTTCTGGCCCAGATCCTGGCCAGCTATCTCGCCAGCACCGACCAGCCGCAGGCCGTCGCCGAGAGCGCAGGCCGCGCCTGGGGCAGCTACCTGACCGAAAAACCGCAGCCGTTCAGTGGGATCTCGGCCGATGAAGCCACGCAGAAGGTGGTTGACCTCTTCGATCAGCTTGGATTCATGCCCGAGGCCGTGGAGGAATCCGCGGAGCGCAAGATCCTGCTGCACCGCTGTCCCTTCCGAGAGGTGGCGGAGTCGAATCAGAGAGTCGTGTGCGCCGTCCACCTGGGCATGTTGAAGGGCGCGCTGGCGGAGATGGGTGCCCCGCTGCAGGCCACCCGGCTGGAGCCCTTCGTGAAGCCCACCCTATGCATCGCCCACCTTCGAGGAGGCGCCGCTGCGCGACCGTCGGGAGGTGTCCGCCTTGCACGTTCAAGACATACAGCCGTGGCCTGACTCCGAGTTAATCGAGTGCCTGCGATGTGGGCAGCCAGTCCTCAAGGACATCTTGTCGCGGCAGTGGAACAAGTGGGCTCCGGTCTGCTGGTGTGAGTCGATCGGCTCCTTTGAGGCGGGCTGCCATGCACTTTGAAGAGCCAGTCCTAGCACCGGTTCCCGACCTGCGGCGTCTGCCTGACACGACCCAGAGGATGCTCGACACCGTGCGGCAGCTAATTCGGGACCGCACTGTGGTTCCGGCACGCGTCTTCACTTCAACGCTGGAGACCTTGATCGACGAGCTGGTCTCGAGCCTGGTACCACTAATGGCCGCCGAGGAACGCGTTCTGTGCCACAGGCTAGACCGCGCTCTTGGTGACCCACTGAGGGAAGACCACCGTGAGGTGCGCCGGTTAGTCGAAAGGTTAAGCATGCTGTCGGAGGGTCTCGAGCGACGCTCCCGCCGCGCGACCAAAATAGAGCAGGTACTGCTGATGGCTCTGCAGCAAATGACGATCGCCCTGGACGCCCTGCGCACTCACCAACAGGCGGCCCTACGCCATCTCACTGACACTTTGTCGCTTGACGAGCAGGCGCATCTTGCAGCGACGTTGGACGCAGCCGCACTCGACGCTCGCGAACAGACGATGTTGATCGTCCGGCCTGTAATACCGCCTACGGCCGCCCACGTACTTCGTAACCGGCCGGATCTAAACGCCGCTTACGCTATGAGCCTGGCCGAGATCGAGCGGCGGGTGCGTGGAGGCGCAGCTTCCGAAGGAGAAACGAACCATGTCGCAGGACCACCCTCTCGATGAGTTGGCCGGATCGCGTCCGGCCGGCCGCATCTCGATTCCGGTCGTCACCACCAACATCAACTCCGAGCTCGCGGCGCTCCGGCGCTCGGCCTCCTACCGACGCAACGATCACGCGTCGACCACAATCGTGAATCGTCCCGGCCTCGGCGTCGTGCTGGTCGCCTTGCCGAAGGGTGGGCACATGGCCGAACACCGGGCTGCTAGGCCGATCGTGCTGAGGGTGCTGGAGGGCAGAGTCCGCCTGGCGCTCGCGGACCGGACGCTAGAGATGTCGCCCGGCGACCTGACATCGCTCGCCCCGCACCTCGCCCACGAGGTGAGCGGCGTCGAGGACAGCGCTTTTTTGCTCACGATCGGAGGCGGAGCCCGCCAGACCCCCTCCCAGTAGCGATCCTCTTCCTTATTCACCGCCAAGGAGCGCCCATGCCGCACATCGCAGTCGCCGACGCAACCAGCGCTGTAGCGATCCAGCCCGGCGCAATCGTGTCAAAGGTCATCCACCGCGATGGCCAGTTGAATGTCACGGTGTTCGGCCTGGACGCGGGTGAGGAGCTCACGCAGCACCGGGCCTCGAGCGCCGCCATCGTCCAGGTCCTCGCGGGCCGTCTGCGGTTAACCGCCGACGGCGAGGAGCTCGATGCTGGACCGGGGTTCTGGCTTCACATGGCGCCGGAAACGCCGCACGCGGTGGTTGCAGTAGAGCCGGCCGTAATGCTCCTCACCTTGGTCCGGGGCTGACGGCAGCGGCACCTGCTTCGAAGGTTCGACTTGGCGCCCGGTTGGCCTGTCCTTTACGGGTTCCCCGAAGTAGCCTGAATCAGCCCGTCTGAGGCCTCCTTCGACTCCAGATTAGCCCGTCACCCGCCTGACAAAAGGGTTCCGTTACCCTTCCTATCTACGCCCGCGTAGCTCAATTGGCAGAGCAGCTGTTTTGTAAACAGGTGGTCTGTCTCTGAGATCGAAATCGGCCCAAAATGGTCTTATGACCAGCTGTTTAGAAACAACTGAACGGCACTTTTGCCGCTACGCAAAAGGATAACCTCCCCGTATGGATCGACGACAATCACTGCGCACTTTCGATCCTCGGGTGGGCGTCCGCTATGCGCGATTTCCTTGGCGATACGCGAGGCTGGCATAGTTTGATGGCCACCACCGGGCAGGACGACCGGCATCCTGCCGCTGGCCTCAGGAGCCCTTCTGGGATAAGAGCGCAGTTCACGACAAGCGGAACCCTGCGCCGGCTGGAAGTGGCTGGTCGGAGCATTCTGCTGTACCCGGCCGACGACCTCGAGGCAGGACCGGCAAACCTCTATCTGCGGCTCAAGGGCCCGGTCGTCGAGACCACGCCGATGCTCGGACCGCAGGCGGGCGGCAGCCTGCAATGGACCGCAGAAGGTCTCGTAGTGACAGGCCTATGGCGCAATCTGGAGTACCGGGTGACTTTTCGTCTGGCCGCCGCCGTGACGGCCTGGTTCTGGCACGTCGAGGTGACCAACCGCGGACCTGATGCCATAGACGTCGACATCCTTCACACGCAAGACGTCGCCCTCGCTCCGTACGGGGCGGTGCGGACGAACGAGTACTACGTAAGCCAGTATCTCGACCTCACGCCGGTTCAAACCCGGGCGGTGGGGACGGCGGTCGCGGTGCGGCAGAACATGCCAGGTCCCGCCGCCCCCTGGGTGCTCCTTGGCTGCCTGCGTGAGGGGGTCGGCTGGGGAACGGACGCCCTCCAGCTCGGACGTGCGCATTGGGCGGGGGATCTGCCTCCCGGCCTACTCGCCGACCGGCTGCCCAGCACCCGCCAGCAGCACGAGCACACCCTCGTCCTGCTGCAGGATCGGACCACCCAACTGCGCCCCGGCGAGCGGCTGACATCCGGCTTCTTCGGGATCCACAAAGCCAACCATCCGGGAGCGACGTCCGCCGCCGACGCGGTCGAGGCCGCCGAAGCTCTCCGTCAGCCAGAGGCCCGACCGCCAGAGCCTGCGGGAGCCGATGGTGCGGTCTCGGTGGTGGGGTCGCTGTTCTCATCCTCTCCGGTCCTCCACTGCCGCGACCTCGCCGACGGCGAGATCGGAGCCCTGGTGGGTTCCAGTCGACGCCACGCGGAGCGTGATGGCCGGGACATGCTCAGTTTCTTCACCGACGACGGCACTCACGTCGTGCTGCAGGCGAAGGAACGTGCGGTGCTGCGGCCTCACGGGCACATCCTGCGCACCGGGAACGGCCTGGTGCCGGATGAGGGCAGCTTGACCTCTACGGCGTGGATGGCTGGTGTCTTCCACTCGCAGGTCACCCAGGGGCACGTGAACCTCAACCGGATGCTGTCCACGAGACGGGGC